>Ga0208242_100099_pt1 | contig 117264 bp, 108 predicted proteins | sample SubbioAug_CSW13A_FD_184825 | JGI IMG/M metagenome (GOLD analysis project Ga0208242, IMG submission 184825) | Serpentinite rock and fluid subsurface biosphere microbial communities from McLaughlin Reserve, California, USA - CR12Aug_CSW13A (SPAdes) | ecosystem: Environmental > Terrestrial > Deep... | reverse complement strand
ATTATTTTATAGTTAAAAAAATCGCTGTACGCGAGTTCCTAAAATTTAGAAATCGAATGATAAAGGCAGCAAAATTTTAGGCAGCCTAGACTTTTTTGATTCTTTTTTCGGCAATGGAAAAAAGAATTTTAGTTAGAAGAAAATGTAATTGTTTTTTCTTGTTCTTTTATCTTGATATAAAAGAACCAAAAGATCAAGACTCCTTTTCTACTGCTTGAAAACGACGCCGTTTTTGTATCATGCGTCTTCCGAGCCGCTACGCTCGCGGAAGACTCCACTGCCCGGCGCTGTAAAAACAGCTTGTTTTGCTACACACTATAAACGATGTCGATGAATTGTGGAAAATATTAATTAAAATTTAAATTGGCTTAAAGCTTACAGCATAGTGCTTTAAGAGAGAATTGTAAGCAGCAAGTCATGTTTCGGCAATGGAAAAAAGAATTTTAGTTAGAAGAAAATGTAATTGTTTTTTGTTCTTTTGTCTTGAAACAAAAGGAACCAACCTGCCTGCCGGCAGGCAGGAAATTCAAGAAGGTTTTATAGGAAATTTCGACTTTGTCGAACCGCTGCTAAATCGTCGCTACATGCTCTTTTCCGATAAATCGGAACGCACTTTCGCTCGATTTACAGCTATTTCTTAAAACCTTCGGGTTGTAATTTGTTTATAGTGAACAGTTAATAGAATTTGTGTTATTTTTTTCGGCAATGGAAAGCTGTTTTTGTATCATGCCTCTTCCGAGCCGCTTCGCTCGCGGAAGACTCCACTGCCCAGCGCTGTAAAAACAGCTTGTTTTACTACGCAGTATAAACGATGTCGGGGTTTTAAAAGTTATTAGTTACGGATTGTGGATTAAGTTTTATCACAAGTTTGAAAAGTAAAGACAAAGGCATCGCTAAAATTTTGCGTAGTCCTTTGAAATGAGATTTTGACAAAATTTTAGGTTGTTTGAGCGCTGTTGAATTATTTTATAGTTAAAAAAATCGCTGTACGCGAGTTCCTAAAATTTAGAAATCGAATGATAAAGGCAGCAAAATTTTAGGCAGCCTAGACTTTTTTGATTCTTTTTTCGGCAATGGAAAAAAGAATATTGGTTAAAAGAAATTATGAATGTTTTTTCTTGTTCTTTTATATCAAGATAAAAGAACAAGAAAAAACTAAAAGCTGAAAGATGTTCTCGCTTGTGAGTTGATTTGTAAAGTAAATTTCACTGCTCACTACTCACTCAGTCGCACACGACCTTATACAAAAAAATATTCCCTATAATCCGTTCTGTTACTTACATTAAGTAAAAAAGAGTATTTTTAACCAAACCATTAGAATTGTACCGTGAATTATTATCAGTTATTAAAGCTAAACACCTTTATAAACAGTCTACGCCTAAAACTGTTTGGAATATGGTTGTTACATATTTTAAACAAACGGTATTTGGGGGTGTATTTCGACCCGGTAATGGCCTGTAATTTACGTTGTAAAATGTGTTATTTTACCGATGCGTCCTATACAAATAATTTAAAAGGTGTATTTAAGGCCAGCGAAATACCAGTGTGGTCTAAGGCTCTTTTAACAAGAGCCCTAAAATTACAAATAGGCTGCGGTACCGAACCCACCTTATATCCACAGTTACTGGAAGTAATAGAATCAGCAAAAGCACAGGGAGTGCCTTATATCTCCTTGACTACCAATGCTAATCTATTGGAAAAAGATAAAATAGAACAATGGATACAGGCAGGACTTAATGAAATTACCATATCCTTACATGGGGTATTCAAGGAAACGTATGAAACTTTTATGCAGAAGGGAGATTATCATCAATTTGTACAGTCTCTTCAATCCATTACTGAATTAAAAAAAACGTATCCTTACTTTAAATTGCGTATTAATTATACATTTAACGAAGCTAATTTTTACGAATTAAGCGATTTCTGGTCCGTTTTTGATACCGTTGCAATCGACATCCTGCAAATCAGACCCATACAACGCTTGGGCAACACAGCCTATCAAAATTTTAGCATGGATACAATTATTCCGATCTATACCAAAATGCTAAACTATTTAAAAAAAGAAGCGCACCATCGGGGTGTAAGCTTGCTTGCACCGGATGCTCTTCAACTCAAAAGTGGGCAGAGCACTGAAAGCTTCTTGACCCAATTTACCTATTGTTATGCCTCTCCAAACTATTGCTGGAGAACTGATTTTGACTGGAAAAAAGAATCCTTTAATGCCTACGCAAAACGCACCAACTGGACTACTACACTGTTAAAAAGTTGTTTTTATTCAAAAAAACAATTGCAAGCCCTTCAAAACAAATCACTCAATTATCAGCTATATTAGTTTGATGGAAAAGTAAAATTGCACTCCCGTTTGCTACGATCACACATGCAACCATATCATTGCCAGTACTGGTAGGTTTAATTGACAACCCACAACTACCGCTACTCACTGCTTCGCATTAAGCCTAAGGCCCAAATTTTAGAATCATTTTTTTAAATTTTTTTGCAATGTTAACCAACCGTGCCTGTAAATTTTACAACTTTTAAACAAAAATCAACGCTTATGTATAAATCAGCAACGTTTATAAAATCATTTTAAACTTCTGCTTAAAACTAAAGTCTTATGTGTATATTTGGTAAGCGAAAAAAATTAAGAAAATGCTCGTAAACTACCCACTATTTATTAAGATACTGTTTTTCTTTATAGGTGCATTTGCCATAACCTATATAATTATTCCTAAAATTATTTCGGTGGCGCATGTTAAGGAATTGCTGGTGCACCCCAACAACAGAAGCTCACACCAATTTGTAACCCCCGCTTTTGGAGGAGTGGCATTTTTTATTGCGTTCATTATCATGTTTTCACTTTTAAGGAATGAATTTGCAGTTTTTGAAAGCAATTTTGTGATTGCTGCCGTTACCATCTTGTTTGTAATAGGCTTAAAAGATGATCTGGTATCAATAGCGCCCAGAACTAAATTGTTGGGACAGGCTTTTGCCTTAATGTTAGTAATGCTTTCTAATGAATTTGACATAAACACCCTTAACGGTTTTTTAGGCATCCATCAGGTATCTCCCTGGTTGATAAAGCCCTTACTTTTGGTAATGATGGTTGGACTTATAAATGCCTATAACTTAATTGACGGAGTAGATGGCTTAGCCTCAATGTTAGGTTTGGTAATTTTGCTGGCTTACGCAGTATTGTTTCATCAGCTAAATGAACCTATATACGTGCTCATGGCAGTTATACTCATTGGCTCATTTGTTGCATTTCTTCGGTTCAACCTAACAAAAAACGGTAAAAATAAAATTTTTATGGGCGATACCGGCTCCCTCTTAATTGGCTTTATCATTGCTGTGATGACCATAAAATTACTGACAATTCCTGAAATTTCGTATTTACGAAACCCGTTACTGGCGGCCAATATGCCGATTGTTATTGGAAGTATTTTGTTCATCCCTGTTTTTGATACTACGCGTGTTATGCTGGTGCGTTACCTTGAAAAAAAACCTATTTTTTATCCCGACCGCAATCACATCCACCACTTGTTATTGGACAAAGGATTTACGCATATTGAAACCAGTTTGATTATTTCAGCCATAGCAATTTTAATACTCTTTACCATCATCCAATGTTCATTTTTACTGAATAGCTTTTGGTTAGTTGCTATAATGGCCGCTGTTTATATGTTGCTGTTTGCCTTTTTCCATGCTTTAAAACAACAAAACAGTACGAAACTTACAACTGCTTAACAAGAATTAAACTGCAGTGCTAGTACGTGTACGTATTCGACAATTTCCAGCGGTATTAATTTTATTGCTTTTACATCTATAGCTTTCTGTGTATCTTTGGTAATATAGTAATATGGTATGGCATTTCAAATATACGTATCTCCACCACATCCATCAGGTAAAGAACTTACGTACTTAACCGAAGCAGTAAACCAAAACTGGATAGCACCTGCCGGCCCGCACTTAAGTCGGTTTGAAACACTTGTTGAGACCTATGCCGGATCAGCTTATTATGCCACTGCACTGCAATCGGGTACTGCAGCGCTTCATCTCGGACTACACCTTTTAGGCCTTAGCCAAGGTGATACAGTGCTTTGCCAAAGCTTAACCTTTGTAGCCTCGGTTAATCCGCTTGTGTACATGGGAGCAACGCCTGTGTTTATCGACAGCGAACCCGAAACCTGGAATATGTGCCCTGATTTATTGGAACAGGCTATTAAAGAACAGCTGGCTAAAGGCAAAAAACCCAAAGCTATTATAGCCGTACATGTATATGGCATGCCCTACCAGGCAGCTGAAATTCATAGCATCGCCAAAAAATATGACATCCCTATACTGGAAGATGCCGCTGAAGCACTGGGCAGCAGCTATCAGGGAAAACCCTGCGGAACCCTCGGAGACTTCGGTGTCTTCTCGTTTAACGGCAACAAAATTATTACTACCGGTGGTGGTGGTGTATTGATTACCAAAGCGATGAAAAGCAAGCAAGAAGCACTTAAATTGGCAACTCAGGCTAAAGAAGCTACGCCTTATTTTGAACACAAGCAGCTGGGATACAACTACAGAATGAGCAATCTTAATGCTGCGGTAGGTTGTGCTCAGTTTGAAGTATTGCCACAATACATAGCAAAACGAAGGTCGATATTTAACTATTACCGTACTGCTTTAGAAGGGATAAAAGGTATTTCATTCTTACCAGAACCTACAGGCTTTTTTTCCAATCGGTGGCTAAGCGTTATGAAAACCAATAGTACATCCCAACGCGAACGTATTCGAAAGAAACTTGCTGCAGCGTACATAGAATCGCGCCCGGTGTGGAAACCAATGCACTTACAGCCGTTGTATCAACATCAAAAAGCTTTTACAAATGGTACCTCAGCAGAATGCTTTGAAAAAGGCTTGTGTTTACCCAGTGGTTCTCAACTGTCAGAACAACAATTGGACTTAATAATTAAAATAATAAGAGAAAACGCATGAAAAAAGCAAGACAGTTCCCTGCTGTAACTGCCATTTTTAAAATAGACCTCCTACTGTCTTTGATAAGTCTTGTTGCCTTTTGGAGTTCAAGTACGTTAATGAATTTTATCCCGCTGAAAAGTACCGGGAATAATATTGTAATACTTAGCACAACAGTATTAATAGTATCGTTTTTAATGTTGAAAGCATACCGATGGATTTTGCCCAACATACGTGTATCCAAGCGATGGAGATTGTGGCAGCTGCTTGCATTTTCTGTAGATACCGCACTTGTGGTGGGAATATCATTTGTTCTGCTTAATCCTTTAAACAACCTATTTTACCTGCTTTCTTTTACACTTTTTTATGCTTCGGTGCTGTGGTTAGGCAGTTCGTCTTTTTATACCTTAACTAAATATGTTTTAGATAAAAAGAATCGATTTAAGCAAATCCATACTATTGTAGCATCAAGCAACTTACAGGCATATCAAAATGAAATTGTTCTGATAACGGGTGCTGCCGGTACCATAGGAAGTGAACTTGCATGGCAACTAAGCAATACTACCAAGCTCACGCTGATTTTGTTGGATCAGTCAGAGCTGGGCCTGCAACAGTTAATGCAGCGTTGTACGAACTGTAAGGCTACGTTGATTCCTTTTTTAGGAAGTATTACTAAAAGGCAACAAATAGAACAGCTTTTCAATTCGTACAAACCTACTATTGTTTTTCACGCTGCCGCTTATAAACAATTACCAATACTTGAACAGTATCCTGCAGAAGCTGTGAACACTAACATCGGTGGAACATTGCATCTGGTTGATGCCGCATACAACCATCAAACAGCCAGGTTTATATTTATCTCAACCGATAAAGCAGTAAATCCGAGCAGTGTACTGGGGATGAGTAAAAAAATAGCTGAAGCTTATGTTCAGTTCAAGCTAAATACAGCTACTACAACTCAATGGGCGGTGGTACGTTTTGGAAATGTATGGAACTCCAACGGTTCGGTGCTTCCACTTTGGGAACAGCAACTGGCTGCTAATGCTGCTATTGAAGTTCGAAATCCAGAAGCTACCCGCTACTTTATTGAGGCATCTCAGGTAGCGCATTTGTTAAGCTCAATTGGACTGTTTACACACTTAAACAAATCGTATTTGTTGCAAATGGGAGAAGCAATAACACTTGGTTCATTGGCAGCCAAATTTATCAAAAAACAACAGTGGAGCTATATACCCAAACTAACCATACAGCAAAGTAAGCTAGTGGCAGGTGAAAAATTACACGAAATACTTATTGCTGATGATGAATTTCTTACGAAGAGTCCACACCCCTTGGTTTATGAAATAGATCAGTCACAAAGCAATGGGGTATTTAGCCTGGAGAAACTTGAGCAATTACTTACTAACAGTAATGCATTAAATTCAGACGATTTAAAAGACGCTATGCGTACTTTTTTCTAACTTAAAAGGCTGCTGTTGCGTTCAACTACCGGAAGCATTAAGTCAAATAGTTTTTTATCCACCTTTTGATGCAGTAGCTGTATATGATGTTTGTGATGTACATCGGTACCTACAAAATCAATCATATTATTTTTTAATAAATACGAAGCTGTTTTAAATACCGAATCGCCATAATGCTTAGTAAGCGACAAAATGTTAAGTTGAAATTTACATCCGGCATTTTTTAAGTTCTCAAACACAGCTGTTTGTTTATGCCAAAAAATATAGCGTTCCGGATGGGCCAATAAAGGTGTGTAACCGGCCAATTGCAATTCAAACAGCAATTCGTTTAAATTAATGGGTGGGTTTAAATAGGAAAGCTCTACCAATACCATAGCACTGTCAATGGTAAGTAATTCCTTTTTTTGGATACGTGCCGTAAATTGTTCATCCAGCATGTATTCTGCTGCTGCTTTCAACTGTACATCCCCCAATTGCTTATCAAGCATTGCTTGCTGTACTGTTTGCAACTTTTGATTAATTAGTTTGGGGGTATTGGGATACACTTCACTCATAATATGAGGCGTGGTGATAAACTTGTTAATGCCTATTTTTTTGAGTTCATGAATCAATTCTATAGAGTGTTCAAGTGTTTTGGCACCATCATCAAGACCCGGTAACAAGTGTGAATGGATATCCACAAATTTTTCAGTAAACAAATCGCTTAGGGGACGTTTTCGCCTAAAAAACATGGTTTTTGCTTTAAGTATACGAAAGTACTAAAATTTATTGGGAGTTTATAAACTAGGCGTGTGAAGAGTGAATAGTGAAGAGTGAAGAGTTGTACGTTGTACATCCCTAAATAGCGTTGACCACTTCTCGATACGTTGCACTACTCCTTTAGACTTGTAATTTTAAAAATATTTAAGCGTGTACATTCCTAAATAATATTGACCGTTTTAAGTCCATTTATTTGAAGATACCTGCAAATCTGTTAAAAAATCTACCCACTTTTCGCTCGAAAAAAGTTCAGAAGTTAATTATCGACCAGCTTCCCGATCATAAAAACACAGGACATTTATGTCGATTTGTGACATTTATGCCAATTTAGGACATTTGTGCCATTTTAGGACATTTATGTCGATTTGTGACATTTGTGCCATTTTAGGACATTTGGTACCATTTTAGGACATTTGGTACCATTTGTGACATCCCTATGAAAATCTTCCAACTTTTTTACCAAACTTTGTATTACAATCTAAAATGTTGCAACCTATTAGCATTGATGGAAATGTTTAATTAATTTAAAAAACAACTTTAAAATGGCAAGACAAGCAGGAATTATTTTATTAAAAGGAACCCTTGGCGGTATAACCTTTTATGAAACTCAAGATGGATTTTTAGCACGAAAATCCAATGGAATGGATGCCCATCAATTAGCGACCAACCCAGCCTATGAGCGTACCCGTAAAAATTGTAACGAATTTGGATACAGCGTAAAGATGGGTCACTTACTGCGCAAATCGGTCTGGAGTTTAGTAGCACAAGCTAAAGACCCTAAGTTAACCAGTCGGCTTACACAATTAATGGTACAACTTAAAAATATGGATACCCAATCGGAACATGGCAGCAGGAAGGTAAGTATCGGTTTGCAAGATGAAGCAGGCAAGCAATTACTGAAAGGATTTAATTTTAACAATGAATCACACTTTGAATATGTTTTCAACGGCAATTATCAGCTGGATCCCCAAACGGGCAGCTTGATCTTGCATAACTTCAATCCCTTACAAAACATCAGGCAGGTAGCAGGCTGTACGCATATGAGTATTGGTGCAGCGATGAGTGTAGTTGATTTTGAAACCGGTATGTTCAACACCACTTACAGCGAAAAGCATAGCTTGTCTATGACGGATGCAACCACCAGGCTGGTTTTAACACCTTCTGCTGTTCCAACAGGGAATGGGGTACGACTCTATTATTGTTTGTTAGCATTTTTTCAAGAAATGAACGGTATCCGGTACCCATTGAATAAGAATGCGCATAATGTGTTGTATGTAATGGAGGTATTGTAATGTTAAAGTTTTAAAGTTGCTAAGGTATGAAGTTGCTTTTTACTATTCTTTTGAATTAGCTGTAAAGAAAAATGTGAAACTAATGGTTTCACATTTTTTTTAATTTGAGATACTGAAGCTGATGACTTTGTCGAATCTCCTTTCATCCTACTTATCCCTCGATTTAGCTTCGCTGATTCTTTGAATTCAGGATGACGGTGTATTGATTTGTTTACCCATACTGAACTTGCTTTGTCATGCTGAATTTGCTTTGTCATGCTGAATTTAGTTCAGCAACTGTTACTTGATTTAAACTTTAACTAATAAACTATTTAGGGTGGGGTGTAAATTTATGTAGTAACTTTATAGAAAAATGCACTTTGCCTACCGTATATTTATTCTTTTCTTATAACTTATAAATGATAACTTTAACTTGAATACAAAAATAAATGTTAAAGTATTTGGAAAAGGCATTCTCAAAAACTACATTTGACATTATTAAATACGATTGACTGGAATCAATCGTCGGGTTATGACCCACAGGAGCTCATAAAAATTAGCCACAGGACTAGCTGCTTTTTTTGAGCTTTTTTTATGGTTTTTTCTCAATGATTTTGACGTTGAAAATTTACACTTGCATTAATTTTTATGTTCTCAGCATCTTTTGGTACGTTTCTCAGCATAAATTGAGGAAAAGATGCAGAGAAATTAAGTCATTTCTCAGCAGAAAATAAAATTTTATCTAGCAACCTTAGTAGTGTTTAATTCTGAAATAATTAAAATTTAGTTTCCCTAAAAACCAAATTCTCACAATTTTATCCTTTATCTTTTTTGCTGGTCCAAAAAAGATACAAAAAATGACCCTTTTTCTTATGCATTTCCGATTTCATTGGAACCGCTTGTAAAACTTCGCCATACCGTCAGTTTGTCTGAAAACTGACGGCACGAGTGCCACCGAAGCTTTTACAAGCTATGCCATAAAAAGAAAGACAAATGAATTAATCAACGAATCTATATTGATTTAATTAGCTCTATTTTTTTAGGAACAAAATTTAACCCAAGCAAACTAATGCATAGCTTTAATGTTTTTGTCCACTCAAAGGTAGAAACTCTAGTTATGTTAACCTCTAAATTGAGGGACTTAGACATCTTTTGTATTGCATAGCAAAACAAGCATTTTTCGCAGCGGCAGGCAGTGAAGCCTTCCCTAGTGAAACGGATTGGAAGGCGCATGATAAGAAAAGAGTGTTGTTTTCAAGCAATAGAAAAGGAGTCTTGAACTTCCTGCCTGCCGGCAGGCAGGTTGGTTCTTTTAGTTCAAGCTAAAAGAACAATAAAAACGATACAGAGATTTCAATCGTAGTAATGTATAACATTACACCTAGGTGTGTAGTTGAGATACTTCTTCCGATAAATCGGAATCAGTATGACAAACACATGGTTTACATACCTAAAAGTGAAAAACGCGATGCTGTAGGCTTTAAGTAATAGGCAATGGATAATTATTACGACTCGACATTACTATGCTAACATCTAAGTTGAGGGACTTAGACATCTTTTGTATTGCATAGTAAAACAAGCATTTTTCGCAGCGGCAGGCAGTGAAGCCTTCCCTAGTGAAACGGATAGGAAGGCGCATGATAAGAAAAGAGTGTAGTTTTCAAGCAATAGAAAAGGAGTCTTGAACTTCCTGCCTGCCGGCAGGCAGGTTGGTTCTTTTAGTTCAAGCTAAAAGAATGATAAAAACGATACAGAGATCTCAATCGTAGTAATGAACTACATCTCAGGGATACGGTGGCTTTAAGCGATGGATATTTAACCATTCGATACTTCATTGCGCTCAGTATAACAAACGTTTGAATAACGACTTCTCGATACAATTTTCTTCGAAAACCACTCGAAGTGACGTTTTTAATAATTCCACCCAACAGATTTATTTAATGTCAATACAATACGAGATTTTAATTTTTAAAAACAATAGCTAACTAAGTTTAGTACTAATTAAAGGGTAAATTTTGTTCATAAAAAAACCCGTATGCTGGAACATACGGGTTACGTACCTAACAGGTACTCATCACAAGTACACAGGACTAGCTGCTTACCACTTTAAATTTAACGACCTCAAGCATATCGCGCATGCGTTTGCTGGGACGGTAATTAAGATGTGCCGAAGCAACGGTTTGGATACCTACATCTTCTGACTTTTCAGCAGCGGTAGAACTTACCCCGACCTGAAAGCTGCCGATGGTTCCTAAACGGACAATCTTGCCCTGTTTAAGCTCATCCATAATGTTGTGTTGCAAAGCAAACAACACCGCATAACAGTCAGACTCGCGAACGGTACACTGGTTAGACACTAAATACGCCAAACGCTCTAAATCTACTTCTCCGGTAGCAACAGCCTTGGCGTAGTACTTGTTTTCCGCATTTGGGTCCTGCGGATTGGACTTAGCAACACTTTTAATGTTTACCATACTAAAAAATTTTAAATTAATACTGCACTGTAACGGACTGTTACAGCGGCATTCACCTCGAATACCCGGTAAAAATACAACAGGATTTAAGTGTCATTAAAAAAGAATTAAAATTGTTTTGAACAATTTTTTGTTGAAAAATATTTTTATCCTTAAATAAAGGCTTTTAAGTGAATTCTAAATATTTTGGCATAACAATTGATAGCGCCATAAACTACACAAAAACAATATTTTACCCCTTTGCCAACCTAAATTTTAGCAGCTGTTCATAATAATTAACAAATTAAAAACCATTTTTAGCAGGCATTAAACATAAAAAAAACGAACCCTAGGTTCGTTTTTGAAAATTTTATAAGTGATTTACTATCTACTCTAACTTAATTACAGGAACATCATCCCAGTTAATTTGTTCCACAGCCGCAGATATGGTTATAAAATGAATATCGTTTAACCATTGTTGCAGTTTTTGTTCGGCGCCTTTAAGACCTACATACGATTTAAACTTTCTACTTAGTGGCAAATCTTTTATCATAGGTTGGGCAGTATCCAGATCACGGGGGTGGAGTTTAGGTTATTAAGATATTGTAACCTAAGTTATTTCATAAAAAACTGCTTAACCTTAGAGATATTTTTTAAAAACAATACCCATAAAGGATATGGCAAATTATTCTTTTTGATAACCTCATAATCCTCATGCGACTTCCTAAGTATATTTTTTAAGTTTTTATTACTGCTTCCGCCCATTCTCATTCTTGTAATTACTATAGGAAGGTATGTAATTTTGAGGTCTGGGTCAGAAAATACTCTTAACATATAATCGTAATCTGCTGCAATTTTATAGTTTAAATCAAATAAACCATGCCTATGATATACTTCTTTTTTCATGAAAACTGTTGGGTGGGGCGGCATCCACCCTTTTTTAAGTAAATATTTATTAAATACCCTGCTTTTCCAATAACGAATTATTTTAGAGGTGTTATGAACTGAGGTATATACCAAATCTCCATAGATTACATCAGCATCCGTTTCCTTAAAAGAATTTGAAATTTTACTTATTGTATCATCATTATAAAATTCATCATCAGCGTGTAAAATTCCTATAATATCACCTGAAGCAATTTTAATTCCCTTATTTAAGGCATCATAAATGCCTTTATCAGGTTCAGATATTATTTTGATATTTGTTTTTTTTTGTTTAACTAATATATCTAAAGTTCCGTCAGTAGAATTACCATCGATACATAAATGTTCAATATCGATCTTTTGATTTTGTATTGATTGTAAACATAAAGCAATTGTTTTACTACAATTATATGTTGCTGTGATTACTGATATTCTCATTAAAAGTACAGATTATTTATTTCTTTGTAAACATCCTTAGTTTGCTTATAAAACTTATCCCAACTGAATCTTTGAGAATTATTTAAACCAATATTAACTTGATTATAAAAAAAACTATTATTCGATTTTAAAATTTTTATTACTTCTACAATTTCTGGAATATTTTTGTTACTTATCATTGTAGAAACCGGCCCAATAATTTCAGGTATAGAGGATTTTTCTAACGCAATAACCGGACAACCTGCTTTTTGTGCCTCGATTATTGGCAACCCAAATCCCTCATATGAAGATAAATATAAGAGACATAAAGCATTATTATATAATATGTTTAACGATTCATTTAATAAGTTTTCAAAATGAACATAAAACGACTTTCCTAATTTTTGATTCAAAAATTTTTGTTCCATAGAAGTAATCTGACCTCCTCCAACAATTACTAATGGTGTTTTTGAATCTTTACACACCTCGACACCTAAAACAAAATTCTTATATTCACTTTTTCTATCACCAACATAGATTGCATATTCCTTAGTTTTGAAACTCATAAATTCAGCTAAAACGTTTGTAGGGTTTACATCCAAAACTTTGTAATTATCACTTACACCATTATAAATTACTGCAACTTTATTTTCATCTATGTGAGGATAAAGATGAAGTAAATCTTTTTTAGTGTTTTCTGAAATACAAATAATTTTTTTAGAATTTTGAATAGCTCTATATTTCTGATAGCTATGGATATTTTTTGTAATACCACTCCTAAAATGCTCATAGGTAAAATCATGTACCGTTGTAATGTTGATCGATTTCTTACTATTTGATGTTCTGTAATAACTAGAATGAAATAGCCCTGATATTTCTAATTTTAAATTGAGATATCTTTGACAAGATACAGGAAATTTTGAATAAGGATTTTCTAAAATTGTATCAGTTCGAATATTTAATTGATTTCTAAAAATATTATTAGATTTATGTTCTATAAATTGCGAATCTATTTCTGTATCATTCAAAACCCTATTTAACAATTCATACCAAACTACAGAAATACCACCGGCTTTTTGTAGTGAAAATATAATATTATCATACGTTATCTTTACTTTCATTTTTTTCTAACAATAAAATAGGAAACATAGAGTGAAAAAAACAGCCCTAAAGTATATGCAAAACAACTAATTAAATCTCCCCTAAGATTAAATGTCATTAATCCAAGATAAATGAGGAATAAAATTTTGTGATAATTAAATCCATCTGAATTAATGATTTTTTCAAAAACGCTATCAAATTTGGCATTCAAATATGCAATAATTAAAATAAAAATTATTATCCCTAAAAAACCAAAATTGATAAATCCCTCCGCAAAATAATTCATTGAAATATGATCAAACTCTAAGTTCAATTTTTCAGCTAAAAATCCCCCTGAGCCAATTGGTTTGCTAGGGAATATTTTTCTTGGTACGAAAAACAATAAAACTCCGAGTAATTGTTTCCCATAAGTTATAATATTTTGATCTATAACCCTCACAAAATTAATATAAGAATCAAAATGACCTTCTTCTAACATTTCGAAATCAAACGAAATTTTAAATTCAGACAGATCAGAAACTGTACGTCCCTGATTTAGAAAAGGAAAAACCACTAACAATCCAATTAATATAGAATACCCGAGTAGGTTTTTCTTATAAAAAATACTCTTAAAATAAATTATAAAAATAGGTAAATACAGGGCTGCTACATAAAATCTAGGTAAACCTAATGGAAAGTTGGTTATTAATACTAATAATAATAATAAAAATTCTTTTAATGAATTCTTATTACAATTTAATTTGAAAATAAGAAATAACAATACGGGAATAGGCCTAATAAAAAGTCCAAATATCAGTTTGACTGGACTTGCTAATGCATCTAAATTCTGATTTTCAACTGTAACACCGTTAAATTTGAGCTCTCTAAAAAATAATAAAGTTAAATTTTCTCTATAGATGTAGAGAACAATCACAGAAGCAATAAAAGAAACAAAAAACAATTTCATTTCACTTACTTTTCCAAATTTTTCTTTTAATGCAAATGTTTTTTTTTTAAATGTTCCAAGAATACTTTTATATAAGAGATTATAAAAGAGTAAAATAAATATTATTATTATATTAGTATAAATAAACGATTCCTCATGAATCATTGAGTTACCCCAAAGATAGATATGTTTATTAAATTGAATTAATGGTGCAAAGCCAAAAAACATTATACTAAACAAAAAGAAAATTTGATTAGATGAAAAGGGGGATTTATTAAAATTCGAAAATGCCCCCATGTATGAAATTACAACAATTATAAAGTTGGAAATTGAAAATAATATATTTCTCTGTTGGGTATAATAATTATTTACATATATCCATAGGAAAATAATGAAAAGGAAGAATAGTAATTCTCTAATAAATAAGGATTTGCTAATTTTCAAAATACTTAAAATTTTAGGCTTTATAAATTAAAATTTTCACAATTGTTCCTATTGTCAATACAATAAGTAATAATTTCTTTAAATTGTGATTCAAACTTTTTCAGATTAAATTTTGAATTGGCATAATTATAATTTTTATTAAACAGCTCATTCAATTTCTCTTTTGAGAAAGTTTGTGATTCACTAATTGCCCTTTCAATTCCATTCATATTTAACTCTTCAATTGTAATTCCTAATTCATTAATTTCGTCTACGGCAGCCCATTTAGAAACAATTGGAATTAAACCCAATTTCATTAAATTAATTACTGAACCTGGTGAGCCTCCTTCACTCCCCGATGGAAACAATATAAAAGAACATTTTGAAACAATTTTAAAAAATTCAGGATCATGTACATACATATATCCATGATAAAAAATATTTGAAAAGTTATTTATCTTAGTTCTGTAATAGTGTTCAAAATCTAAATCCAATTTTCCAATGATATGTAACTCAAAATCTGAATTTTGAATGAAAAAATTTACAACTAGATCTATACCCTTTAATATTGAGCCATTACTTCCAAACCAAATATATTTTTTTGAATCTTTTTGTAAAATAACTTCATTTAACTTAAAGTCATCAAAATCTTCACAGGATTGATCAATTAATAAAATTTTTGATCTTAATTTCTTTGGGTAGGTTTCTAATGTATGTTTAGATCCAATTTGAATGATGAAATCAGCTATTTCATAAGAATTGTGAATTCGAGTTAATCTAGAATAAGAAATCTCTGTATTATGATCCTTATTAAATGTATCGGTACGCGAAATAATCATTTTGTTTTGATGTTCATGATATGCCCCAGTTGCATAATATATTTTTAACGCATTAGGGTTTTTTTGTGACATTAAATCAAAATTTTGTCCCATCCCAAAAACAATGTCATACTTCTTTACCTTAGGAAAAAACCTATCAAATCGGTCAACGACAAAACCAAAATTTAGTTCATTAAATACTTTACCGATAGTTACACTCTCTCGTCGGTTTTGATGGGCAGACAAAAACATTTTGTCATTTTGCCTAAAAAAGGGTTCAGGCAAATAAGAAATATATGCCCATTTACCACGCTTATTGCTTATATAAGAACCTCGATAGAAAGAATACAAGACCCTGATTACAAAATTGAATTTTTTAATTATGTTTAATAGTCTTTTATTCACGATTTAATTTTTAATCTGTTAAGTAATTTTAACTCGTTTTTGAATTGTAAATAAATAATAATCACAAATATAATTCCTCTACAAATAAAGGAAATAAAGACATTAATATTAAAGTAAAAATCCAATTGTACTAAACCAAGGCCTAACAAAATAATTGAAAATGGTTTAAAAAAGACATTTAATGAAGGTGTACTATTTGAAAAATAGTATTTAGAAATTAGAAACATTGATATAACCAAAAAAATGTTACTTGCTAAAGTAATAATTGCAGCAAATTTATATCCAAATATTGGGAGTAAAAGATAATTAAGACCAATATTTAATACTGCAGAAAATGCTGTAACAAGAGCTATATTAAACGTTTTTCCATTAAAAAAAATATATTGAGAATAAAACTGATATGCAATTAAAATACTACTTGAAAAAGCCACAATAGATATTAAATTTATTGATTCATGATATTTAGTGGGTGTTAAAATTAGCATTCCTTCTTTAGAAAAGAAAATAACCAATAGGGAAAAAGCTACAACGTATTTTGTAATTTTTTCAATATATAGAACCAGATTATTTATATTATTTTTTGAAATATTTTCAAAAATCGAAGGTAAACCAGCATTAATTAGTGGTGTATTAATTATAGAAGCCACTAACCCAATAGAGTATGCAATTGAATAAATACCTGTTTCTGTAGAACTAAAAAGTTGATTAATGATTAACCTATCAAATTGAGCAAGTGCCATTATTGAAACGCTATGCAGAATTAATGGAAAAGAAAAAGTTAACGATTCCTTGAGATGCTGAAAGTAAAATCTTAAACTACAAAAGGTTTGAATTTTTTTTAATGAAAAAACTGAAAATAAAACTGCAATTAAAATTATAGAATACGCTTTCCCTAAATAAACATTATTGGATAACAAAATAAAAAAAATGGTAGTGACTAATAACTCTGAACCATTCCATAAAATGTGAATATTTGAATATTTCTTTCCAATGTTAAAAGCTAAAATTAATTTACTATAAATCTCAAAATAAAATCTAAAAAAACTTGCAACCACAGCAAAGTACAGAATTTTAAAATTTAAGTTAAAAAAATTGACAATATTCTCTGAGAAAATTAAAATTAAAAGAATTGAAAAAAACATTACGATCGTTCCTCCAAAAAGGACAGAAGATAAAAAATCATTAAAATTTTCTTTTTGCTTTAGGTATCGCGGTTGAATAGATTGAAATATATTTAAAGGTAATATTATAATGAGTATACCATATAAACTCATAAAAACAACCATATTTCCGTAATCTGATGGATCTAGTAAATAAGTGAATATCGGAAGAGCCAAAATATTAAAAATTTTAATCAATGTCTCTCCTTTAAAGTAATGTAAAAAGTTTTTTAAATAAGGAACTTTCAATAAATTCAGATTTACAAGGTTATAATTTTAGCACACATGGTAGGTTTTTCAATTTAGGTGAGATTTTGATTGGGATTTAAAGAGTTCTTCAACAACTCTTTTTGCAGAATTTCTATCTTTATAAAAATGAAAAAAGTTAGTTAATTTTTCCCTTTTCATTTTAAATTCGTCTTTACCTTCTAAAACTTTTAACAAGTTTTTATAAAATTGATCTTTACTTCTTGTGAGAGGTCCTGGGATATAATCCTCAATATTGTCAAATATAAAACCTCTAGAATTTTTGTATTCTACCATATCCTCCATATAACACACAATTGGTTTATTTACTAATGTAAAATCAACAATTACGGAAGACAAATCTGAGATTAAACAATCGCAGGCTCCTAAAACCGGATACAAAGTAAAGCCGTTATCGTGCAAAAAATTATCATCAATTATCTTAATATTGCCCAAATATGATGATTCATATTTTGGCGCCATAGGGTGAGGTTTAATCAAACAAAAGGCATTATTCTGCTCTAGAAAAGAATTAAAAAAATCAATATCAAATCCATTTATTCCAAAAGCATTTCCTGCCTCAATACCATCAAGAGTTTTGTATCCTGTTACGCTTTTACGAAATGTAGGTAACCAAAAAAAAGTAAACTTGGAGTAATCAAATCCCAACTTTGTCAATATATCTTTCTTGTTTCCAAGAAATAATCTATCATTCCTGGGAAACCCTGTAATTTTAACACTTTCAATGGGTACATCAAACATCGTTGAGAAAATATCTTGACAATGTAAAGAAGTAGCTGCCGTTATATTTGCCATAGTTCCATTTAGGCCAATTAATTTGCCTACAGGTTTATATCCGTACCCATGCCATAAATTTGTAACAACCTGTTTTTTTGAGTAACTTTTTAAAACACTTCCATGAGTAAAAAAAATATATTTGCTTGTTACTAAATAGTATACGCCTTTAATACTTTTTGCAGGTAATACTTTAACATTAGTTTTTTCTACAATAAAATTAGAATACCTCTTAGTTGGGTTAATAAAGAAAACTGGAATTTTATAATTCTTATCTAAATAATACGCAAGAGCTACACCATTGTCTTCAAAATTAGGAAAAACTTGAATGACGACTCTTTCCTTTTTAAATAAAATTTTATTTAAAATTTGAATTAGTATTCTTATCATAAATTTTTAAAATCTATCCCTAATAATTTTTGTTTGATTGTCCTTCCATACCATGCCATGAAAAGATTTTGTTTTAAAGAAATTTTTACCATTTATTGTCATATATATCAGTAATCTTTATATACTTAAAAAATTTATATTTAGTGCTATAGAAAATATTATTATCAGATTACTTTATTCTAAATTTTATAATTATCGACATTATTAATATTCACATCTAAATTTATCCCCCACTCAAAATCACCTTTAATAGCTCTTAATACAACTAAAGCAAAATCTTTAACCGAAAGTAATTCATCCTGGTTTTCATTTGGAAATAACATTTCCCTCATTTTTGTTTTTGTCCTACCCGGGGAAATACAAATAGTTTTTACACCTTCATCATACCAACATTTAGTAGCCATTATAACTCCTGATTTGGAAGAACAATATGATGCCCAAGATCCTCTAGCTTTTGTTCCTGCTGAGGAACCTATGTTTATAATTATTGCGTTTTTATTCATATTTAATACTGCTCCACTACAAATAAAAACTCCAGTTAAATTAATATTTATAGTCTTAATTTCTTCTTCAAAGCAATTTCTATTAATATTATTTGGCTTTATATATCCAGCATTATTTATTAATATATCAACATTTCTTTCCTTAAAATATTGATTCACTTGTTTAACATCTGACACATCTAATTCTCTTTTTGAAGGTGTTAATACATTATAATCTTTTACTAATAAATCTTTTATTGCTAATGCAATATCTCCTTCTCCTCCTGTAATTACAACTGTTTTATTCATCTATTTTAATATTATATATTTTCATTATACTTTCCAATAAAATTAAATCTTCAGGATATGTTACTTTTGTTAAATTAGGACCTCCAGTTAATAACTCAGGTAATTCATTATAATATTCGTATATTACCCTAGTTTCATCTGTCATGTCATTAAAGTTCCCATTTTTATAAGCCTCTATTAACATTTTTGTATTGAAGGCTTGAGGGGTTTGAAAACTTAAACAGATATTCCTATTTGGATAATTGCAACCGTTAATTATTATTGTTTCAACCATAGGAACTGAGAAGCTAGATGAATTTGATTTACTCTCCAACAATTTAATAATCTGATTTTTAAATACCAAAGGCCTAGCAGCTTCTAAAATAACTACCTTACTGCTATGTTGTGAAAGTCTAGATAATCCATTTAAAACTGATTCTGTCCTTGTAACCCCTGCCTTAACATCAACCCCAACAATTATAACCTCATCAACTAAATCAACCACTTTATCATATACATGCTGATAAAGCTTTTTACCATAGAAATCAACAAATTGTTTTTGAGATCTAAATCTTGTACCCTTGCCACCAGCTAAAATAATTGCGCTTTTCATAGAATATTTAAATGTAAGTAAATACAATTTCACGATCTCTAATTGGATCAAATTCTACAAGAAAAACAGTCTGCCATTGCCCTAGCATAGGTTTTCCATCTTGAACAGGTATGGTTTCAGATGTTGGAAATTGCAATTGACGGATATGTGAAAATCCATTTATTCTTTCATCAATAGGAACATCTCTAATTTCAATTTTATCGTGCATATAAATTTTATTTCTCGGCGCTATTTCCTCAAGATAATTGTTAATATCTGCTAATAACAAAATCTCATTTTCAATGATTTTTATACCACATGTTGAATGACGTACAAAAATATGTACCTGTCCAATGCCTTTTTTATCTTTAACAAAATCAGATATAAGTTCATTTAAAGGAGTAAATTGTTTTTCAGTTTTAATAATAATAGTTTTCCTTGTTTTCATATATAAATTTGATTTATTTAATTTCGCTTGTATGTAGTTAAAGAAACGTTATTAAGTCCATAGCTTGTAATCATGATTTCATACTGCTATTTATAATATTTTGGATAAATTAATATTATTTTATTGATGTTTTTGTGCTTAACTATAACTTCTAAAACACCAATTAAAAGTGGCTTTTCTTTCAATTCTAAAAATTATTTTGTGTAAACCTTTACCATTCTCATACCAATACCTCACTCTAGCAAGAATTATTACATTCAAAATAATTATTAATAAAACTTATTTTTAAACCCCATTCTAATATAATCAGGTCTATTAGTGAATAATCCATCTATTTTAAACTCATCATAAAGTGAAACGGCTTTAATTGGATCAACTATTGTCCATGAATATACTTTTTTTTTCTCTGTTTTAATTTTATTTACCAACTCAAAATTCATCAAACCCATATATATTGATAATCCATCGACATTAATATCTTCAGCCATTTTTTGTATACTTTCATACTTAGTAAATTCATGCGCAATAAAATGGCAATTAATTTTATTATTTACAGCTTTAATTCTAGATATATAATCATAATCAAAACAAACAATATCAATATCAGATATCCTGCCACTTTTTTCTAACTGACTTATAAATTCAGTCAAAATCTTTTTATTAAATCTTAAATTTGAGTGTGTATACCATTTAATATCTAAGTATATTTTCTTGCCGATTGGAAGTTCATCTAAAACTTCTCTTAAAAAGGGCATTGATTGTCCTTTACCAATATCTAAATTTCTTAAAATTTGCGATGAAGTTTCTGGAACTATATAATCTTTTTGAGTAATCCTAAACGTATTTAGATCATGAAATACAACAATTGAGTCATCTTTGGTAGTCCACAAATCAACTTCTACTGCATCGGAGTATAACTCAAACGCTTTTCTGACAGCCATTATAGAATTCTCTGGTTCATAATATGATGCCCCTCGATGAGCAATTATGGAAATTGAATCCTTCATCTTTTGAGAAATTTTTTTTAAGATAAACTCCTCTAAATCAGTTATTGAATCAGATTGTGTAAGGTATTCATCCGAATCACTACAAGAAATAAAAAAAAGAAATATTAGCAGTATTTTAAAATTCATGATAATTATTAATATTATAACGCAATTTACTCAAAATAATTCTTAATCGTATATCCTCCATCTTGCAGGTACACCCCTTTGGTCATCAGGTGCAGGTCGGAGGTCATCATATCTTTTACTAAAGCAGCTAAATCATACTCGGGTACCCAGCCCAGTTTTTCCTTGGCTTTGGTAGCATCGCCGATGAGCAGGTCGACCTCGGTTGGGCGGTAGTAGCGGGGGTCAATGCGTACGACTATTTGGTTGGCTGTAGGCTGTAGGCTGTAGGCTGTAGGCTTTAGGCCATTGGATGCATTTTTAATAGCGGTTTCGTAAACAGCTTCATCAATGCTGTCGATGATACCCACTTCTTCAGCGCCTTCGCCTTCAAAGCGCAGGGTGATGCCTACTTCGTTAAAGGCCATACGTACAAAATCACGGATGCTGGTAGTTTTACCGGTGGCAATAACCCAGTCTTCGGGCTGTTCGGCCTGTAGGATCATCCACATCATGCGCACGTAGTCTTTGGCATGGCCCCAGTCGCGCTGTGCGTTGAGGTTCCCTAAGTACATACACTCCTGCATACCCAAAGCAATCTTGGAAGCGGCACGTGTTATCTTACGGGTCACAAAGGTCTCTCCGCGTATGGGAGATTCATGGTTAAACAAAATACCATTGCAGGCGTAGATACCGTAGGCCTCACGGTAGTTAACGGTAATCCAGTAGGCGTACATTTTTGCTACACCGTAGGGACTGCGCGGATAAAAAGGCGTTTTTTCGGTTTGTGGTACTTCCTGTACTTTACCGTATAATTCGGAGGTGGATGCCTGGTAAATACGCACCTTTTTCTCCATGCCCAGAATACGGATGGCTTCGAGTAAGCGAAGGGTTCCCAAACCGTCGGCATTGGCGGTGTATTCGGGCGTGTCGAACGACACATGCACATGACTCATGGCGGCCAGGTTGTAGATTTCATCGGGCTGTACTTCCTGTATGATGCGGATCAGGTTGGTGCTGTCGGTCATATCACCGTAATGCAATATAAAGTTCTGGTGGTTGACGTGCGGGTCCTGGTATAAATGGTCAATACGATCGGTATTGAACAGGGACGCTCTGCGCTTGATACCGTGTACGGTGTAGCCTTTTTTTAATAAAAATTCACTTAAGTAAGCGCCGTCTTGTCCGGTTACTCCGGTGATAAGGGCGGTTTTGGCTTTAGGCTCTTGGCTGTTGGCTGTAGGCTTTGTTGGTTGTGTCATGATTTAAATGCTTTAGGCTTTAAGCTGTAAGCTATAGGCTGTAGGCTTTAGGCTGTTTTTTTTAATGCTTTAGGCTGTAGGCTTTAGGCTTGTTTTAATTTATTACTTAAACTGTATAATTTTTTCTTGATATCATTTATCTTTTCTGAGTAGACTTCATAATTTTCAATACTTAGATAAGATAGGTCTTTCGCTAAAATAAAAAAGTATTCCAATTCATGAGCAGAACCTAAACACATCTGAAGAAATCTATTGAAGTCTTTATCGGAATCTCTTCCGCATCCTTCACTAAAATTAGAAGGAATGGAATAGGCTGCTCGTTGCATTTGTGAAATCAAGTTGTATTTTTCTGAATTAGGAAAAGCTTCAGTCAACTTAAATACTTCTATAGTAAGTAAGTGACTTAATTTCCATATATCATATTTTTTAAAATCTCTCATATTATAGCTTTAGGCTTTAGGCTTTAGGCTTTAGGCTTTATGCTGTAGGCTTTAGGCTTTATGCTGTAGGCTTTAGGCTTTTTTTCTTTAACGTTTTGTTGCTTACTGCTTATAGCTTATAGCTTACTGCTTATAGCTTTACTTCTTTAATCCTGTTCTCATTTTCCAAAAACCACTGGTACGTACTTTTAATCCCTGCTTCTAGATCAATCTGGTGTCTCCAACCCAGTTGGTGCATTTTGCTGCTGTCCATAAGTTTACGAGGGGTACCGTCGGGTTTGGTGGTATCCCAAAGTATCTGACCGGTATGACCCACGATGTGCTGAATAGTTTCAGCCAATTCTTTAATGGTAACATCTTTACCGGTACCTACATTGTACAGGTGTTCGGGCAAGTTGTTTTCGAGGGCAAAAACCACTGCCTGTGCCAAATCATCTACATGTAAAAATTCACGCATGGGTGTACCGCTGCCCCAGAGTTGGACAGGCTCATTTCCGCTTGATTTTGCTTCGTGAAACTTGCGGATCATGGCCGGAAGTACGTGCGAGGTGTTTAAATCAAAATTATCAAAAGGTCCGTATAAATTGGTAGGCATCAGACTTACATAGTCTTTTCCGTATTGTTTGCGGATGGCTTCACAGGCCTTTACTCCGCTTATTTTGGCAATAGCATACCATTCGTTAGTGGGTTCCAGTGGTGCGGTGAGCAAGTATTCCTCTTTGAGTGGTTGTGGTGCGTGTTTAGGATAAATACACGAACTGCCCAAAAAGATGAATTTTTCAACATTTGCTTTTAAGGAAGCTTCTATCAAGTTATTCTGAATGAGCATATTCTCCATTAAAAAGGTATAGGGATAGTTGTTGTTGGCCAAAATACCACCTACCCGCGCTGCAGCATCAATAACTATTTTCGGTTGCACTGTTGTGAAGAACTGCTGAACTGCAGCCTGATTTTTTAAGTCGAGTTCCTGACTTGATTTACCGATGAGGTTGGTATACCCTTTAGCTTGCAGCGTGCGCCAAACAGCACTTCCTACCATACCATTGTGGCCTGCAATGTATATTTTTATGAATTTATTCATTATTTTATGGTGACTATTTTCAGTTGTGGGTAGTGGTTTGTTTGTTGTTTGTTGTTTGTTGTTTGTTGTTTGTTGTTTGTTGGCTTCTCGATACGTTCCGAAGAATCGGAACATTCGAAGTGACGGAACTGTGAAAACTAAAAACTAAAAATTAAAATTGATAAACTGTTCACTGCTCAAGGTTTACTTTTCACTCAAAACGCTACGGCTTCGCCGTTCTCAGTCCCACAGAACTGACCAAGTAATGCTTTTTTAAAAGTGGTAAATTTACCATAATAAAGCAAACTGTAAGGTAAAAATTAAACCGTTTTATAAGCGTATTGAAATTATTCATAAGCGTTCAGGTTTAGGCGGTGATTTTAGTTTAACGGTTAAATATTATTTGGGTTAATCGTTTAGTTGTTTAATCGTTTAATCGTAGTATTTCAGTTAAACAGTTAAGATTTTAACATTAAAAGACACTCCTTTAATGAATCATTCCACTTCGGTATTGTTACCTCAAAAGTTTGCTTTATTTTCTCCTTGTTCATTACACTGTAACCCGGTCGTTTCGCCGGAGTGGAGTAGTCGGTAGTGGGTATGGGGATTACCTTACAGTTGAGCTCGGCTTGTTTAAAAATTTCTGCGGCAAACTCGGACCAGCTGCATATCCCTTCGTTGGTATAGTGATAGATTTCTACGGTTTCATTATTCAGTTGCGGAAGGATGGTCAGAATTGTTGCTGCCAAATCCCCGGCATAAGTTGGAGAGCCTAGCTGGTCGGCCACCACCTTGAGTTCTTTTTTTTCTTTTCCCAGGCGTAGCATCGTTTTTACAAAATTATGTCCGTAGGCCGAGTATACCCAGGAAGTACGGATAATACAACTATTAGCAGGATTTACTTCTTGAAGTACCTGCTCGCCCCGCAGCTTGGTCCATCCATACACACTTTGCGGGTTCGGTACATCCGTTTCCATATAAGGCGTTGTTTTGGTGCCATCGAACACATAGTCGGTGGAGATGTGTATCATCTGCGCCCCGAATTTCTTGGCTACTTCAGCTAAATAACGTACCGCGGTATGATTGATTGCTTCGGCGAGTTCGGGTTCGCTTTCGGCCTTGTCTACGGCCGTATAGGCGGCACAGTTGATGATGGAATTGATGTTATTATCCTTAACGAAAGCATCAATGGCTTTTTTATCAGTGATATCCAGTTCGGCTACATCAGTAAAGAAGAAGCGGTATTGTGGGTACTCTGGAGCCAAGTCTCTTAATTCAGAACCGAGTTGACCGTTGCTTCCTGTAATAAGTATGTTATTGTTTTGTTTCATTAAATATATTTAATTGTCATTGACTCCGTCGAATCTTCGATTTGCGAGCGTAGCGTGGCAATCTCAATAATTTTCAACAGATTGCTTCTTCATTTCATTCCTCGCAATGACGTTGTCAAAGTGCTGCTCCTCGTAATGACGATCACCATTGTATCGTTAGGAATGAATCGTAGAAATTTCTTACTGTCATTGACTCCGTCGAATCTTCGATTTGCGAGCGTAGCGTGGCAATCTCAATAATTTTCAACAGATTGCTTCTTCATTTCATTCCTCGCAATGACGTTGTCAAAGTGCTGCTCCTCGTAATGACGATCACCATTGTATCGTTAGGAATGAATCGTAGAAATTTCTTACCGTCATTGACTCCGTCGAATCTTCGATTTGCAAGCGTAGCGTGGCAATCTCAATAATTTTCAACAGATTGCTTCTTCATTTCATTCCTCGCAATGACATTGTTAAAGTGCTGCTCCTCGTAATGACGATCACCATTGTATCGTTAGGAATGAATCGTAGAAATTTCTTACTGTCATTGACTCCGTCAAATCTTCGATTTGCGAGCGTAGCGTGGCAATCTCTTTCCTTTTAAACAGATTGCTTCGTCATTTCATTCCTCGCAATGACGTTGTCAAAGTGCTGCTCCTCGTAATGACGATCACCATTGTATCGTTAGGAATGAATCGTAGAAATTTCTTACCGTCATTGACTCCGTCGAATCTTCGATTTGCGAGCGTAGCGTGGCAATCTCTTTCCTTTTAAACAGATTGCTTCGTCATTTCATTCCTCGCAATGACGTTGTCAAAGTGCTGCTCCTCTCAATGACTTTGCCTACAAATTTAGTTCATCCCAAAGAGGATTGATTTAAGAAATTAGTTCTTCTTTTTTATTTCTATTATCTGCTTTCAATTGTTTTTCACGAACTATCGCTTGATTAATATCAAGGAATTCTTCGAAATATACCAGCTTATCACAATTATACCTTGAAGTAAATCCTTTTAGGTATTTATTTTTATGTTGTTCTAATCGTAAAGCCAAATCAGAAGTCACCCCAATATAAAGTACAGTGTTATTTTTATTAGTAAGGATGTAAACATAACTTTTTTTCATAACTACTCAATCAACAGATTGCTTCAGTCGTTCCTCCTTCGCAATGACATTCATTTCAAGGCTACGGAAAAGTAGTGATAATCTTATACCTATTCAACAGATTGCTTCAATCGTTCCTCCTTCGCAATGACATTCATTGCAAGGCTACGGAAAAGTAGTGATAATCTTATACCTATTCAACAGATTGCTTCAGTCGTTCCTCCTTCGCAATGACGGTGTCAAAGCGCTGCTCCTCGTAATGACGGTTAAATTTTTTTTGCAATTCGCATCAAATACTGCCCATACTCGTTCTTGCTCAGCGGTGCCGCCAATGCCAGTAATTGTTCTTTGGTAATCCAGCCTTGTTCAAAGGCGATTTCTTCCAGACAGGCTACTTTGAGTCCCTGACGTTTTTCAATGGTTTGTATAAAGGTTGAGGCCTCGAGCAGCGATTCGTGGGTGCCGGTATCGAGCCAGGCATAGCCGCGTCCCATCAATTCTACTTTTAGATTTTCCTGTTGTAAGTATACCTGATTTACGGTAGTGATTTCGAGTTCGCCGCGGGCAGAAGGTTTGATGTTTTTTGCCACTTCCACCACCGAGTTGGGGTAGAAGTAGAGTCCCACCACGGCATAGTTGCTTTTAAGCTCGGATGGTTTTTCTTCGATGCTGAGTACCTTGCCTGTCTTGTCAAATTCGGCTACGCCATAGCGCTGCGGATCGGTAACATAGTAGCCGAATACGGTAGCTTTTCCTGCCGCTTCCACATTCTTAACCGATTGCTGTAAGAGTCCTGTAAAGCCGTGGCCATAAAAAATATTATCGCCCAACACTAAACATACCGAATCATCACCTATAAATTCTTCACCTATGATAAAGGCCTGTGCCAGTCCGTCCGGACTCGGTTGTTCGGCATAACTGAACTGCATGCCTAAGTCAGCCCCATCGCCCAATAGGTTTTTGAAATTGGGTAAATCGTGGGGCGTTGAAATGATTAAGACCTCACGGATCCCTGCCAGCATTAATACCGAAAGTGGATAGTAAATCATGGGTTTGTCGTAAATCGACAAGAGCTGTTTAGATATCCCCTTGGTGATGGGGTATAAGCGGGTGCCGGAGCCGCCGGCTAAGATAATTCCTTTCATATTAATGCTTTAGGTTATAGGCTATAAGCTTTAGGCTTAATGCCAAAGTTTATAACTTATATGGATTTTTGATTTTTGAATTAGTATATAATTTAGTTTAATTTGTTTTTGAATTGCGTCATGCCACTTACTGCTTACTGCTTATAGTCTATAGCTTATAGCTTTGAATCAGCTTTTGGCTTAAACTATAGAGTTTTTTCTTAATTGTATTAATTTTTTCTGACAACTCATCAAATTGATCTTGACTGATATAATTTAGGTCCTTTATTAAAATAAAAAAATATTCCAGTTCGTGGGCTGAGCCCAAACAAATTTGTAAAAATCGATTGAAATCTTTGTCAGAATCTCTTCCACAACCTTCACTAAAATTCGATGGAATCGAGTAGGAAGCTCGTTGAATTTGAGCAATTAAATTATACTTTTCAGTTGATGGCAACTGATCTGAGATTTTAAAAACCAGTAAGGTTAATTCATGACTCAATGTCCAAATATCGTATTTTTGGAAGTCTCTCATTTTGTTGCTGTAGGCTTTAAGCTTTTTTACTTTAATTTTATTTATAATTTGTTGTTTTTTCTGTAACAATTTAATTTTGCCTACTGCCTACTGCCTACTGCCTACTGCCTACTGCCTACTGCCTACTGCCTACTGCCTACTGCCTACTGCCTACTGCCTACTGCCTACTGCCTACTGCTTATACTGCTTCTGATAATACTCCTGATAAGTTCCGGAAGTCACATGGGCTAGCCATTCGGTATTGCTGAGGTACCAGTCGATGGTTTTGGAAAGCCCCTCTTCAAAGCTTACCGAAGGTTTCCAGCCCAGTTCTTGGTTGATTTTTGAAGCATCGATGGCGTAGCGCAAATCGTGGCCCGGACGGTCTTTAACGTAGGTGATAAGCTGTTCGGAGGTTCCTTCAGGTCTGCCCAGTTTGTTGTCCATTTGCTGGCAGAGTACTTTAATTAAGTCGATGTTCTGCCATTCGTTGAATCCGCCAATGTTGTAGGTTTCGTGGTTTTTACCCTGGTGGTATACCAAATTAATAGCTACGGCATGATCAACCACATAGAGCCAGTCGCGCGTATACTTGCCATCACCGTACACAGGTAAGGCTTTTTGGTTAATGATGTTATGGATAAAAAGCGGAATCAGTTTTTCCGGAAACTGATTAGGTCCGTAATTGTTGGAACAATTGGTGATTACATACGGCAAGCCATAGGTTTCGCCATAGGCGCGTACAAAGTGGTCGGAACTCGCTTTGGAAGCCGAGTAGGGTGAGTTGGGATCGTAGGGGGTGGTTTCGGTAAACAAACCGGTTTCGCCCAGGGTTCCGTATACTTCATCGGTGCTGATGTGGTAAAAACGTTTTCCTGTCCAGTTGTTCGTCCACAGCTTTTTGAATGCATTGAGCAGTACCATGGTGCCTAAAATATTGGTTTTGGCAAAGGCCAATGGGTCGGTTATAGAACGATCGACATGTGATTCGGCTGCCAAATGTATCACTCCCTCAAAATGATATTGCTCAAATAACTGATTGATAAACGCTTCATCGGTGATATCGCCTTTTACAAAGGTATAGTTGGTCGCCTTTTCAATGTCTTTTAGGTTTTCCAGGTTCCCGGCATAGGTCAGGGAGTCGAGGTTTACGACATGGTACTCAGGATACTTATTGACGAATAAACGTACGACATGCGAGCCGATGAAGCCGGCACCGCCGGTGATGAGGATGTTTTTTTTCATTAACACAATTATAGTTTTAATATTTTAAGCAATTTTTTGCCACAGATTAGTTTAATTGTTCATTTTAGCTTTGCTCAGCTCGGCTTAGCTCCGTGTCTTTGCAAGTCTATGGAAAACCAACCATAAACTTCATGAACATTTTTCCTATTCTTTTGTCTTGAAACAAAAGAATCAACCTGCCTGCCGGCAGGCAGGAAATTCAAGAAGGTTTTGATGAAATTTCGAGGATAAATCCTCAAACCGCTGCTAAATCTACGCTTCATGCTTTTTTCCGATTGCATCGGAACGCACTTCCGCTTGATTTACAGCTATTTCTAGAAAACCTTCGTTTGTTTTCAATATTTTAAAGTATTTATTGTAACTAGAAGGATTGCGAACCTAGGTATTGTATTTGCTTCGCTTACTAGATTTTTAAGACTTCCTAAATTGTTTTTATATTTAGAAAGATGAGTATTTTTTTGCTTGATTTCAAAACTAATTTTACGTTTGCTTTCATAGTAAATTGACTTAAAGTAGTCAACCTATATCAGGGACGTACAACTTTTCACTCTTCACTCTTCACTGTTCACTCTTCACGATTCACGATTCCATTGTTCTTTAAGGTCAGCATAATAACCTTTTCCGAAGACGGTGGCGACACCCAGGATACCACCCAGGAAGGTCCAGATAATTAAGATTAGCGGACGTTTTGGTTTTGATTTTTCCATAGGTACGGATACCGGTTTCAACACGGTAAATACAGGAGTATCTTCTTTTACTTGTATTTGCTGTGTTTCGAGTTGTTTGGCCAGTTCGGAATACACGGTGTAGGCAATGTCGTATTCAGACTGCAATCGCTCCTGAGTAGTACGCGACAGGGCTGTTTGCATAAACTGGTTGTTGTCTTTAAAACGCGCCAGTTGCTGTTGGGCTGCTTTAAAAGCCGCTTCTTTTTCATTGTAACGGCCTTGGATAAACTCGAGTTGGTTTTGTGATTTTTGTATTTTAAAATCGATGATGTAGCGTTGTAATAATTCCTGTGCCCGTTGTGCCAGTTCGGCTGCTGCCTGTGCCTCCGGCATACTGGCCGAGAGGGTTACGTAGCCGTCTTTGATGTTGACATCGAGGGTTAGCTGTTCTTCTAAATTTTTAATCAGTTCTTTTTCATCTTCAGTAATGGTGTAAATCGGGCTATCCGGATTGGATAATGATTTTGCTTCTGTTTTTCCTTTGAGGGCTTTGATAAGCACACCGGGAAGTCCGAGGGTGTATTTGAGCAAGGTGCCGATAAGTCCCGGTTTGTAGACTTCTGTATAATAATGGGTATAGCTGATTTTTTTTGATTGTCCTTCAATGGTCAGCGGAGTTTGCAGCAGTTCTTTCTGAAATGGAATGCTGTTAACGATTTGCGGATAGAGGGTAGGCGGTATGCCCGAATCACTGCCGATAGCTCCCAAGTTAATCCCTGCCATCGCTGCCAATCCGCTCAGATTTCCCCCAATTTTTTTTCCGTCACCTACCTGGGGTACCATGGTGGTGGAGGCTGTAAATTCCTTAGCCGTAAATAAGGCTACAAAAAGCCCCACTAACATAAAAATCAAGGTGAATTTAATGACGGTTTTACGTCCTTCCCATAAGGTTTTGGCAAGGGCCAGTAAGTCGATTTCATCGTCTTCTGCCATTGTTTGTTGTATCGGTTTTGTAGGTGATTGTTCATTCATATGGATACTGTTTTTAAGGGATTAGGGAATAGGGATTAGGGAATAGGGATTAGTGATTAGTGATTAGTGATTAGTGATTAGGTAACCGTTTTATTGTATTAACATTCTGAATTCTAATTGCTAGTACGTTGTTTAATTTTTGATATCAATGCGTTTAACATTTTATTAATTTCAGTTAATTTTTCTTGTTTTTCTTCATATACTTCTTGTAGGCATTCTTAGTTTTTTGAAATTAACAAGAGTGTTTCAATTTCACTAGCAGATCCCCGAGCTTTTGATAAAAATCGTATAAATTCCTTATCTGAATTTCGAGCAGCCCCTTCAGCAATGTTTGAAGGAATAGAAACAGCAGCTCTTCTCAATTGACCGGCTATTCCGTATTGTTCATCTTTAGGGAAATGCTGTGTTGTTATATAAATTTCAGTAACAAAATCAATGGATTTTTGCCATAGCAGTAAATCTTTATGTGTTTTCATCTGAATTTTTCTATTCCCTATTTCCTATTCCCTAATCCCTAATTTCTATTTTACAAACGTATTAATTAACACACCCAAGGTAGAAAGCGCAGTTGTTATACCCAGTATTTCTTGTATAGTCATACGATCTTTGTTTTGCATTTTTTCTGGCACAAAAATCATAGCCCCTGGTTCTATTTTTGGATAAAATTTAAAGAATAAGAAGTTTTTGGTACTGCGGATATCGCCATTGGCATAAATGACGTAACTGCTTCGTTTTTTTGCTTTTTCGGCAAATCCTCCCGAGCTGTTGATGTAATCTAAGAAAGCATTTGATTTATCATACCTGATTAAGGTTGGGGCCAACACCTGACCACTAACTTCTACTGTTTGTTTGATAGAAGGAATTATCAGTAAGTCATCAGGATGCAGTATTAAATCTATTTTAGAGTGAATACCTTTAGGTTTCATAATTTCATCGAGTTGAATACCTATTTTAAATTCTTGTGCTTCTTCTGCATTGAGAAGTTTACTCCTAATGCTATTGTTTTCTGAAAGAGAGTCGTTTTCGGCTTTAATTTTATCGTATAAACGTTTTTGTTCTTTTTCGGTTTGGTAATTAACTTTTCTGATTAAACTGGCACCTTTAATATAAGCGTATGGTGAAAATCCTCCGGCTCTTTTAATTACGTCCGATATGCGTTCTTCCTTGGTTAAGAGGGTGTAATTACCCGGTGCATTAACTTCGCCTTCCAGGGTTACCAGTTTACGTTTTGAATAGCCCGGTAAGAAACGCACCGATACTACATCAAAAGGCTCCAGATAAAACGGTTCTTTGTCTTCGGGTTGCAATTGGCCGGTACTGCTTCTGCGGTATACTTTGCTGATGATTTTAAAGCTGCTGTCGTTAACCCGGCGGCTGATGTCGATGGCGCTTAAATCGGCAGCATCCTGAAATCCACCGGCGATGGCAATAAGGTCTTCAATCTGCATTTTCTCTACAAAAGGCACTTTTGCCTGTGGATTGTTTACGGCGCCCCAAATATCAACGGTGTATTCTTCTTTGAGTTTATGCTTGTTAAAAATTTCTACTTTATCTTCTCTTTTGAGGGTAATGGTTAGTTTTTTATCCAAGATGTCCTGTACTGCAAAAGGTACAATTTCCTGTTTGGTATCGTCGATGGTTCTGAAGATTAATCCTCGGCCTAAAAAGGCATCGTCTCGCAAGCCCGATGCTTTTTCGATTAGGTTGAGCAAGGTCATGCCCTCCGTTAATTCGTAATTGCCCGGTCTGTATACCGATCCTACTATGGAAACTCGGTTTTCATAGCGGTCTACAATGGTGCCTACTGCAATTTTATCGCCGTCCTGTAATTTAAAGGTCGCTTGCTGATCGGTTAAAATTTCGGTAACTTCTTTTTGCTTGCCGTTGATACGCTCAACCAAAATACGTTCCTGATAGGCTGCTGCCGTGAATCCGCTGAAATACTTAGCCAGATCCTTAAAGGTTTCACCTTGTTTCAGTTCAAATAGGCCGGGACGTTTTACGTTGCCTGTAACTTCAACGATGCTGGTGTAAGGTTGTACAATGATGATGTCCTGATCTTGCAAGGTTATGTTTCCTTCTTCTGATCCTTGTATTAGGTAGTTGTAGATGTCAAATTCTTTTAAATTCTTGCCTTCTCTGACTACTTTGATGGACCGAAAGGTCCCTTTTTCTGTAGGTCCGCCAGCGGCATAGAGTCCGTTTAAAACGGTTGATAGTGCACTTAAGGCATAAGTACCGGGCACTTTTACTTCGCCAATGATGTTTACCTGTACGGTTCGTATGTTGGTCAGCGATACTTCGGCATACACTTTATTATAGCTGCCTGCTGGAGCACCTATTCCGCTGTATATTTTTCGCAGGTAGGACGTGATTTTTTCCTTTGCTTTTTCGATGGACAGTCCGCTAACGTAGACCGGACCGATGTTTTCAATACGGATGGCTCCGTCTCTGTTTACCTGTTTTTTGTAGTTGTTTTCGGCAGCTCCCCAAATATCAATCAGTAGTTCGTCTCCAGGTCCGATTTGGTAGTTGGCCGGAGTTGCAAGGTTAAGGTTAGGGGTAAAGGAAATGTTGGGATTGCTGAAGAAGTCGTAGCCAAACAGCAAACTTTTTTCTGTTTTGGTTGGAACTTTTCCTTCGAGTCCGAACTTTTCGAGGTTGGAAACAGCAGCTGGACTGGTAGCTATGGCTGTACTTGTATTAACTGAAGAGAAATTTAATGACTGAATACGTTGTCTTAATTTTGAAATCTGAGAGGCAGGTACGCCATTGGCTTTCGCAATAATTTCAAGTTGATCGAGCGTATACCCCTCCGATTTCGCTCTATCCCAATAAGCAGCTATTTGCTCATCGGTCATATTATCAACATCAATTTGTGCCAACTGACTTTTATTAAAGGTTTGAGCATAGCTGGTTTGTACCAGCAGGGCTGCCAGCACAATGATTAAAGTTAAAATGCGGTATTTCATATGCTTGTATATAAGTACTGTAAAAATAGTTTTTTTATTTGATTTTAAGTGTGATACGACTTTAGTGTATTTGCCCTAGTAAATCTTAAGTTCTGTTGTAATCATCTTCAACACGAACAATATCGTCCTCGCCAAAGTAGGTACCCGTTTGTACCTCAATAAAAACTAAAAGTTTATTTGATTTGTTTTCAATGCGGTGTTTGGCTTCAAGGGGAATTAAAATGGTTTCTCCTTGTTGAACTATGTGTTCAATACCATTTAATGTAACTACAGCTTCGCCCAATACAACGGTCCATGCTTCAGAACGTTTAAAATGGTATTGATAGCTTAGGCGTTGCCCCGGTTCAACTTCAATACGTTTAACCTTATAGGTAGGTTCGTCTTGCAATACAAAATAACGACCCCAGGGGCGTTCGTCGGTTTCAATATATGTCATTTTATTATGCTTTATGCAGTTGGCTTTAAGCCTTATGCTTTGAAATTATTTTTATCTTTATGAATCTGGTTTTACTTAATGTCTATTGCTTATTGCATACTGCTTAAGGCGGTATTATTTTCCAATTTGGTAGTATTCAAAGCCGTTGTCTTCGAGTTTAAATGCGTTGTACTGATTCCTGCCATCAAAGATTACAGGCTGCTTGAGCAATTTTTTAATTTCATCAAAATCAGGTGAGCGAAATTCTTTCCATTCGGTAAGTAAGATAAGTGCATCGGCATTTTTAAGCACATCGTATTTGGTTGGACAGTAAGAGATGTTTTGAACACCTTTAAGATAGAAATGCTGTGCTTCATCCATAGCTTTTGGATCATAAGCTTTAATAAAAGCGCCTCTGCTTACCAGTTCTTTTACTACATAAATGGCCGGTGCCTCACGCATATCGTCGGTACCTGGTTTAAAAGCTAATCCCCATAAGGCAAAAGTTTTTCCACTTAAATCATCACCAAAACGTTTAATTACTTTTTGAGCTACTACTAGTTTCTGGTCGTTGTTAACTTCTTCAACTGAAGTAATCAGGCGTGCTTTATACCCTACTTCATCAGCGATGTGTTTTAGTGCTTTTACATCTTTTGGAAAACATGAACCTCCATAACCGGCACCCGGATAAATAAAGCTGTATCCAATGCGGTTATCAGACCCAATTCCGATTCGGACTTGGTTAACATCAGCTCCCACACGTTCGCAAATATTGGCAATTTCGTTCATGAATGAAATTTTAGTAGCCAGCATGGCATTGGCTGCGTATTTGGTCATTTCAGCTGAGCGTATATCCATTCCTATAAATCGATCATGATTGTGTAAAAAGGGTGCATATAAACGGCGCATCAACTGCATGGCTTCTTCACTATCGGCTCCTACAACAACTCTGTCGGGTTTCATAAAGTCATCAACAGCAGCTCCTTCTTTTAAAAACTCGGGATTGGAAACTACCCAAAACTTAATTTCAACGTTACGTTTTTCCAACTCGTGTTGAATGGTTGCTTTAACTTTATCAGCAGTTCCAATGGGTACAGTAGATTTATCAACTATTACCAAGGGATGATTCATTTCTTGTCCGAGCTGTTTGGCAACGGATAGTACGTATTGCAAATCGGCAGAACCATCTTCTCCCATTGGTGTACCAACAGCGATAAACACTGCTTCAGCGTCGTTTAAACTATCGGTTAGCTTGGTGCTGAACGTCAAGGTTTCTCTTTCCATATTTTGCTGAACCATAGGTTCAAGACCCGGTTCGTAAATTGGGATGATGCCTTGTTTAAGTTTATCAATTTTAATTTTGTCTACATCAATGCAGGTAACTTCGTTACCCATTTCAGCAAAGCAGGTACCAGTTACCAGCCCTACATACCCTGTTCCTATTACGGTAATTTTCATTTAATTAAATCGATTTTTACGTTTTACTGTAATTAACTTTATTTCATGGCTTCGCCTTTCTGAGTCCCAAAAAAAGAACTCAGTTGTTGAATAATTATACGTTAAATTTTAGTGCGTTAAGCACTGATGTTTAACTTTTGTATGTTGTTTAAAGCCACTTCTAATTGAAAATAGCTTCCAGTTGTTTCGATTAAAACAATAATTTTATATTTACCCTGATGGTTTAAAAATTTAGCTTTTATTCCTGCTAATGGTCCTCGCATAATCTCTACTTCTTCACCAAAACATAAATCGACAGGATTGATTTTTTGAATCATAGCCCCACCGGAGCTAAGCTGTCTTAAGGTATCAATTTCATCAACTCTAACTACCGCCGGTTTTCCTAAAAAATATAAGGTTCTTACAATGTTTTCTAATCGCACAATATGGCTTAGTTTTTTTTCATAAGTTCGAACAAAAACAACAGAAGGTATAAGCGGTATTGTTACTTTTTTCTTACGGTCGCTCCATTGCCTCCATTGTGTAGTTAAGGGTAAATATGTTTCATATCCTTCATTAACTAACAAATCTGCAACTTTTTTCTCTGCCCTTGAGCGAGTTATGATTACGTACCAATTAGGTTCGTCGTTAAGTTTGTTAATTAAGGGGTAATACTCCATTTTCTTATCGCAGTTTGGTGCTAAAGATAGTAATTATATGCTTATTTGAGCTTATTTTAGATAAATAATGGGGCAGATAAAAGGAGCTTTAAATACATAATTTTAAAGCATTGATGGTTTTGGGCTACAGATGAGATTGTTAAGTAGGATGATAGCTTGTTTTTTTAAAACTTTGCGGTCTGGATGTTTCGAATTCCGTTTCGACCCAAAAGACGAGATGACAGGCAGCAGTGTTAACTTCCTTTAACCAAACGTTCTCTAGATAATCAGTTTAGTTTTTTGATTCTTCGCTCCTCTATCAAAGCCGCTCTTTTTGTGTCATACTCCTTAAAATAAACTAACTCTCAATTTCCTTTGGATGTGGTATAGCGACTTTTTTGTGATTGATGTGCAGCTAGTCTGTTTTCAAGATTTGTCGTAAATCCTTTGTAGTAAATATCTTGTGATGCAACATAAAAATATAAACGTAAAACATAACTCGAAATAATGAAAAAACCCTTGAGAAATCAAGGGTTTTTTCTTTTTATTTAGCGGTCTGGACGGGACTCGAACCCGCGACCCCATGCGTGACAGGCATGTATTCTAACCAACTGAACTACCAAACCTTGCGCTAAGCGGTTGCAAATATAAAGCGGATTTTTGTATTTCCAAATCTTTTTTTAAAAAATAAGTGCCTTTTTTAGAATTTATTTTTACTGTACTAAGAATCAGCTTTTTTAAGGGCAATTAACTATTAAAGGTATACATTTAGTTTTTCTGTATACACATTTTTTGGAGCCACCCCAACTTGCTTATCCACCTGTTCTCCTTTGTTAAAAAACAATACGGTTGGAATGTTTCTCACACCAAACTGCGCTGCATATTGTTGGTTTTCATCCACATCTACTTTAACAACCAATGCTTTTCCTTGATACTCTTCACTTAATTGTTCCATAATCGGAGCCAACATTCTGCACGGTCCGCACCAGGTTGCCCAAAAATCTACAATTACCGGTTTATCTGCTTTTAATACAACTTCTTCAAATGTTGCGTCGGTTACTGCTAATGCCATAGTTTATATTTTAAAATTATAATTATCCAGTACAAATTTAGATAAATATAATGTGCAAACAAGCTAATGAAATTACTTTTGCTTATACAAATATTTAAGATATTTATACACAATAGTTTATAAATATGCATGGATAAAATTAGGTATATTTAATTTGTGTTTTAGCTTAAATTATCCTTAAATTTGCACCAGCAATAAAATGAGGAAAAATTTGACTGATTGCAACCTCTAAAAAAAATGCTAAAACAGTAAGTCATTACTCTTTTAGCCCTGCAAGCATTTTTTTCCTGATTAGTTAAAATAATTAAATTTAAATATACAACCTATGTCGTATTTTTTTACTTCAGAATCGGTTTCTGAAGGACACCCAGATAAAGTAGCCGATCAAATTTCAGACGCCTTAATAGATCATTTTTTAGCATTTGATGCCAATGCAAAAGTAGCTTGTGAAACTTTGGTAACTACCGGACAAGTAGTATTGGCTGGCGAGGTAAAATCAAAGGTTTATTTAGATGTTCAGAAAATAGCACGAGCTGTTATTAATAAAATTGGGTATACCAAAAGTGACTATATGTTTGATGGAAATTCATGTGGAATATTTTCGGCCATACACGAGCAGTCATCTGATATTAATCAGGGAGTAGAGCGTGCTAACGCAGAAGATCAAGGCGCAGGAGATCAAGGGATGATGTTTGGTTATGCAAGTTCTGAAACCGAAAATTATATGCCGTTGGCCCTGGATTTAAGCCATAAAATTTTGATTGAACTGGCGGCATTGCGCAGAGAAGGAACCGAAATACCTTATTTACGTCCCGATGCCAAATCGCAAGTAACCATCGAGTACAACGATGATCATACTCCGAAACACATCAAAACAATTGTTGTTTCAACCCAACACGATCCTTTTGATGCCAACGATGAGCGCATGCTTTATAAAATTCAAGCCGACTTAAAATCAATTTTAATACCTCGGGTAAAAGCGCTTTTACCTGAAAGTATTCAAGTATTGTTTACTGATGAAACCGAGTACTTGATTAATCCAACGGGTAAATTTGTTATTGGCGGTCCGCACGGCGATACCGGATTAACAGGTAGAAAAATTATTGTGGATACCTACGGTGGAAAAGGAGCACATGGTGGCGGAGCTTTTAGTGGAAAAGACCCTAGTAAGGTTGACCGTTCTGCAGCCTATGCAGCACGCCACATCGCTAAAAATATGGTAGCTGCGGGTGTTTGTGATGAAATGCTGGTACAGGTTTCATACGCAATCGGGGTTGCCAGACCTATGGGTATATTTGTTAATACTTATGGTACAGCCAAGGTAGGCTTAACCGATGGGGAAATAGCTTCAAAAATTGAACAACTTTTTGATTTACGTCCGTACCACATTGAAAAGAATTTAAAACTGCGCAATCCTATTTATCTGGAAACAGCTGCATATGGACACATGGGCCGAAAAAATGAAATTGTTACCAAGACCTATGAATCGGCCAATGGCGAAATAAAAACGCTTGACGTAGAATTGTTTACCTGGGAAAAGTTAGATAAGGTTGATGAAATTAAAAAAGCGTTCCGATTGTAATAGGAACGCTTTTTTAATTACATATTTCTTCGATACTGACCACCCACTTGAAATAAGGCCGAAGTAAGTTGTCCGATAGAACATACTTTTGCAGCTTCCATCAACTGTTCGAAGACATTTTCGTTATTAAGTGCAGTAGTTTTAACAGCTTCAAGTTGTTTTTTTGCCTCAGCAGTATTTCCTTTATGAAGGTGTTCAATAAGCAGAAGTTGGTGTTTTTTCTCTTCTTCAGTAGCACGAATTACTTCCTGAGGTAAAATAGTAGGAGAGCCCTTGCTGCTTAAGAATGTATTTACACCAATTATTGGAAACTCACCGGTATGTTTCAAGGTTTCGTAATACAAACTTTCATCCTGAATTTTAGAGCGTTGATACATGGTTTCCATGGCACCTAAGACACCGCCTCGTTCTGTAATCCTATCAAACTCTACATATACCGCTTCTTCTACCAAATCGGTTAATTCTTCGATAATAAAAGCACCTTGTATCGGATTTTCATTTTTAGCCAATCCCAATTCTTTATTGATAATGAGTTGAATAGCCATTGCTCTGCGTACTGATTCTTCCGTAGGCGTTGTTATAGCCTCGTCATAAGCATTGGTGTGCAGAGAATTGCAATTGTCATAAATAGCATACAAGGCTTGTAAGGTGGTTCGAATATCGTTAAAATCGATTTCCTGTGCATGCAGCGAACGCCCTGAGGTTTGAATGTGGTATTTCAACATTTGGGCACGCTCGTTAGCGTGGTATTTATTTTTCATTGCTTTGGCCCAAATTCTTCGGGCTACCCTTCCAATAACGGCATATTCTGGGTCAATTCCGTTTGAGAAAAAGAACGACAGGTTAGGACCAAATTTATTGATATCCATTCCGCGCGATAGGTAGTATTCTACGTAGGTAAATCCGTTGGCAAGGGTAAAGGCCAATTGTGATATTGGATTGGCACCTGCCTCAGCAATGTGATAACCCGATATGGAAACCGAATAAAAATTTCGAACGTTGTTTTTTATAAAGTATTCTTGTACGTCGCCCATCAATTTTAAGGCAAATTCAGTAGAGAAAATACAAGTATTTTGCGCTTGATCTTCTTTTAAAATATCAGCCTGTATGGTACCGCGAACTTTACAAATGGTATTGTATTTAATAGTGTTATAGGTTTCTTTATCCAACACTTCATCACCGGTTACTCCCAACAGAAAAAGGCCTAATCCGTTATTTCCTTCGGGTAATTTTCCTTGGTATTTAGGTCTTTCAACACCTTTGTTTTTATAAATTAAATCAATTTTTTTGTTAATCTCGGTTTCTAATTGATGTTGATGGATGTATTTTTCGCATTCCTGATCGATTGCGGCATTCATAAAAAATGCCAACATCATAGGGGCCGGACCGTTGATAGTCATCGAAACAGAGGTCATTTCATCGGTTAAGTCAAACCCAGAATACAATTTTTTAGCATCGTCTAAGCAGCATACAGAAACGCCGGCATTGCCAATCTTGCCGTATATATCAGGCCTGATGTGCGGATCGTTTCCATAGAGGGTAACGCTGTCAAAAGCTGTAGACAAGCGTTTAGCGGGCATCCCGATACTGACGTAATGAAAGCGTCTGTTGGTACGTTCAGGGCCGCCTTCGCCGGCAAACATACGGGTAGGATCTTCTCCGGTACGTTTAAACGGAAACAAGCCTGCGGCAAACGGAAATTCGCCCGGTACGTTTTCGGTCAAACACCAATACAGTATATCACCCCATGACTCGTAGCGCGGAAGGGCAATTTTTGGAATTTCAGTTTGCGAAAGCGATTTGGAATGGGTATCAACTTTAAGTTCCTTATTTCTTACTTTATATGTGTAAACCGGATTTTTATAGGTTTGTTTTTTAGTATCCCAATTTAGTATGAGTTCCCAGTTGTGTGCGTTTAAATCCATTTTAATGCGACCAAACTCTTTTAACAACAAGGTAATTAATTGCTTTTTATCAGTATCACTAGTGTTTATATTTGCAGTAAATGCGTCATCAATTCCGTTAACGTTTAATTTAACCTCAATATTACTTAGGACTCCTATAGTTTTATAGATCCCAAAAAGTTTTTGAGCGATGTCTTTTTGCTGTATACACCATTGGTTATAAGTTCTGTTATGCTCAGTTATTTCAGATAAATAACGCGTTCTGTTGGAGGGAATTATAAATTGTTTAGCGCTTTCTAGGGTGATTTTATTAAAATTACTGCTAAAGTTAGCTGCAGTTTTTTCGTTAATTTTTTTGATAAGAACTTGATATAAGGTATTGGTTCCTGCATCGTTAAATTGAGCAGCCATGGTTCCGTATACTGGAAGGTTTTCTATAGCGGTATCCCATAAATTGTGGTTGCGTTGGTACTGTTTTTTTACATCGCGTAGGGCATCTAAAGCTCCTCGTTTATCAAATTTATTGATGGCAATTACGTCGGCAAAATCAATCATGTCAATTTTTTCCAATTGGGTTGCCGCTCCGTATTCAGGAGTCATTACATACAGTGCTACATCCGAATGGTCTAGGATTTCTGTATCAGACTGGCCAATTCCGGAGGTTTCTAAAATTATCAAATCAAACTCGGCCACTTTTAAAACTTCGATTGCGGTATCAACATGTTTAGAAAGCGCTAGATTAGCTTGGCGTGTTGCCAACGAGCGCATATATACTTGCGGAGTGTTGATGGCATTCATACGTATACGGTCGCCCAATAAAGCGCCACCGGTTTTGCGTTTGGAAGGATCTACGCTAATTATGGCAACCGTTTTTTCAGGAAAATCATTGATAAAACGTCTGACCAATTCATCTACCAAGGATGATTTTCCTGCGCCACCGGTTCCGGTTATTCCTAGTACAGGTGTTTTTTTATGAGAAGCCAACTGGCTGATTTCAGTTAATTTTTGCGTATGTAATTTGGGAAAGTTCTCTGCTGCAGAAATGTATTGAGCAATGGCATTTGTTTGTTTCTGTAAAATATCGGCACTGTTAAACAACAGCTCTTTTCCGGTAGGAAAATCGCATTTAGAAATCAAATCGTTAATCATTCCCTGCAGCCCCATTTTTCTGCCATCATCAGGAGAGTAAATGCTACAAATACCATACTGTGTTAGGTCTTCAATTTCATGGGGTAAAATTACCCCACCGCCACCGGCAAAAATTTTGATTTGAGGTGCGCCTTTATCGATTAATAAATCGAACATGTATTTGAGATACTCGTTGTGACCTCCTTGGTATGAAGTAATTGCAATTGCATTGGCATCTTCCTGAATGGCCGTATTAACCACTTCTTCTACGCTGCGGTCGTGGCCCAGGTGGATTACTTCTACACCGGTTGCCTGAATAATACGGCGCATAACATTAATAGTGGCATCGTGTCCGTCAAAGAGCGAAGCGGCAGTAACTATTCTGATCTTATTTTTAGGAATATAGGATTCGGTTAAATTCATAATATGTAATAATATTCTTGATAGGCGCAATTTACAATTTTAATACTGATATTTTTAATAGCAATAATTTAAAAAAGCATAAGGTTTTCTATGATTTAAATAATTTAAATCCCGTTCATTTTGATAAGCCTCTTGTTCAAAGCAAAGCTGCCGGTATGCTTTATAGGAGTTTTTAACTCTTATAAGATGGTAGAGAAAAAAACACAAATAACAGAGTAAAAAAACCACCAAGAGCAATTCTTTTTGCTGCTGCAGGTGTATTTTTTCATGATTTAGCAAGACGGTGTTGTTTTTATCTGCTCGATTGCTGATAAAAATAAAGGGGAAAATGGTAAGGGCACTAAAGCTTTTAGGAACCAGGTATTTTGAGTAAACAATCATGATAATGCCCTTAAATATTATTGATTAAGGAGTTGTTTTAACAAGCGTAAAAAAACTACCTTTGTACCACAAAAATACATTAAAATGACTTTTAAAGAAGCAATTTTACAAGGTATTCCATCTGAACTACCAGCGCCAAAGAAATTTGAAACTGCTATAAATCACGCACCAAAACGCAAAGAAATCTTATCCTTTGCAGAAAAAAAATTAGCCATTCGAAATGCGTTACGTTATTTTGACAAAAAGCATCACCCTGTTTTATCAAAAGAATTTGCTCAAGAATTAAGCGATTTTGGTAGGATTTATATGTACAGATTTCGACCAGATTATGAGATGAAAGCACGACCTATTAGCGCATATCCGGGAAAATCTGAGCAAGCAAAAGCCATCATGCACATGATTCAAAACAACCTGGATTATGCAGTGGCTCAACATCCTCATGAATTAATTACTTATGGTGGAAACGGAGCTGTATTTCAAAATTGGGCACAGTATTTATTGACGATGCAGTATTTAGCGCAGATGAGCGATGAGCAAACCTTGACAATTTATTCAGGTCATCCCATGGGTTTATATCCCTCTCATAAAAATGCGCCCAGGGTTGTAGTTACTAACGGCATGATGATTCCTAATTATTCTAAACCGGATGATTGGGAGAAATTTAATGCATTGGGTGTTACGCAATACGGTCAAATGACTGCGGGAAGTTATATGTACATCGGTCCGCAAGGAATTGTACACGGAACTACGATAACGGTTTTGAATGCAGGTAGAAAAATTTCCAAAAGTGGTGAAGATTTAACAGGCAAGCTGTTTGTTACATCTGGATTGGGCGGAATGAGTGGTGCTCAACCTAAAGCCGGAAATATAGCCGGTTGTATTACCGTTTGTGCCGAGGTAAATCCGAAAGTAGTACAAACACGCCATTCGCAAAAATGGGTAGATGAGGTTATAACTGATCTTGATGCCTTAGTTAAACGGGTTAAAAAAGCAAAAGCTGCTAAAGAGGTAGTTTCTATTGCGTTTCAAGGGAATATTGTTGATGTATGGGAAAAATTTGATGAGGCAGGTATTTATATTGATTTAGGTTCTGATCAAACTTCGTTACACAATCCGTGGGCTGGCGGTTATTATCCGGTTGGATTGAGTTTTGAAGAATCTGTTAATATGATGGCTGAAAATCCTGATCAATTTAAAATTGAAGTGCAAAATACGCTGAGAAGACATGCTGCAGCCATTAATAAACACACCGCTAACGGAACGTATTTCTTTGATTACGGAAACGCATTTTTATTGGAAGCAAGCAGGGCAGGAGCTGCTGTTTTTGCAGAGGACGGCATTCGATTTAAATATCCATCGTATGTAGAAGATATTATGGGACCTATGTGTTTTGATTACGGTTTTGGTCCTTTTAGGTGGGTGTGCACCAGTGCTAATGCGGATGATTTAGACAAAACAGATGCTATAGCTACACGGGTATTGGAGCAACTTAAACAGGAATCTCCAGTCGAAATTCAACAGCAAATGAGTGATAATATTAAATGGATTAAAGAAGCTAAAAAGAACAACTTAGTAGTTGGGTCGCAGGCCCGAATATTATATGCCGATGCAGATGGGCGTATGAGAATTGCCGAAGCGTTTAATAATGCTATAAAAAATGGTGAAATTTCTGCGCCAATTGTATTAGGAAGAGATCATCACGATGTTTCAGGTACCGATTCGCCCTACCGCGAAACTTCCAATATCTATGATGGTTCTAGTTTTACTGCTGATATGGCTATACAAAATGTACTGGGTGATAGCTTCAGGGGTGCAACCTGGGTATCTATTCACAACGGTGGCGGTGTAGGCTGGGGAGAAGTTATCAACGGCGGATTTGGTATGGTTCTTGATGGTAGTATAGAAGCTGAAAAGCGTTTAAAATCAATGCTTTTCTGGGATGTTAACAATGGTATTTCACGTAGAAGTTGGGCTAGAAATGAAGGTGCTGAATTTGCAATTAAGAGAGCCATGGAGCAAGAACCAAACTTAAAAGTTACCATTCCAACTAAAGTAGACGATTCACTTTTAGACGAACTATTTTAATACATACATATCATGAAAAGATTCAGTATAATAGCAGTTTTATCGGTTTTTCTTTTTTTATCATCGTGTACCAGTGTACGTGTCACCACCGATTATGACACCAAAACCAACTTTGCGCAGTACCAAACCTTTGCATTTTATAAAAAAGGTATTGACAATGCGGATATAAACGATTTGGACAAACGCAGAATTATGTTTGCTATTGAAAATGAATTAGTAGCTAAAGGATTAAAAAAAGACGAGAATCCAGATGTGCTGGTGAATATCTTTACAAAATCCAGGGAAAAAGTAGATGTATACAACAACATGCATTTTGGCTGGTATCCGTGGTATTATGGTCCCGGATTTGGCATGCAGGTAAGTAAATACACCGAAGGTACTTTATTTATAGATATTATTGATGCCAAAAAGAAAGAAATGGTTTGGCAAGGTGTTGGCAGCGGAGCTCTAAATAATTTAAGTGGTGCCAAGAAAGAAGCTCGAATTAAAGAGTTTGTCAAAGAGATTTTATTGAAATATCCCCCTTCAAGTAATTAAAGGTAATTTTAACATGAAACGTCACGTTTTTGCGTGACGTTTTTTTTATTTTTACAAACTATGAATGAAAGCCAAGATTTTTATTACAATGAAAAAGGGTATAAAATATATACCGAAGCCTATCACTTAAAAAGAGGGTATTGTTGTAAAAGCGGATGCAAGCACTGTCCGTTTGGCTTTGACAAAAAAACCGATTCGTTTGTAAGGGGTAAAAAGCTATTGTAGCAATTCGTGCATTTTCTTAAAATACGGCAGTGCTTTTAATAAGCGAGACCCATACCATGAAAAGAACTCGCCTTCAACAAAAATAGTTTTAGCATGGTTAGAATGCCGTCCGATTTCAAAAGCATCTTCATCTGAAAAAGAATACGGTTCAGTTGGAAGTAAAATTATTTTTGGATTTCCTTCTTTGCGTATTAAACTTACATCAACTTCGGGGTACCGATCGTTATTTTCGTATACATTACTAAAGTTGTTGAGTTTTAATACGTCATTTATATACGTATTTCCTCCGGCAGTCATCCACGGGTTTTTCCAAATAAAATACGCTACTTTTTTCCGAGGCAGGTACCTTGTAAATGCTTTAAAATCGGTAAGTTGAAACTTAATTTTAGCAATCAAATTATTGGCGTTGGTCTGACAAAAAAGAAGCTTTCCCAACCTATTAATTAAATCAATATTTGATTCTATGGATGTTACATTGGCCACAAAAACAGGTGCCAGTACTTCTAATTCACGAACTATTTCTTCTGTGTTTTCTTCTTTGGCGCACAAAATAAAATCAGGATTTAGCGATTTGATTAAGTCGATATCTACACTTTTAGTACCTCCAACCTGTGTTTTTGTAGATTTTAATTGAAATGGATGTTTGCAAAACTGGGTAATCCCTACAATGTTTTTCTCCAGCCCCAAATCAACCAGCAATTCAGATAAGGAAGGAACAAGCGAAATTATACGTAAGGGTTTTGAATTGATAATTAATTCCCTGTGAAGCTGATCGGTTAAAACAGGCATATTAAAACCCTTTAGAAATTAATTCTTGCTTCATTTCTGCTTGCAATAATTTTGCTTTTTGAGCTGCTTTTTCTGCAAAATCAGATTCGTTACCGGCGTAAATTATCTCGCGCGATGAGTTTATAAGCAAGCCAACTTGATTATTCATTCCATACAAACAAACATCTTTTAAGCTACCACCTTGAGCGCCAACACCCGGAATTAACAAAAAATGATTGGGAACAATTTTTCTAATTTCTTTTATTTCAGTTGCTTTAGTGGCTCCAACTACATACATCAAATTTTGACTGTTTTTCCATTGTAGTGATTCGTATATAACCGTTTTAAATACGCTTTTCCCATCAATGGTTTTCTCCTGAAAATTTTTACTGCCTGTATTGGAAGTTAATGCAAGTACAATGGTGAATTTATCTTCAAAAGCTAAAAATGGTTCCACCGAATCAATTCCCATATAGGGAGAAACAGTTATGGAATGAAAGTTCAAAGCACTAAAAAACGCTTCTGCATATTTGGTTGAAGTGTTCCCAATATCGCCTCGTTTTGCATCGGCTATGGTAAAAATTTCGGGATAATTCTGATTGAGGTACTTTATGGTTTTTTCCAATGAAATCCATCCTTTAATGCCAAGTGCTTCATAAAAGGCCGTATTTAGTTTATAGGCAACTGTATAGGGATGTGTTGCTTTTATAAGCTGTTTGTTGAATTCAAATACCGGATCATCACAGCTCAGTAAATGAGTTGGCATTTTAGATAAATCAGGATCTAAGCCAACACACAAAAATGAGTTCTTTAAAAGGATGTTGTTAAAAAGTAAATTAGTAGTCATGTTGCAAAGATAGGAATGTCCTAAATACTATTGATAAGTTTTGCAAAATTAGCTTCAAAAATTAAGGAAATAAGCTAAATTATTTCAATATTTGTATACAAATAAAAGACATTGTTTCAAGCGGTTTTACACAAATTAGGGTATAGTTTTTTGACGTTGTTTGGCGTAATTTCCATCATATTTTTTTTATTTAATGTGTTGCCAGGCGATCCGGCACGTATGATGCTTGATCAGCGAGAAGACAGTGAGCAGTTGCTAACGATCAAAAAAAAATATGCATTTGACAGGCCGATTTTAGCTCAGTACTTTTTATATTTAAACGATGTATCGCCTATTTCGTATCACAGTACCCATAAAGATGCATATACCTATGATAAGGCAGAAAAATATCAATCATCTGTAAAAGTAGGAGGGACTAAATCTTTTTCAATACTCTTAAAAGTGCCGTATTTACGCGAATCGTTTCAGAAAAACGGCAAAAAAGTAACCGAGGTCATTGCTGAAACATTTCCAAACACATTTGTGTTGGCAGTTTCCTCTATTGTTATAGCGATAATTTTTGGCATCTTTTTAGGCATCGTATCGGCTTTAGTAAAGGATTCATTATTGGATCGATTTATTGCATTAATAAGTACCTTGGGTATGAGCATCCCTTCATTTTTTGCCGCGGTTTTGTTTGCCTGGTTATTTGGATTTGTATTGCATGAATTTACTGGTTTAAACATGAGTGGTAGCTTATACGAAGTAGATGATTTTGGAGAAAAAATATACATTCAATGGAAAAATTTGTTGTTGCCTTCAATAGTGTTAGGAATCAGGCCATTGGCTGTTGTGGTGCAACTCACCCGAAATTCATTGTTGGAAGTATTAACACAAGATTACATACGAACTGCTAGAGCCAAGGGTTTATCCACCCATCAAATTATTAAAACCCATGCCTTGAAAAACGCTTTGAACCCGGTGGTAACTGCAGTTTCGGGATGGTTTGCTTCGTTATTGGCAGGAGCCGTATTTGTAGAATATATTTTTAACTGGAACGGACTGGGTAAAGAAATTGTAGAAGCGTTAAATACGCTTGATTTGCCAATAATTATGGGAAGTGTGGTTTTAATAGCCACTATGTTCATAATTATCAATATTTTTGTAGATGTTATTTACACATGGTTAGACCCAAAATTAAGAGATTAAAATAGATAGATTATGAGAAAACAAATGGTTGCCGGTAATTGGAAGATGAACAACAATGTAGTAGAGTCTGAATTGCTGATAAGTAAATTGCTGGAAAAATTCCCAGAAAGCATAAATTCTAATAAAAGGATAGTGGTTACACCTTCATTTGTAAACCTGATTCCGGTTGTATCATGGGTTAAAAATTCGCGTATAGAAGTTGCTGCACAAAACATGCATTTTGCCAAAAACGGTGCTTTTACAGGTGAAATTTCAGCCGATATGTTAAAAAATGCAGGTGTCAATATTGTTATTTTAGGGCATTCTGAACGTCGTACGTATTTTAATGAAACCGATGAGTTATTGGCTAAAAAAGTTATGACCGCACTCGAAAATAACATGGAAGTGATTTTCTGTTTTGGTGAGTTGTTAGACGATCGCAAATCTGGAAATCACTTTAAGGTTGTTGAAAATCAATTATCAAAAGCTCTTTTCGAGTTGGAAGCCCTTGCTTGGAAAAACATCATATTGGCATACGAGCCAGTTTGGGCCATAGGAACCGGAGAAACAGCTTCGCCAGAGCAGGCGCAAGAAATGCATGCATTTATTCGACAATTAGTCGCTAAAAAATATGGGGCAGACCTAGCAAACGATGTTACTATATTATATGGAGGAAGTGTTAAAGGATCGAATGCTCAGGAATTGTTTTCTAATCCTGATGTAGATGGTGGATTAATTGGCGGTGCTGCCTTAAATGCAGCGGAGTTTGAAGCAATTATAAAAGCTGTTTAAATGAATTATATCGAATATGATTTTACAATTCAACCTCTTGAACCAGCAACTGAGATATTAATTGCGGAATTGGGTGAGGTTGGATTTGAAAGTTTTGTTGAAAATGAAACCGGATTGTTGGCGTATATCCAACAAGATCAATGGAATGAACAAATTTTAGAGGGATTACAAATTTTAGCATCAGATGAATTTAAAATTGACTATACCCATAAAATTATCGAACAGGTAAACTGGAACGAGGAGTGGGAAAAGAATTTTAATCCGATTGAAGTTGATGGTTTGGTTAGTATACGTGCACCTTTTCATCCAAATCCCAACTTAAAATTTGACATTATTATTGAACCAAAAATGAGTTTTGGAACCGGTCATCACGAAACAACCTATATGATGATTCAGCATATGTTAGAAGTTGACTTACAGGATAAAAAAGTATTGGATATGGGATCCGGTACTGGTATATTAGCCATTTTTGCTGAAATGCGCGGAGCTAAAAACTTGGATGCGGTAGATATTGACGAATGGTGTTTTGAAAATTCTATTGAAAATTTAGAGCGAAATTTTTGCACCAATATATCCGTATATCAAGGAGATGTTACTTTTTTGGAAAACAGAACATACGATGTTATTATTGCTAACATCAACAGAAACGTATTGTTGGCAGATATGCATCAATATGCCGCTTGTTTGTCTTCTGGTGGTGTTTTGTTGTTAAGTGGATTTTATACAGAGGACATTCCGGTTTTAGAAGCAGAAACTTCTAAGTTTGAGCTTGCAATAGTTGGTCAAAAAATTCGAAATAATTGGGCTTCGTTAAAGTTAATTAAAACGTAACATTAGTAATTGGTATGTTTTTTGATTTCAATTTTTAAATGTGTGATAATTTAAATCGGATGGAACAATTTTTAATGAATACGAAACGAAAGGAACAGGAAAAAGTTGATTTGTTGGAAAAGCTCGAAAATCAACACGAGTTGGTATTGTTTAATGACGATGTAAATACCTTTGATTTTGTAATTGATGCTTTGATAAGTATTTGTGAACATACCGATGAACAAGCACATCAATGTACGTTAATTGTACATTACAAGGGAAAATGTGTTGTTAAAACAGGAGAAATGTCTGATTTAAAACCACGTTGTACCAGTCTTTTAGAACTGGGGTTATCGGCTGAAATTATATAAAAAAAACCACGCAAAAGCGTGGTTTTTTATTTTGTGTTAGCGTGTAAACAATAACTCACGGTATTTGGTCATAGGCCATAACTCATCATCGACCAATACTTCCAATTTATCGCAGTGGTAGCGGATTTCATCAAAATACGGTCTAACCTTGTTGCAGTACGCAAATGCTTTTTCTTCAGCATGTTCAAGTTTGTTTGCTTTTTTACGTTCATCAACCATGGCTGTGATTTTTGCATTGATTTTACTTATGTGCTCTGAAATATCTTTTACTAAAATCAATTGTTCTTTGGCGATGTTTTCAAATTCCTTACCAAATATATTTTTCAATCCCTCAACATTTTTTATCAGAGTATTTTGATAACGCACTGCTGTAGGAATTATATGATTTCTAGCGATATCTCCCAACACACGGCTTTCTATCTGAATTTTCAAGGTGTACTCGTCCAATTCAATTTCGTGACGCGCTTCTACTTCTACCTTATTCATAATGTTGAGTTCTTCAAAAAGCTGAATGGCTTTTTTCGATACTTTTGCCTGTAAGGCTTGCGGTGTAGTTTTATGATTGCTTAGTCCTCTTTTTTCTGCTTCTTTTTCCCAAGCCTGGCTGTAGCCATCGCCTTCAAAACGTATTTTTTTAGACAACTTAACGTATTCTCTTAACACATTAAATATAGCGTCGTCTTTTTTCATGTCTTTTTCATCGATTAGTTTGTCAACAGCCGTTTTGAATTCGATTAGCTGTTTTGTAACGATGGCGTTTAAAATCATCATTGGCGGTGCACAGTTGGCACTAGATCCAACGGCTCTAAACTCAAACTTATTACCTGTAAAAGCAAAAGGAGATGTTCTATTTCTATCGGTATTATCCAATAAGATCTCAGGAATTTTACCCACCACATTTAATTTTAGTTCTGTTTTTTCTTCAGGGGATAATTTTCCGTTGGTGATATTTTCTAACTCGTCCAACACATCGCTTAATTGCTTGCCGATAAATACAGAAATGATAGCCGGTGGAGCTTCATTAGCCCCTAAACGGTGGTCGTTTCCTGCAGACGCAATACTGGCTCTAACCAATTCTTCGTAATCGTGTACCGCTTTAATAGTATTGATAAAAAACGTTAAAAACTGTAAATTTTTCATAGGGGTTTTACCAGGACTTAATAAATTAACCCCGGTATTGGTAGCAAGACTCCAGTTATTGTGTTTACCCGATCCGTTAATTCCGGCAAATGGTTTTTCATGGAACAATACTTTGAAGTTATGCTTTTCAGCAACTTTACCCATCACATCCATGATTAACGAGTTGTGGTCTACCGCTAAATTTGCTTCTTCGAAAATGGGTGCTAATTCAAATTGATTGGGAGCAACCTCATTATGGCGTGTTTTAACCGGGATGCCCAGTTTTAAGCTCTCCAATTCCAATTCGCGCATAAAATTCATAGCTCTCGATGGTATCGACCCAAAATAGTGATCGTCTAATTGTTGTCCTTTAGCAGGTGAATGACCTAACAAAGCACGTCCGGTAAGCAAAATGTCGGGACGGGAATTTACCAATGCGCTGTCTACGAGGAAATATTCTTGCTCCCAACCTAGGGTAGCAATTACTTTGCTCACATTTTTATCAAAGTATTTAGCTACATTGGTGGCTGCTTCATCTACTGCTTGTAATGATTTTAATAAAGGTGTTTTATTGTCTAGAGCTTCGCCGGTATACGCCACAAATATTGTAGGAATACACAATGCAGTTCCGTATATAAATGCTGGTGATGTTGGGTCCCATGCGGTATAACCTCTTGCTTCAAAAGTGTTACGAATCCCACCATTTGGAAAGCTAGAGGCGTCAGGTTCTTGTTGAACTAATTGTGCGCCATCAAATTTTTCTAAAGCTTCACCATTCGGAAGCACTTCAAGAAAAGCATCGTGTTTTTCTGCCGTTGATCCGGTTAGTGGTTGAAACCAGTGAGTGTAATGCGTAGCGCCTTTTTTTAAGGCCCAGCTTTTCATAGCAGATGCAACTTGATCTGCAGTTTTACGATCAATTTTATGTCCAAATTCCATGGCGTTCATAACACTTTCAAAAGCTTCCGGCGTCATGTATTGTCGCATTGACTTTTTATTAAAAACATTTTCTCCAAATAATTGGGAGCGGTTTAAGTTGTCTTCAAGTGAAACGGGTTTTCTGTTTTGTGCATCGAAAAGTGCTTGAAATCGTAGTTTTGACATATAATAAAATTTTAATTTGAAAATACAAAAGTATAAAAATATTTAAATAACAAGTAAAAAAATAGGGGGTGTAATAAAAAAAGTATAAAAAATATTTTTGTAAGTTAAAAAATAATGGGGGTATTATTGTAATAATAAGTAAAAATAAGTAATTATAAATTATAAAAACCTTGATTTTAATTTTTTTATGAATAATAGTACATTTGCTTTTATGAGAAAAGAAGTATTTAAATTGGTAGCCAAATTAAATAAATTGTTTTTGCCGTCTATGACAAAGCGTCAATTAGACATGTCAAAAGCTGCAAAATGGCAATTTATCTTAATAGGTTGGCGATATTTTGTTACAAAAAATAGTTTGTAATACATATAAAAACTTTATATTTGCAGCCTTAAAACGGCCTCGTGGCGCAACTGAATAGCGCATCTGATTACGGCTCAGAAGGTTACAGGTTTGAATCCTGTCGAGGTCACTAAATTTAATATTAAATTTTATCAAAACCACGTAAATCCTTGAATTTAAGTGGTTTTGTAGTTTTTAAGAATTCATATAATTTGATATTATTTGGTAGTTTATGGTAGTTAATCGACAGTTAATTGCTCAAAGTGTCAGTTCAACTGACACTTTCAAAATACCAGTACTACCGGTAAGTTTAGTTGATTTGACTTTCGTCCAAACAATGTTTAACATTTAAAGACGACAACTATGCGTACCAAAACAACATTTTCTATCTTATTTTGGCTAGATAACCAAAATAACCAGCATGAGTTAGCATTACTTTATGCTCGTGTAAGCGTTAACCAAAAACGCGTGAACATCAGCTTGAAGCGAAAAATTCCTATCAGCCTATGGGATTCTAAAAAGAAAAAAGCAAAGGGTAATACTGCAGAAGCAAGGCAGATCAATTTGTATTTAGATCAGGTTCATACGCAGCTATTTCAATGTTATCAGGAGTTAAAATTCAAAAATCAATTGGTAACGGCTAGCCTTATCAAAGCTATTTTTCTAGGCGAAAGCGAGGACAATAAATCCCTCAATGATGCTATTGAATACCATTCGAGCAAAATAAAAAACACCTTGGCGGCAGGTACTGTCCGGAATTTTGCCATAACCCAGGGATACATCACTAATTTTCTTCAGAAGAAATTGAATACCCTGGATGTTTTTTTACACCAACTCGATTATAAGTTTGTCTGTGATTTTGAAAGTTTCTTAAACGGTTACTATCCAACTGGACATCCAAAAGCCATGGGCCACAACACCGTAATGAAACACATTCAGCGCTTGCGCAAAATAGTTACCCTAGCATATCATTTAGAATGGATTCATAAAGATCCTTTTGTAAGGTGGAAACCTACTTTTGAAAAAACGGAACGTGAATTCCTTTCTGCAAATGAACTCTCTAACATAGAAACTTCCAATATGCGCGTAGAAAGACTCGGTCGTGTACGCGATTTATTTGTGTTTAGCTGCTATACCGGTATTAGTTACATCGACCTAATGCAGCTCAACAGAAACTGTATTCACAAAGGAATTGATGGTAATAACTGGATAATAACCAAACGACAAAAAACTAAAACTTCGGTAAAGGTACCTTTATTACCTAAAGCACAGGAGTTAATTGATCAATATGAAAATCATCCAATGACATATATGACTGAAACGTTATTTCCGGTTATTACGAATGAAAAACTAAATGTATACCTTAAAGAAGTAGCTGAAATTTGCGGAATCCAAAAAAACCTGACCTTTCACATGGCACGACATACCTTTGCTACAACTGTAACCTTAACTAATGGAGTTCCTATTGAAACAGTATCTAAGTTATTAGGACATACTAAATTAACAACAACTCAAATTTATGCAAAAGTAATTGAACGAAAAGTCAGCGATGATATGATTACCTTAAAAGCCGTTTTAAGTAGAAAACAAGAAAATAACAATTTAAATGACAGTAAATCAGTAAGTTCTGAATAAATAGGCTTTATAGTAAAATGTAACAGAGTTTTATTATTTTTAGATGCTTTTTTTTAAAATAATTGAACTATCTATGAAAAATATTGCGAAAACTATTGCTAAATACCAGGAAGAAGTAAAAATAATTGAAAATTCGAATAAAAAAGAAGAACAAAAAATAAGAGAAAATATTCAGTTAACGAAAGACTGTCTTCATAATTTGAGATTACAGTTAAGGCAAGCCGTTTTTAACGGTAAAGAGTCAGAAATTAATTTCTTTAAATATCAAAAGCCCTTGGTTTATGGTAATTTAAAATTTTTTGTAGCTGTCTTGACCTATTTAACCGAAAAACCAAATGGATGTTTAAAAGAACAAAAAGAATTTTTAAGTGATTCATTCAAAAAAATGGAGGCTAAGAAAAAGCGAAATATAGAATTTTTTAAGTATTATCAGCATAATGAAAATTGTTTAGACGATAAATATTTTGTACGTGGTAATAATCAGTTAGAATTGTTTAGCAATGTCTTACACCTCGATTCAGATCCTGAATTCTCCACCAGTCACGATATAAAAGCAGCAGAAGTAATCGCCTATGAATTAATGGCCGAATATTATGCTAATGCTTTAGTTAAATTGAAACAAAAATCTGAGGTACCAGCTGTTCAATTTGTTAAACCAGAAATTTTGAACAATCTATCCTGGACTGCTTCTAAAACTGATTTAGTGGAGCTAATCTATGCATTAAATGCAGCCGGAGCCGTTAAAAACGGTCAGGCAGAAATTAAAAAAATGGCACAAATTTGTAAAGAACTTTTTGGTATCGATCTAAAAAATTTTTATAAAACCTATGGAGAAATTAAAGCTAGAAATGAAGATGAGCTTACTAAATTTCTCGACCATCTAAAAGAAAGCCTGACCAGAAAAGTCGAATCTGAACTCTAAAATGGCTTCATAATTTTTTAAAAAAACTACATTAAACCGTATAATTAATAGGTATAGTTCCATCTGACCATTTGAAAATAAATAAATATAAACAGTGAAATAGCTTGATTATTAGGTAAATAAAAGTTTGAAGTGTTAAATTTTATCGGTAGTACCATTCAACTACCGAATAAAACTATACAAAAGTTTTCAGATTTGTCAAACGAAAGTCAAATCAATTCAAACAAGTTTAATTAACCTAAAAATCAAAGAAATGCCTGCACAAATTATTACAACAGACGATTTAAGAGAATTCAAAATCGAATTGTTACATGAGCTAAAAAACATATTAAAGACAAGTCCAGTAGTAGCTCCTAAAAAGTACTATAAATCTTCAGAATTAATGAAGTTGTTAAAAGTAAGTCCCGGAACTCTTCAAAATTTAAGGATTAACGGTACTATACCGTACACCAAAATAGGTGGAATTATTTATTATGATGCCGATGAAATTAGCAAGTTAATGCGCGAAAATAGTGTGCAAAATAAATAATTGATAAATGCCTGACATTAATTATATCAAGCACTTAAATACAGTTTTTGAGCAATTTTCTAAAGACAATAAATTAAATCCAACACACATCAGTTTATATATCGGATTGTTTCAAATATGGAATTACAACCGGTTTCCGGAAGAGTTTTATGTACACCGTCAGCAAGTAATGCAATTGTCAAAAATTGGATCAAAAACAACCTACCATCGTTGTATAAACGATTTGGATACCTGGAAATATGTAAAATATAAACCATCGCATAATCCATTTAAAGGGAGTAGGATTAGGTTGTTTCATTTCGGGACAAGTGATAAACAAGCAGTGGATTATACTGAACCAATATCGGGACAAGAGTTGGTATCTTTTATAAACAATAAAAAACAATCAGAAAACTTTTTAAAACTGGATTCCACAGAAAAGAAAAAAGAAATTTTATTTTTTTTTAAAGAAGAAAAAGGGTCCCTATTGGAAGCTGAAAAATTTTTCAATCACTATGAAGGAATCGGATGGAAACTGGGCGGCCGCCATAAAATTGTCGACTGGCAGGCAGTGGCTAGGAATTGGATGCTTAATGCCCAAAACTTCCATACTAAAGAAATCCGCGCAACCGGTCCTGGTAACCTCCACGTCAAAACCGACAAAAACTATGGAGAACCTTTGTAAGTTAAAAGTGAAAAATTAAAAACTATTAATTCAACAGTTCAACAATTAACCTGTAATCCCGTGCGGCGGTTGCTGAGCGGCGGTTGGTGAGCGGAGTCGAACCAAGTCGAAGCAAACCAATTAAAGCAACTTTTAAACATTTAACTTTTAAACTTTAAAAACATCATGAACTACAACTACAACCAAATCCTCCACTACCTCCAACACAAAGGCCAAGAAAAATACGGATCACAATTTTATATCAGAAAAACCGATGTCCCTCTAATCCTACAGCTGTTATATTACTTTACAAACAATGAAGAAAAAGCAAAGGAACACAATATCGATCTCAACAAAGGTTTGATGCTTTCCGGTCCGATAGGCTGCGGAAAAACAACCCTGTTAGAACTCATGAAACTCATCGCCGTACCCGAAAAGAAATACTTTTTTACCACTGCTAGAGAAGTGAGTTTTGAATTCATCCAAGACGGCTACGAAGTCATCCAACGCTACAGCAAAGGAATTCCAGGACTACACACTAAAAGAAACTTTGCTTTTGATGATCTGGGCACAGAAAGAAACCTCAAATATTACGGAAACGAATGTAACATTATGGCAGAAATCCTGCTCTCCAGATACGAGCTGTTTATAGCTCACAAGTTCGTCACCCACATCACCACCAACTTATCAGCTACAGAACTCGAAGATTATTACGGTAACCGTGTCCGTTCAAGATTAAGAAACATGTGCAACCTCATATTTTTTGATAAAGAGGCGGTGGATAAGCGATAACAAAATAAAAGGGTTTAACTTCTCATAAGTTCAGCCCTTTTTACTTTTTTTAGCGCCCCCACATTTCACAATTCACTATTTATATCCAGTCTAAACAATCCTAAAATCTTGCATAAAATTAATATTCTTCCTACATTCGAACTCCTCCAAAATTGAATTGATTACCTTCAAGAACTTTCCTTATTAAATTTGCTATATTTGAGAAATATAAAAACTGACCAAAAACAGACCAATCTACCCATATTGTAGTTGGAAAGGAAGAAAAAGTCAGACGTATAAAGAAGTTATGCACCATTTTAAACCACAACAATGAGTAGAAAAACTGACATTGAATCTCTTCTTAATCGGGCTGACAAGACTCTTCCAAAAATTAATGAAGATTATGAAAAAGCACTTCACGCACAGACAATTTCGGCAGATCTGCGAATTGACATTAAAGACTATTTTGGGAATTTACGTTCCGTTCTTGACTATTTAGCTCATGACATTGTGGAGATGTATTGCCCTAATGCTAACCCTAGAGACATTCTATACTTCCCAATTCGAGCAGACCAAGCTTCATTCGACAACGTAATGAAAAAATCATATCCAGACTTGCAGACAAATTATAGAGATATTTATGACGTTCTGGAAGCATTACAGCCATTTAAAAAACCTGAAAATGCGTGGCTGACACACTTCAATAAATTAAATAATGAAAATAAACACGAAAGACTTGTCGCACAAAAACGAACCGAGACAAAAAGAGTATATGTTCAAATCAAAGATGGTGGTGGTGTTTCGTGGGACCCATCCGCAGTTAAATTTGGTTCAGGTGTTTTTATAGGTGGCGTTCCTGTAAATCCACATACACAAATGCCGAACCCTTCAAACACACAAACCGTGACAATTGAAACTTGGGTCGACTTTCAATTTGACGATATCAATGTTTCAGCTATTTGGCTGACTAGAGAAAGCTTGAAGCAAATACAAACAATATACAGCCATCTTAAAGACAAGATATAAACAAGACAATGACAGGACTAATTTTGAAGTTATCTTTCAACACAGTTGGAGAAGCAAATTTAGAAGGCGGAATATGCGGAAGCTTTTTTTTTATTAGCTCTAACTTAGTGGTTACTGCTCAACACGTTCTAAATTCAAATACTTTTAAGCCGAATGTAGGATTTAGTAAATGCCAAGTTTGGCTTATAGCACAACCTAATATAATTATAGAAATAAAATTAAAGGATATAATTGAACACTCTGAAATTGACACAACCCTCATTCAATTGTCAAAGAGTTTTCCAATTAAAGTAAGAAATTCTTCGTTAAATAATGTTGACTCTGGACATGAATGTTATAATGAAGGCTTTACCGGAGGACAAATGCCTAATCTGAAAGTAAGTTGGGATCCAAATGGTTTAATTATTTCTTCGTGTTCTGACAACAAAATAATTGCAAATGGACATGGACAAATAAAGCAAAAATATATTATGACTGTTAATGCAACAGATATTAAAATGACAAACGTAATTGGTTATGCAACTTCTTATGGTGGCGTGGTTGGTATGTCTGGCGGACCATTAGTTTGCAAACAGACTGACGAAATTCTTGGACTAATGTCTATGGGACTTCCAGCTGACAATCCAATAAAGGACTCATTATTTGCGGTTTCGATTCAAGAAATAAATAATAGAATAAAGAACGGCAGCAGCTAACAGCATATTTGCAATAGGCGGGGTTTCGTGCTCCGCAGACAGTTTTGTGGTTAAAGAAAGTTCAGTGCTCCGCATGAACATTTGTGCTGAAAAGCCCGCCCATCGCAAATCTGCAAAAGGTTAAGCCAATGCTAAAAGACAGTGCAACACGATAATGACAGAGCAAAAACTAACATATGATAGAATAATAAACCGAGTGACTGACCAACTTGTGAAATATACAATTGAAGGAGTAATAGTTAACGAAAAAAAAATTTCCCTAGATTGAATAACAGGTTAATAAGTAAAGTTGTTTTTCACTCGATAAAAGGCAATAATTTGGTTACTTTGTAGCCTAAAAAAAGATTTTTTTACAAGTAAGATGATAATAGAAAATACTGAAATAACAAAAAATACATTCTCTGGACACGACTCCTTTCAGTGCCGACAACTTTGGCTGAAAAAGGGGTACGATTATATTCAAGAAGGCAAGAATTTTAATGACGAAGATGCAGTTGTTCAACTTGGTGTAGGTAAAAACATGGTTTCATCCATTCGTTTTTGGCTAAAAGTTTTCAATGTTATTGACAATAAAGACATTCCAACTGAAATTTGGGAATTAACAAAGAAATGCTCTGGAATTTCAGTAATGTACTTTCACGAGTATTTTGAAAATAGGTTGATAGCACACAATATAAAAATTAAAAACACTAAGAAATATAACAGAACATTGTCTTTAATTGAGGATTTTAATGTGCTACCTCTTCAGTCGTATTTGTATCTTAATGAAGAAGTAGTTTTTTGAAAAAGATATGAATAACGAAGTCTTTTATAACATAAGCAAAATAATTGAAAGGGATAGTAAGGCCACCACATACAAGTATGCCCTTTTGCGTGGCGTTATAGATATTATTCAAGACAATTCCCCATACATTTCATTTGTTGAAAATCGTGTTCAAATACCAACTGGACTACTTATTGAAAAATGGTTATTGTATTACTATCCAATTTTACAATCTCAGACTTCAATACCACAAATCAATGGTGAAACTAATCTTGCATTCAGTAGTCAGTTAAGGGAATTAATATCTGATTATGAGGCTCGTGGAGGTTTTTCTGCATTTTACAATGACTTAAAGAATAAAAGAATTCCTGAAGATTTGCAAAGTGATTTTTTTGAACTTGCCAAGAAGCTTAGAGATACGATTACCAAAATGCCAATGAAGTATATTGGTCGTTCTATTAGCAATGACTTTTATTCCATTTTCCATTATGAAAATCAAACACTCAGAAGATATTCAAACATAGACATTGAAACATTAATTAAAGATTTTGGAACATTTTCAATTCCTTTTGAGTATTACGAAGCCTTTAAAATTTTAGGCAGTTTTATAAACGGACAAGATTCTATTCTTTTCAAATGGGCGGAGTTTTCTGTCAATGCATCAGGTAACAATCTATCTGTTCATAAAGTCCTTAACGAAGTTTTAAAAAGTCCAATAACTATAAGAGAAATTAAAGAGTCAAAAAAATTGTACAAAGATATTCTTAAGAAGGAAGGAAAAGTTTATTGCGTTTGGACAGGTAGAAATATTTCAAACTATGATATTGACCATTTGATTCCATTTTCTGTATGGAAAAACAACGACCTCTGGAATTTACTACCTTCAGATTCAAGAATTAATAATCAAAAGCGAGATAAAATCCCTACGCCTGAAATTATTGAAAGACAAAAAAATCTTATTCTTGACTATTGGGGAATCATCTTTGAAAGTCAATCACAAAGATTCCAAAAAGAAATACAAGTAGCGCTTTTAGGAAACCATTCATTTGATTCTTGGAAAAATATTGGCATTTCGCAACTGCAAAATAGTTGTAATTATTTAATTGAAAATAGAGGTTTTGAGGGATGGAAAATTTAAAATCAAATCCAAATAATCATCTAACGGCAAAAGAAAGAGAAAACCTCTCTTTTCCAGCCAAAATTCTTTTCAATCAGAATTTATTAGTTGGTGATGTTTTAGATTTTGGTTGTGGGTTTGGTAATGATGTTAAGTTGCTTAAATCCAAAGGGATTAAAATTGAAGGTTATGACAAACATTACTTTCCTGAATATCCAACCAAAAAATTTGACACCATAATCTGCTTTTATGTTTTGAATGTTCTTTTACCAGAAGAGCAAGCAACTGTTTTAATGGAATTATCTCAACTCGTTAAACCAAATGGCAAAGTTTATATTGCTGTAAGGAGAGATTTACAGTTTGAAGGCTTTAGAACACATAAAATACACCAAAAGAAAACCTATCAATGTAATGTAATTCTAAACTCAAAATCATTTTTCAAAAACGAAAATTGTGAGATTTACGAATATCAACATTATAACCAATTAGATAGAAATCAAAACCTAGATTGTCCTTTTTGTAATCCAGATTCGGAACGAGAACTTATCGTTGAGTCCGCAACTGCATATGCTATTTATGACAAATTTCCAGTTAATAATGGACACGCTTTAATCATACCCAAAAGGCATTGTGCAGATTATTTTGAGTTATCTTTCAAAGAGCAAGCTGCCTGTATTTTTATGTTGAATAAAGTAAAAGAACTAGTTTCAGCTAAGTTTAAACCAGACGCTTTCAATGTTGGAATAAATGTAGGCGAGAAAGCAGGTCAAACAGTTCATCACGTTCATATTCACTTAATTCCGAGATATAAGGGAGATGTTAAAGAACCAAGAGGTGGCGTAAGAGGTGTAATTCCTAACAAACAGAAATATTAATAATGTAGGATTATTTTGAAAAATGGAAAACTAAAATTCCAAAATACAGTGAGACACATAAGGACTTATTTACATCACTTTCTCAAAAGTTTGGTGCGGAAGGTGAGAAGAAAATTAACCTTGGAAAACATTTCAGCACCAACTACGAACTTTACACCTATGCTTTTTTCTTAGGGCTATACAACAATGAATTTTCCCCAATACCTGACAGAGAAAAGAAAATAGATTTTAGCCATCATATTCAACATTGGGGTAGTAAAACTACTGTTTCTATTCGTAAGGACTTTACTAACCTGCAGGAAAATATGTATATTGCTCTTGTAGCAAAAACAGAAATTGATTTGGTTGCACTTGAAAAAGGGGAATTAGACGAAGATGATGCGGTAAAATTGTTGATTAAAACAATGGAATCGTACACCAACGGTGGACTAATTCTGATAAAGGAAAAACTGGAAGAAAACCCAAACTACTTCCTTCAACCGACTTCCTTTTTGAATTTGATTTTAGAGTCGGCAAAAATATAAACTAAAAATATCAAAAACTAAAATACACATTGCCAAGCCACGCGATCTTTCCCTCCACTACGGGAAGCCATCACTTGTTCAAAAAATTGCAAGAGTATGTCTCTGCGCTCCGAAGTTTCTTAATCGTAACATATCCCATTTTAAATAATCGTGTCACAAAAGTTTTTTTTACAAGCTCCAAATCGCTCCTAAAGCAAACATTTTTTTAGTTATATTTGATTAACTAATAATGGTTTTAAGATAGCTTGCCCCTGCCTGTCCTGATTTTTCGGGAATATTTCGGGGAGCTACCGTTTAGAATATCTTTTTAAAGAATATGAAAAAATGATTACCAAAAAATTCCTTGTTAGAAAATTTAAAAAGAATACCTAAAATAAAAACAACCTAATGGAAACAATTTTAGAGGCATTACTTAATCTTACTACAGAGAATGAAGTAGTAGAGTTTAAAGAAGCTAAAAATCAATATGATAAAGATAAATTAGGCAAATACTTTTCTGCCCTAAGCAATGAGGCAAATTTAAAAGGGAAACAACAATCTTGGTTGGTATTTGGGGTTAAAAATGATAAAACCATAGTAGGCACAACTATTTCTGATAGTCAACTAAATGAATATAAATCCGAAATAGGACAACACACAGCACCAAGATGTAATTTTATAAATAGTCATCGGGTACTAAAAAACGGAAAAACAGTATTATTGCTAGAAATACCTGCTGCACCAAAAGGGATGCCTATTTCTTGGAAAGGTTTTAATTACGGTAGAGATGGTGAAAGTTTAGTTGCCTTAAATTCTGAAGAATATGACAGAATAAGAGTCCAAGCCAATGCCAGCGATTGGAGTGCGCAAATAATTCCAAGTGCCACAATTAATGATTTATCGGAAGAGGCAATTAAACAAGCACGTATAAGATTTACACAAAAAAATCCAAACCTAAAATCGGAAATTGAAAAATGGTCCAACGAAGTTTTTTTAAATAAAGCTAAAATTACTATAAAGGGAAAAATTACAAATGCTGCAATTATATTGTTGGGGAATCCAGAGTCTGAACATTTTATCAATCCGGCAACTTCTAAAATTACGTGGATTTTAAAAGATAGTGACAATATTGAAAAAGACTATGAACACTTTACCTGTCCATTGTTGCTAAATATAGAAAAAGTATATGGTAAAATCAGAAATTTAAAATACCGTTATATAACAGATGATACATTGTTTCCGGAAGAGGTTGATCAATACGACCCGTACATAATTCGAGAAGCATTAAACAATTGCATTGCGCATCAAGATTACACATTAGGCGGAAAGATTATAGTAGTTGAAAATGAAAACGCCACCTTAACATTTGCCAATTCAGGTAGTTTTATTCCACAAAGTATTGAAACAGTGATTCAATCAGATTCACCAGAATCTAATTATAGAAATAAATTTTTAGCAGATTCAATGGTAAATTTAAATATGATTGACACCATAGGAAGCGGTATTAAGAAAATGTTTAACATTCAACGTAAAAAATATTTTCCATTACCAGATTATGATTTTTCCAATAGTAAAGTAAAAGTGGCGATTACAGGGAAAGTGGTCGATGTAAATTATGCGCGCAAAATTGCACAAATGCCTGATCTGTCTTTAGAAGAGATTATTCTTTTGGACAAAGTAGCTAAAAATAAATCCTTGAATGATGAAGAAATAAAAATGCTTAAATCAAAAAAATTAATTGAAGGAAGAAAACCTAATTTTCATATCTCCTCTAAAGTTGCAGTGGCTACAAATCAAAAAGATGATTACATCAAAATGAGGGGACTAAAAGATGAGCACTATAAAAAAATGATTTTAGAATATCTTGAGAAATATAAGAGCGCTTCTAAAGATGATATTGATAAGCTTATTTTAGAGTTATTACCAAATATTTTAATTTTAGATAAAAAGAAAAATAAGCTCCGCAATATAATGTACGCAATGTCTAAAAAGGACAATACAATTAAAAATACTGGAACCAATCGTAACCCAAAATGGATAAAAGTTTAACTAAATAAAAAATTAATTAGATGAACTTTAGACATTTTTTAGATGAACTTTAGATAGTTAAAAAATTAAAAACCTTATATATAAAGGGCTTACAAGAATAAATAAATAAATATTTTAGACAAACTTTAGACATTTTTTAGTTAAACTTTATACATGATTTAATAAATAACTGTCCAGTTTAGTCTGGAATGGGTTGTACAGTTTCACCGGAATTAGCAAAAATTGCTAGAGATTCCATGAAATAAACAAAATAAAAACGAATAAAACACCGTTTATACCCCCACCAAGGCTATAAACTGATGAATTTATTAAGGTAATAACAAGTTGGCAACAAGCTAAAAAAATGACGGAAACATCAATATTACTTGGAGCAGGATTTTCAGTAAATAAAGGTTATCCAACTGCGAATAAACTGAACAAAAAACTTACAGAATTAGATGCAGAAGATTTCTGGGTATCTTCAGAAGGTACAGTGTTGCTAAAAGAAAAAACCGAATCAGATCCGAATGATAACGCAAGTGATTCGAGACATAAGTATTTTGTTGTCGGTTTAATCAATTTCTACCATAAGAAAATAAAATCATTTAATTATGAAGAATTCTATGATTTATTAAATGGCATTGACCCAAATGAAAAAAATACAGATTTCGATAAGTTTTGCAACGACTTTAGAAAAAAATATCATATTGAAACCGATAATTTAAATTTGATTAGTCGTTCAAAAAACATCTTTAACCAATTAATATCTTGCTTTATAGTTGATGGAGAGGGTAAAAAATTCTATGATTCTATTCACTACTGCAAACCATCTTATCCAGGCTATACTGGTTTTTTGAACTGTTTGGAAAGTTGGGGTAATGACGGATTAACACATATTCACACACTTAATCACGACATTTTTTTTGAATCATTCTCTCATTCTGATTGGATTCAAGGAAATTTTTCTGATGGTTTTGATGAAATGGGTTCTAAATATTATGGAGGATTGAAAGGTAATGTAAAAGTAAGACTATCATATTTTACCAATAATTATACTAAACAATATAGACTCTATAAATTACACGGCAGTTTTGACCAATTTCCATTTCACTTACAAGATTCTGGCATAGACACTTATGTTAAAATAAAATTAGGAATAGGTACAACGGAATTTTATAAAGAAGTTGAGGATGGAAATGGTGGCCACAAGTATGTAAATGATTGGATAAACTATCATCCAGATTTTTTATCAGGAACAACCTCAAAAATTTTGAGATATGGCGAACCTTACTATTATGACAAAGTATTTGTTAATTTCAAAACTAATTTATCACATTCCAATAAATTAATTATTATTGGATATGGTTGTGGAGATAGCGAAATAAACAATATGATTGAAGCTAATTTTGATTTTAAAAAATATCCTGTAATAATAGTTGACCCATATCCAACAGAACAAACAGAACTATTTGCTAAAAAATTCAATGGAAAAATAATTGAAAAGACGCCAAGTAAGCTAGAAATAGAAGATTGTAATTAAAAGCATGTTCACAGTGTATAATTAGTTGACACTATCTCATAAAGTGTGTAAGTTGTATATATCAGGGTTTAACTTTTACTTAAAGTTGGAACCTTTTTTCATAAATAGTTAAGAACTGATTGAGGATTAATCCCCACTTTTGGATTGGTATTGACCATTTTTTGGTGGCCTCTCTTAAAGCCAAATATACAGATTTTAGTATAGCTTCACCTCCAATTCCGCGCAGTAAGCGCTTCCAAAAGCCGGCGCTTCACTTGCCTTTTCAAAGCCCTTACTTGTTGCCATTGTTTTTTTTTAATCCGTTTCCATTAGAACCTGCATTTGCTTCATTTCGTTAATAAATATTTTTTCTATTTATTAAAATTTAAAACATTACTTACTTAATTTTGTAGCATGATGAAATTAAGAAGTTTACATACTACAAAAATACTGGAGTTTTACGCTCCGGACTATTCAACAAAACTAGAACTTCCCTTTGGTGATGTCGGAATCAGCGCAGGTTTTCCTTCTCCGGCAGATGATTTTATTGAATTATCTATTGATTTAAACAAACACCTCATCAAGCACAAAGACAGCACTTTTTTTGCCAAAGTGAAAGGCCATTCTATGAAAGATGCCGGGATTTTCGATGGCGATTTGTTGGTTATTGATAAGAGTTTAGATCCACAAGATGGTAAAATTGCCATTTGTCAAATCGATGGAGAATTCACGGTCAAAAGAATTAAAATTGAAGGAAACGTTATTTGGTTGGTTGCAGAAAACGAAGATTATAAACCCATCAAAGTAACAGAAGAAAACGAATTAATGATTTGGGGAATTGTAGTATTTAGTATAAAATCACATTAATGTTTGCGCTAGTAGATTGTAATAATTTTTATTCCTCTTGCCAAAGAGTATTTGAACCGCATTTAATTGGAAAGCCTGTTGTAATACTTTCTAACAATGATGGTTGTGTGATTGCACGTTCTAATGAAGCCAAAGCATTGGGTATTCCTATGGGAGCCCCTGCATTTGAATTTAAAAAACTTTTTGAAGACAATAAGGTATGTGTCTATTCATCCAATTATGCGCTGTATGGCGATATGAGCAGCAGAGTGATGAATATTCTGGCAACTTTTACCTCAGATATTGAAGTTTATAGCATCGACGAAGCTTTTCTGAAATTTAAAGGTTTTGAACTCTTTAATTTGGATGAATATGGATTAAACATTCAAAAAACGGTCACTAAAAATACAGGTATTCCGATAAGTGTTGGTTTTGCGCCTACCAAAGCCTTGGCAAAAGTGGCCAATAAAATCGCTAAAAAATACACCGAAAGAACCAAAAGCGTTTATGTAATAGACAGTGAAGAAAAGCGAATTAAAGCCCTGAAATGGACTAAAATAGAAGATGTTTGGGGTATTGGAAGAAAACACACAAAACGATTGCAGGCTAAAAATATTTTTACGGCCTATCAATTTACGCAATTACCCGATGAATGGGTTAGAAAAGAAATGGCTGTTGTTGGGTTGAGGTTAAAAAAGGAGTTAGAAGGTCAATCAACCTTAGATTTAGAAAGTCCAAAAAGCAAGAAAATGATTGCTACAACACGATCATTTGAAAAGTCAATGACAAAGCTTGAAGACATTTCAGAACGGGTTGCAACCTTCACGGCATCTTGTTCAGAAAAATTAAGAAAACAGAAAAGCCATTGCAATATGGTAATGGTTTTTGTACAATCCAATTATTTCAGAAAAGACCAGCCGCAATATTCAAGAAACATGGTGATCAATACCGATTTTCCCACCAACTCAACAATAGAATTAAACCACTACGCCCAAATATGCTTAAAAACCATTTTTAAGGAAGGATATAATTACAAAAAAGCCGGAGTTATCGTTATGGGTATAACACCCAACAACCAAACGCAATTGTCATTTTTTAATACTTCAAATCCCAGACATCAACCATTAATGTCCGTGGTTGATAAACTCAACAAAAGTTACGGAAAGAATAAAATCAAGTTTGCCAATCAGTCCTTAGGCAGACAATGGAAAATGAAACAGGAAAAATTATCTAATTCCTACACCACCAGGATTGATGAAATAATCACGGTTAAAGTTTAAATATTAAATGGCTGTTCCTGTAAACTTATTTTGCTTAATTTAGTCATTTAATAAATTGTTGCCAATCCAAATAATTAAGAATACAATATTGTTTTATCAGTGAAATATTAATGATAATAACCAATTTCTATTATGATAAAACAAGTTAACAAAAACCAGTGAAAAGATACTTTGCAGAAATAACAGAAATTGAGAATATTCCAAATTTCAAATATATAAAGGATATTAGCACAGAAGATTTTTCACAAATTGAAAAATTTATTAAGGTTATTGATGAAACTGAGCATTTAATGGACTTATTTCTTGTTCATAAACTAAACTTTCAAGACTTAATCGATTTTCAAATAACAGGTATCGAAAATATTCTTGATGGAGTAACAAATTTAACTGACATTGGTAAAGAAAAATATACTTTCCTTAAGATTGAAATTAATAGAATAGTTATTAATTATCTAAGTTCATTTAGAATGTTTATTGATCATTGTGACCGAAAAATTGCTAAACGTTTTGGGAAAGAATCTCAAGAATATAGTAATTTTAAAAGTTTGACTAATCAGGCTTATGATAATACATTCGTTTATCGTTTCGTATACAAATTGAGAAATTTTTGTCAACATTGTGGAATTCCAGTAACTGATTTAAATATAAACAATCTAAAAGATATTGTTCAATTAGAATTTCAATTTGAAAGAGATTATTTATTAAATGAATATGAAGAATGGGGAATTAAAGTTAAAACTGATTTGAAAAATATGAACGAAAAAACTAATATTAATCAAGTTTTTAAGGTCCATTTCTCAATAATCGAAAAACTCTCGGAAAGAATTCATAATATTTATGAGATTAAGTTTATGGATGCATTAAAAAATCTGAATAATTTTAGGAATCCGGATAGAAATCAAAATGAGATAGTTGTTATAACTGAAAATCAAGATACAGTTCTCGGAAAACAAATTACAATTACAAAATTTCCAAATGAACTTATCAATAAATTCATAAATGGCATTTGCTAACAACTCATAAAATTTATGCTTATATTTAAACTAAATAACGAACTGACTAACATCCAACAAACGATTTGCTACGTCCGAAAAATCTCCGATTTTCCAAACACACAAATCTTATAAAACTCCGTTGGAAGTAATGCGAAAAACCCCAAATAGTATGAAATATCCGAAATTTGAATCTGACTTATTATTTAGTACTGAAAAACCTTTACCAAAAGTATATGTCGATGAACTTTTGATTAAAAAGCTTGAAAAAGAAAATTTAATCGATATTTTAGTTCAAGAAATTGACAAAGAAACTAATATTTCAAATGGTGAGTGGATAACAAGTTCTTCTATGATAAATTTATACATTAGTGATAAATTTATTGAAGAACATTTTAATAATGGTACAAATTCTATTAAAGATTTTAATAGCAAATTTATAGAATTCATTACACCGCTTACCAAATTTTCAAATTTAAATGAGATTACAAGTGAATTCAAAAGAACAAGACCTTTTGCTGTATTTTCAGCCTTTTACAAAACTCAAAATGATTACATTTTTCAATTCCTTTTTGAATTAAGCGGTGATGAGAATGTATATCTATTGGCACTTGAAGAAGTATTTAAGACCATTAACCTTTATAAGATAAATGGAGAAAATGATTTAAAAAAGGCAATAAACGAGTCATACTCACAAAACAATAAAATCAAATACTTTCTATTTAATGAAAATAAATGGAATGTTCTAAATCCTTTATTGGAATTAGGAAAAGAGATTAACGATAAATATAGAGAAAACAAGGATTTTAGAATTAGGAAGCCGCATATCTTAATGAATAGAGATGATTTTAGAAAATATTTTGTACTTGATTCAAATTGGATTTTAATATTTGACAATTTGGAAACTTTAATGATTAAACCAAATGACGTTTCACTTTATTCAAATATTTCAGTCACAAATCTTAAAGTGGCTCTAAAATTTTATACAGAAACAATTCTTCCACGACATCAAATTTGGTATGGAGCATTTCCAACTATAGAAAAACAGTCAGAATATTATAATTATTTCGAATTAATAATAACATCATTAATTTTTGCATATACAGCTTTGGAAGCTTTTGCTAATATTTGTATTCCAAATGGTTATGAATTTTTAATTGAAAAAAGTGGTGTCAAGACAATTTATTCTAAAGAAGCAATTGAGCGAAAATATTCATTGATTGATAAATTTAAAATCATTCTTAAAGATATCTTAAACACAAGTAATCCGACTGTACAGGATTGGTGGAATGATTTTATAAAACTAGAAGATTTAAGAAACGAGATTATACATACAAAACAATCAACTTCTGAAGAAAGATATTCTAAACTATTAACCAAAGACATTTTTCCATTAATCGAATCTCATAAAAAAATAATTAGTTTTTATGGTAAATTTATTTCAAAGAATAAAAAAGAATTACTTGAGGATTATCCTTATAATTTTGGTTATGATGATTTTTTTCCTGGATTAATGACTGACAAAGGTTATGAAAAAAGTTATAGAGCAATTCATAACATTAATTTTAAAAATAAAGAAGAAGTAGAATAAAACACTACTGCCTACAACGTGTATAATTAATTGCTAGTTCTAGCCTAATTACGAAAATTCTAGTAATTTTCTATTCGGTTTGTATGTGCTAAATTAGGTGCTTAAATCATTCAACTAATCTTATATGAGGCCATTGTTCTAATATTAAAACTTCTAACAAACCTACTTCGTTTCGCCTTTAGTTTGTATAATAAAATAAATAATTATTTTAGGAATATTTTTTTGCACTGCCATTGCATTTATTATTTTATTACATTTGTTTCCTTAATGAAATTAATAACAACAATATTAGCCGTATTAATAATAACATTTTCAGCACTACCGTGTGATGATGTTCAAGTTAACGTACAACAATCCGCTTCTGTTTCTCAAGAGATTGATCATGAAAATGATTCTCATTCAGATTTATGTTCTCCGTTTTGTGCCTGTGTTTGTTGTACCATAAGTATTACAGAACCAACAGCGCCTGCTGAAAGTCTAATTTATGCAGCAATGCCTTTAAAAGAATTAAGTACTTTTTACAAGTCTTCATTCTTAAATAATTACTTTTCCAAAATTTACCAGCCACCTCAAGTTTAAGTTACAAATACGTTTTTAAGCACCTATTATTTTTAAGGTGATTACTTTCTAATAACTTAAACATATCATAAAATGATCGATAAAATCATTCGCTTTTCTATAAATAATAAATTCATTATTGGCTTATTAATTTTGGTTCTAATAGGAGCAGGAACTTATTCAATGATGACCTTAAAATTGGGTTCAGTCCCCGATATTACCAATAATCAAGTTCAAGTAATTACCGTTGCTCCTAATTTAGGAACTGAAGATATTGAGCAATTTGTAACGTATCCCGTGGAACTTGCAGTAGCCAATTTACCTAGTGTTATAGAGTTACGTTCTGTATCTCGTTTCGGACTTTCAGTAGTAACCATTGTATTTAAAGATGAAATGGGAACGTACTTACCCCGCCAATTAGTACAGGAAAAATTAACCGACATTCAAGAGAATATACCGGCAGGTTTTGGAAAGCCATTTATGGCTCCTATTGCCACTGGTTTGGGAGAAATATACCAATATTCATTAGTTCCAAAAGAAGGATTTGAACATAAATACTCACCTACAGAACTGAGAACTATCCAAGACTGGATTGTAAAGCGGCAAATGGCATTAGTACCTGGTGTAGTAGAAATAAACTCTTTTGGAGGCAATGTAAAACAATATGAAATTGCTTTAAACCCAGACAAATTAAACAGTATGGGTATTAGCATTAACGAGGTTTTTGAAGCACTAGAAACCAATAATTCCAATACAGGGGGTGCATATATTGAAAAAAATCATCAAGCTTCCTTTATTCGTGGTGAAGGTCTTGCAAGAAGTATTGCAGACATTGAAAATATTGTTGTAAAAAATGTAGAAAATACGCCCCTTTTAATAAAAGATGTTGCAGAGGAAGTTCGTTTTGGTGCAGCTGTTCGCTATGGCGCTTTTACGGAAGACGGACAAGAATCCGTTGGTGGACAAGTATTAATGTTAAAAGGCGAGAACCCTAATGAGGTGATTAAAAATGTACAAAAACGAATTGAAAAAATTCAAAAATCATTACCTGAAGGCCTTGAAATTAAACCTTTTTTAGATCAAAGCGATTTAATTGCACGTACTACAAGTACTGTTTCAAAAAACTTAATTGAAGGAGCATTAATTGTAATTTTTGTATTAGTACTACTTTTAGGTAGTCTACGAGGTGGTTTATTAACGGCTTCAATTATTCCGCTGTCATTATTATTTGCCTTTATTCTAATGAAAGCAACTGGTGTTTGGGCAAATTTAATGTCCTTAGGTGCTATTGATTTCGGAATTATAGTTGATGGTGCTGTTATTATTGTTGAAGGTACTGTACATCATATTGAGCAACGCCTCAAGAAAAACAAAAACAACATGTCGTCATCTGAAATGGATGAGTTAACCTATAAATCAAGTAGTATGATGATGAATACTGCATTTTTTGGGCAATTAATCATCCTCATTGTTTTTACACCCATTTTATTTTTAACCGGTATAGAAGGTAAAATGTTTACACCAATGGCATACACTTTTGGATTTGCAGTTTTAGGTGCTTTGTTATTATGTTTAACCTATGTTCCTGTGATGGTATCCTTATTTATGAAGCCATCCCCACAAGGCAAAAACAATATATTTACACGTACTGAAACTTGGCTAAACACTATTAGCAACAAGGTAATGGCAGCTATTTTTAAAGTATATAAACCTTTAATACAAGGAGCTTTAAAATTCAGAAAAACTACAATTTCAATAGCTAGTGGACTCTTTATAATTGCAGCGCTGATCTTTTCAAATATGGGGGGAGAGTTTATTCCAAAATTAGATGAAGGCGATATTGCAATGCAAATTTTTATGAAACCCGGTAGTTCGCTGTCAGAATCCATAAAAGTTTCAGAAGAAGCGGAAAATATCATCAACGCTAATTTTCCTGATGAAGTTAAAACAATGGTTGGTAGAATCGGAGTATCAGAAATACCAACAGATCCAATGCCGATGGATATTGTGGATACGTTTATCATTCTTGAAAAAGATAAGAATAAATGGACCTCAGCAAAAACTAAAGCTGAATTAATTGAAAAAATGGAAGTTAAGTTGAAAGCTATTGTGGGTGCCAATTTTTTGTTTACACAACCAGTTGAATTACGATTTAATGAATTGCTTACAGGTGTTCGTGAAGATGTTGCCATTAAATTATATGGTAACGATTTAAATGTATTGGCAATTAAAGCGGAAGAAATGGCTAAAATTATCCAAACTGTTGATGGTGCTGCAGGTGTGCGTGCTGAAGCTACAGATGGATTACCACAAATTACAGTAAATTACCAAAGAGAGAAACTGGCTAAATACGGATTAACTATAGATAAACTAAACCAATATGTTAGCACTGCTTTTGCAGGTGCCAATGCTGGAATTATTTTTGAAGGGGAAAAACGTTTCGATTTAGTAGTGCGTTTCGCCGCTAATAGCAGAGAGAGTATTGAAGATTTAAAAAATCTTTTTGTAGACCTTCCAAATACAAATACGCAAATACCTTTAAAAGAATTAGCCGATATTAGTTACAAACCTGGTCCTATGCAAATTTCACGTGACAATACGTATAGAAGAGTTTCTGTAGGTGTAAATGTAAGAGGCAGAGATGTAGAATCTATGGTTGGTGATATTCAGCTAAAACTAGATAAAGAATTGAACTTACCTGAAGGTTATTTTATTGAATATGGTGGGTCTTTTGAAAACTTATTAAGAGCAAAAGAGCGCCTTTCTATTGTTGTTCCTATTGCTTTATTCTTAATATTTATACTGCTATACTTTGCATTAAATTCAATAAAACAGGCAGCTATGATTTATATGGCAGTGCCTTTGGCTGCCATTGGTGGTGTTTTAAGTTTATTTTTACGTGGTATGCCTTTTAGTATTTCAGCAGGTGTAGGCTTTGTAGTGTTGTTTGGTGTTGCAGTATTAAATGGACTGGTTTTAATAAGTAGATTTAACAGTTTAAAACTGGAAGGAATGACTGACGTAAAACTCCGAATCTTTACAGCTACTGAAGAAAGATTAAGACCTATTTTATTGACTGCAATTGCAGCTATTATGGGGTTTTTACCAATGGCAATTTCAGCATCTGCAGGAGCAGAAGTTCAACGCCCTTTAGCTACAGTTGTTATAGGTGGTTTAATTTCATCAACGCTATTAACCCTTTTAGTGGTGCCAATTCTGTATTACTTTGTTGAAATTGGTACTTCTTTTAAATCAAAACTTAAAATGAAAAATGCTAAAACAACACTTTTAATTGTTGGAATGGTGTTTAGTATGGCTTTAAATAAATCCTATGCACAAACAGCACCTATAAAATTATCAATTGAAGACGCAGTTGAAAATGCAATGGAGAACAGTCCTTTAATAAAAGGCGCTCATTTAGAAATTGAAAAACAACAAAGCTTAAAAAAGGCAGCCTTTGATTTAGATAAAACAGCAATTGCCTATACTAAAGGACAATTAAATGGAATTCAACAAGATTATAATGTGACTATTTCACAAGATTTTAAATTTCCAACAATTTATGGAACACAAGCTAAATTACAAGCCGATAAAATCAAGCTAAGTGAAACCAATTTAATTGTTGAAAAAAATAAGTTAGAGCGAAATGTAAGAGCCATTTATTTAGAGTTATGGTTCACAAAAAACAAGTCTAATTTAATTTCCAGCCTAGAGAAAGAATATGAAAATTTCGCCTTAATTGCTGAAAAAAAATACGCGATTGGCGAAACTAATTTGATAGAAAAAATTGCCGCAGAAGGTAAAAATGAAGCGATTAGTTTGTTGAAATCTGAAGTGGAATTAGACATAAAAAGTTTAACTAAGCAATTGCAATTGCTAATGAATATGGATGTTTCCTTTGAAATTTCTAATAAAAATTTAGAAAAAATTCCTTTTAAAACTTTTACCGAAGAAAATACTGAAAATCCAATACTCTTATTACAACAAAATGAAATGGCTATTATAGAAAGAGAATATAAATTGGAGAATGCCAAATTTCTTCCTGATCTATCCGCAGGCTATTTCAATCAACAAATTGATGGAGTTAAAAACTTCTCGGGTTTTGAAGTAGGTCTTAAAATACCTTTGTTTTTTAGATCACAACAAGGAAAATCTCAGGCAGCCAAAAAAAGCGCTGAAATAGCTTCAATAAATTATCAGCAAACAAAATTGGAATTAGACGCAATAGTGCAAACCAAACTCAATGAATATGAAAAGCAAAAAGCTGCTTTAGCATATTATGATTCAACGGGTATATTATTAGCGGATAAACTATTTTCATCTGCTATAAAAGCATATAAAGAAGGTGAAATAGGCTATGTAGAATATATTGCACTTATGGAACAATCGATTGAAATTAGAAGTAGTTATTTAAACGCTCTTAATCTTCACAATCAAACAGTAAACGAAATTAATTACCTAACAGGAAAATACAATTAAGATGAAAAATATTTTAAAAATCAGCACCTTATTAATACTTCTTTTTACCATAATAAGTTGTGGAAATAGCGATTCAAAGCATACTGAAGGCGATGACCATAAAAATGAACAAACAAAAGATGCGACTAATGAAGAGGAAACCCCAAATAAAGTAGCCTTAAAATTAAACCAATTAGAAATAATGGGCATAGAGTTAGGCAATCTTAGTCAACTAAATTTAGGTGCTTCATTAAAAGTAAACGGTCAATTAGAATTGCCTCCTCAAAATATGGCAAGTGTAAGTGCCTTAATAGGTGGTCGCGTACAAAGTGTTTCAGTAGTTGAAGGTGATTTTGTAAAAAAAGGTCAGGTTATTGCAACATTGAACAATCCCGAATTTATTTCTATGCAACGTGCATATCTTGCTGCTAAAAGTAATTTAACATATTTAGAAAAAGATTATATACGAAAAAAAGAATTAGAAAAAGATGGAATTACTTCTGCACGTGCTTTTCAAGAATCGGAAGCAGCTTATTTAAATGCCAAAGCCGATTTAAATGCTACAAAGGCAACGCTGAATCTTATCGGGATTAAAGTTTCTACGATTGATAAAGGAGAAATTATCGCATCAATTCCCGTTATTGCCCCTATTAAAGGATACATACAAAAAATTGAAATTAATATTGGTAAATCTGTAACTCCCGAGCAAGAAATGTTTGAAATTGTTGATAATGAATATCTATATTTAGGGTTAAAAGTGTTTGAAAAAGATGTAGATAATGCTAAAGTAGGGCGAAAAATAGCCTTTACATTAGCAACAGAACCTGATAAAATTTATGAAGCCGAAATATTTGCACTTGGAAAAGCTTTTGATATGGATACACGGGCTGTAAAAGTACACGCTAAAATAATAGGAACTCAAGAAGGTTTATTATCAGGAATGTTTGTAGAAGCCAGAATAACAACATCAAGTAAGCAAGTAAATGCATTACCAGATGAAGCCTTTGTAAGTGAAAAAGGATTGGATTATGTGTTTGTTCAAAAGGAGAAGACTGATAAGACCATTGAGTTTGAAAAGATTCAAGTAAACAGAGGTATTTCCGATTTAGGTTTTTCTGAAGTTTTGTTTATTGAAGAAATTCCGGAAAACACAATTATTGTATTAAAAGGAGCCTATTACTTAAATTCTGAAATGCAGAAAAGTGAATTCGGCGATGATGATTAATAAATCAATATAAAATTAGAAAAGATGAAATAAGCGTAATCAGTATTTCAAGACCAACCGAAATGAATATTTGCTTATTACATCTGACATTAAAAAAAAATTAAATATAACCAGATGAAAGAAATTAAAGCATTTATAAAACCAATTAAATTAGAGAACGTAGTGGAAGCCCTTAAAGAAAACGGCTTCGAAAGCGTAACATTATCAGAATGTGAAGGAACAGGATCTTATAAAAGAGAAGATTCATTGCCTTCGTTAAAATTTCACTTTGCAGACAGTGAAATGATTAAACTGGAATTGGTTTGTCAAAATGAAGAAGCAGAAAAAGCGGTAGCTATTATTTGTAAAAATGGAAAAACCCCTTTTCCCGCTGATGGTATTATTTATGTATCAGACATTAATGATGCTTACAGAATTAAAACAGGAAAATCCATAAAAAGGTTTGATAGTTAGTATTATGCAAGATTTAGAGAAAATATTAGAGAACAATAACGTAAAACCAACAGCAATGCGCTTGTTGGTTTTACAATTTCTCTTAGATAAAAAAGTGGCAATTAGTTTAACCGATGTAGAAAATTATTTCGATAAATCAGACAGAACCACCTTATATCGCACTTTGCAAACATTTGTAAAAAGTGAACTAGCGCACAAAATTGAAGATGGAACTGGTATTCCAAAGTATGCTTTGTGTGAAGAAAATTGCCATTGCGAAATTGACAACGATTTACATTTACATTTTCGTTGTACCAATTGTAATGAAACAGTGTGCATTACCGATTACAAAATTCCAACAATTAGTTTGCCAAAAGGATATATTGCTGAAGATGTAAATTTAGTAGTTAAAGGCATTTGCGATAAGTGCAGCCATAATTAATGCACTTCCGTTGCATTCTTCATTTTCTTAATTTTGAAACAAATATAATATTATGAATGAAGAATATGAATGCGAAGATGGTACCTGTACAATAGATTACACCAAAGACACTCCCAAATCAGAAAAACCCGTTTCTATAAATAAAGCTTATATAATTCCAATAATTAGTTTGTTTTTTCTATTGTTGGGTATTGGCTTTGATTATTTTGATGTTCCTTTTTTTAAAGCACCTGTTCCTTTAATCTGGTTTGGTTTTATTTATATCATTATTGGTGGTCCTATTATCTTAAAAGCTGCAAAGTTAATAGTCAAAGGCGCTATTTATAATGAGTTTGTATTAATGTCCGTTGCAACGCTTGGCGCATTTTTAATTGGTTCTTATGAAGAAGGTGTTGCAGTTATGTTATTTTATGTGGTTGGCGAATTATTCCAGGAAGCGGCGGTAAACAAAGCCAAGCGTTCTATTGAAGCCTTGTTAAAAGTACAGGTTGAAGAAGTGAGCGTGTTGGAGAATGGTAATGCAACAGTTAAACATCCAAGAGAAGTTGAGGTCGGACAAATAATTCAAACCAAACCGGGTGAAAAAATTGCCTTGGATGGCGAATTAATTTCAAATGATGCTATTTTAAATACAGCGGCTTTAACGGGAGAATCTACACCAAACACCATAATAAAAGGTGAAAAAGTACTGGCAGGTATGGTAAATCTTAATAAAGTTATCGAGATAAAAGTAACCAGTAAATTTGAAGATACCAAGCTCTCAAAAATATTAAAATTAGTCCAGGAAGCGGTTGGTAGAAAAGCAAAAACGCAACTATTAATAAGTCGTTTAGCAAAAATATACACGCCCATTGTATTTTGGTTAGCGATTGCATTGATCATAGTACCATACTTTTTTCTAGGCGATGCTTATGTATTTCAAATGTGGTTTCAACGTGCTTTAATATTTTTAGTAATCTCTTGTCCGTGTGCTTTGGTAATTTCAATCCCATTAGGTTATTTTGGTGGTATTGGTGCAGCTTCACACAATGGAATTTTATTTAAGGGTTCTAATTTTCTGGATTTAATGACCAAAGTTGATACGGTTGTTATGGACAAAACAGGGACTTTAACCAAAGGTGTTTTTGAAGTACAAGAAATAGTTGCCCTAAATTTTGACAAAGAATTATTGGTTGAATTAACATCTGTTTTGGAAGCCAATTCTACCCATCCCATTGCAGAAGCCATTGTAAAATATGCTGAAATTAAAAAAACTAACTTCAAATCAACCAATGTTGAAGAGATTTCCGGTTACGGAATGAAAGGTAATATTGATGATTATGAGGTTTTAGCAGGCAATACTAAATTATTAGAAAAATTTAATATCCCATATGATTTACAGCTAAATTCAAATACTGAAACCATTGTTGTAATTGCCATAAATAAAATATTTGCAGGTTATATTACAATTGCAGATACCCTCAAAGATGACGCTAAAAAGGCAATTATAGCATTGCATAACATTAAAAATATAAAAGAAGTTGTAATGCTTTCAGGTGATAAGCAAGCAGTAGTTGATAAAATTGCCAAACAATTAGGGATTGATAAAGCAATTGGAGAATTGTTGCCGGAAGATAAAATAATAGAAGTCGAAAAATTAAGAGCAGCAGGAAGAACCATTGCTTTTGTTGGCGATGGAATAAACGATGCTCCAGTAATTACAATTGCCGATGTAGGTTTAGCGATGGGAGGTTTAGGCAGTGATGCCGCTATTGAAACTGCCGATGTTGTGATACAAACAGATCAGCCTTCAAAAATTGCCGTAGCTATAAAAATTGGCAATGCTACCAATAAGATTATATGGCAAAATATAACTTTGGCATTAGGCGTTAAAATTTTGGTGTTAATTCTTGGTGCATTAGGAATGGCAACATTATGGGAAGCTGTAATTGCAGATGTTGGCGTAGCCCTATTGGCTATTTTGAATGCAGTGCGGATTCAAAGGATGAAATGGAATTAATTTACCTTGTCACTTTTAAGTTCTGTTTCCATAGGAAACCTCCTGCAAAACAGCACGTTTCGCAGGTTATATGGTGTTCGGCAAACGCTCCATTTTGTTCCAAAAACTATATTTACAAGGGATTTAAGGATAATTATAAATTCAAAATCTATTCTTTGTAAAAACCCTTGTAATTAGCACTCGTTGTACCACAATTTGCGCTCCAGTTGGTGCTCATTGTAGTCCACTCATTTAGTTTTCTTCACACATTCCACGTTTACCTCACGCATAGTTCTCTTTTGCCCCTAAAACCCAATATGGTAGTTGAGGTTTTTCATTAGGGGCAAAACCACTATTAATCGAATTTGGCTCGCCTGCGGGTCGCTTCGGGCTGATCAGGGTGTCACAGTTTTTGAGGCAGCCTCGTTGCAAATGCAATAATCGGTTCAAGTACTCAACGTCACCCTGAACTTGTTTCAGGGTCTCAACCCACAACAGATAACCTCACAACCAACAAAAAACCGCTTATCCCATTTCGCAACCACTTGCAAGAGCAACGCATTCGTTACCGTTCTCTGTTTTATGGCACTACGCTTAAATCCAAAAATTTAACCACAATAGTTCCTCAAAATTTTTCACTTTTCACTTTTTACTTTTCATTACCATTGCGTAGTAACCATTTCACAGTCCACTCTCACTCATTTCTTGCCCTTGCCATTCCCTAGCAGCTTCAAAAACATGCGCCACCCTTGCGCATTCTGCGTAGTCGTGGCACGTACTTATTCGTACCTCAACGTACTCTTGCCACAACACCCTTGCTCAACTCGCGGCGGCTCGCATAAATGCTGACGCATTTCGCTGCGCGTTAACCTGCTCAACGTTTAATATTAAATACAGTTCTAAATAAATATTCATCGATTTCATCATCAGTCATCATGGTTGCTTTCCTTTTCTTATCAATCTTTTTCGGACATAACTGTTCTTCAATTCTTGCAATTCTATTTTCAATGTTTGTTAACTTTTCGATAATGATTTCAAAAGGATTTTCCATATAAGAGCGTTTTAGAATAAACTATAAAAAAACAAAAAAGAAATATATTATATGGGCTTCCTTCATCCCTGCTATGTTGCTATAAAGGTCAAGCACTTCGTGTTTTGTTAAAAATCTCCACCCTTATATAATTTATTCAATTACGTTAACTGTTAAAATTACGGGTAGTATTTTTTACAAAAACCTTGACAGCAACTCCTCGCCCCAAGTAACCTACTACTTTCTTTTTTGCTTTTTTTTCTTTGTGGTAATAAGTTGATTTATTTTTAGTTGATTGGGAAATATCCAAAAAATAACTACATTAGTACTCCCTCAAGATTGAATTGAACTAATCCTAAAACTTTTTTAGATTTATGATACATACACTACTATTAAGTGGTTGTGAATGAATTTTAAGTTTGCATCAATTTGAACACATAAACTGTATAATATTAATATTACTCTAAATTAAAAAATATGGCAAAGTTTTTAAGAGGGAATGATTTAAATACTGAAGTTGAAAAGATACTTGAAACAGCTCAAGAAAAAATTATTCTTATTTCCCCTTTCATTAAATTACACGACAGATATGCTTCTGTTTTAAAAACAAAATTGAATAATCCAAAAATAGAAATTACTATTGTTTTTGGTAAAAACGAGGATGATATTTCTCGAAGTATGAAACAAGTTGATTTTGATTTTTTTAAAGAATTTCCTAACATACAAATCCGTTATGAAAAACAATTACACGCAAAATATTATTCAAATGAAACTTCAGCAATATTGACTTCTATGAATCTTTATAGCTATTCACAAGATAATAATATTGAGGCTGGAGTCATTACTAAATCTGGTATTTTAGGTAGAACTTCAAATAAATTAATTCAAAATTTTACAACTGATGATGATGTTGATGCAGATTCTTCAGCATATTTTTCAAGAGTAATTGATCAAGCTGATTTGCTTTTCAAGAAAGTTCCTGAATATGAAAGTTCCAATTTTGGTATCTCAAAGAAATATAAAACTTCAAATATTGAAATAGATAAATTAACTGATTTTTTCACAAATAGTTCAAGTTATACCTCTAGAAGTAGTAAATCAAATTATGAAAAACCTAAGCCAGTTACACCAAAAATAAAAGTTAATGATACTGGATTTTGTATAAGAACTGGAAAACCAATTCCTTTTAATACAGGTCAACCTTTGTGTGATGAAGCTTTTAAATCATGGAGCAAATACAGTGATTCTGACTATACAGAAAAATATTGTCACTTTTCAGGAGAACCTTCAAATGGTGAAACATGTGTTAGTAAACCAATATTAAAAAAGAATTGGAAGAAAGCTAAAGAAAAATTTAATTTATAAGTTAAGGATATAAACCGTTTGCAAACATTAGAACAATATTATTTCATTCAACTTTAAAAATTACATAAATCATTTAGCAGAAGAATTAATCAGAAATTTTGATTTTGCTAGCAATGCGACTACACCAGTTTTAATAGGTACAGCAAAAGAAAAAGAAGTTTCAAGAAAATTAGAAATGCTTTTACCAAATTCCGTTGGTGTAGGTTCTGGTTGTATAATTGATAGTTATGGGAATACAAGTAAACAAATGGACATTATAATATATGAAAAAGAATTTTGTCCAGTTTTTTGCCTAAATGAGTCTTCTGAAACAACATATTATCCTTGCGAAGGAGTAATAGCTGTTGGAGAAATTAAAAGTACTTTAAACTCAAAAGAGTTGTCAAATATTTTTAAAAAATCAAAATCTGTTAAAAATTTGAAAAGATATTCTGTTGCTGAAACAGGACAATTAAATCTCGGAAAATATCATTCGTATAGAAGTTATAATTCAAAGGTTTCATTTGAATGTACACCTGATGAAGGTTTTGACCAAGAAAACAAAATTTTAGACCAAATATTTTGTTTTGCCCTGTGTGGAAAATTAGAATTAAAACCTGAAACTTTAGTTAATAAATTTGCAGAAAACTTAAACGAGACTAAAAATGGAGAAGAAATTAATTTAATCTCAATTTTGAACAATGGTTTAATTTTCTTTAGGAATAAATCTCAAAAAAAGATTGTATATCTTCAAAAGGATGCGGATTCATTTTACTTTTTAAGTAGAGAAAATGAAAATTTTGAATTTCTATTAAGCACTTTAAGTCAAATTATTTTAAACGGTAGAACTGTGCCTGTTACAACTTTTAACAGATATTTAAACGCAACAAATGGAATTTCTATTATGGATGGAATAAATGGAATTAATAAAGATTTATAAAACGATTGCAAACACCTTATAAAATTGATACTTACTTCACTTTTTAATCCTTCCTCCAATAAAAAAAAGCTCCCGAATTATTTCGGGAGCTTTTAACTTTTAAACTTTCAACATTCCAACTTTCAACTATTTTCTAAAAACCTCCTGCGCCCATTTCAGAAGTAAACTCACTAAAAAACTGGTTATAGCTCCAACCATCGCTAGAACAACCGTTACCAAAATATCCTGGGAATTCAGCTGAGGTAGGATACTCAAAAAAGTACCGCTTAAGGTCCCTATGGTTAGGCTAGGAGTCGGTTCCATCGTTTTCAGCTTCTTGTTGTGTAGTTATTTGGCTTACTGCAGAAATCACCCCACCGGCAACAGCTAAATAACCTGCTACACTTACTACAGCGGCAGGTAACGCTACCGGAGCAGCCAACACACTACCACTGATCGCCAATAGCGTCAATCCAACAGTGCGTAAAATCCTAAAAAACTTCGGAGTAGGAGCCTTGGCTCTTTCAACTATATTCATATTTCATCAATATTTTTAATTCAACTTGTAAATCTTTTTCGGCTAACTGAAACCGTAGTATAGCTTTAAAAAGCTCGGTGGTACTCGAAAGGAGTGCAACTCCTTTTGGCGAGGTTTTTAAAGCGGTTCCGATGCAATCGGAAATACATAGGTTTGAGGCTCCTTTTTTGTAACTTTTTTGGAGAAGCAAAAAAGTTAATAAAGAATTAAGCTTCAAAGTCAGTATAGAGTTCTGTACATGTAAACTTTTAACCGATTAACCAATTAACCGATTAACCATTTACACTTTTAAACTTTCAATAAAAAAAGGGATCCTTTCCTGCGTCTCTAAAACACCGTTCAACTTCATCAACAACAAATCCAACGACCGTCGAGAATAGACCCCTTTTCCAATACCTGTGTGATACAGCACCGGAGCAATACAACCCAATAATTCTTTCTTCGCATCATTCGCAGGATGAATCAGAATTCCGCTTCTTCCTTTCACAGCTTCCAAAGCCAAATGCCATTTGAATTTCTGATTGAAACGCTTCCGTAACATATAACTCCCTTCCGGAATACAAGACACCTGCCGTTGGTTATTCAACCAGGGCAATTCGATGGTATGACAAACCTCTTCGCCATTCACGAATATGGTTCCATGCGTTCCTTGTGAGTAATATGTTCGCTGTAACACCACCTTCATACTACATACCGCTTACGTTCACAATCGCTAACGGATTGTACGATCCATTTTTAAGTGGATACATCGCTCCGTTGACCTCCTGGTAAAACTCCACACCAACCACTAAGAACAAAGGCTTAGTACTGGCTGCAGTAACTCCGTTACTTTGCGAGATCACCTCAGTATCCAAAGCATTCCAAGGAAGAATCTCCGTAGCAGAAGTGGAGATCACATAATTTTCCGCTTCAAAATCAATTTCTGCACCTGCAGAGACGATTTTAAAATGGGTAGTTCCTTCCGGAGCTGCCAACATCGTTAGCGGACTAAAAACAGGAATCTCTAAATCGATGGTTCCTGCAGCTCTGTCAATCGAACTGGAAAAAGGAGCATACAAAGTATTTCCTAATTTCCCTTGAGCATTGAAATCAAACCCTTTTAACAGTTCCGTTTCACCATCCAACACATTACGCAATCCACGATTACTCACAGCATCCGCCTTGATTACCTGCATCATTTGCTGAGTCAGTCTGCTCGCCATTCTTGAATCCGAAGCATTCAACGAAAGCGATCTAAACGCCGTTCTCAACACCTTTCCGGCTTTTCCTGCTCTTCCAAATTCAGCACCATTTTCACGAGTTCTCTGAAACGCTGGATCATTCTTAATACGACTGGCATCCACACCACCTTTTTCGCGTGCTAGATGTCCGTCTTGGGTTTTGTAAAAGGTAATATCCCCGATAGTACCTCGTAATTTGATAATGCCTTTCTGTCTGGCCATAATCTTAAAAATTTAATTCAACATCATTTTTCACTCACACAATTCTCAATTGTTGCAACAAAATTTTAAATCGATACACAAAGTTCTAACGCTTATAAATCAAAACAATACACCCATGTCCCAAACCGACATAAATGTCATCATATGGCACTAAATGTCACAATTTGGTAGTTTGGCTTCATAACAGCCAAAAGTGTCCAAAACCACCAAAAGAGTCTAAAACCGCACAAATTGTTGAAATTCGTTAAAAGTGCATTTTTCAGTAAAAAAGTGCAGGAAAATGCAAGTTATTGCAGTATAACTATAATTGACTAACTTTATAAAACTAATAGAAATTACTAATTTAATGTGTATAGTTATTTCAGGACGTGACAAGGACGTGACAGATGTATAGATGATGTATAGATGATGTATAGATAGTGTATAGATAGTGTATTAAAACCATACTTTTAACGATAGCCATAACCAAAGGTTAAACCATAACTCCCTGCTTATGAAAAACACCCTAAAAAGAGCTTGCATTTATCCCAAAGATGTTCAAAGAATCACCGGTAAAAGTTACCGCCAAACTCTTCGCATGTTACAACAGATCAAAAAGGACCTCAACAAAGAAAAAGAGCACTTAATTACCATAGAAGAATTCTGTCAACAAACTGGTATAAATAGAGAAGAAGTGAGTAGGTTTATTTATTAAATAAATTAAGAATAAAATAAAGTTTTATAATAGCATAAAAATTAGAATTAATTGTAGCTTTTTAAGAACCGAAATTGTAATTTTGATTTTTATTGAAAGTCAAATTTCACTAAACTAAATTAAAGTTAATGGTAGTTATTTAACTATCATAAATTCTTTGAATTCGTTTAACCATTATAAACACTGGGATACAGGTTTTTAGTTTGAATCCTGTCGAGGTCACAAAATTTAGTATCAAATTTTATCAAAACCACGTAAATCCTTGAATTTAAGTGGTTTTTGAGTTTTAGGGAATTCATTATATTTGATTTAATAGTTAATTGCTTAATTACCGTAAAGTATTAGTAGAGAACTATTCGGGCTCATTTCCAAACAGACCCGAATATTTACCAACCACTACCAGAAAGTTGAAGAACACAGCATCGAGCTTCACAAGGGTATTAATTAATCAGAATCCATAGGGTGCGTAAAAATTAGTCAGTAAGCACTAATGCGACTCATTGAGCAGCCTAATTTGAACTATGCTCACAACTTCCAGAGGTATTAACATTGAATTCATGTCAGATAGCTATGATGTTAATCAGTGCTACAATTAAGGTATTCCAGGCAGAAATACTCCTCTCCCGTTACGACATATTCAACCATAACGGCTTTGTTACACCCCTCACCGCCAACGGTTCCCCAACGAATTAGAAGAAGCTTATTGTTATGGGTTTGCTTACGCTGCCAATCCATGTGTGACCTTAACACGTGTGATAAGGGAACGATTGGTTTTACCCAATGATTTGCAAGCAGTCAAAGAGAAGGTAGAAGAAAGCGACCGATTAAAATCCGCATTTCTTGCCAATATGAGTCATGAAATTCGCACACCGATGAATGGTATTCTGGGATTTACTGATTTGCTTTTAAAACCAGATTTAAATGATGGAAAAAAGGAAAAATATATTGAAATTATTAAAAAGAGCGGTGATCGCATGCTGAATACCGTAAACGACATTATTGAAATCTCTAAAATTGAAGCAGGGCTGATTGAAGTGAGGAATTCCAATATAAATGTGAGTTCGGTAGTAAAAAACTTGATAGAGTTTTTTCAAATTCAAGCTCAACAAAAAGGATTAACACTTAGTTTTGAAAGCGATGAGCTTGAATTGATTGTGAATACTGACCTAAAAAAATTTGAATTGATACTTACCAATTTAATTAAAAATGCCATAAAGTTTACAAACAATGGAAGGATTGATATTAGTTTTGGTGTTAAAAATGGTTTCCTGCAGTTTTGTGTAGAAGATACAGGAATTGGTGTACCACAAAACCGTATCCACGCAATTTTTAACCGTTTTGAGCAGGCTGACATTGAAGATACACAAGTTTTTCAAGGCTCAGGTCTTGGGCTGGCCATTGCAAAATCATATGTTGAAATTTTGGGAGGCAAGATTTCGGTAACATCCGTTGAGGGCGAAGGTTCAACATTTTGCTTTACGCTTCCTTATTTATCAGATATGAACACGTCAGATTCAATCGATACCGATACAAGTATTGAGAACAACGAAGTACAGTTTTCCCAACCTAAAATACTAATTGTAGAGGATGATGAGGTTTCGGCAGATTTTCTAAATATAATACTTAACAAGGTAGCAGCAACGACCATGATTGTTAATTCAGGAGAAAAGGCAATTGAGTTTTGTAAAATCCATCCTGATATTGATCTTGTTTTAATGGATATAAAAATGCCGGGAATCGATGGTTATGAAGCAACCAGAAGAATCAGGGAGTTTAATAAAGAAGTGCTAATAATTGCACAAACGGCATATGCACTGGCTGGTGACAAAGAAAAAGCTATTACGGCTGGTTGTAACGACTATATCGCAAAGCCTGTCAAGCCGGATGAACTTATTGAAATGATAACCAAGCAATTAAATTTGAAAAAAGGGTAAACATGGCTGCAATGAAGTGAAAACGCTATAATCTTAGTGAGTACTTTTATAAAACAAAAAAACTTACCTTATTTTTCTTCTCATTCAAAAATAATTATACATTTGTAATTCAATATGAAAAACGCAAGTACATATACAACTTTAAATTGGTGGCACAGTTCAACGTTCCGATGGTGTTGAACTAAGCTTATCCATTTTGTATATCTAACATATATGTAAAAGGTCTGCCGTTCGGCAGACCTTTTTTTGTTTTATCACTTTTCCATAATTACATTCATGAAAAAAAAATTAACATGCCACACCAAAAAGGTGTTCGCCGATCAACTAACTCCAATTAGTGCTTACCTCAACATTAGAGGTTTGTTTGCAGGGAGTTTTTTATTAGAAAGCTCAGAAATAGACGATAAGCAAAATGCGCGTTCTATTATTTGTGCCAATCCTATTGCCGGTATTGAATTAAAAGCAGGCATACTTACTACCTATTACAAACAAGAATCTGAAACAAAAAAAGTAAGTGAAGTCTATTCCATTCAAGATGAATTGAGCCGGTTTTTTCAATCCTTTGAAATTCAGAATAAATACGAAGGCTTGAATGGCTTTTTTGGTTATCAGTCATTTGAAGCCGTTAAGTATTTTGAAACTAAAAAAGCGAACCTTTGCTCTGTTGAAGATGACCTCATCCCGATACTTGATTACCGTTTATTTCAATACGTAATTTGTTTCAATCACTTTAACAACGAAATCTTATTTATTGAAAATACTGAAACAAATCAATCCGCTACACTTGAAAAATTAGCCTCTGATGTTTTAACAAAACGAAGTACTACGTACCCTTTTAGTTTAAAAGAGCAAGAAACAGCATTTGATACTGAGCAAGAGTTTATTGAAAAGGTTAAAATAGCACAAGAACATTGTCAGAAAGGAGATGTTTTTCAATTGGTGCTCTCAAGAAAATTCAAAGTAGGGTACCGTGGCGATGAATTTAATGTTTACAGAGCTTTACGCCACATCAATCCATCACCTTACCTTTTTTACTTCGATTACGGCTCTTTTAAAATATTTGGGTCTTCGCCCGAAGCTCAAATACGTATTGCTGACAACGAAGCTTTGATTAATCCCATAGCAGGAACTTTTAAACGTACTGGCGACAAACAACAAGACGAACAATTGGGCTTAAAACTGTTGGACGACAAAAAGGAAACTGCCGAACATTCGATGTTGGTAGATTTAGCCCGGAACGATTTAAACAGACATTGTACCAATGTTGCCGTTTCAGAATACAAATCCATCAAGTTTTTTAGTCATGTTATACACATCGTTTCAACAGTTAAAGGTAAACTCGCTAAGGGAGCAAATGGTATCAATATTTTAGCCGATACTTTTCCAGCCGGAACCTTATCCGGCGCACCAAAAGTAAGGGCCATACAATTGCTTGCCGGTATAGAAAAAGACCCTCGAAGCTTTTATGGTGGTAGCATAGGTTTTATCGATTTCAATGGCGAAATCAATCAAGCCATTATTATCCGTTCGTTTTTAGCTAAAAAGAACGAAATATTTTACCGAGCGGGTGCCGGAGTGGTACTTAAATCAACTCCAGAACATGAATTACAAGAAGTAAACAACAAACTTGCTGCACTAAGAAAAGCCTTAGTTGAAGCCCAAAATTTTTAAGCTATGCGATTATTAATGTTAGACAATTACGATTCATTCACCTACAATTTGGTACAATTGATAAAAGACAACTCAACCCTTACCGTTGATGTCTTTAGAAATGATGAAATATCGTTACACGAGGTAAACAATTACGATAAGATTGTGCTTTCTCCAGGTCCAGGGTTACCAAACGAATCAGGCATTTTATGCGACTTGATTAAAACCTATCAAAATAGCAAATCTATTTTTGGCGTTTGCTTAGGAATGCAAGCCATAGGTGAGGTTTTTGGTGGTACTCTTATCAACTTAAAAGAACCGCTACACGGAATATCCACCCCTGTTAAACATACAGACAGCTTTTTATTTAAAGGTATTCCAGCTACGTTTAATGTTGGCAGATACCATTCGTGGGCTGTAGATGCTAATACATTACCCGAAGATATAATTGTGACTGCCGAGGATGAAAACGGGTTTGTAATGGCTATTGAACATAGACAATTAAACATCAGTGGTGTTCAATTTCACCCGGAAAGCATTTTAACCGATTATGGTAAAATCATTATGACTAATTTTTTAAACGATTTATCATGAACTTTAAATCAACCATAGAACAAATTATGCACGGTTATCACCTCAGTGCCGAAGAAGCTTTTTCGGTGATGAGCAATATGGGTGATGGAGCGTATAACGAAGGTCAGAATACGGCGCTAATTATTGCCTTGAGCAGTAGAGATTTGTCTTTAGAAGAAATAACAGGCTTTAGAAATGCGTTACTGGAATTGAGCGTTAAAACAAGTATCACTTCGTACAATGCCATTGATTTATGTGGCACTGGTGGAGACGAAAAAAATACCTTTAACATTTCTACACTAGCCTCTTTTGTCGTTGCAGCTGCAGGTTACAAAGTGGCCAAGCATGGTAATTACGGTGTTTCATCAGTAAGTGGTTCTTCCAATGTTTTGGAAAAATTAGGCTACAACTTTTCTTCGGATTCATCAAAGCTTGAAAAAGAATTGAACGAACTGAACATTTGTTTTTTGCATGCACCGCTGTTCCATCCCGCTTTAAAAAATGTTTCAGGTGTGCGAAAACAACTGGGAATAAAAACTATTTTTAACTCATTAGGTCCATTGGTAAATCCAGCAAGAACACAAAAACAATTTGTTGGAGTGTATAATTTAAAGTTGGCTCGGTTGTATCATTACCTACTTCAGCAAGATAAAAAAGATTATGTAGTAGTTCATGCCTTGGATGGTTACGACGAGATATCATTAACTTCACCGGTTCAGTATTATTCATCAGCAGGCGAACAATTGTTACAACCAACCGATTTTGGTTTGCCTACCAATACCCAGCAACAACTTTATGGCGGAGAAACCATAGACGATGCTTTAGCTATTTTTAAAAAGGTGATTGCCAATCAAGGTACAGCGGCTCAAACCAATGCCGTATTAGCCAATGCAGCAGCGGGTATTCAATGTTTTGAAAACAACAAATCCTTACCCGAATGTGTTGCAATTGCAAAAGAAGCATTGGCTAACGGAAAGGCAAATCAACTTTTAATAAAACTCCTAGAAATTCAATAATATGTTACAAGAAATTACAGAAAACAAACGCAAAAAGGTTGAACAACAAAAACATCTTTACCCTACAAAATTGTTAGAACGAAGCCTTTATTTCGATTCCCATTGTGTTTCATTAAGTCATTACCTTACCCGCAAAGACACCTCAGGAATTATAGCTGAGTTTAAACGTAAATCTCCATCAAAAGGAATAATTAACGCTTATGCAGATGTGTTTGAAACCACCTTAGGTTATATGCAAGCAGGAGCTTCGGCTTTATCAGTATTAACCGAGGAAGATTATTTTATGGGTAACAGTGAGGATTTAACCATTGCCAGAAATGCTAATTACTGTCCCATTTTAAGAAAAGATTTTACGGTTGATGAGTACCAAATTATTGAATCCAAATCGATTGGAGCCGATGCCATTTTATTGATTGCAGCAGTATTAGACAAGGAAAGATTAAAAACGCTTTACAAATTGGCAATATCGTTAGGCTTGGAAGTATTGTTCGAAATTCATGCAAAAGAAGAATTAGACAAACTGCCAGACAATGATATTATTATAGGAGTTAATAACCGCAATTTAAAAACGATGCAGGTTGACGTAAAAACATCCTTTGATATTATTAACGAATTACCAAAGAGCTCTTTATTGGTATCTGAAAGCGGATTAAATACCGTTGAAGAGGTGAAAGAATTAAAAAAAGCAGGTTATCAAGGATTTTTAATGGGCGAACATTTTATGCGAACACCAAACCCTGCTGATGCTTTAAAACAATTTATTACGCAATTAAATAACCAATGATAGTAAAAGTTTGTGGTTTAAACGATCCTGAAAATTGCTTGGCAATTGATCAACTCAAACCAAACATGGTTGGAATGATTTTTTATGCAACATCGCCACGTTACATTGACCAAATGGTTTTACCTCCAACTAAATCGGCTAAAGTTGGGGTGTTTGTAAATGCCAGCTTAAACGATATGCTTTCTGTTGTTCAACAACATCAACTGAGCTATGTTCAACTACACGGACAAGAATCCGTTATATTGGCTCAATCATTGAAAGAAAACGGTATAAAAGTGATCAAATGTTTTAGCATTGACAAGGAAATAGCTATTGACAAGATCCGTGAGTGGGAACCTTTTTGCGCGTATTTTCTATTCGATACCAAAGGCAAACAACTGGGAGGAAACGGCACTAAATTCAATTGGAAATTACTTAACAACTACACCTTAAAAACTCCATTTTTATTGAGTGGTGGAATAGCCCCAACGGATGTAGAAGCACTAAAAAAAATAAACAATCCTGCGTTTGTTGGTGTTGATATCAACAGCAAATTTGAACTAGCGCCGGGAATTAAAAATATTGAACAAGTAAAATTATTTATCGATGCACTTAAAAAATAACAGACCAAAACCCACCAACGGATTTTATGGAGCATTTGGAGGTGCTTACATCCCCGAATTGTTATACCCAAATGTAATGGACCTAGAATTCAATTATCAAGAAATTATTCAGGAACCTTCGTTTCAAAAAGAATATCAACAACGCTTAAAAGATTATGTCGGAAGACCTACGCCATTGTATTTTTCAGAAAAATTATCGAAAAAATACGGTGCTAATATTTTCTTGAAACGAGAAGATTTAAACCATACGGGAGCACATAAAATCAACAATGCCATTGGTCAGGTATTACTGGCAGAACGATTGGGTAAAACCAGAATTATTGCCGAAACCGGAGCAGGACAACACGGTGTGGCAACCGCTACAGCTTGTGCTTTACAAGGTTTAACATGTGTTATTTACATGGGTAAGGTTGATGTAGAAAGACAAGCAACTAATGTACAACGCATGAAAATGCTTGGCGCAGAAGTTATTGCTGTAGCATCCGGTAGTCAAACCTTAAAAGATGCCACCAACGAAGCCATTCGCGATTGGATTAACCATCCAACCGAAACCCATTATGTGATTGGTTCTGTGGTAGGACCTCATCCATTTCCTGATATGGTAACTATTTTTCAATCGGTAATCAGCGAGGAGATTAAAAAACAGCTTAAAAAACAAACCGGTAAAGCAAACCCCACCCATGTTGTAGCTTGTATTGGTGGCGGTAGCAATGCTGCTGGTGCTTTTTATCACTTCATCAACAATAATAAAGTCCAATTGGTTGGTGTTGAAGCGGCAGGACACGGAATCAATTCCGGTAAAACAGCGGCTAGTTTAGCCAAAGGAACTGATGGAATTATTCATGGATTTATGACCAAATTAATGCAAACCAGCGATGGACAAATTGTTGAGCCTCACTCTATTTCTGCTGGATTAGATTACCCGGGTGTCGGTCCATTGCACGCTCATTTATTCACCTCTAAACGAGGTCAATTTATTAGTATTACTGACAAGGAAGCCTTACAAGCGGGGTTGGATTTAACCAAAACAGAAGGTATTTTACCTGCATTGGAATCGGCCCATGCATTAGCAGCATTATACAAATTAAAATTATCGAAAACTGATGTGGTAGTAGTCAACTTATCAGGACGAGGCGATAAAGATTTAACCACCTATTTAAATTACTTGTAAAATGAACAGCACCAAAACCTATATCGAAAATCGAAAAAATATTTTATCCATTTACTTTACGGCAGAATACCCCACCAAAGGATCTACCCAAGAAATGATAAGATCCTTGGCTCAATCGGGTGTTGATATGATTGAAATTGGTATCCCTTTTTCTGATCCTTTAGCAGACGGTCCTGTAATACAAAAAAGCAGTAAAATAGCACTAGAAAATGGTTTTATGCTCAAGAACTTATTTAACGATATGAAAGCTGTTTATCAAGAAGTAAAAATACCATTGGTTTTAATGGGGTATTTTAATACGGTTTTAGCTTTCGGCATCGAAAACTTTTTAAAACAGTGCAAGGCAGTTAATATCGATACAGTTATATTACCCGATTTACCACCAGAAGTTTATGAAAAACAATACCAGCAATTGTTTAAAAAATATGAAGTGGCTCCTGTATTTTTAATCACTCCACAAACACCATTAGAACGATTAAATTACATCAACAACTTGTCTAACGCTTTTATTTATGCCGTTGCAGATACCAGTATTACGGGGTCTAAAAGTGGTTTTTCGGATAAGCAAGTCGCTTATTTTAAACGAATAAAGCAATACTCCTTTAAGGTACCTGTTATTGTTGGTTTTGGTATTTCTGATAAAGAAACCTATACTGAGGCTTGCCACTATGCCCATGGTGTAATTATAGGTTCGGCATTTATCAACGCCATAGACCAAACCAAAAACTTGAACAAATCTGTTAAACAATTTATTCAATTCATTAAAAACTAATTGATGTGATTATACAGTTAAAACAACACATAAGCCCAGAAACACAACACAATATTGAACATTATTTGCAACAGCAAGGCTACCAGGTATCAAGAGTAAAAACACAGTTTCAGCACTATTTAATTTTGTTGGGCAAGGTCAAACACGATATTCGTAAAATTGGAAGTTTAGACGGCGTTGCCGATATCCATTATGTGGATGATGCTTACCAACTCGTTTCTCGCATGTGGAAAACTTCGCGCAGCTATATTGATTTGGGCAACGACATTAAAATTGGCGAGAATCATTTTAACATCATGGCTGGACCGTGCTCAATCGAACACGAAGAACAAGTAATTGAAATTGCTGATTTCTTGGTAAAAAACGGTATAAAAATAATGCGTGGAGGAGTTTTTAAACCGCGAACTTCGCCTTATGCTTACCGCGGTGGTGGTATCGATTCACTTAAAATGTTTAGCCGAGTGTGTAAAGATCGTGGCTTAAAACTAATTACTGAGGTAATGGAAAGTTCGCAAATTGACGCTATGTTGCCTTACGTAGATATTTTTCAGGTTGGCACACGGAATGCACAAAACTATAATTTGTTGGATGCCTTAGGTAAAAACGACAAAGCCGTGATGCTTAAACGTGGTATGTCTAGTACTATAGAAGAATTGCTTCAAGCTGCTGAGTATGTGTTTTCAAGTGGTAACGAAAAAATAATATTGTGCGAACGTGGCATCCGTACCTTTGAAAAAGCCTACCGTAACACCTTCGATTTAAATGCCATTGCCATTTTAAAAGACAAATCGCATTTACCAGTAATTGCCGACCCATCACACGGTATTGGCATTCGTAAATATGTAGAGCAAATGGCGTTGGCAAGTATCATTTCTGGTGCCGATGGTATCATTATAGAAATGCACCCCATACCCGAAAAAGCGCTCTCCGACGGACAACAAACCCTCAACTTTTTTGAAATGGAGCAATTGATAAATAAAACGAACAAACTAACTGCTTTGGGATTATCGTTTTGATTTTTTTGAGTAAAATACAAAAAACACATAAGTACACAGGTGTAATTATTTGGATGTTAGGACATATTGTTTCCATCGAATCATCGATTTCAGGAGCACTGAACAAATTAATAAAAAGTAAAACTCCAAAGTAGCAGCCTTAGTTCATTGTTGTTAAAAGAAGACAATGGCAAAAAGAAAATCAAATCGATTCGTCGGTATTCGATGGTAATATTACGATTAGCTTATTAATGTTAAAATACACAAGAAACTAAGACAACTATGACAGACGAATAAAGACAACAGTTATTAAAATTTAAACAAGGTGAACTCAATGCCTTGTTAATTTATCAGCGTTTGGCGAAAATTACTAAACATCCAAGGGAAAAGAGGTGTTTTTAGAAATAGCCGCAGATGAAGGACGTCATGCTACAACTTTGAGATCATATACCAAAAAAGTATTAAAACCTAAAGCATCGAAGAAATCTATCAATATTAAATTCAAAACAAGTTCGTATGCTCCGGTGTTTGTCGATTGAGAAATGATTAGTACAGTATTGAGAAATTTACTTTCGAATGCCATTAAGTTTACTGAAAATGGTGAGAAGGTTTCAATCGTATCTACTTCAGATAAGAATGAATTGACAGTTACTATAACAGATAGTGGTGTTGGAATATCGAAAGATAGAATTGATAACTTATTTAATATTAGCGAAGCTTATTCAACTTCTGGTACAAAAAAAGAAAAGGGAAGCGGTCTTGGTTTGAAACTTTGCAAAGAGTTTATAGAAAAGCACCACGGAAAAATTTGGGTGGAAAGATCGTAGGTAGTGGATCTTCCTTTAATTTTTCGTTGCCAAGTACATAGGTCAATAGAAAACAGGCTGTATTTTAGTTGTTTAAAACATTTTCTCGATGTTCAACACCCCATTCAACCATTGCTTCTAAAACATGATTTAGTTTAAAACCAGAATCTGTCAATTCATATTCAACGCGCACCGGAATTGTGTCGTAAACAGTTCTTTTAATAATACTGTTCAATTCCAATTCTTTTAATTCTTTTGATAACATACGGGGCGTAATTGCAGCAATGTCTCGTTGTAATTCTTTGAATCGTTTTTTTCCAAAAAGTAACGAACCAATTATAGGAAGTTTCCATTTTCCACTGATAACATTTAGTGTATCATTTACCGCCAAAATATATTGAACAGAACATTTTTTAATTTCTTCAATTTCTATCGAATCATGCATGGTTTTAAGAGTTGCTATACTAAAGGATACTAGTATACTAAAGTATATGAGTTACTATTGTATAGCAAATATAAGTACTTTTGTCCAATAATTATTAAATAAATTAAAAAAAATGAAACATTTAGTCATCGTAACACATCCTGATATTGAAAACTCAACTATTAATAAAACGTGGATTGATGAATTGAGTCAATACAATCAGCAATTGACTATCCATCAGTTGTACAAAGCATATCCGGATTACAAAATCGATATTCAAAAAGAACAGGAACTTTTGATTAAGCATGATCAAATTATATTTCAATTCCCCATACACTGGTTTAGCACTCCGTTTTTACTAAAAAAATGGATGGATGAGGTTCTAGCATACGGTTGGGCATTTGGTCCAAATGGAGAAAATTTAAAAGGTAAGAAAGTGCGTTTTGCAATTTCTACAGGTGGCAATGTTGAAGCTTACAGTGAAGGAAATTCAATAGAAGATTTGTTAAAATCATTAACGACTTCATTTTTATTTTGAGGTTCAGAAGTATTGCCATTACACGTATTTCATGGTGCAGGCTATGGTCCGACTAAAGAACAAATTGAAAATAATGCTAAAGCTTATTTAAATACGATACTTAACTAAGTATAAAAATAGCAATAAATAGTATTCATTTAAACTAAAACAATTTATTATGAAAAACATCATTAAAACAGTAACTCTAATGGCAGTACTTGCATTTATTTTGGTCTCATTTACCGCTGTAGAAAAAAAGGAAATTAAATTAGAGAAAAGTAAAATTGCTTGGAAGGGTTATAAAGTTACCGGTTCTCATGAAGGAACCTTAACCTTTAAGTCAGGGTACTTAATTTTCAATAAAAGTAAATTATCAGGAGGGCAATTTATAGTTGATATGACATCACTGGTATGTACCGATTTAAGCGGAGAATATAAAGAGAAGTTAGAAGGTCATTTAAAATCGGATGATTTTTTTGGTGTAGAAAAATTTAATACCGCCTCATTAATTATTACAAAAGTGAAATCAACTGGAAAAAACACCTACAGTGTTGTTGCTAATTTAACCATAAAAGGGAAAACAAATCCGGTTTCTTTTGATATTTCTGTAGTAGGGAATAGAGCCAATGCGGCCCTTAAAGTTGATAGAACAAAGTATGATATACGATACGGCTCTGCAAGTTTCTTTGATAACTTACAAGACAAGGCTATCAACAACGACTTTGATCTAGTGGTTGATTTAGAATTTTAATTTTCTTTATTGAAAAACAGGCTATAAAATGCATGGTCTGTGTTTCAATATTTACTTAAACGTTGTTAACATACTTCGAACCAAATGAAAGCCTTACATCAGTTAAATCAATTAGTTGATACGTATTCTTTGACAGACAAGATGCCGGTCTTATTTTTGGGTCATGGAAGTCCGATGAATGCTATAGAAGAAAATCAATTTACAAATGGTTTTCACCAAGTGGCTGCTACTTTACAAAAACCTAAAGCTATTATAGTTATTTCTGCGCATTGGTATACCCAAGGAACTTTTGTAACAGCTATGCAAAAGCCTCGAACCATTCACGACTTTATAGGGTTTCCTGAAGCCTTATTTAATGTTAATTATCCAGCCAATGGCAGTCCTGGTTTAGCTATGGAAACCAAAAATATTCTTAATCCTGTTAAGGTAGAATTGGATGAGGAATGGGGATTGGATCATGGAACCTGGAGTGTTTTGAAGCATCTATATCCAAAGGCCGATATACCGGTTATACAATTGAGCATTGATTATACTAAAGAAACTGCTTATCACTTTGAGTTAGCAAAAAAATTAAGCGCTCTAAGGGATAAAGGTGTATTAATTATTGGTAGTGGTAATATAATTCATAACCTCAGACTTGTTGATTGGAAAAATTTTGACAAAGAAAATTATGGATTTGATTGGGCTATAGAAACCAAAGCAACTATTAATCAATTGATTTTAGATCAAAATATACAACCCTTAATTAATTTTAAAAATGCAAGTAAAGCTTTTCAATTAGCTATTCCAACACCAGATCACTACCTTCCATTAATCTATACTTTAGGATTACAACAAAAAGAGGATTCCATTCTATTATTTAACGATAAATTAGTAGGAGGTTCATTAAGTATGACCTCTTTGAAAATAGGTTAAAAAATTGCTGATTAAAGTTACTATCATAGTCGTTATCTTGTAAAGAAAATCAAAGCCTGCTTTTAAAAAGAAGATGAACAAATGATAGCTATAAATAAATTTTGTCAATATACCCTTATTGATAAGGTAGCAGTTGAACGATTATTCACTTAACAATTTATTATTGTTTCTTTTTATAATTGAAAATAGTTTCCAAATACTACCTTATAGTGAAAAATTTTAGTCAAAATAAGTGAATATGCTTATTATAATGGAAAATATTAGCATATGCTATATGTAAATAGCTTTTTTAGTTAGATCTAAAAGAATTCATACCAATAAAGTAAAATGTTTTGTTTACCACTTTTTTATATATAAATTATTTTTACTTTTAAATAATTAAAAAACTAATTTAAATTATTTAGTTATTTTAAGTTTAATTTATTGGTAGGTATGAAGAATATTTCGCTGAAGCTCATTGTAATAGTTGTTTTAATCGCTTTACTTGGACTTTTAGGTTGGTATAATAATTGGATTTTATTCAGCAGTATAAAAGCTGTTTATGTTCCAATTGCACCTATGGCAGCCATACTTATATTATTAACTTGTTTTGCCTTTTCAAGTAAATATATACATAAACCTAAACAGTTTTTTGCAGTTACTAATTCTATAGCCGTTACCGCAATTTTACTGGCAATTTTTAGCATAGTCGATTATTTTTATTTTCTTAATTGGGATTTTGAGAAAATAGTATTTGCCAGATTTAACCAAGAAGGTATAACCGGTGAAATTTCACCATTGGCTGCAAGTTTAATTATAATGGCCAATAGTTCTTTTTTGCTGATTAAAAACAGCACTACAGCTCGGTTTATTTTTTTAACGAAATTGTTAATATACCTGCAACTGCTTTTCACTATTTTCTTTATACTTGCCTATGTAGAAAATTATGACGATATCTATATTAATGATATTTTTTCATTGGCAATTCCTACAGCATTTTGTTTATTTTTATTAAGCTTGGTACAACTCCAATGGATACAGTTTAATCTCTGGCCTTTGAGCTATTTTTCATCAAAAAATCCCTCAAACAGAATTGTTTCCTCACTTCTGCCTGTATTTTTATTGTACTTTTTAGTGTATCAATTTTACAATCATCACTTAGATTTATTAACTTCCTATCAATATGCACATTTGGTGTTTTTAGTTGTAGGCCTCATTGGATTTTATGTTATTAGTGTCTTGGTAACTAAAAACATTCAAAAAGAATTAGATGAGAGTAAATCCTTATACGAGAGTCTTTTTAATAACGCAACGGTGGGTTTATATCAGTCTACACCCAAAGGAAAAGTAATATCGGCTAATGATACTTTGGTAAAAATGCTACAATACAATTCATTAAAAGAGTTGTTAAGCATTGATATTACCAAAGGAAGTTACAAAGATTTCGCTAAAAGAGGAGAGTTTATAGATAAAATGATTGCATTTGGTGAAGTAAAGGGTTTCGAATCAGAGTGGATAACTAAGAATGGAGACATCATCTATGTAACCGAAGGCGCAAGAGCTGTGCGCGATGAAAATGGTGAAATTATACGATTTGATGGCGTAGTGGAAGATATTACTCAGCGAAAATTGAATGAATTAAGTTTGTTGAAAATGAGTAAAGCCATTGATAACTCCAGCGATGTTATTTTTATGACAGATGCCAATGGTGTTTTTACCTATGTTAATCCTGAATTTACTAAATTATATGGTTATACTGCTGATGAACTGATAGGAAAACATACCCCAAGAATTTTAAAAAGCGGTTTACAAAGTTCCGAGCTTTATAAAAAATTCTGGAATACGCTACAACATAAACAAAACATAAAAAATTACCACTTTATAAATAAAAAGAAAAATGGAGAACTCTTACATGTAGATATTTCGGTTGATCCTATTATAGACGAACTTAATACGACAGTTGGCTTTATGGGTATTCAACGCGATATTACTGAGCGGGTAAGAAATGAAAAAATTCAGCAAATTGTTGCAAATATTTCAAATGCTTCACACACAATAAGTGATTTAAAAGAGATTATAAAATTTATACAAAAAGAATTATCGAATTTGTTGAATACCAAAAATTTTTATGTAGCGCTCTACAATGAATCGGATGATACTATTGACCGTATTTTTTATGAAGACGAGAAAGACAATATTTTAAATTTTCCTGCCGGTAAGACATTTACTGGTATGGTAATTAAGGATTCAAAATCATATCTTATAAAAGAAGCAGAAACCAGAAAACTTGCACAGGAAAAAGCAATTGATGTAGTTGGTGTAATTTCAAAAGTATGGTTGGGGGTACCGCTTATTTTAAACGGAAAATCCAGAGGTGCTATTGTAGTACAGAGTTACGAAGATGAAAATGCATTTACAAATAATGATATTGAAGTATTGGAAAATATAGCCAATCAAATAGGAATCATTATTGAGCGCGTATTTCAGGAAAATCAAATAAAAATTGCTAGAGATAAAGCCGAAGAAAACAACCGGTTAAAAGCCATGTTTTTAGCCAATTTAAGTCATGAAATTCGAACACCTATGAATGCTATTCTTGGTTTTTCTGATTTATTAATAGATAAGGCAATTTCTGAGGAAAAGCAAGTGAAGTATCATGAAATAATAAACTCAAGCGGTAAACGATTAATGAATCTTATAAATGACATTGTTGATATCTCTAAAATTGATGCCAACGAAATGCGTCTTGAAACATCAGAATTTAATTTGAATAAATTAATTGATCAGCTCGAACATCAATTTATGATTTCGCCTAAAAACCTTAATACAACAATAAAATCACATAAGCACCTCAAAGACACCGATAGCTATGTTTGTACTGATGAAACACGTCTTTCTCAGGTGTTATCCAATTTGTTAGAAAACGCTCTAAAATTTACCCATAACGGCACTGTAGAATTTGGTTATCAGTTAGAAAAAGAAGTGCTGCATTTTTTTGTAAAAGATTCGGGTGTGGGAATCAATAAAAAAGATCAGCAGTTAATTTTTGAGCGCTTTGGACAATCAGATAATGAGATAAAAAAAGTAAAACAGGGGTCGGGTCTAGGACTCTCTATCAGTAAAGGAATAGTAGAGTTATTTGGTGGAACCATTTGGGTAGAATCAGAACCCCACAAGGGTTCAACGTTCCATTTTACCATTCCAAGTAATGTAGTAAAACGTTCAGAAATCATTAAAGAAACTGAACAACAAACGGTTTATGTAAGAAGCAGTATTAAGAATATTTTGGTAGCCGAAGACGAAGAATCTAATTTTTATTTCATAGAGGCTGCATTAGAAGATCAAGGATTTAATTTAATCCATGTCGAAAACGGGAAATTAGCTGTTGATACCTTCTATAGCAATCAAAACATTGATATTATTTTAATGGATTTTAACATGCCGGTTATGAATGGAATGGATGCAACCATCGAAATCAGAAAAACCAATCAAACCATACCCATAATTGCCTTTACAGCCTATGCACTAATGGCAGACCGCGAAAAAGCCCTGGAAATTGGCTGTACAGATTACTTGTCGAAACCAGTGTCCAAAGTCGATTTGTTAAAAATGATTACTAAGTATTCAGGATAAATCGGTTGAAAAACTATTTAATTTTAGTCAATTAAAAAAAGACGCACATCATTTCTAAAATTAATGATAGAAGTCAGTTTTTTTCAGCCATCAAATATGTAATTTTGTAATCAATTTAAAATAACATTTTATGAAAAAATACTTAAGCATCCTGATTATTGGATTTATTTTAATAGCATGTCAAGATAACAAACCGTTCGATGTAAAAGTAACGGATAGTATTAACAGCTATTTAAAAAACCATTCTGCCGGTGATAAGTTTTTAACGGTAGAATCGTTTACTGTTGAAAAGGAATATACAGTTAAAGAGCGCAAAGAAAAAGTTAATGACAATACGCTTAATGCCGTTAGAAAAATGAATGAGACTTTTCCAAGTGAAGATTTATTGGCTCATTTTGAAAAAGAATACAAGTTTCTTAGCAAGCAGTCTGATGAAAATACAATTGCCGTATACGAAGTAAAATTTAAGGTAAAAAAGGAAACTTTAAAAAATGATGAAATTCCTGCTGAATACAATGCTATGATTTTAAACGATTCAGATTTATCTGTCGTTTTTGTATCTGTTTATAAAGAAACTAAAAACCACTAAAAGTAGTTTGTATTATTATAAAAAGGCTGCCTTTTGGCAGCCTTTTTTTTAATGGATAGGATTTGTATATTTAAACATCTTAAATTATTTCCTATGCTATACTATCTTCTACTATCAATGGGCATAAACACCTTGTTTTTTTTAATAGCTTATTACAAACAAACCGATAAATTAACAGATATTACGTATGCATTAACATTTATGTTGTTAGCTGTAATTGCTTTTACAAGCAATGAAGTAGTTTTCGAAAAAATAATTGCTTTATTGATGGTGCTGATGTGGGCTGTTAGATTGGGTGGATTTTTGTTTATACGGATAAATACGATGCAGAAAGATGTGCGGTTTGATGAAATGCGTTCAAATTTCTGGTCATTCTCCAAATTTTGGATGCTGCAAGGCCTCAGTGTTTTTTTAATATCAATTCCGATACTTTATTATTTAGACACGCCAGAAGTTGAAATATCAATTCTTTCAGTTATTGGCTTTATTGTTTGGTTAAATGGATTATTAATTGAAACGATTGCTGATTTTCAAAAATATACGTTTAAAAGTAGTGCCGCAAACCATCAACAATGGATTTCTACCGGACTTTATAAGTACATAAGACATCCAAATTATTTGGGTGAATTACTAGTATGGTATGGTATTTATTTATTTACTTATTCTTCACTTTCATTTCAAAATCAATTAATTAGCCTTATTAGTCCAGTTTTTATAACCTTATTATTGCTATTCATCAGTGGCATCCCATTGTTAGATAAGGCAGCAAAAATAAAATGGGGCACGAATAAAGCCTACCTTAACTACAGAAACAACACAGGGGCTTTAGTGCCTAAATATACTTTGCCCTTAATTTTTGCCATTCTTATAGCCCAATTAGCAGGGATAATCGGAGGGTTTTTTACTGCATCATCTATAGACTCCTGGTACCTATATATTCAAAAACCAAGTTGGAATCCTCCAGACTGGATATTTGGTCCGGTATGGATAACGTTGTATACATTTATGGGGATAGCCTCTTTTTTAGTTTGGACTGAAAAAAAGAATAAAAAAGTAAGTTCTATCTTAAAATTTTATGGACTCCATCTAATAATTAATTCACTTTGGTCCATAGTGTTTTTTTATTTCCACCAAATTGAGGGAGCTTTTTATGTTATTATAGTGTTATGGGCCATGATTTTATATATCACTGTCGCGTTTTACAACATCCATAAAAAGACCTTGTGGTTTATGATACCCTATTTACTTTGGGTAAGTTTTGCAGCGGTGTTAAATTATACAATATTGGTTTTAAACAGTAGTTTATGAAGATACTTTTAACAGGCGCAACAGGTTATATTGGTAAAAGATTGTTGCCCGTATTGGTAAATAAGGGACATTTTGTTTATTGTTGTGTCCGCGATAAAAACAGGTTTCATCCTCCCGAATCATTAAAAGAACACATAGAAATTTTAGAGCTAGATTTTTTAAATGAGTCGTCCCTTTTAAATATTCCAATCGATATAGATGCGGCATATTATCTCATGCACTCTATGGCAAGTGCACAGCATTACGATACCTTAGAGCTAAAATCTGCTTCTAATTTTAGGCTTGCTGTAAATAAAACAGCTGCAAAACATGTTATATATTTAGGCGGAATTGTAAATGATACTGATTTATCGAAACATTTATTTTCGAGAAAAATAGTAGAATTAGAGCTTTTTAAAGGATCGTATCAATTTACTTCGTTAAGAGCAGGAATAATTATTGGCTCCGGAAGCGCTTCTTTTGAAATTATTCGCGATTTAACTGAGAAATTACCCATCATGGTTGCGCCAAAATGGTTAAACACTAAGTGTCAGCCAATTGCTGTTAGAGATGTAATTTCATTTTTGTCAGAATGTTTAATGAATTCCAGAACGTTTGGTAAAAATTTTGACATTGGAGGCTCTACTATTTTAACGTATAAAGAAATGTTGTTGGGATATGCCAAGGTTAGGGGGTTAAAAAGAAGGATAGTTACATTACCTTTTATGACTCCAAAACTATCATCGTATTGGTTGTTTTTTATTACATCTACTTCGTATAAATTGGCATCTGCGCTTGTTGACAGTATGAAAGTAGAAGTGGTGTGTAGAAAAAGCAACATTAATGAGTTGCTTGGAATAGAACCCCTATCGTACGAAAAAGCCTTAAAACGCACGTTTAAAAAAATTCAAGATCAGCAAGTGTTATCAAGTTGGAAAGATGCCGTGATAAGCAGTAGAAAAAATTTAAAGGTTTCAGATTTTATTCAAGTTCCAGTACACGGTTGTTATATTGATAAAAGATCCAGAAAAATTAAAAACATACATACTACCATTGATAAAATTTGGAAAATAGGAGGTAATACAGGCTGGTATTTTGGCGATTTTTTATGGGAAATTAGAGGTTTAATCGATAAAATGTTTGGAGGTGTAGGTTTACGCAGGGGCAGAACACATGATTTTGAGATTAATACTGGCGATGCCTTAGATTTTTGGCGAGTAATTTATGCCAGCAAAGAAGAGGGCAGGTTGTTATTATTTGCTGAAATGAAATTACCCGGCGAAGCCTGGTTAGAATTTAAAATTATAAACAATAGGCTATGGCAAACAGCAACTTTTAGACCTAAAGGTATAACAGCAAGACTCTACTGGTATTCATTATATCCCATCCATCTAATTATTTTTAATGGAATGATACGAAAACTTACTGCTTAAATTAATAAGAGATTAAATCAATTTAATGTAAATTTTACCTAACTTTAAGTAATATTTAATCAGTTACATGGAAGTTGTACCTTTAACCAGTAAACATTATCCTGCTGTTAAAGCCATTTTTGAAGCAGGAATTGCCACCAAAAATGCCACATTTACTACCGAAGCACCTAACTGGAATGAATGGGATGCACAGCATCTATCCATTTGCCGTTTTGTGGTTTTAGATGCCAAAGAAGTGGTAGGTTGGGTAGCCTTAATGCCTTTTTCAAATGTTCCGGCCTATAAAGGGGTGGCCGAAATCAGTATTTATATTGCAGAATCATACAGAAATAAAGGTGTAGGTAAAAAACTTTTGGAAACCTTAATACATGAAGCAGAATCTAATTTTATTTGGATGTTACAAGCTAAAATATTCCCTGAAAATAAAGCAAGTATTGCCCTTCACAAACACTTCGGATTTAGAGTTGTAGGTGTTTTCGAACAAATTGGACAACTTGACAACAACTGGCGCGATGTTGTTTTAATGGAGCGCCGAAGTCAATTAGTTGGATTATAATTCTTAATTTTTGCCTCAAAAAACTACCTTTGCAGAACCAATCCAAGAAAAATGAATTTATCTGATAACCGATACGATTTGAGAGGTGTTTCTGCTACTAAAGAAGATGTACATCATGCTATCAAAAACATTGATAAAGGGTTATTTCCAAAAGCATTTTGCAAAATTGTTCCCGATTATTTAACCAATGATGAAAATTTTTGTTTGGTAATGCATGCTGATGGCGCAGGAACCAAATCATCTTTGGCATATGTATATTGGAAAGAAACTGGTGATTTATCGGTTTGGAAAGGCATCGCTCAAGATGCGTTAATAATGAATATCGATGATTTATTGTGCGTAGGAGTAACCGATAATATTTTACTTTCATCAACCATAGGACGCAATAAAAACAACATCCCAGGAGAAGTTATTTCAGCTATTATTAATGGTACTGAAGAGTTAATAGCCGATTTAAAAAACCATGGAATTACTATCCATTCTACAGGTGGAGAAACGGCTGATGTTGGCGATTTGGTACGGACAATTATTGTTGATTCGACTGTAACAGCTCGGATTAAAAGAAATCAGGTAATAGATAATGCCAATATCAAATCGGGCGATGTAATTGTTGGGTTAGCTTCTTTTGGTCAGGCAACTTATGAAAAGGAATATAACGGCGGTATGGGTAGTAACGGTTTAACATCAGCACGACATGATGTTTTTTCAAAAGAAATTGCTTTAAAATACCCAGAGAGTTTTGATACCAATGTGCCAGAAAGTTTGGTGTATTCTGGGGCAATGGGATTACTTTCAAAGGTAATAGGAACTGATAAAAATGCAGGACAATTAGTACTTTCTCCTACCAGAACTTATGCTCCGATAATTAAAAAAATACTTGAAAAATACACATCACAAGAAATTCACGGAATGGTTCATTGCAGCGGTGGCGGCCAAACTAAAATTTTACATTTTATTGATAATTTGCACGTTATAAAAGACAATTTATTTGATATTCCACCTTTGTTTAAAATGATACAAGAACAATCAAATACTGATTGGAAAGAAATGTATCAGGTTTTTAATATGGGACACCGAATGGAATTGTACGTTCCAAAAGAAATAGCATTCGATATTATAGAAATATCTAATCAATTTAAGGTTGATGCAAAAATTATTGGTTATGTTGAAGAATCAGCATCCAAGAAACTTACCATCAATTCTCCTTTTGGCATTTTTGGCTATTATTAAAAAAATTACAATAATAGAGTAAACTTATACGATTGATTGTTTTTTTACGTTATTGAATCGTACCTTTAAAGTACATTAAAATTCTTCCCATGAAAAAATTAGCAATTGTATTTTTATTGTTGAACTTATCAGCAATATCCTTTGCTCAGCAATGGAATTTAAATTTTGATTCGGCTAAGACCTTGGCTTCCAAAGAGCAAAAAACATTATTATTGGTTTTTTCAGGTTCAGATTGGTGTGCTCCTTGTATTAAGTTAGATAATCAAATTTGGAAATCAACAGAGTTTATTGAATATGCTACTAAAAGCCTAGTCTTAGTTAAAGCTGATTTTCCTCGAAAAAAATCGAGTTCATTTACAAAAGAACAACTTGCCCATAACGAAAAATTAGCAGAAAAATACAATCAGAAAGGGTATTTTCCTTTAGTTGTAATTTTTGATCTAAACGGAAAAGTAATAGGTGAAACGGGTTATAAAAATATATCACCAAAAGAGTATATAAAACATATAGAATCGTTCATAAAGTAACATGAGATTTTTTATAGGCTTTTTTTTGTTGATGTTATCGGCAGAAAGCGTGGCTCAAGATACTTCTTATACAAAAGTTGTAAAACTTATGGGGAGTAGGTTTGATTTATCCGTAGTTGCACCAAATGAAACAGAAGCCAACTCGTATATCAACCTAGCAATTGAAGAAATTACGCGCATTGAAAAACTCATTTCTGAATGGGATACAAAATCTCAAACATCAGCAATTAACAGAAACGCTGGAATAAAACCTGTAAAAGTAGACAAAGAATTGTTCGAATTAATTAAGCGAAGCATTCAGATCTCGAAATTAACTCAAGGAGCATTTGATATTAGCTTTGCTTCCATCGATAAAGTTTGGAAATACGATGGCAGTATGCAAAAACTCCCTACCGAAGCAGCAATACAAAAATCGGTTGAAAAAATTGGATATCAAAACATAGAATTAAACGAAGCACAACAAACCGTGTTTTTAAAGCTAGCAGGAATGAAAATTGGTTTTGGAGCCATTGGTAAAGGTTACGCGGCTGATAAAGCTAAACAAGTATTAATAGAAAAAGGGGTAAAAGCAGGAATTATAAATGCGTCAGGCGATTTAAATTCGTGGGGAACACAACCCAATGGCGATTTATGGAAGGTTGGTATTACAAATCCGCTTAACAAAGAAAAAGTTTTTTCGTGGTTACCCATTGAAAACAGTGCCGTGGTTACATCGGGAAATTATGAAAAATATGTTACCTTAAACGGCGTTCGATATACACATATTATTAATCCTAAAACCGGTTATCCGGTTGTGGGGCTTAACAGTGTAACCATTTTTAGTGAAAGTGCTGAGTTGGCCGATGCCTTGGCAACCGCAGTTTTTGTAATGGGATTAGAGTCTGGTATGGATTTTATAAATCAATTAAATGGAATAGAATGTATTATTATTGATGCTGATAATAAAATACATACGTCTACAAATATTAAACTAAACGAATATTAATATGAAAAAGCCATGTTTGATAAAAATAAAAATAATAATATTCTTCAAACAGGTGTATTCCATATAGCTATTAAAAAACAATAAATAATTACTTATGAAAAAATGGATGTTTTTGTTGATGATAATCTTTGGTTTATCATCGTGTACCGTGGTAAAAGAATATCAAAAAGTGTACATAAACGATCCTGACATGAAGCTTTCTGCTTCATCCTTAGAACGTTTTGAAGTCAATTTTCAAGTATACCGTGAGGCTGCAGCCGGAGCAAATGGAGGTAAATCAGGCGGCGGTTGTGGTTGTAATTAATAACAAATAACATCATGAAAAATAAATTAGCTTTAATATTGTTTTTTGTTATAGGTGTAATGTACGCCCAAGAAACATCAACTTTTCAAAAAAAGGTGTTGGAAACACCAGAAATAGATTTACTGTTTAGTTATTACAAACAAGACGGAAAACATGCGGCCGTTAGCGGTGGTGAAGGCACAGAAGAATTAACGGATGCTGCATCAGCTATCGTAATTAACATACCGTTAAACATGAATGATGTTTTAACTGTTGATGCCGGGATTTCTGCATATACATCGGCTTCTTCCAGTAATGTTGACCCATTTGATGGTAAAAAGCAACATGGAAATCTGGTGGCGAGCCCTTGGATAGCATCTTCAGGTGCATCAAAGCAAGATGCTTTAGCAACATTTTCTGCAGGATATGCACATAACAGTAAGGATAGAAATACTATAATTGGCGTTCATGCGGCTTATGCACAAGAATTTGATTATTCTTCCATCGGTTTTGGAGGAAGTTTAGCTAAACTGTTTAATGAAAAAAATTCCGAAATCAGTTTAAGCGGTCAAGTTTATTTAGATACGTGGAAACCCAGATATCCATACGAATTAGAGTCATTTAAACTGGATGGTTTAAACGATCCGATTTTTCAAGAGATATTACCGGGAAATAGCACCAATTACAATCCATCAAATTTTTATTTTGATCCGGATAAAAAAAGAAATTCATACTCGGCCTCCTTGGCATTTTCTCAGATTTTATCGCAAAAACTACAAGGATCTTTGTTTTTTGATGTAGTAAAACAAGACGGAATGTTAGCCAATCCGTTTCAACGGGTATACTTTGCAGATAAACCCGATTTTTTTATAGATGAATTTCAATTGGGTGATGATACAGAACGCTTACCAAACAGTAGGTTTAAACTACCCTTAGGTATGCGTTTAAATTATTACCTCAATTCGTCGTTAACTTTACGTACTTACTATCGGTATTATTATGATGATTGGGGAATTACAGGACATACTCTAAGCGTAGAATTACCTTATAAAATAAATCAGAACTGGACCTTATATCCTATGTACAGATACTATAAACAATCGGCTGCCGATTATTTTGCACCAAAAGAAGTGCATGTATCAACCAATACCTATTACACTTCCGATTATGACTTATCAGCATACGACAGCAATCAGTTCGGTTTTGGGTTTAGGTATTCCAAGCCTACTGGATTGGCCAAAATATATCGGTTTACGGTTAAAAGTTTGGATGTGCGATACCAACATTACGATCGATCAGATGGCTTAAAATCCGATATCATTTCTACCGGATTTAAACTTTTGTTTGAATAAGATTACTAAAAAGATGCATCAATCGATGGGTCTTTTTTTCATAAATGCTAGATAACAAATTATCCGTTAAAAATTCATAATTTTGCATTCCAGAAAAAACATATACCATGTTAGATAAATTACATTTAGTAAAACAACGATTTGATGAGGTGGCCGATTTAATCATCCAACCCGATATTATTTCAGACCAAAAAAAATATATTCAATACAGTAAAGAGTATAAAGATTTAGGTATTGTTGTTGAAAAAGCTAATGAATATGAAACTTTATTGGCCAATATTGAAGAAGCCAATGAAATAATTGCAGATGGGGGAGATGACGAAATGGTAGAGATGGCTAAAATGGAACTCGAATCAGCTAATGAGCGGGTTGAAGCTTTGGGAGAAGAAATTAAGTTTTTGTTAATTCCAAAAGATCCGGAAGATGCTAAAAATGTGATGATGGAAATTAGAGCCGGAACCGGTGGTGATGAAGCCAGTATTTTTGCCGGAGATTTGTACAGAATGTACACAAAATATTGTGCGGATAAAGGATGGAAAACAGAAGTAGTGGATATAAGCGAGGGAACATCAGGAGGTTTTAAAGAGGTTATTTTTAGTGTTTCGGGCGAAGATGTTTATGGAAATTTAAAATTTGAATCGGGTGTTCACCGTGTACAACGTGTTCCTCAAACAGAAACGCAAGGACGTGTACACACCAGTGCAGCTACTGTTATGGTGTTGCCAGAAGCCGAAGAGTTTGACGTGCAAATAGACATGAAAGATGTGCGAAAGGATTTGTTCTGTGCTTCTGGTCCCGGAGGGCAATCGGTTAACACCACGTATTCGGCAGTTCGTTTAACGCATATACCAACCGGATTGGTTGCGCAGTGTCAGGATCAAAAATCACAACACAAGAATTACGAAAAAGCATTAACAGTTTTACGTTCACGATTATATGAAATGGAATTAAATAAAAAGCTCGAAGAAGATTCGGTTAAACGTAAATCGATGGTTTCTAGTGGTGATAGATCAGCTAAAATCAGAACGTATAATTATCCGCAAGGACGTGTTACTGAACACCGAATCGGACTTACTTTATACGATTTGAGCAGTATTATTAACGGTGATATTCAAAAGATTATTGAAGAACTCAAAATGGCCGAAAATACGGAGAAACTGAAATCCTTAGGTGAAGATGTTTTTTAAAAGTAAATCCCGATTTTAATCGGGATTTTTTATTTAATTCTTTTCAAAAGTTAGGTAATCTTTAGAACCATCGCCACTGGTATCCTCTAATTTTATTCTGTTTGAAGTAATTTCCAATACATCCCAATCATCACTAATTTCATCCAAAGGAGGCAAATCGCCAAAGTTTATTAGAAATTTAACTTTTCCATCATCTCTAAAAGTAGACCAATTTCCATTTTTAGTAACAGCATTTTTGACCGCTGTTGCAGATCCGTTGGCATTAAACGTAAAAATATAATCGGTATAATCACTGGTTTCATTTTTATTGTCATCCATATAAAGTGTAATTCGCCATGTACCTGCAGTTGCGTTGGATTGTACATTCTCTGGCGACACTATTTGTGGTACATCATCTGTAGAATCACTAGAACAGCTTATAAAAGTAACTAGAAGTATTGCACCGATTAAGAAATTAACAATTTTCATATATAGTATTTTTTAAATTACTGAATAACAGTATCAATATACAAAATATTTTAGAATCTATTTTTATGAATTATTGTTATATCAGATACAACTATTATTATTATTTATTTAGAATTTTTATTTTGTATCAAACTCTTTCAATTCTTTTGGAGCACGTTTTAAGGATATATAAATTCCAATTAATAAAGATAGCGCGATAAATGTCAATGAAAACCATTCTGGAAATTTATAATGATGTGCTAAAATTAACTTAATACCTACAAACGTTAATATGGCTATTAAACTGTATTTAAGGTAGTAAAATTTGGTTAACATGTTTGATAAGAAGAAATACATCGATCGCAAACCAAGAATAGCAAAAATATTAGAGCTAAACACTAAAAACGGATCAGAAGTAATGGCTAAAATAGCCGGGACACTGTCTATGGCAAATAAAATATCAGTAAACTCAATAATAACCAATGCGATAAAAAGTGGTGTTGCCGCAGTAATATGTCTAAGTTTGATAAAAAACTTTTCGCCCTGCATATGAGTTGTAATAGGTATAAATTTTCTAATTTGTCTGTAAATAAAAGATTTTTTAGGATTAAATTGCTCGTCTTTTGAAAAAGCCATTTTATAAGCTGTAAGCAATAAAAACACTCCAAAAACATAGGTAGTAAAACTAAATTTGTTGATAAGCATTACGCCAAAGAAAATCATCAATGCTCTAAAAACAATAGCTCCTAAAATTCCCCAAAACAATACTCGGTGTTGATATTTTAAAGGGATGTTAAACGATGTAAAAATTACTGCAATAACAAAAATATTATCCACGCTTAATGATAGCTCTATTAAATATCCTGTAATGTATTTTACTGATGCATTTAGCGGACTTAATTTATCGACATTTTCAATGGCTCCATTATTGTAGAGGTAATAAATTACAATGGAAAACAAGAATGACATACTAACCCAAATGGCTGTCCATATCGATGCTTCTTTAGTACTAATTACATGTGGATTTCTGTTAAAAACGCCCAAATCAAGGGCTAAGAAAAGAAGTATTGCAGCTATAAATATTATCCAAACTATCATGTTAATTATATTTTAGTGAGCAAATATACTCAATATAAATAATGTTTATAGATTTAAAAAAGAAAAACCCAATCATTGATTGGGTTCTCTTTTATATATAAGCAAGTGTTAATTAATCTATTTTATTTTATCTACAATAGCTTTAAAAGCTTCTGGGTGATTCATTGCTAAATCGGCTAAAACCTTTCGGTTAAGTTCGATGTTATTAGCTTTGGTTTTACCCATAAACTGAGAGTAAGACATACCGAATTGACGAGCTCCAGCGTTAATACGCTGAATCCACAATCCTCTAAAACTTCTTTTTTTGTTTTTACGGTCACGGTAGGCGTAAACCATTCCTTTTTCAACCGCGTTTTTGGCTACTGTCCAAACATTTTTTCTACGTCCGAAGTACCCTTTTGCTTGCTTCAATATCTTTTTTCTTCGAGCTCTTGAAGCAACTGAATTTACTGATCTTGGCATAATTCTTTCATTTTTTTGTAGTAGGCGAACATTTTTTACTGTTACTTGATTGGCGCTACTCCATGGTTAATAATTAACTCGGCAATAACTTATTTTAAAGTTAATTGCATTTTAACACTGTTCATATCTGATTCGTGAACCAAACCTGTATGTGTTAATTTTAATTTACGCTTTTTCGATTTTTTAGTCAAAATATGACTTTTATAAGCGTGCTTTCTTTTGATTTTTCCAGTTCCTGTAAGCTTAAAACGCTTTTTTGCACTGGATTTTGTTTTTAATTTTGGCATCTCTCCTCTATATTTATCTTGCTTATATATTATTTTTTCTTAGGTGTGATAAACATAATCATTCGCTTTCCTTCTAATTTTGGAAGTTGTTCTACTTTACCATACTCTTCCAAATCTTGAGCTAAACGCAGTAATAATATTTCACCTTGTTCTTTGAAAATGATCGAACGTCCTTTAAAGAAAACATAGGCTTTTACTTTTGCTCCTTCATTTAAAAATTTCTCGGCATGTTTCTTTTTAAACTCGTAATCATGTTCATCGGTTTGCGGTCCGAAACGTATTTCCTTTAACACTACTTTAGTAGCGTTGGCTTTAATTGCTTTATCTCTCTTTTTCTGTTCGTAAAGAAATTTTTTATAATCAATTACTTTACAAACTGGCGGATTGGCATTTGGCGATATTTCTACCAAATCCAACTCTAATTCTGCAGCAATTTGTTTTGCTTTTTGAATAGGGTATACACCCATTTCAACATTATCGCCCACTAAACGAACTTCAGGTACACGAATTTCGTTGTTAATTCTGTGAGCAGCTTCTTTGTTGTCTGTTCTTGCTATGACTTTTTATTTTTAGTTAAACGTTAAACTGATTCAGTGTTTCTGAAACTTCATTTTGCAATAAAGTTACAAAACTTTCAATTGATAAGGTGCCTAAATCTTCACCTCCGTGTTTTCTTACTGATATAGTTCCTTCATTCTTCTCATTTTCACCTACAATTATCATGTAAGGAATCTTACTTACTTCGGCATCTCTAATCTTTTTGCCGGTTTTTTCATTTCTTAAATCAATAAGGCCGCGAATTTCGGAATTTTCTAGGAATTCTAAAACATTTTTGGCATAATTTTCATATTTTTCGCTGATTGGCAGTATGATAACTTGTTCAGGTGTAAGCCAAAGTGGAAAATTTCCTCCGGTATGTTCTAATAGTACAGCTATAAACCGTTCCATCGATCCAAAAGGTGCTCTGTGAATCATTACCGGTCTGTGCATCTGATTGTCTGATCCTTTATATTCTAAATCGAAACGCTCTGGTAAATTATAATCAACTTGTATCGTTCCTAATTGCCAGCTTCTGCCTAAGGCATCTTTCACCATAAAGTCTAATTTAGGTCCGTAAAATGCAGCTTCACCATATTCTACCACATAATCCAATCCTTTCTCTTTTGCTGCGTTGATGATGGCATTTTCAGCTTTCTCCCAGTTTTCATCGCTACCGATGTATTTTTCTTTATTTTCCTTATCTCTTAAAGATACCTGAGCTGTAAAGTTTTTAAAACTCAACGCATTTAATACATATAAGGTGAGATCAATTACATTTTTAAATTCTTGATCTAACTGATCGGGTGTACAATATATATGAGCATCATCTTGGGTAAATCCTCTTACACGCGTTAAACCATGCAATTCGCCACTTTGTTCGTAGCGATAAACAGTACCAAATTCGGCAAAACGTTTTGGTAAATCTTTGTATGAATATTGTTTGTTGTTGTAGATTTCGCAGTGATGTGGACAGTTCATCGGTTTTAATAAAAACACTTCACCTTCGTTAGGAGTTAAAATAGGTTGGAAACTATCGGCTCCATATTTTTCATAGTGCCCAGAAGTTACATACAATTCTTTTTGGCCAATATGTGGTGTGGCTACCATTTCATAGCCAGCTTTTTTCTGTGCTTTTTTTAGAAATTGTTCCAAACGGTCCCTTAATGCAGCTCCTTTTGGCAACCACAACGGTAACCCTTGACCCACTTTGGATGAAAACGTGAAAAGTTCTAACTCTTTTCCTAATTTTCTATGGTCTCTCTTTTTGGCTTCTTCTAATAATTCGAGGTATTCTTTTAATTGTGCTTGTTTTGGAAAAGAAATACCGTATACACGTGTAAGTTGTTTGTTTTTTTCATCACCTCTCCAATAGGCACCGGCGACATTCATAATTTTTACTGCTTTAATGAGTTCGGTATTCGGTATATGTCCTCCGCGACATAAATCCGTAAAATCTGCATGATCACAAAAAGTTATATCTCCATCGGTTAAATTCTCTATTAACTCTACCTTGTATTCATTTTGCTGTTGCGTATACATGGCCAAGGCATCTTTTTTACTTACTGAACGCATTTTAAATTCAAATTTTCCACGTGCAAACTCAATCATTTTATCTTCGATGGTTTGAAAATCTTTTTCGGATAGCGTTTCTGAACCTAAATCAACATCGTAGTAAAATCCGTTTTCAATGGCCGGACCAATAGTTAATTTCACATTAGGATAAAAATGCGTTATGGCCTGCGCCAATAAATGCGCTGATGAATGCCAAAAAGCTTTTTTACCTTCTTTGTCATTAAAGGTATAAAATGCAATACTGCCATCGGTAGTTAATGGAGTACTTACTTCTACTGTAGTTTCATTAAATTTTGCAGAAATGATATTTCTTGCCAATCCTTCGCTTATACTTTTAGCAATATTATAGGGTGTTGAATTTGTTTCATACGACCTTACTGCGCCATCAGGAAATGTAATTTGTATCATATATAATAATTATGTTGCAAAGATATAGATTCCTTAATTTGTTGACAATTTATTTTATACAATATATACAAAGGTATTTTTTCTAATATTTTATGCCGATTTTTTATGAAAAAAGCTAAAATTGAACTTTTTAAAGGGTGTTTTTTCTAAAAAAATGAATTCATTTTGCTTAAAAATTACTAATAATTCAAAAAAAATGTTTTTTTTAAGAATGTAATTATTTGAAAATCCGATGACTAAAAAAATAATGATTTTTTCTTCAAAAAACCTTTAGAAAATGTTTGTTGTATAATGAAAAAGGTTGTAGGTTTGCACTCGCAAATGAGGTGAGGTATTGTGGGTTTATTAGGAATAGTTCTTTTCAGGTGTAGGGTTTTTGGAA
>Ga0208242_100098_pt1 | contig 117361 bp, 108 predicted proteins | sample SubbioAug_CSW13A_FD_184825 | JGI IMG/M metagenome (GOLD analysis project Ga0208242, IMG submission 184825) | Serpentinite rock and fluid subsurface biosphere microbial communities from McLaughlin Reserve, California, USA - CR12Aug_CSW13A (SPAdes) | ecosystem: Environmental > Terrestrial > Deep... | reverse complement strand
ACATTTCCATGGTGATCACCCTCTTTGCCCCTCTGCCCAATATTTGAGCAAGGCAAGTTAAACACCTGGGTCAGTTTTCAGTCGGCACAGTGGCCTGGGGTGGGTCAGTTTTCGCTCGGCGGCAACAGGCGTTCACTCTTGCCGCTTTTCCAGTGGTCAAACCACGTCCGCGCCACCGCCTCAAAGGTGTGAACCCGAGCAGCTTCTCGATTCAGTTTGTGCTCACGCTTCGCAGCAACAGGGTCCACACCCTGGGCAATCAGTCGTCGTAGTTCATCCCGTTTGGCACGGGCTTCGATCAGCCCCACATCCGGGTATTGCCCCAGTGACGCGGTTTTCTCAGTTCCTTCGTGGCGGAACCTGAGTTGCCACAGCTTGCCACCCGTAGGGCGAACCAGCAGGTGCAGCCCTCTTTCATCCCGTAGCTTGAACGCTTTTTCAGCCGGTTTGGCCTTGCGAATAGCGGTATCCGTCAGCATCACTTACCCCTCGAAATGAGGGTAACGCAGGGGTTGAGGCGGGTTGTCCCGCTCCGTTACCCTCAACGTTGCCCACAACACACACCGGCTTCATGTGGACGCATGCGGACACACAAAGTCGGACCATCACAGGCCGTCCGGCCCAGCGTGGGGGTAAGTAAGTAAATGGACGCTGTCCAGACCCGTAGGCCTGAAAGAAAAATGGCCCGAACCACGTTTTTGCAGTTCAGGCCATCCGTAAGTGGCGGAGCGAGAGGGATTCGAACCCTCGATGAGGCTCTACACCCCATACTCCCTTAGCAGGGGAGCACCTTCGGCCACTCGGTCATCGCTCCGAAGCTCGTATTATGCCTCAGTTTGCGACCACTTCAGCGCTGGCCGCGCACCGTAGACAAGACTGTTTTCACCCGGCAATCGTGTCTGCGGTCTGGTCAAGATCGAACTCACGGTGCAGGGCACGCACGGCCAGCTCCATGTACTTCTCGTCGATCACCACTGAGGTCTTGATTTCCGAAGTGGAGATCATCTGGATGTTGATCCCTTCGTCGCTCAGGCACTTGAACATGCGGCTGGCCACGCCCACGTGGCTGCGCATGCCAATGCCCACAATGCTAACCTTGCAGATGCGGGCATCGCCCACCGCGTCGGCCGCGCCGAGCTCGGGAACGACCTTGGACTTGAGCAGGTCCATGGTCTTCTGGAAGTCGTTGCGGTGCACCGTGAAGCTGAAGTCGGTCTTGCCGTCTTTGCTCAGGTTTTGAATGATCACATCGACTTCGATGTTGGCTGCGGCCACGGCACCCAGGATCTGGTACGCAATGCCGGGCTTGTCGGGCACGCCGAGCACCGAAATTTTGGCCTCATCGCGGTTGAAGGCAATACCAGAAACGACGGCTTGTTCCATTTGTTCGTCTTCCTCAAAAGTGATCAGGGTGCCGGAGGCGGCTTCTTCATTCAGGTCAATGTCCCAAGGCGTAAAGCTGGACAGCACACGCATGGGCACCTTGTATTTGCCGGCGAATTCCACCGAGCGGATCTGCAGCACCTTGCTGCCCATGCTGGCCATTTCCAGCATTTCTTCAAAGCTGACGCGCAACAAGCGGCGCGCCTCGGGCACCACGCGCGGGTCGGTGGTGTACACACCGTCCACGTCGGTGTAAATAAGACACTCAGCGGCCTTGAGCGCAGCAGCCACCGCCACGGCCGAGGTGTCGCTGCCCCCACGGCCCAGGGTGGTGATGTTGCCTTGGGAGTCCACGCCCTGGAAACCAGTGACGATGACCACTTTGCCAGCGTCCAGATCGGCACGCACACGGGCGTCGTCAATGGACTCGATGCGCGCTTTGGTGAACGCGCTGTTGGTTTTGATGGGAACCTGCCAGCCGGCGTAGCTCACCGCCTGCATGCCTTCGGCTTGCAACGCAATGGCCAGCAGCGCCGACGAAACCTGCTCGCCGGTCGAGGCCAGCATGTCAAGTTCGCGGCTGTAGGCGCTGTCGGTGGTGGCAGGTGCCAGCTCTTTAGCCAGACCCAGCAAGCGGTTGGTTTCGCCGCTCATGGCACTGGGCACCACCACCATCTGGTGACCCGCCTTGTGCCATTTGGCGACGCGGCGTGCAACGTTGCGTATGCGCTCGGTCGACCCCATGGAGGTGCCGCCGTACTTGTGAACAATCAAAGCCATCGGGTTGGATTGGGTTGGGTGGGTCGTTGAAATCGGCGTGCCCCGCTGGAATCACGCAGCCTGCCGTCGCTTGCCCAACTAGGGCAAAACCCTTGGATTATATCGGGGGGGTGTAGCTCAGCCGGTCACCCGACCGGACCACGAAGCCGCTGGAAACCTTGAGGTGGATACGATGGCCCCGCGTGCGGCAATCAGCCACCTGGTCCAGCAACTCGTCGAGTTGCGCAGCACTGGCCGCCACCCCGTGGCTGTGACGCAGCCAATGGCGTATCGCGTTGGACTGGCGCTCGCGGCTCAGCGTTTGCAACGCACCTACGGTCGGTGGCTCGCCGGTATGGGCCAGGTCCAGACGGGCCAGGTCGTCCAGCAGGGTTTGCGCCTGGGCCGCATGGCGCGCGCTTCGGGCCAGCATGGGGCGAAACCCGGGGAAGCAGGCGTCCCAGGCCGGCATCAACACCGCGCGAATGCGGTTGCGGGTGTAGCGCACATCGGTGTTGGTGGGATCGTCAACGAACGAGTGACCCGAAGCCTGCAACCAGCACCGCAATTCGGCAGAGGTCACCGCCAGCAAGGGACGTCCGAACAACACGCCATGTCGCTCAAACCGCTCGGGCATACCCGCCAGGCCCGGCAGGCCAGACCCACGACTGAGCGCGAGCAGCACGGTTTCGGCCTGGTCGTCAGCGTGTTGACCCAGCAGCACGAAGTCTGCGCCTACGGACTTCGCCATGCCAGCCAGGGTGATGTAACGCTTCTCACGGGCTGCGGCCTCGGGGCTTTCGCCCGGGCCGTGAGCCGCCTGCACCCGTATCACCTGCAACACGATGCCGTGACGGGCGCAAAAGCGGTGGGCGTGAGACTCGAATCCATCGGCCGCAGCCTGCAAGCCGTGGTGCACGTGCAGAGCAACGACACGGCCTGACCACCGGCGGTGTGCGGCCAGCAGCAACGCAGTGGAGTCGGCTCCAGCGCTGTAGGCCACCGCCACGCGCGGGCTAGCCTGTGGCGCCCTGTCCCGCTCGGGTGGCCAACGCGCACACCATTGAGACAACGCCTGCTCACAGGGGTTGGCAGGCGGCGCGCCGGGTGTCACGTCAGCGCTTGTCCGACTTGCTGTCAGCCTTGGTGTCGGTGAATCGGCCGTAGCTGTTGATGCGCGCGTAGCGGCGGTCAACCAACTCTTTGACCTTGAGGTCGGCCACCTGGCGCCAGGCGTCGGTCAGGCCGCGCTTGAGGAAGGCAGCCATTTGCTTGTGGTCGCGGTGGGCACCGCCCACGGGCTCATTGACGATCTTGTCCACCAGCCCCAGCGCTTTCAGGCGGTGGGCTGTGATGCCCAGGGCGTCGGCCGCGTCACTGGCACGGTCGCTGGTTTTCCAGAGAATGGACGCACAGCCTTCGGGACTGATCACCGAGTACACGGAGTACTGGAGCATCAACACTTGGTCAGCCACGGAAATGGCCAGGGCGCCACCGGACCCCCCTTCACCAATGATGGTGGAGATGATGGGCACTTCCAACTGGGCCATCTCGAAAATGTTGCGGCCAATGGCTTCGGACTGCCCACGCTCCTCGGCGTCGATGCCAGGGTAAGCGCCCGGCGTGTCCACAAAAGTGAACACGGGCAACCCAAATTTTTCGGCCAACTTCATCAGGCGCAGAGCCTTGCGATAGCCCTCGGGCTTGGTCATGCCAAAGTTGCGCAGACCGCGTTCTTTGGTGTCACGGCCTTTTTGGTGACCCAGCACCATGCAGGGCTGACCGTTGAAGCGGGCCAGACCACCCACGATGCTCAGGTCGTCCGAGAAGTGGCGGTCGCCGTGCAGTTCCTGGAAATGCGTGAAGATGTCGCGCACATAGTCCAGCGTGTAGGGCCGGTCGGCGTGGCGCGCAATCTTGGTGATCTGCCAGGGCGAGAGGGTGCTGTAGATGTCTTTGGTCAGCTGCAGGCTCTTGCCCGCCAACTGTTCAATTTCTGCCGAAATGTCCACCGCCGACTCGGTTTGCACATAACGCAGCTCTTCAATTTTGGATTCGAGATCAGCAATGGGTTGCTCGAAGTCGAGAAAATTCTTTTTGGCCAAGGGGACTCCTGTGGTCTTGAATGGTGATGCTGGCGAACACGGGTACGCCGGCTTTTCCGAGCGAGTGCCGTCCCCTGCTGGGAAGGCTGAGAGCAAGCGAGGGAAGCAGGCTTTGTTCAGTAGGCCACGGGGGCCGGATCCAGAGAGCGCCAAATATACCAAGTTGCCACGCTACAGAAAGGCGCCCAGGTGGCGGCCACTTCGCGAATTTCGCTGCGGCTGACCGGTTCACCCGAAAAATAGCACCGGCTGATGCCGTTCTGCAAGCCGACGTCGTCCAGCGGCAGCACATTGGGACGCATCAGGTGAAAAATCAGGAACATCTCGGCCGTCCAGCGGCCGATGCCGCGAATGGCCACCAACTCGGCAATGATGGCTTCGTCGTCCATCTCGGCCCAGGCATTCACATGCACCTGGTCGTTGGCAAAGTGCAGCGCCAGATCCACCAGGTACTCAACCTTGCGTGCCGACAGACCGGCACCGCGCATGTCGTCCACCTTGAGCTTGAGCACCTGCGCGGGCACCATCTTTTTGGGCAGCAGCGCAAAGCGGTCCCAGACCGACTGTGCGGCCTTCACCGAAATCTGCTGTCCCACAATGCTGCGCGCCAGCGTAGCAAACGCGTCTCCGCGCGACTCCAGGCTCACACCCGTGTGCTGTGGAATGAGCTTTTTCATCACCCGGTCGCGCTTCATCAGGTGGCGGCAGGCGTCTTGCCAGTACGCGGGAGCGCCTGGGCCCACCTCGGGCAACGGAGCCACCGCCATCAGGCGCGCTCCCAGATCGTGCCCGCAGGCCCGTCTTTGAGCACCACGCCCTGCGCCAGCAACAAGTGCCGAATGCGGTCGGCTTCGGCAAAGTTCCGGGCCTGCTTCGCTGCGGCACGCTCGGCGATGTACCCCTGAATCCGGGCTTCGTCCAGCGCACCAGCGGCTTCACCACCACCTTGCAGATAAGCCACAGGATCGGTTTGCAGCAAGCCCAGTGTGCCCCCCAGTGCCCGCAACAAACCGGCCAGCACCGGGTCTTTGCTTCGGTTGACCTCGCTCGCCAGGTCAAACAGCACAGCCACGGCTTCAGGCGTGCCAAAGTCATCGTCCATGGCCGCGCGAAAACGCTGGGCAAACGGCTGGGTCCAGTCGATTGGACTGGCGGGCACCGCATCCACAGTGCTCAGCGCGGTGTACAGGCGCTTGAGCGAAGCGCGGCCATCGTCCAGATGGACGTCGCTGTAGTTGAGCGGGCTGCGGTAGTGCGCGCGCAAAATGAAAAAGCGGACCGTCTCCGCATCGTACTTCTGCAGCACCTCGCGGATGGTGAAAAAGTTGCCCAAGCTTTTCGACATTTTTTCGTTATCCACGCGCACAAAACCGTTGTGCATCCAGAAACGCGCCAGCGGCTGGCCCGAAGCGCCTTCGGATTGGGCAATTTCGTTTTCGTGGTGTGGAAACTGGAGGTCGGCACCACCACCGTGGATGTCAAAGGTCTCGCCCAAGGTGGCGCAGCTCATGGCCGAGCACTCGATGTGCCAGCCAGGCCGCCCCTGACCATAAGGGCTGTCCCATTTGGCTTCCGAGGGCTCCTCGGGCTTGGCCGACTTCCACAACACAAAGTCCAGTGGGTCGCTTTTGTCGCTGGTCACCGTCACACGCTCACCCGCACGCAGGTCATCCAGCGACTTGCCCGACAGTTTGCCGTAGCCTTCGAACTTGCGCACGGCAAAGTTCACGTCGCCGTTGTCCGCCTGGTAAGCCAGGCCTTTGGCCTGCAATTGACCGATCAAGGACAGCATCTGCGGCACATAGGCCGTGGCACGAGGCTCCTCCGTGGGCGGCTCGATACCCAGGGCGCCGGTATCGGCGTGCATCGCTGCTGTCATGTCGTCAGTCAACGCGCGCAGGGTGATGCCTCGCTCCACGGCTCTCTTGATGATCTTGTCGTCAATGTCGGTGATGTTTCGCACATAGGTCACGCGGTAGCCGCTGACCTTGAGCCAGCGCTGCACCACGTCAAAAGCCATCATCATCCGGGCGTGCCCGATGTGACAAAGATCGTAGATGGTCATGCCGCACACATACATGCGCACATGACCGGGTTCCATCGGCTGAAAATCTTCCAGGCGACGCGACAGCGTGTTGTAAATTCTTAGAGTCATTCGGGGTCGAGCGATTCGGAGGGTCAGGTGGAGCGCAGACGGCGTAAAAACGGCTGCGGTCAATCCATGTGTGACACGGTCCACATAAGGGGATGCGCGACCGGTGAACCCGTTCGGCGACACCCTTTGGAGCAACACCCCTCAGATACAATCTGCCAGTATAGCCAGCCGCTGTTGAGCCAGTGCGCGTTTTTTTGGTCTGTGAAATGCCTTGAATGGATCCAAACGCGCTGCAGATGGAAAGCTGTCTGCCCTCCGAGATCCCATACTCCCTTCTATGACGCCTCACCTCGCCCGGCCAGGCAACACCAGCGGCAACAGCCTCGGTATGCGGCTCCACCTGCTGTCCCTGCTGACAGCCCTGTCGATGGCCTCGGTGAGTCCGTTGGCCATGGCTCAACCCGACGACTACGCCACCGTCGACCGTCTGGTGCGTGCCGGTCAGCTCAACGAAGCCCTGGCCAGAGCCGACCAGTACTTGACGGCGAAACCCCGCGATCCTCAGATGCGATTTCTGAAGGGCGTGATCCAGACCGAGGCGGGAAAACCAGCCGAGGCAATGCTCACCTTCAGGAGCCTGACCGAGGACTTCCCGGAACTGCCTGAGCCGTACAACAATCTCGCCGTGCTCTACGCCGGCCAGAGCCAGTTTGACAACGCCCGGGCCGCCCTGGAAATGGCGATTCGCACCAATCCGAATTACGCCATCGCCCATGAAAATCTGGGCGACGTGTACGCCAAGCTGGCCAGTCAGTCCTACGGCAGGGCTTTGCAACTCGACGCAGGGAATGCGGCCGCAGGGCATAAACTCGTCCTGATCCGCAACCTGTTCTCCGCTGATGCCAAGGGTATGCGCCCTGACGGTGGGCAACCCGTCCTCAGTCCCGGAAGGATCGCATCCGAAAAACCGGTGTCTGAACCAACGGCTGTGAGCCGCTCACCGCGTGCGGCCTTGCCGTGACCGGACGCAAGCTGGATGCAAGGTCAAGGGAGGGAGTCGCTCCCCGCCTAACGTGAGCTGGCGCTCGAAGGCGCTCTGGCGCGAAACCCCCGGCACAGCCTGGTTGCATCCCGGGGCCAGCTCGCCATGGACCACACCCGCGACATGAACCAGCGTCCATGCGGTAGCGGCAGAAGATGCCCATGAGACCCTTTTTTGAAAGAATGCCCTAATGAATCCCGACACATTGACCCTGCGTTTGATACGCCGCAAGGCCGCCTCACTGCTGCTCTCGGCCACCTTGGCGGTAGCGCTGGCACCGGCCAGTGCGCTGGCACAGAGCAGCGCCACGAACACCGCCCCGAAAGTTCGCATCACCACGTCACAGGGCGACATCGTGCTGGAGCTCTACCCCGACAAAGCCCCCAAAACGGTTGAAAACTTCCTGCAATACGTGCGCGACAAGCACTACGACGGAACGGTGTTTCACCGGGTGATCAGCAACTTCATGGTGCAAGGCGGTGGTTTTGACGCTGCTTACAAGCAGAAGCCCACGCGAGCGCCCATTGCCCATGAAGGTCAGGCAGCCGTGGAACGCGGCGGCCCGCGCAACGTGGTCGGCACCGTGGCCATGGCGCGGACCAACGACCCCCATTCGGCCTCGTCCCAGTTTTTCATCAACGTGAAAGACAACGCTTTCCTCGACCCCACCCCCATTCCACCGGGTGACCCCGTGCCCCGCTTTGAATACCGCGGCCGGGTTTACGAAAATGTGGCGCGTGCCAACCTGCTGGCGGCCGGCGAACTGTATGGCTACACCGTGTTCGGCAAAGTGGTGGCCGGCATGGACGTTGTGAACAAAATCAAAGACACCCCCACCGGTGCGGGCGGCCCGTTTCCGACCGATGTGCCGAAAACCCCCATCACCATCCTCAAAGCCACTCTGGAGAAATGACCATGGCCAATCCGAAAGTCGAACTGCACATTGCCAACTTTGGCGTCGTCACCCTGGAGCTTGACGCCGACAAGGCCCCTTTATCGACCGCCAATTTCTTGTCCTATGTGAACAAGGGGCACTACAACAACACCGTGTTCCACCGGGTCATCCCTGGCTTCATGGTGCAAGGCGGCGGCTTCGAGCCCGGCATGAACCAGAAGCCCAGCGATGCGCCGATCAACAACGAAGCCAACAACGGCCTCAAGAACGACCTGTACACCGTGGCGATGGCCCGCACCAGCGACCCCCACTCGGCCACCGCCCAGTTCTTCATCAATGTGTCGAACAACGGCTTCCTGAACCACACCGCGCCCAGCGCCCAGGGATGGGGTTACGCCGTTTTTGGCAAGGTGGTGTCGGGGACCGACATTGTCAAGAAAATTGAAGGCGTGGCCACAGGCCGCAAAGGTTTCCACGACGACGTGCCGAAAGAAGACGTGGTCATCGAAAAGGCGGTGGCCATCTAAAGACTGACGGACACCAAAGGGGGCTCACAGCCCCCTTTCTCGATGAACAAACCCAACACCGCCCCCTTTGCCGAATGGCACGCCCCGGCGCATTGGCGGGCGGTCGATTTCATTTCAGACCTGCACCTGCAAGCGGGTGATCCCGCCACGTTTGATGCGTGGCAGCAACTGCTGCAGGCGCAGCACAGCCAGCGGGCAGACGCCCTTTTCATCCTGGGTGACCTGTTTGAGGTGTGGGTGGGCGACGACGTGTTGCCCAGCACGGCTGCACCCGGCTCGCGCACCGAAGCCGACGACCACCGCTTCTGGCGCACATGCGCGGCTGTCTTGCGAACATACAGCCAGCACACACCGGTTTTCTTCATGCACGGCAACCGCGACTTTCTGTTCGGAACAGCGGCCCTGAGCGCCTGCGGCATGCAGGGACTTCCCGACCCCACGGTGCTCGTCTTTCAAGCGCAGCGCTGGCTGCTGAGCCATGGCGATGCACTGTGTATCGACGACACGGACTACATGCGGTTTCGTGCCATGGTGCGCCAACCGGACTGGCAACGCGATTTTTTGGCCAAACCGCTGTCCGAACGCGAAGCCATCGCACGCAGCCTGCGACAACAAAGCCAGGCACACAAGGCCGGCACCACTGGGGACTCCACACGCTGGTCCGACGTGGATGAACCCACCGCACGTGACTGGCTGCAGCGCAGCGACTGCAACACGCTCATTCACGGCCATACCCACCGCCCGGCGCAACACGACCTGGGCGACGGACTGCAACGGATTGTTCTGAGCGACTGGGACCTGAACGCGCAGCCCCAACGGGCCGAAGTGTTGCGACTGGATGCACAAGGCCCGCACCGCAGACTGCTGGCGCCGGCCAGCCGACACCCATGCCGTCGCCCAGTTTGACCTCCTGGCTGCCCACAATCGTCCAGCGCTGGCTGCCCCGGCGGCTGAGAACCCCACCGGCCGTGCCCGAACCCTTGTGGCGCAGCACCTTGGCACAGCACCCGTTTCTGGCCACACTCAGCCGGTCCGAGCGGGTGCACTTGCGCCAGCTTTCAGCGCACTTTTTGATGGAGAAGGAATTCCACGGCGCAAACGGTCTGGAGATCACCGATGGCATGGCGGTCGCCATTGCCGCCCAAGCCTGTTTGCCCTTGCTGCACATGGGCGGTGTGGGCAGCAGCGGTGAGGGAACAGACCCCTTTTCCGCACTCGACTGGTACGGTGATTTTGTGGGTATCGTGGTTCAGCCCGGCGCCGCAGTGGCGCAGCGCGAAGTGACCGACGGCAACGGCGTGGTGCACCGCTACCGAGAAGTGCTGGCCGGTGAGGCCATGGATCGGGGACCCATCATGCTCAGCTGGCAAGCTGTGGCCGACGCCGCCGACGCGGCACCCGGCGGCAGCAATGTGGTGATCCACGAATTCGTCCACAAAATGGACATGCACCGCATGCACACCGGCGAAAGCCCGGACGGTGCGCCGCCGCTGCCACAAGGCTTCATGGGACTGGACAGCCCCTCCAACGCCCGTGAACACTGGCGAAAAACCATGCAAACCGCCTACGACCATTTTCGCGAGGCCGTGGCGCTGGCCGAGCGCTTTGGCGGCGACAAGCCCTGGCTGGACGATTACGCCGCCAAAGACCCTGCCGAATTCTTTGCCGTCACGTGCGAGGCTTACTTTGTCAGCCGCGAACGCTTTGCCCTTGAATTCCCTGGGTTGCTGGCGCTCTACGACGGGTTCTTCAGACCAGCAGCGCCTGACGGCTGACCCGCAAAGACGGGCTACGCCCTTGCAGGCAACGGCATCAGCGCTTGAGCAGCGCTTTCAAAACGTTCTGCAGGCGGCGCGCCACGGCCGCGTCAAACGGGCTGGCCAGCACCTTGGCCACATCTTCCGCCCAGGTCTCGTTGGGGCTGGCGGCGTTGCGGCGCGTCAACAGCTGCAGCTGCAGCATGCGCCGGTCGCTCAAGTGTTCGGCCGGGGTAGGCACTTCGGCGGCCATTTCCAGGCGCAACAAGGTTTCGCCAGCCAAGGCACTGGCCGCTTTGGTCACCGCCGCCGCCCAGGCAGAACGCATGGCGGGCGTCAGTCGTGGGCCGAGGGCCTGTGCTGTGGGCAATTGCTGCGCATCGCGCTGCTCCCAGGCCGTCATGAGCTGCGTCAGCACCTCGCCATGGGCCTGCGCGGCCAGTTTGCGCAAGCTGGCCTGCGCGGACTCAAGGGCCTGGCGCTGCGCGCGGAAAGCGGCATCACCCAGGCGCGGGCCGCGTGGCTCACGCTCTTCGCGCCAGTCGCGCTGGTCGCGCATGGGCGCTGCACCGGCGCCGCGCACATCGCGGCCACCACGGGCATCGGGGCGGGCGGGTGTGCCGTCGCGGCGGTCACCGGGGCGGTCACTGCGTCGGCCATCGCGACCAGCGGGTTCCGCCTTCTTCATGCCCGGACGGTCATCGCCGCGCACGGCCACCAGCTTTTTGGGTGGCGCAACCGGTGCCGCGGCCACCACAGGCTCGGCGGGCTGTTCTTCGCTGGCGGCTTCAGCGGCAACGGGTTCGGAATCCGCTTCGGCTTGCGGCATCGGCGCGGCGGCATCGGTCGACACGGAAGCGTCGGGCATTTGGGGCTTCGCAGCCACCGCGGCAGCCTTGGCTGCGGGTGCTGCCGCTGGCTGGCCAGCCAGTGCAGCCTCCAGTTCGGCCATGGCCACACGGATTTGCTGCGCATCACCGCTGGCGCTGGCCGCCTCCAATGCACGGGAGGCGTCCAGCACCCGCTGGTCGTGTTCGTTGAGTGAAGCCGAAGCTTTTTCGCGCTCGGTGCTTTTGCGGGCAAAGGCATCGTCAATCGGCTGGCGAAAGGCTTCCCAGAGTTTTTGTTCGTGCTTGCGCTCCAGCGGCACCGCATGGGCTTCGGCTTGCCAGCGCTGCTGCAGTGCTTTCACAGCGTCGATGCGCAACATCGGCGCGGCACCGAGCACGGCGGCCTCCTCAATCAGGGCGCGGCGGCGCGCGGTGCTTTCAGCTTGAGCCGCCTCCAGGCGGGCGTGTGCGGTGTGCATCACGTCTTTCCAGACCGGCTGGATGTCGGCAAAGGCCTTTTCGCTCAAGTGACCGGCCTCGCGCCAGCGCTCGGAAAAAGCATGCAATTCACGCACTTGCGCTTTCCAGTCGGTGCTCTCGGCGTGCGCTGCGGTCCACGCCTTCAGCTCGTCAATGATGGCCAGGCGCTGGGCCTTATGGGCGTCGGCCTGCTGGCGCACCTGGGTCAGCCAGGTTTCCACCACTTTGTGTGCTTCAGTACAGGCTTCGTCAAACCGCTTCCACAGTGCGTGGTTGGGCTGGCCGCCCTGGTCGGTGGTCTTCCACTGGTCACGCAGGCTGCGCAGGGTCTCCTGCATCTTGCGGCCCCCCATGCGCTGCCCTTCAGGCGCTTGCAACAGGGCTTCAGCTTTGGCCACCAGTTCCTCGCGCAGTTGGTCGGCACGCCAGCGCTGCCAGCCTTCCAGTTCGCCAGCCTGCGACAAGGCCGCATGGGCACGGGCCTCTTGTTCGGCGGTGAGCAGACGGCCATGGGTCTTGAGCACCGCGCGCACATCAGCCGCCGCCTTGGGAGTAGCCTTGCCGTGACCTTCGGCCAATTCACGCTCCAGCACGCTCAACGTCTTGTCCAGCTCGGCGGCCAGGCGGGCCCGTTTCTCGTGCACAGCCTGTGCATCGTGTGCCGCCTTTTCAGCAGGCACGGCGGCGCCCATACCACGGGCGGCTCGCAGTTCGTCGGCCCACACAGGCACGGCGGGCAACGGTGCCTGCGGATTGGCGTCGGCCGCCACGGTCTGGGCCAGGGCGGCTTCAAAGGCATCCCACACCAGCTGGAGCTGGTTGCGAGAAGCCTCCAGCATGGGGGGAAATTTCACTTCCACGCTGGCCCACTGGGCGTCTTCCATCAGGGCGCTGGCCTGCTGCTGCCAGTGCGCCACGTCGCCACGCAAGGTTTCGGTGCTGTGCTGGGCTTCACGCCAGGGTTTGGTGGACAACACTTCAATGCGCTGCGCAATCAGCACGGCGGCTTCGCGCTCCACCTGTACCCGGTGCTGCAGGTCTTCAATGGCCTTCACGCGCTCAGCCAATGACTGCTTCAGTGACGCGAGCGGCTCGCGCGACAGTGGCGCGCCAGCACGTGCGGCGTCGCGCTGCCAAGCCAGGGCGTCTGCCAGGTTCAGGCGGGAGTGGTCGAGCAAGGCCTGGGCTTTTTGCGCCCATTCGATACCAATCTGCTCCTGCGACTTCTGGCGCTTGAGTTCATCGAGCTTTTCCTTCAGCGGTTTGGCTGCGCCACGGTCGCGGTGCGACAGTTCCTTGAACACCTCGTTCATGTGTTCCAGCGACGGATTGGTGGCCAACCATTCGCGGATACGCGCCGCGCGCTCACCCGACGTGGGTGCGGTGAACGCGCCACCCGTCACAGCGTCCAGCGGATGGGCGGCGGCGGCTTTGGGCGGGATGGGTGTGTTCACGGCAGACTCGGGGGCGTTGGACTGTGGCGAGGACTTGCGCAGGGAGAACAGCGACATATATAGATATAAGGACTTCAGAGGATTCAGCGGGACGCACCCGAACGGAGCGTCTCATGTGTGTATTGTCGCCGGTGTTGACGCGGCCCCGATGCTAAGCCAAGACGCACCGGTCTGACCAGCACGCCAAGCGGCCGGCTCAGCGGCTCACCCTCAACGCGGCGCCCGTATGAGCTCCGCCTGTGGAACACAGGGCTCACCCTGACGAGCCATCTTCGGCGCCCGTCAGCGTTGAAATAGGTGCTGTGATCGCCTTGTCAATGAGGTTGAGCACCAGGCGCACCACCACCGGTCCAAGCCGGAACTGGGGATCGTTGAGCGAGTCGCTGATCGGCAGGTTGAGGTCAATCACCCCGTTGCGACCGGACAGCAGCGCCTCCACTTGCAAGCGCCACCCACTGGCGTGAGGCACCTTCTCCGGCCCCATCATGCCGAACAAGGCAAATCGCGCCGGATTGTCCGGCTCGACCGCCTTGGGCTGCGCCAGCCTCTGCAACACATCCCCCCTGTCGTAGCGGCCGGCACCCAGCTGCCGCAACACCAGGCGCGGCTGCTCGACCGTGGTGGCATCGACCACCAGCGCCAGCCGCAGCAGAGACGGCAATTCGGCGTCGATGCAAAAGCGCTTGACCGACAACTGCTCCCCCACACCCTGGGCATCGGCCACACGAAGGCTCTCCAGCGTCAAGGTCAGGTTCCAGGGTCGAAAGTCCACCCGCTCCACGGTGACCTCGCGCCCCAGAAGCGCACTGGCCTGCTTCTGCAGTAGCCATTTCAAAACTGGTGGCAACGCCAGCCAGGACAGCACCCAGATCACCAACAAAGTCGCCAAACTGCGCCACAAGCGACCGAACCGGACGGAACGCCACAGGGCCGCTGGGGCGAGAAGACACGGCGAGGTCTTTATCCATCCACCGAATGTCGCCGAACGGCGCGGACAGCAAAAACCCCTGTGCGCAGGGGAGCGCTCGCAGCCGCTGGAAAAAAGAAACCCCGGGGGCCGGAGCCACCGGGGTTGACGGCGGGCGAAACGCTCTTGCCGTCGGTTTGGCGGAGAGAGATGGATGTCTCTCCAGCCTGGGAGCAAGAGATTGCTCCCGTTGGGGAGCCAGCATTCGGGCGAACCGTGGTGCCAGCCAATGCCTGTCTTGATGACAGACAACGTCAGGTTACTCCCCTTGGTGCCCGACAGCAAGTGCATAGCCTCTGGAATGCGATGGAAATTTTCAATCACGCCGCAATAGCCCATTCCGACGTATGGCCGGCCCCTTCACAACCTGAACGGTGGCCGCTGACCGACAAACGGTCGCCACAACAACAACCGGTCACAACCCACGACAGCGCTGGGTTTCCCGCTAGAGAAGTGCGATCAACAGCCTTGAGCCCCTCTCTATATATCTTTTTATTGTTATAGATTCAATTCATAACATTGACTTGATATTAATAACCCCCTAACATTCGCCGGCCTCGCCCTCTCCGGGTAAACCCGAACCGCTGCCGACACCGGCTAATTCGAACGCAAGACCCACAAGGTCGCGCCACCGATGGCGACCCAATCCAGCCGACCTGACTCGAACAGCCAGGCCGGCGCAGAAAGGACCGACAACATGACCGCGCACATACAAACGCCAGGCAAGAACACCTCCGGTGTCCTGGCCCCCCTGAAAACCACCCTCGGCGACGTGTACCGAGGATTCTTTGACATCACCCACAGCGGCATCGCCCTCATGGGCACGACCTTGGCTGTGGCCCTGATCGTGCTGGGCATGCGTGCCGATCTGCGCGCCAGCGCCGAACAGCACCTGCTCGGCTGGCTGCTGCAGCGACAAGAAGTTGTCACCGTGGCCGACACCGACGCCGTGGTCCACACCACCGAACCCAGTGCCATCGACCGGGTCACGGCCGCCGAGCCCAAGGCACTGCCCAAAGACCAGGCCAACGTGGCCTTCTGGCTCAGCCGCAAATACCGCGTGGCCCCCGAGCCTCTGAGCGTGCTGGTGGCCGAAGCCTTCGAGATCGGACAAAAAACCCGACTCGATCCGACCCTGATCCTGGCGATCATGGCCATTGAATCGCGCTTCAACCCGTTTGCCCAAAGCCCTGTGGGCGCGCAAGGGTTGATGCAGGTCATGACCCGGGTGCACACGGAAAAATTCGACGATTTCGGCGGACAGCTGGCCGCCTTTGACCCCGTGTCCAACCTGCGCGTGGGCGTGCGGGTGCTGCAGGAGTGCATCAAACGGGCTGGCTCGATCGAGGGCGGCCTGCGGCTGTACGTAGGCGCCGTCAGTACCGACGGTAGCTGGTACATCAACAAAGTAATGGCCGAACACCTGCGCATTCAGAGCGTGGCGCTGGGCAAGCCCATGCCCAGATATTTTCCGACAGCCCGCGCCGTTCCCGTGGTGGCTCCGGCTCAGCCGGCTGCTCTGCCCGTGGCACCCCAGGAAGAGCTGGAAGCCGAAGTGACCGCCCCCAGGATGACGTTACCCGACGCGCCACTGGCGAATTCCTGAGCGGTGCAGACGGCCTGCCCGACCCGCTGACACCGACACCCAGCAAGCGGCCGGGGCACGGCCGCTCGGCTAAACTAGGCCCGTATGCAACTGGCGATAGGCGCACAACCCAGGTGGTTTCCACCGGGTTTCCAAGCGCTGACGTGGCCCCGCTGCGACTGGATCTCCAGGCCGCAGAGACAACCACCGGGAAGCGTACCGCCCCCACGTTTCATCACCGCACGGGCGATCAGCCGTTCGCCTGGGCAGCCCCTGTCGTTGTCATCACCGCGCAGGGCTCCACGTCACTAGGACTGCCAATATGTACGACCGCAACATTCTCATTGAACAAACCGACCCCGAACTGTTCGCCGCGATTCAGGCCGAAAACGCCCGCCAGGAACACCACATCGAGCTGATCGCGAGCGAAAACTACGCCTCGCCCGCCGTGATGGCCGCCCAGGGCACCCAACTCACCAACAAATACGCCGAAGGCTACCCCGGCAAGCGCTACTACGGCGGCTGTGAATACGTGGACATCGCCGAGCAACTGGCCATCGACCGCGTCAAGCAGATCTTTGGCGCCGATGCGGCCAACGTGCAGCCCCACTGCGGCGCCTCGGCCAACGAAGCCGTGTTTCTGGCCTTCCTGAAACCCGGCGACACCATCATGGGCATGAGCCTGGCCGAAGGCGGTCACCTCACCCACGGCATGCCGCTGAACATGAGCGGCAAGTGGTTCAACGTGGTCAGCTACGGCCTGGACGCCAACGAGGCGATCGACTACGACGCCATGGAGCGCAAAGCCCACGAGTCCAAGCCCAAGCTCATCATCGCCGGCGCCTCGGCGTACAGCCTGCGCATCGACTTTGAACGCTTCGCCAAGGTGGCCAAAGACGTGGGCGCCATCTTCATGGTCGACATGGCGCACTACGCCGGCCTGATCGCTGCCGGCGTCTACCCCAACCCCGTGCCGTTTGCCGACGTGGTCACTTCCACCACCCACAAGAGCCTGCGCGGCCCGCGCGGCGGCATCATCCTGATGAAGGCCCAGCACGAAAAAGCCATCAACAGCGCCATCTTCCCCGGCCTGCAAGGTGGCCCGCTGATGCACGTCATTGCCGCCAAGGCCGTGGCCTTCAAGGAAGCGCTTGCCCCTGAATTCAAGACTTACCAGCAGCAAGTGCTGACAAACGCACGCATCATCGCGGAAACGCTGACTGAGCGTGGCTTGCGCATTGTCAGCGGCCGCACCGAAAGCCACGTCATGCTGGTGGATCTGCGCGCCAAAGGCATCACCGGCAAAGAAGCTGAAGCCGTGCTGGGCAGCGCCCACATGACCATCAACAAAAACGCCATCCCGAACGACCCGGAAAAGCCCATGGTCACCAGCGGCGTGCGCATTGGAACCCCCGCCCTGACCACGCGCGGCTTCAAGGACGAAGAAGCCCGCTTGACCGCCCACCTGATTGCCGACGTGCTGGACAACCCACGCGACCCGGCCAACATCGACGCGGTGCGCGCCAAAGTGAACGCGCTGACCGCGCGCTTCCCGGTCTACAAGTGAAGAACGGCCGCCAAACGCAGGTATTCACCCGATGAAATGCCCGTTCTGCGGCCATCTTGAAACCCAGGTGGTGGAGACCCGCATCTCGGAAGATGCGGACTTCATCCGCCGGCGCCGCCAGTGCGGCCATTGTGAAAAGCGCTTCACCACCTACGAGCGGCCTGAAGTCAGCTTCCCGGCCGTCGTCAAAAAAGACGGCCGCCGCGTCGACTACGTACCGGCCAAACTGCGCGCCTCCTTCTCCCTGGCCTTGCGCAAGCGCCCGGTCAGCACCGAGCAGGTGGACGCCGCCATTGAACGCATCGAAGAAAAACTGCTCAACCTGGGCGCCCGTGAAGTGCCCGCCACACGATTGGGCGAAATGGTCATGCGCGAGCTGAAAAAGCTCGACAAAGTGGCTTACATCCGCTTTGCAAGCGTGTACCGCAGCTTCGAAGACATCGACGATTTTCGGGCGCTGGTGGACGAAGTCAGAAAGTAAGCGCCAGCACGATGCTCAACCACCGGAAGGCGATGGTGGCACGGGCAACCGGGGTCCAGGGCGCCCCGCCGTCATGAGCAGGATGGCACCGTGACCCTGACCGTCCTCGGTCGCCCCACACTGTTGATGATGATCCTTGAAGACACGGCCGCCACTTCCGTTTTGCGACAGATGGAGATGGTGCCCGCCTGAAAAGCGCCACTCACCAGATGAGTCGAGCCAGCGCCGGAGTAGGAAACAAACCTCGCCACCGGTGTATTGCCTGAAATCGACCAGTTGTCGGGCATGGCCGGCTCCATCAGCAACAACGCTTCACCCGCATCGCGTTGCACATTGTTGTTTCGATCCGCGAATACGATCCATCCTTGGGACCAATTGCCGGCTGCAGCACACGTCACCCCATCCGACGATTTGCAGAGGGCCACCCGGGAATTTCGCTTGATGGCCTCACTTCTGGCGAAAAACAAGGCCGCCAAAAATTTGTTGGAGTACGCCGAGAGACGGGTGCCATGGCCGAAACTGGCCATTCCAGGCATGGCCACCGCCACCAGGACAGCCAGTATGGCGATGACCACCATGGATTCAACCAAAGTGAATCCAGAGCAATTGCAGCTCTTCATCTCTCTCCCCTATGGCGCGTTTTTATCTGGACACGAGACCCCCCTCCTCAAAAGCCAGTGCCGGAAAATAATAGCCAGCAGGAGCACCTGCGCACTATTTGTGGCCAGCGCCTGTTGACACAACGGCGTATTGCAGAAGGGACGTGCAAGTATGCGATTCGCATGACCTGCCCGCGTGCTGACCACTGGCGGAACATCCCTCATTGAAGGGATGCACCGGTCAGCAGCCAGGCGCCGGGGTGCCAGGGGCGATCATCCCTTGCGGCCTGGGGTGAGAGATTTATTCAGAGAGCGCACCAGCAGACAGAACATCCATGCCGCTGATGAGCCAGGAAGCTTATGAAGCGGCTTCGAGAAGCTCGGTGATCTCGGATGCCGCCGGAAGGCGTGCGACGCTGCTCCCCGCCCTGGAAACACCCATTTCTATGTGCAACTTTCCTCAGTGTCTTCGCGGATTTTTGGACGGCCGGTGGGACTCAGGAAGATTTCCCTGGCTTTTCCAGAGAAAGAACCCACCTTGCACAAGAGGAAGGTCACTTCTACTTCACCACCATTCGCTGAACCACTGCCGGCGTAGGTCAGTCGGTGGACCACAACCTCGTCGTCGCTTGCGGTCAAACTGAAATTGCCCGTCAGAGGTTCTGTGCGCTGGATCACGGTTTCAGGGGGATCCTCATCCAGAACGCCATTACCGTTGGCGTCAGCGAACATCACCCACCCCTGCTGCCAGCCGCCCGCCGTGGTGCACTCCTTGCCATTGGCAGACTTGCACAACACGATCTGTCCGTTGCGCTTGATCGCCTCGCTTCGAGCCTGAAGCAGACTGGACAGCAGCGAACTGGCATGGGATTTAAGTTGGTTGTTGGCCATCATCTCTTTGAACGACGGCGCAGCCAGACCGGCCAAAATTGCAGCGATCGCGATGGTCACCATCAACTCGATCAAGGTCATCCCGCGCAAATGGCGTGACGCCGAACCCGTCGAATGAAAGCCGGTGCCTGAGCACCGCCGCCAAGCACAGACGCGCTCGTTCATTGCTTCGTGTACCAATAGGTGCGACGACGCTGGGTGCCGAATTTCTTCGCAGGGTCAAAACAGCGCGGGCCAACGCAGACGACCTCCTTCCGTTTGCCGTCAATCAGCACCGGTGAGTACACCGCCGAGGGCAAGAAGCCCCCACCGTTGACCTCCTCGGCCCGATCATTGACGTTGATTACTCCGTCAAGATTCAAGTCGTTGATGGCACTGCCCGTCTTGAAGTCGATCTGGTAGAGCCGGGCCTGACCCAGGTTCCCACAAATGCCGGGTTTGTTCGCCGTGGGCTGATTCGTGGCAAAAATAACGGTATCGAACACTGTCAGAGGGCTGTTGATCAGTTTTTCGCCTGTGGCAAATGTCATGTACCACCCGCGGCTGTCGGCTGGCAGAAGGGGAACTGCCGTGGTGGTGACATCGGTGAGATCCGCATGGGTGCAAGTCGCAGGCACGCTGGTCGTGCCACAAAACAGCCCGCCGCTTGGGCCGATAAATGTGTCTTTCAACATGTAAAAACGGTCCACCACAGGATTTCCAGACGAATCCTGCAGCGGATGCTCGCGGTCACCGGAGCCCACCAGCACGGCGTCGTGCGTGCGGCCAACCACCACATCAACCTTGTTGAGAAACTTGCGGGCATCACCCCCAGTTCCACCCAAGGATGCAATCTTGTGCATGGCCCAGCTGTTCGTATCGGCACTGCCAATGTCCACACGCCAGACATTGCCCTTGGTGTCGGGTGCATAAATGCGATCGGCATTGCCATCGCCATCACGGTCCAGCACGGTCATGTCTGCTGGCACGCTGCCCATGTCCGCGAGGCTCGTTGGCCTGATGTGTTTGATCAGCGCTCCAGTGAAGGCATTGACCACAAAGATCCCACGCCCCATCGTGTTGGCGGTAGCCGTAGCAGGATCTTCATTCACCGGGTCATAACCCGCTCCAAAAATCACCACCGGGTCGGTGGACGCCGCAATGCGGGCGGGGCGCAGGGTGGACCAGGTTTGTCCCATCTCGGAAAAACCCGTCATGGTGTGGTCTATCTTCCAGAGGAATTTGGGTGTATCGGGGTCGCTGACATCAAGTGCGTAAGCAAACCGGCCACCACGTCGCATGCCGACATACAGATAGACCTTGTCGCCATCGGCCGCCACCAGCCTGCCGTCTTTCCCTTCGTCTTTTTGGTAGACGGACACAGCGCCATCGGCGAAATAAGGTTTGGGCGTGCCCACATCAATCACCGTGTTGTTGTCACGGAGCTTCTTCAACTTTGGAAAAAATTCAGGGAACACCATGGCCCACTTTTCCTGCCCGTCGGCATTGTCCTGCCCACCCTTGACCGCGCGAAAGAGACCATCGTTCCCGCCGTAGTACACCACGATGTCGCGGTTGCCCGCCGTTCGGTTGTAGTTGATCACAGCCGGCCTGGAGTGCAACACATCGCCGTGGACAAAGGCGCGCCCTGCCGTCAAATTGCCCATCTCGTCGCCCCTGTTGTTCGCGCCACGCACCCAGTTGATCAGGTTCTCGCGCTCAGTAGCAACATTTGAGGAAGGATCAATCAAGTTTGCCGAGGTGATGCCCAGGGATGTGCTGGTGATATTGCTATTGCCGACATTGAAGGGGGACGAAGACAACAATGCGCCGCTGGCACCGCATGACCCGCCGCCTCCCGTACAAGTGAACACGTTGCGGTTGGTCTGTTTGGCTGTCGTATCGAAGGCTCGGCGCAGTTGCTGGGCCGCACCGCCCTTTTCGACCGCTGAACCGTCTGGCGCGTCGCTGGCCGACACATTGGACAGGAAGCTCCAATAGGTCGAGTCCTGCGTCCAGAAACTGGTCACGTCCGGCAGCAGGAAACCAAACGTCTTGTCCTCGACGGCTCTACCACTGCGGTCTGCCAGGATCGGGTTGCCGTTGGCATCCAGGGCGATCTGGTATTGCTTGAGGTTGCCTGGCCAGCGGGGCCTGGCATTGCCGTCGGGGCGGAATTGCCCCATGTACACCTGATTCAGGAAGGTACCGCGCACGTTGACACTCACCGGCAAAGTGGCCGCTGCAAACACAGAGTCCTCCGGTTGCATCTTGCGCAGCGCATTGTTGATGGCGCGAAGCACCGACGCACCGTCCTGGCCCAGCGCATACTCGCCGCCGCCTGCCAAGGCGGCGCTCTGCAGCAGGGAGCGGGCACTTTCCATGGGCCTCGTGTTGAAGTTGTTGTCGGCCGGGCTTTGCACCGCAATGGTGTAGGTGGCAATGGTCTGCGACCCCGCAAGGTTAGGACGCACGTCCTTGCGGTTGAGGGTACGTGCATACTCGTCAAACCAGCTGCTCTGATAATTGCTAGGGGACACCGGCAGCGGATCGCTGCTCAAGATGCCCCCCAGACCATTCAGCAATGTCCTGGTGTCGTTGACCTCGCCAGAATCGGGGCCGCCGTTGCCGATGAAAATCACGAAATTGTTTTGACAATCGTCGGTGACCGGGCTGGCGTAGTTGGCGCCCGATTTGGCAGCAGGATCAAACAGGGTGGTGTTGCTGAAGCCGGCATAGGCGGGCAAGCCACCAAAGTACTGATGCACTTCGTGCATGAGCTTCGCATAAGGGGCGTTGTTGGATTTCGGAATTCCGGTGCCCCCGTTGTGCACCCTGGCCCACAAGTTGGCGCGATTGGCATCCTCGGCCATCGACCGGATGTGATAGCGCACATAGCCCCCCGTGGTGTCACCGGAGGGGTTCATGATCATCAGGCCAAGATTGATCTTCTTGATGCGCTCCAGCGCCGCCTGTCGCGTCTCCAACTCCGTCAGACAACCCTCTGGAACCCGTGTGGTACCCGACACCGTGCAGGCAGGAAAGGGCGGGAAATGAGTCGAGGTGAGCGGATTCAGCAGAACATCCAGCACGTCACGCAGCATGTCCAGTTTGTCTGTCCCGGTCGCATTCGGCAATTGCGTGATAACGCTGCTGTTGCTGGCGGCGTTGTCAATGACCAGCAACACATTGGGGCGCCCCACCGAGTTGGGGGCGGTCTTCAGGAACAGATCGATGTCCTCGGCAAATGCGACACAGCCGCTGGCGCAGGCCATTGCCAGCAGCGCCCGTGCAGCCAAGGGGAACAGTTTCAGGCTCATGATTTTCTTTCGGATCTTGGGCAGAGGCCTCAGGGACACGGATTCGGCTCAGCAGGCAAGACAATCTTCACACCCTGATGGGTCTCGACCGAGGCGCCGGTGGCGGCATTGGTGGCCGTTGCAACGATGTCCCAATCGGTGGCCTGAAACCCCAGGGCCGCTGGGGGTGCGCCATCTTCAAAAAACCCCGTGTTCTGATCGCCGAAGCCCCCTGCGACCGGTACAGACTTGACACACACGGGCTGGGCGATGGTGACGGCGATCCCCCGTTCATCCGTAGGCACCGTGGTAACCGCCGGCGTGAGAAAAATGGTATCGGTGCTGATGAGGGTTTCCACCGCAGCCGCAGCCGCGGCTTCAGCCTCAGCGCGGAACTGCATATTGCCCACGGCCTTCAGGTTGCTGTTGCTCATGAGAAAGGCCACCGACACCGACAACATGAGCATGGTCATCAGAATGAGACCCGTCACCAGTGTGGCGCCACGTTGCGCGCGCAGGGAAGTTGAGGTTTTCACTCCACCGCCTCCCGGCGCGACGAAGGATTCACCAGGCGCACGGTGGTGGAAAACACATGCCGCTTGAAGCGGTCGTTGGCGGCAGGGATCGTCAACGAGCCCAGTTGATAATCCTTGTTGTCGGTGTATCCGGCGGTTGGCTCCAGGTTGCGTGCCAACACATGCACCTTGACGGCCACCACATTTTGCAGCTGAGCCAAGGCACAAGGTGCACAGTCCACATACTCGTCGGCACTGCCATCCCCAGGATTGGTTGCGCTGATCGCCAGGCCATTGGAACCCAGATTGTCGATACCGAATTCGACCTGAAAGGCCTGAATACCTTCAATCAGGGGTTGCGGCGACGAGTAGGCACCCCGGTCAAACGTGATGCGCATCAGGTTCGGCACGCCTTGGGCGTTGTTGGCCACGTAGTAGATGTTCTGCTTGACCTTGCGAAGGGGCGCCAGAGTCGTGCAATTTTTTTGCCGGAGCGAATAGCCAGCACCGTCGAGCAGGTAGGGCGGTCCATCCGGTGAAGCGCCCGTACGGCAGCTCGACAGCTGGATGTGCGGTTCCGCAGGATCGGACGGAGAAGCGCATCCTGTGCTGCCAGCCACACAGGTCTTTGTGTCGGCATGGCGAACGAGCAACACGTCGCTGGCGGCCACCACGTTTGAAACACCGCAGCCGCTAGGCGCAGTGCTGCTGGAATAGCCTTCGACCGGTATGGCGAGCAGATTGGTCACGTATTTGGACCGATCGGCCGCATCGGCCGGCCAGACCGCATAAGCCAAACAGGGCGTAGGCAGGTCAGTAGCGACCAGAGGATCGAGCGCTGGCGTGTCCTCATCCGCGTCAATAGGTCCCCAAAATCCGGCATGGCTCAGATCCTCCTGCAGGAACTGAATGGCAAAACGGCCGTTTTCGATCAGCTGACTGGTCTTCGCCAGCTCGTTGTTGGTGCGGCTCATGTTGCTAAAGAGGGCAACGAGGGCCGTCATGATGACCATGCCAAGGGCAATCGCAACCATGAGTTCCACCAACGAGAAGCCCCGTGACACAGCCCGGCGCACACGTTGTTGTGTGAGGCCTCTGGGTCTGACCGAGAACCCTTCCGCTGATAATTTTGGCATCGTTCGCATGCTCACCTCAAATTCGCCATGTGAACCACCGTCGAAACCGTGCGACGACACAGATCATCCCGGCAGGCAGCGCCCGCGGAGCCGTTGTACAAGTTCTGGCCGCATGTTTCGGCGGGTGCGGTGGTGGGTGTCAGCCCCTGCCAAGCCACCGTCACCCTATAACGCTGGCTCCCAGAAGCGCCAAGGCCCAAGTCTTCTACGCATCCGCGTCCGCCGATCATGGCCCCCACGCGGCTACCAGAAACCGCTTCGGCGGCACCCTGCAAGGCATCGCACCAGTCCCTCACATCCTGCTCTACCCGTGTGGCGCCAGCCCCAGGTGCCGGGCAAGTCATTCCAGCACCCACGGGAGCCGTCAACGGCGACGCCACCGGGTACAGGGCTGCAGACAAGCGGTTGGTGTCCATCCGGTTGACCATGTCGTCCAGCAAGATCAGCGCCTGCGAGCGCTGGTAGGCCTCCATCTCGGAGGATTCAAGGCGAAGTTGCAGGCCCGCCAGACCCAGCAATCCAATCGCGATGATGACCAGCGTCACCAGCACCTCGATCATGGAGGTACCGCGCTGGCGCGCATCAGCCAACAAAACGAAAGGTGTCACCACTTTTCAGCTGGGGCCTTGACCCCTTCGCTATTGAAAGTGAGCACCCCGTCGCTTGCCTGAGCACCGGTGGCGGTGAACGTGATTGTGTAGGCCGGCACAGTAGCTGTACCCACCGTGATGGCATAGCTGTATCGGCTGCTGAGTTCGGCCGGCAATGCGTAGCCACTGGAAGCCAGCATGGCCGCCGTTGCATAGGTGCGGTTCGACAAAAGGAACTGCTGCTGGCGGTTGGCGATATCCAACATCTGGGCCTGAGCGGCCGTGCGATTCGCTCTGATGACGTAGCGCGTGTAGGAGGGGTACGCGATCGAAGCCAAGATGGCCACAATCGCCAACGTGATCATCAACTCGATCAACGTGAATCCCTTTTGACTGATCCGATGCACGCCAATTGCCCTTGTTACATTCATGAACATGCTGAACCATAACCCAGTCGCCAAAGCGCAGATTCAGCCGATCGATAACCGGTCATTTTGCCGAAACGAGTGGTGCATGGACCAAATCGACCACACAAACAACAACGATAGTCCATACATCTGACACCACACCCAGCACCACGCGCTACGCGCTACGCATGATGAAAACACTGCACCCACTACCGCCCACCCTATTGATGGACGAAGCACTTGCGCAGGCAAGGCAGGCCGTGGGACTGTCAGACCCAAACCCCAGAGTAGGAAGCTTGATCGTCTCGTCGGATGGCCTGCAGGTGCTGGGCACGGGCCACACGCAGGCGGCCGGCAGCGCGCACGCCGAGATCATGGCGCTGCGCGATGCGGCGGCAAAAGGTCATTCCGTCACCGGCGCCACTGCCTACGTGACACTGGAACCCTGCTCCCATCAGGGCCGCACCGGGCCCTGCTGCGACGCGCTGATCGCCGCCGGCATCAAGAAAGTGGTGGCAACGCTGACAGACCCCAATCCTCACGTGGCAGGTCAAGGCTTCGCGAGAATGCGTGCCGCCGGTGTGGCCGTCGAGGTGCTGCCCACCGACAGCCCGCAGGCCCGCGCCTCGCGCGAGCTCAACATCGGCTTCTTCAGCCGCATGATCCGCAAAACGCCGTGGGTTCGCATGAAAATGGCCGCCTCGCTGGACGGCACCACGGCGCTGGAGAACGGGGTGAGCCAGTGGATCACGGGTGCGGCCGCGCGATCCGATGGCCATGCCTGGCGGGCCCGCGCCAGCGCGGTGCTGACCGGCATTGGTACGGTGCTGGAGGACGACCCGATGCTGGATGTGCGGCTGGTGACCACGCCCCGCCAGCCCCATCTGGTGATCGTGGACAGCCGGCTGGAAACGCCGCTGGAGGCGCGCCTGTTCAACACGCCAGCCCACGGACAGCCGCGCCAGATCTGGATTTACTGCGCGGTGGAAAACCCCGAAAAACAGGCCGCACTGGAGGCCCGTGGCGCCCAGGTGAAGCAGCTCCCCGGCCCGTCGGGCAAGGTCGATCTGGCTGCGCTGTTGCGGGACCTGGCACAGCGCGAGGTGAATGAACTGCACCTGGAAGCCGGGCACAAGCTCAATGGCTCGTTCCTGCGCGAGGGGCTGGTGGACGAATGCCTGGTGTACCTGGCGCCCAAACTGCTGGGCCGGGGCGCGGGTTTGTCCAGTTTCGGCCCGCTGACCGCTTTGGAAGATGGCGTTTCGCTGGCCTTTCATACCGTCGAGAGGGTGGGCGAAGACTTGCGTATCGTCGCCCGGGTGGCCGGCCACGACCGTTTCCTGCACCCATGAAGACGGACTTGGCGGCCTGATGCGCCCAAAAACCGCTGTTTTCCGAGAAAGAAGCACCGCACGCCACCCTGCAAGCCCGAAGGGATCTGAAACCCTGCGAAAATACGCGCCTATGTTTACCGGCATCATCACCGGCGTGGGGCGCATCGCCGCCCTCCACGCTCTGGGCAGCTCTTTGGACCACGGCAGGCGACTCACCCTAGAGGCGCCGCCGGGCTACCTCGACGACGTCGGCCTGGGCGACAGCATCGCGCTGAATGGCGCCTGCATGACGGTCACTTCGCTGGACCTGCCCCAGCGCCATTTCACGATCGACATTTCAGCCGAATCCCTGGCCCGCACCACCGGCCTGTCCGAGATCGGTCACCGCATCAACCTGGAAAAAGCGCTGCGGGCGCACGACCGCCTGGGTGGACACATCGTGTCGGGCCATGTGGACGGCGTCGGCACGGTCACGCGCTTTGCCCAAGTGGGTGAGAGCTGGGAGCTGTGCGTGATGGCCCCGCCCGAACTGGGCAAATACCTGGCTTTCAAAGGCTCGATCACGGTCAATGGCGTCAGCCTGACGGTGAACCGCGTGAGCGACAGTGCGCAGGGCTGTGAATTCAGCATCAACCTCATTCCCCACACGGTAGAAAACACCGCGCTGGGCCAACTGACTGCGGGCAGCCCGGTCAACCTCGAAATCGACACCGTCGCGCGCTATGTGGAACGCATGCTCAGCGCCGGCAACCTCACCCCCAAGGAAAACGCATGAGCGCCCAAAACAGCCTGACACCGGTCCCCATTTCACCCATTGAAGACATCGTGGCCGACATGCGTGCCGGCCGCATGGTGATTCTGGTGGACGAAGAGGATCGGGAAAACGAAGGCGATCTGGTGCTGGCAGCCGACCACGTGACGCCTGAAGCCATCAACTTCATGGCCCGCTATGGCCGCGGCCTGATCTGTCTCACGCTGTCGCGCGAGCGCTGCGAACAACTCAAGCTGCCGCCCATGGTGGCGCGCAACGGCGACAAAAAGGGCACCGCCTTCACCGTGTCTATTGAAGCCGCGGAGGGCGTGACCACCGGCATTTCGGCCGCCGACCGTTCACGCACGGTGCAAGCCGCGGTAGACCCGAAAGCCGTGCCCGACGACCTGGTGCAACCGGGCCACATTTTCCCGCTGCAGGCGGTGGACGGCGGCGTGCTCATGCGCGCGGGCCACACCGAAGCGGGTTGCGACCTGGCGGTGATGGCGGGTTGTTCCTCGGCCTCCGTGATCTGCGAGATCATGAAAGACGACGGCACCATGGCCCGCCTGCCTGATCTGCAATTGTTTGCGGCCGAGCACAACCTGAAGATCGGCACCATTGCCGACCTGATCGAGCACCGCAGCCGCACCGAGAGCCTGGTGGAAAAGCTGGGCACGCGCAGCCTGAACACGGCCTTTGGTGAATTCAGCGCCACCGCGTTCCGCGACAAGCCCAGCGGCGCCCTGCACCTGGCCTTGGTCAAGGGGACCTGGTCGCCCGAGCACAGCGTGGACGTGCGCGTGCACGAACCCCTGTCGGTGCTGGACGCGCTGGAAGTGGGCCGCGCCATGCACAGCTGGAGCCTGGAGGCCAGCCTGCGCCACATTGCCGACGCCGGTGCGGGCGTGGCCGTGCTGCTGAACTGCGGCGAAACCGCTGGCCAGCTGCTGGCCCAGTTTGAAGGCACCGCACGCTCGGCCCAGGCACCCGAACGCGGCCGCATGGACCTGCGCACCTACGGCGTGGGCGCGCAAATTTTGCGCGACTGCGGCGTGCAGAAAATGCGCCTCATGGGCAACCCGCGCCGCATGCCCAGCATGAACGGTTACGGGCTTGAAATCACGGGCTACCTCAGCCGCACCGCCTGATTTGTCCGCCTCCACCCGCCCGCCATTCAACCCACCCCCAGAAACGGAATCACCCATGTTCGGCGCAGACAAAGGAACAGCCAGCCTGCTGGATGGCAAAAAACTCAGCATCGGCATTGTTCAGGCCCGTTTCAACGAAGGCATCACCAACGCGCTGTACGCCGCCTGCCACGCCGAGTTGCTGGCACTGGGCGTGCAAGAGAAAAACATCACCCACGTGACGGTGCCCGGCGCGCTGGAAGTGCCGGTGGCGCTGCAAGCCATGGCCGAACGCGACGACTTCGACGCACTGATTGCACTGGGTTGCATCATCCGAGGTGAAACCTACCACTTTGAGCTGGTGGCCAACGAGTCGGGCGCCTCGGTGTCGCGCCTGTCGCTCGATTACCAGATTCCCATTGCCAACGCCATTTTGACCACCGAAAACCTGGCACAGGCGGTGGCGCGCCAGACCGAAAAGGGGCAGGATGCCGCCCGGGTGGCCGTTGAAATGGCCCACGTGCTTGAACGGATCGGATGAAGATGAACCACCCCCATGGCGTGCCGACGGTCCGCGACCACAGGGCGCCAGCCCACCCTTCGGGTCTCTCCACAGCCTGTGCCACAGGCACCCAGGTTCGCCACCCGCAATGACCACAGACATGAACAACGCTCCCCACCAAGCCCGCAAGGCCACTGAAAAGTCGGCCCGCACGCGCGCACGCGAATTTGCGCTGCAGGCGATTTACCAACACATGGTGGGCCGCAACGAGGCGAGCGACATTGACGCGTTCACCCGCGATCTCGCCGGCTTCCACAAGGCCGACAGCGTGCACTTTGACGCGCTGCTGCGTGGTTGCGTGGCCGAAGCGGATGCGCTGGACATCCTGATCACCCCCCTGCTGGACCGCCCGCTGGTGGAGCTCTCGCCGATCGAGCGCGGCGTGCTCTGGATCGGCGTTTACGAATTCCAGCACTGTCTGGATGTGCCGTGGCGCGTGGTGCTCAACGAGTGCATCGAGCTGGCCAAGTCGTTCGGCGGCACCGATGGCCACAAGTACGTGAACGGTGTGTTGCACCAGCTGGCCGCGCAGTTGCGCCCGCTGGAAGTGGCCTCCGCTCCGGCCAAAACCGGCAACCGCAGGCCTGCCGCACCCGCCCGCACAGCCCACGCCGCCGAGCCGCCCGCCACGGACGATGCGGCCTGATTCACGCATGATCCCCACCGCACCGAGATGAGGATTTCCCAGCGGGCGCAGCGCGTCGAACCCTTCTACGTCATGGAGCTGGCCAAGGCGGCTTCCACCCTGGCCGCAGCCGCACAGCCGGGTGACCGGCCCATGCTGTATCTGAACATCGGGGAACCCGACTTCACCGCCCCCGCACCGGTGCAGCGGGCCGCCGAACGTGCCATTCGCGATGGCCGCACCCAATACACCCCGGCCACGGGCCTGCCCGCCTTGCGCGAAGCCATCAGCGGCTGGTACGCCACGCGCTTCGGGCTGCACGTGGATCCGGCCCGCATCGTGATCACCGCCGGCGCCTCGGCCGCCTTGCAGCTGGCCTGCCTGGCTCTCATAGAAGCCGGCGACGAGGTGCTGATGCCCGACCCCAGCTACCCTTGCAACCGCCAGTTTGTGCAGGCAGCCGAGGGCACCGCGGTGCTGCTGCCGTCGGGCCCGGCCGAGCGCTTCCAGCTCAGTGCCGCACAGGTGCAGACGGCTTGGGGCCCGGCCACCCGCGGCGTGTTGCTGGCGTCACCGTCCAACCCCACCGGCACGTCCATGGCCCGCGACGAGCTGGAGCGCATGGCCCGGTTCGTGCGCGAGCAGGGCGGCGTGACGCTGGTGGATGAAATCTACCTGGGCCTGAGCTTTGACGACGCCTACGGCCACAGCGCCCTGGGCCTGCCCGATGGCTTGGGCGACGAGGTCATCAGCATCAACAGCTTTTCCAAATACTTCAACATGACCGGTTGGCGCCTGGGCTGGCTGGTGCTGCCCCCGGCGCTGGTGCCGGCGGTGGAGCGGCTGGCGCAAAACCTGTTCATCTGCGCCAGCACCATTGCGCAGCACGCAGCGCTGGCTTGCTTCGAGCCCGATACCCTGGCCGAATACGAGCGCCGCCGCGCTGAGTTCAAGGCCCGGCGCGACTACTTCATTCCCGAACTCAACCGACTGGGCATCACCGTGCCCGTGATGCCCGACGGCGCCTTTTACGCCTGGGCCGACGTCAGCGGGCTGTGTGAGCGCTGGGGCATTCCCCCGCAGGGCGGCCGCCCCGAGGCGGGTGGCAGCTGGACGCTGGCGTTTGAGCTGATGCAGCGCTGCCAGCTGGCGACCACCCCCGGACGTGATTTTGGCGTTGCCGACCCCGGGCGCTATCTGCGCTTTTCCACCGCCAATGCCATGGCGCACTTGCGTGAAGCCGTGGCGCGGCTGGAGCAGGCACTGTGAACACCATCGCCACACCAGGCCAGTTCACCTGGCCCGTGCGGGTGTACTGGGAAGACACCGATGCCGGTGGGATCGTGTTTTATGCCAACTACCTCAAGTTTTTCGAGCGGGCCCGCACCGAATGGCTGCGTGCTCTGGGCGTAGAGCAGCAGCGCCTGCGCGATGAGGTGGGCGGCATGTTTGTGGTGACCGCCACGCAGGTGAAATACCACCGCCCGGCCCGGCTGGACGATTTGCTTTTGGTTACGGCCCGCGTACAAGAAGCCGGCCGTGCCTCACTCACAATCGAGCAAACCGCACGGCTTCAGGCACCTGATGCTGGAGGCGACAGCCCGCTGCTCTGCGAAGGCAGCATCCGCATTGGCTGGGTTGACGTCGCCACGATGCGGCCGCAACGCATTCCGGCCGCCATTCTCGACGCGCTCATGGCTTCATGATTGAGTCTTTTGCGCACACAGTGCGCAACTTTTTCCGTCTTTGCACCTCCGATTTCCATGAATCAAGATCTCTCTATTGTTCAATTGATGCTCGACGCGACCTGGGTGGTGCAGGCGGTGGTCGCCTTGCTGGTGACGGTGTCCGTCATCAGCTGGGCGGCCATTTTCCGCAAGGTGTTCGCGATCAAGCGCGTGCGGGCCCACAACGACAACTTTGAACGCGAGTTCTGGTCGGGCAGCAATCTCAATGAACTCTATGCGGCAGCAGCGCAAAGTGCCCGGCACGGCGGGCCCATGGAGCGCATTTTTGCCAGCGGGATGCGCGAATACCAGAAACTGCGCGAACGCCGCATCACCGACAACAGCGCCTTGCTCGACGGTGCACGCCGCGCCATGCGCGCCAGTTTCCAGCGCGAAGTGGATGCACTGGAAGTCAACCTCTCGTTCCTGGGTACGGTGGGATCAGTGGCACCCTATGTGGGCCTGTTTGGCACGGTGTGGGGCATCATGCACGCCTTCACCGGTCTGGCCTCACTGGCGCAGGTGACGCTGGCTTCGGTAGCGCCCGGCATTGCCGAAGCGCTGGTGGCCACCGCCATCAGCCTATTTGCAGCCATTCCGGCCGTGGTGGCGTACAACCGGTTTGCCCACGACATTGACCGCCTGGCCAACACCATGGAAACCTTCATGGAGGAGTTTTCCAACATCTTGCAGCGCAACCTGGGGGCACAGACCCCTGCCGGGCATTGAGCATGGCCGCCGCGTCCACCCGCCGTGCCCGGCGCACCAAACATGAAATCAACATGGTGCCCTTCATCGACGTGATGCTGGTGCTGCTGATCATTTTCATGGTGACCGCGCCGCTGATCACGCCGAGCCAGATCGACCTGCCCAGCGCCGGCCAGGCGGACCGACCGCCCGACATCTATGTGGAAGTGATCATCGACAAAACCGAGCGGCTGCAGGTGCGCATGGGCAAAGACAGCCAGCCCCCCACCGAGGTGGCACTGGGCGGGTTGGTGAGCCGGGTGCAGACGCTCAGCAGCGGCACCGACAACATGCCGGTGCTGGTGAGCGCTGACAAAAACGTGAAATACGACGCCGTGATGGAGGTGGTGCGCCGCCTGCGCGCTGCTGGCGTGCAGCGGGTGGCGCTGTCCACCCTCTGACGCGCTGCCCACACCCAACGCCATGCACAGCACCACCGACACCCTGAACCTGACCCCGCCGGCGCCCGGCCGCTGGCTCGGGCCGCTGGGGCTGGCGCTGGTGGTGCATGGGCTGCTGGTGGTCGCGCTGACCTGGGGCGTGGGCTGGCAGCGCGATGCACCGCCGGTCATGTTCGAGGCCGAAATCTGGTCACCCGCGCCGCAAGCGGCTGCGCCCCGGGCCGTCGAGCCACCGCCGCCCCCGCCTTCGCCGCCAGCCGCGGCTCCCCGGGCACAACCTCAGCCGGCTCCCAAGCCAACACCTACCGCACCCGCTCCCCAGCCAGCACCAGCACCCGGCCCCACACAGGCCGATATCGCCACAGCACAGGCCAAGCTGAAAGCGCAAGCCGACCTGAGAAGGACGCAGGCCGAGGCCGCCCGCAAAGCCGCTGCAGACAAGCTGGCCCAGGACACACTGGCCGCCGCCCAAAAGGCCGAAGCCGAGAAAGCGGCTGCGGACAGAAAAGCCGCTGCAGACCTCAGAAGGACACAGGCCGAGGCCGCCCGCAAAGCCGCCGCCGAGAAGGAGCGCCAACAGCAGCTTACCCAGGAAAAGCGCGAAAAAGAACGCCAGCTGGCCGAAGAAAAACGGCTGGACGAGCTGGCCGCCAAAGAGCGCGATGCACAGATGCGTCGCATCATGGGCCAGGCCGGTGCCAGCGGGGGCCCGCAGGCTGCCGGAACGGCACAGCAGTCCAGCGGCCCTTCTGCAGCCTATGGCGGGCGCGTGGCCGCGCGCATCAAACCCAATGTGGTGTTCACCGAAGTGGTGAGCGGCAACCCCCGCGCCGAGGTGGAGGTGCGCACCCTGCCCGACGGCACCATCACCTCGCGGCGCATTGTCAAGCCCAGCGGCAGCCCGGCCTGGGACGAAGCGGTGCTGCGCGCCATTGACCGCACGGGCACGCTGCCCCGGGACACCGATGGCCGCGTGCCTTCATCGCTCATCATCGGTCTGCGCCCACTGGACTGAGGCAGCCCTGGTTTCAGCCAGCCTCGCACGCCGCCAGGCATTCAGCACAAAAACCGCCGCCGGATCGACAGCCAAACTTTCGACATTCATGAGGGCTTCGCAGGTGCAGCACAAGCCATAGGTCCCGGCGCTCATGCGATCCAGCGCAGCGCGAAGTTGCGCCCGCGTACCGCATGCCGCTGGCGCATCCCGATGGCCATGGCTTGTTGCTGCAGCGCATCCATGCGCGACATCCGGACAATACTCGTTTGATCAAGCACCACCGTGCCGAACAGCGAACGGTCCTGCCGGCCTCGGCCAACAAGCGCTGCAATTCGGTTTCGATGTGCTCGCGCAAAGCGTCAACCTAGAAACGGCAGTGGGACAGGCCCGAGTGGGCTGTCAGGGGGTGCGCTGGCGAGGCGCAACGACGCCATCGCGCCTCCTGGCGGCACCATCGGGCTTGTGGCGCTTTCACCCACGCGGTGAGCCTCGCCGTGGTCCACATCGCCAAGGATCATGGGCCCCTCCAGCGGCAGGAGCGCGGTCAACTGCCGTTTCCAGGGTCACCCTGCGCTGGGCCCAACGTGGAGGCCCTGACCGAGCCTGCACGGTGTTTGCGCTGACCGGGCTCAGCGCAGCAGCAGCGTCGGAATACGCGCCGAGCGCAGCAGGTCGGCGGTCTTGCTGCCCATGAACAGGCTGCGCACCGGCGAGTGGGTGTAGGCACCCATCACCAGCAGGTCGATGCGCTTGGACTGAATGGCCTGGGCGATCACGCTCTCGCGGTCACCGGGCACGATCTCACCCACCACGCCCAGCCCGGCCGCCTCCAGCTTGGCGGTGGCCCAGGCCATGTGCTTCGGCCCGTCCTGGCTGGCTTTGCCGGCCATCAGCAGGTGCACGGGCAAGCCGCGAAAGAGCGGGCTGCCTGCCACCATTTCTACGCCCTTGCGGGTGATGCTGCTGCCATCGAACGCAATCAGTATGCGCTCGGGTGCTTTGAAACCGTCTGTCACGGTCAAGATCGGACGATCCAGCGCCCGCACCACCCGCTCGACGTTGCGGCCCAGGTCGCGTTGGGTGGATTGCGCCGACTCACCGCGGCGGCCCAGCACAAAAAGACGCACGCCGTCTTGCTGCTCGTGCAAGGTTTCGTCCAGATGGCCCAGGCGCTGGCGCACGTCCACCGTCTGCACACCGGCGGCCAGGGCGCGTTCGCGCAAGCGGTTCAAAAACAGCCGCCCCTGCTCGCGGGCGGCCTTGCTGCGCAGGGCATCGGCCTCGGTCAGTTCGCCCAGCAGGCTCTCTTGTGCATTGGGCGTGAGCGAGCCGCTGTGGTCCTGGCTGGCACTGGTTTCGGGCTGGCGGTCGATCACATGCAGAAGTTCCAGCGGCGCAGCCATGCGCTGTGCAGCCCAGGCGGCGTAGTCGGTCACGTGGTCGGCAAAAGCAGACTGGTCCACACAAGCGAGGACTTTGTTGTCGGTGTTCATATCGGTACTCGCTTTCAGTGGCCGGCCAGAAGATCTTCCGCACCGTCTTTGTCGTGCACGCCAAACTTGTCCACCATGGTGGCACTGGCCTCGTTCAAACCGATGATTTCAACATCGGTGCCGTCGCGGCGGAATTTCAGCACCACCTTGTCCAGCGCACTCACGGCCGTGATGTCCCAGAAATGCGCTCGGCTCACGTCGATGCGCACGCGCTCGATGACTTCCTTAAAGTCAAAAGCATCGTTGAAGCGGTCGGCGGTGGCGAAAAACACCTGACCCGTGACGGTGTAGGTGCGCTGGCGGCCCTCGTCTTCGGCCAACGAGCGGATGCGCAGAATCTGGCCCACCTTGTGTGCAAAGAAAAACCCCGAAAGCAGCACACCGGTGAGCACGCCCTTGGCCAGGTCGTGCGTGGCCACCGTCACCACCACGGTGGCCACCATCACGATGCTGGAGCTGGGTGGATGCTCACGCAGGCTTTTCACCGATGCCCAACTGAACGTGCCGATGGCCACCATGATCATCACCGCCACCAGCGCGGCCATGGGAATCTGCTTCACCCAGTCGCCCAGAAACACCACCAGAATCAGCAGTACCACACCGGCGGTGAGCGTCGACAAGCGCCCGCGCCCGCCCGATTTCACGTTGATGACCGACTGGCCGATCATGGCGCAGCCCGCCATGCCACCGATGAATCCGCTGGCGATGTTGGCCACCCCTTGGCCCACGCATTCGCGGTTTTTGTCGCTCTTGGTGTCGGTCAGGTCGTCTACGATGGTGGCGGTCATCAACGATTCCAGCAAACCCACCACCATCAGCGTGAGCGAATAAGGGAAGATGATCTTCAGCGTTTCCAGGTTGAGCGGAATGTCCGGGATCAGGAACATGGGCAGACTGTCGGGCAGCTCGCCCATGTCGCCCACGGTGCGAATCTCCAGGCCCAGTACCAGGGACACCGCCGTGAGCACAACGATGGTGACCAGCGGCGACGGCACCGCCTTGGTGATGTAAGGGAAACCGTAAATGATGGCCAGACCGGCGACGGTCATCGCATACACATGCCAGGTGACGTTGGTCAACTCGGGCAGCTGCGCCATGAAGATCAGAATGGCCAGCGCGTTCACAAAACCGGTGACCACCGAGCGCGACACAAAGCGCATGAGTGCGCCCAGGTTGATCCAGCCGGCAATGATCTGCAGCACCCCAGTGAGCACCGTGGCGGCCAGCAGGTATTGCAAGCCGTGGTCTTTGACCAGCGTCACCATCAGCAGCGCCATGGCGCCCGTGGCCGCCGAAATCATGCCGGGACGGCCACCGACAAACGCAATCACCACCGCGATACAGAACGAGGCGTAAAGCCCGACCTTGGGGTCCACGCCCGCGATGATGGAGAACGCAATGGCCTCGGGAATCAGCGCCAGCGCCACCACCAAACCGGCGAGCACGTCGTTGCGGATGTTGGACGTCCAGTCCTGTTGGAAATTTTTAAACAAATCAAACACTCCAACGCGCCGGCAGAGTACATCCGCTCTGGCACGCCAATCAGGAAGACAAGAAAATTGAAAGGAAAGCACGCCTAAGGAAGCACGTCCATGGCCGCATGACCGCGACAAAGCCAACACCACGACGCGCCTGCGGCGCATCCAGCGACGCAACGCAGGCATGCGGCGCTGCCCCTAACCTGCAAATGGTGTGCAGGGAAAGTGGCTGGGCAATGGTGCTTGACTTACAACGGAGGCTCCGGGTGGGATGGGCTGCGAAAAAAATTTCAGGCGCCAGGCGGCGCTCGCAGCAGAGAAACTGAGCTGCCGATTGTAATGGCCGCTGACCGGCTTGCTATCCAAGCTTCAGTCAAACACGATCTCGGCCCGCTGCTCGTGCGCCTGCGCCATCCAGCTGGCCAGCGCGGCGTCGGTGGGGAAAAACAGCGCGCGGTCGTCCAGCTGCAGTTCGCACTGTGCGCCGCTGCGCTGCAGCGCCAGCCGCACCGGCAGGCCACGCACCAGTTCGCCCTGCTCGGTCACTTCGCGCTTGGGCGGAAACTCGCGCACCAGCGTGTGCACCGCCGGGGCGGTGCCGTTCACGGCCACGCGCAGGTATTTTCCAAAGCGGCAGCGGGCCGAAGCCAGGTCCCAGATCTGCTGGATCTTCAGCCGCAGGCCGCCTGAGAAGCGGTCGGGCTGGGCCACCGCCTGCACGATGATGAGCTCGTCGTCTTTGAGCAAATGGCGGTGCAGGTTGATGAGGTTTTCGTCGGCGCTGATTTCCAGCACCGCGGTTTTGTCGTCCAGCTTGAACAGCGCCAGCTTGCCGCGCTGCCCGTTGATGACGCGGAAGTCGGTCACGATGCCGGCCAGGATCACCGGGTCGCGGCTTTCAGTCACGTCTTCCAGTGCGGTGCGGGCAAAACGGCGCACCTCGCGCTGCACCTCGTCAAACAGGTGGCCCGAAAAGTAGAAGCCCATCGCCGTTTTTTCCAGCGTGAGGCGCTCTTTCACGCCCCATGGCGTGGTGGCCACCAGCTCGGGCTCTTGCGTGCTGGAGCCGTGGTCGTCGCCGGCACCCATCATGTCAAACAGGCCGCCCTGGTTGGCGTTGGCCACGCTGGCCGCAGCGAAGTCAAAGGCGCGCTCCACCGAGGCCAACACCTCGGCCCGGTTCAGGTGCAGCGAGTCAAACGCGCCGGCCTTGATGAGCGCTTCCACCGTGCGCTTGTTCAGGCGCGAGCGGTCAACCCGGCGGCAGAAGTCAAACAGGCTTTTGAACGGCCCCGCTTCGGCGCCGTTGGGGCCTTCGCCGCGGCCTTCGCGCGCCGCCACAATGGCTTCAATGGCCAGCTGCCCGGTGCCTTTGATGGCGCCCAGGCCGTAGCGGATCGACTTGTCGGTGATGGGCTCGAAACGGTAAAAGCCGCGGTTGACATCGGGCGCCTCAAAGGTGATGCCCATCTTGTGCGCGTCTTCCACCAGCACCTTGAGCTTGTCGGTGTCGTCCATCTCCACCGTCATGTTGGCGCAGAAGAACTCGGCGGTGTAGTGCACCTTGAGCCAGCCCGTGTGGTAGGCCAACAGGGAATACGCAGCGGCGTGCGACTTGTTGAAACCGTAGCCCGCGAACTTCTCCATCAAGTCAAAAATCTCGTCGGCCTTTTCCTGGCTGATGCCGTTTTTGGCTGCGCCGGCGCGGAAGATGGCGCGGTGCTCGGCCATTTCTTCGGCCTTTTTCTTGCCCATGGCGCGGCGCAGCATGTCGGCGCCGCCCAGCGAGTAGCCGCCCAAAATCTGCGCGGTCTGCATCACCTGTTCCTGGTAGACCATGATCCCGTAGGTTTCGGAGAGCATGTCGGCCACCAGCGGGTGCGGGTACTCGATGACCTCGCGCCCGTGCTTGCGCGCCACGAAGCTGGGGATCAGGTCCATAGGCCCAGGACGGTAGAGCGCATTCAGCGCAATCAGGTCTTCCAGGCGGCTGGGCTTGGCGTCTTTCAGCATGCCCTGCATGCCGCGGCTTTCAAACTGGAACACGGCTTCAGTCTGGCCGCGCGAGAACAGTGCGTACACGCGCGCGTCGTCCAGCGGCACGTTCTCAAAGCAAAAATCTTCCTGGCCCTTGTGGCGCTTCACAATGAACTCGCGCGCAATCTCCAGAATGGTCAGCGTGGCCAGGCCCAAAAAGTCGAACTTCACCAGGCCCACGGCCTCCACGTCGTCCTTGTCGTACTGGCTCACGGCCGAGTCGCTGCCGGGCTGGGCATACAGCGGGGTGAAGTCGGTGAGCTTGCCCGGCGCGATCAGCACACCGCCGGCGTGCATGCCGATGTTGCGCGTCATGCCTTCGAGCTTTTGCGCCAGCTCGATCAGCGTTTTCACGTCGTCTTCTTTGCTGATGCGCTCAGCCAGCACCGGCTCCATTTCAATGGCGTAGTTGTTTTTGTCGCCCTCTTTCTTCGGGTTGGGCGGGTACTGCAGCGTGACCGACATGCCCGGCTTGTTCGGGATCAGTTTGGAAATGCCGTCGCAAAAACCGTAGGAAAAGTCCAACACCCGGCCCACGTCGCGAATGGCGGCGCGCGCGGCCATGGTGCCAAAGGTGGCGATCTGGCTCACCGCGTCCTTGCCGTATTTGTCCTTCACATAGTCGATCACCCGGTCGCGGTTGGTCTGGCAAAAGTCGATGTCGAAGTCGGGCATGGACACCCGCTCGGGGTTCAAAAACCGCTCGAACAGCAGGTTGTATTGCAGCGGGTCCAGGTCGGTGATTTTCAGCGCATAGGCCACCAGCGAGCCGGCTCCCGAACCCCGGCCCGGGCCCACCGGGCAGCCGTTTTTCTTGGCCCAGTTGATGAAGTCGCCCACGATCAGGAAGTAACCGGGGAAGCCCATGTTCAAGATCGTGTTGATCTCGAATTCGAGCCGCGCCACGTAGCGGGGGCGCTCGGCGTCGCGTTTGGCCACGTCGGGGTACAGGTGCGCCAGGCGCTCTTCCAGCCCTTCAAACGACGACAACCGGAAGAAATCTTCCATCGGCATGGGAACGCCATCGATCAGCGGCGTGGGGAAGTTGGGCAGCTGCGGCTTGCCCAGCACCAGCGTGAGGTTGCAGCGCTTGGCAATTTCCAGCGTGTTGGCCACGGCCGAGGGAATGTCGGCAAACAGCGTCACCATTTGCGCGGCGCTTTTGAAATACTGTTCGCGGGTGAAGCGGCGCACACGCCGGTTGTTGCCCAAAATCTCGCCATCGGAAATGCACACCCGCGCTTCGTGCGACTCGTAGTCGTCGGGCTCGGTGAACTGCACCGGGTGCGTGGCCACCACCGGCAGGTGCAGGCGTGCGGCCAGTTGCACGGCGGCGGTCACATGGCGCTCGTCGTCCACCCGGCCGGCGCGCTGCACTTCAATGTAGAAGCGGTGGGTGAACAACCCGGCCAGCTTCAGCGCCACGTCGGCCGCGCGGTTGGCGTCGCCCTGAATCAGCGCCTGCCCCACCGGGCCGGCCTGCGCGCCCGAGAGCATGAGCAGCCCACCATTGAGTTCTTCGAGCCATTCACGCTGCACCAGCGCACCGCCACGGCCGTCGTTGCGCGTCCAGGCACGGGCCAGCAGTTCGCACAGGTTCAGATAGCCCTGCTTGTCCTGCACCAGCAGCACCACGCGCGGCGCAGCCGGCTGGTGGCTGCCGGGCATGGCGTTGGGGGTTTCTTCGGTGAAGCCTTGCAGCATCACCTCGGCGCCCAGCAAGGGCTTCACCCCGGCGCCGCGCGCAGCCTTGTAAAACTTGACGGCGCCAAACAGGTTGTTCAGGTCGGTGATGGCCAGCGCGGGCTGGCGGTCGGCGGCGGCAGCGGCCACCACAACGTCGATGCGGTTGGTGCCGTCAACGACGGAAAATTCGGTGTGCAGGCGCAGGTGTATGAACATGCGGCCATTTTAGAAGGCCGAACCCGGTGCGCTGGCCCTGCCCGGATCCCGCTTTTTTTTGGGGCCAGGTCACCCCGAGTCACCACGCGGCCGTCCAAAGGCGGGGCGACGCAACCGCCGGAATCAACCCTCGTCTTTCAAGATTTGCAACACCTCGGATCGAAACTCGCGGCTGTACAGAATGGCCACCACGATGAGCGTGGCCAGCACCATGGACAAGGGGGAAATAAACCAGGCCAGTGCAGCGAACGAAAAATAGTAGGCGCGCAAGCCGTCGTTAAAGGTCTCGGCGGCTGCGCCCACCATGGCCGCAGCCCGGTTGATGTATTGCTTGCGGTCAAACTTTCCCGAATCGAATTCTTCGGGCGACGGCATGGCGCCAATGACCAGCGCCACGAAGGTGTAAAGACGCAGGCACCAGGAAAAGCGGAAGAAGGCGTAGACAAAAATGGCCACCAGCACGAGTATCTTGAATTCGAAAACGATCAGCGTGGTGGTTTGCGCGAACGGAATTTCGCTCATCAGCTCGGTGGCCTTCTCGGTGGTGCCCAGCAGGGCAAACAAGCCACCGATGACCAGAATGGAGGTGGACGAGAAAAACGAGGGCGTGTGCGAGAGCGTCTGCGTGATGAGGCCGTCGAGCATGCGCGGGTCACGTGACGTGGCCTGCGCCATCCAGTAGCCTCGGTAGCGGTTGGTGGCCTGGATCAGCGAGCCCTTTTTACGACCCCACACCCGGGCAAACAAGGCGTACCCGGTCCACAAAGCAAAAAAGCAGACCAGCGCCAGCCAGTCTGCCCAGGGAATGAGGCTGAAAATGTTCATGACGGCATGTTACCGGTCAAGCCGCCCACCCGACACCCCCGATCACACCCCGTGGAACCGGCTTTGCCGAGCCACGGGTGTGGGCCCCGCTGTCAGGGGAGAACGCGAAGCGGCGCAGGGGTTACTGACCGAGCTTTGCAGCGGTGGCGGCCACGCGCGCGCCAAACAGGCGGGCAGTTTCCAGGTCGCCGGGCAGCATTTCGTTGGCTCCGGCGTCTGAAGGACTCTGGGCCATGGCGCCAGCAAAGGAGCCGACGTAGTTCACATCGTTGCGCTGGGCGGCTTTGCTGTTGCTGGGCATCAGGCCGGTGCCCACCCAGATGCCGCTGTGCTGCATGGCCAGGGTAAACAGGTAGTGCAGCGTGGAGTGTTTGTCACCGTTCATGGTGGCGCTGTTGGTGAAGCCGGCGAACACCTTGTCTTTCCATTGCTGGCTGAACCACGGCTTGCTGGAGGCGTCGGCAAACTTTTTGAACTGCCAGCTCACCGTGCCCATGTAGGTGGGCGAACCCATGATGATCGCGTCGGCCGCGTTCAGCACGTCCCAGCCGCCTTCAGGCAGGTTGCCGTCCGCGTCAATCGCCAGCAACTCGGCGTTGGCGCCATCAGCCACCGACTGTGCCATGCGCTGGGTGTGGCCATAGCCGGAATGAAAAACCACAACAACTTTGGTCATTTGAAAACTCCAGAAAGAGCGCCGGGGCGCGGGTTGGGAACAGCGGGAAAAAAGCGGCTCAGGCCGAGCGGCGAGCGTCAAGGCTGAAAGCACCGGCGCCGAAGGCGGCAAGGGCGAGCAGGCCGCCGGTCACGCCGATATTTTTCATGAACAACAACTGCTGCATGAACTGCTGTTCAGCAGGTACGCCCCAGTAGTTGTGGAAAAAGAACGAGGCGACCAGCGTAAACAAAGCCAGGACCAGTGCCGCCCACCGTGTGCCCAGGCCGACCAGCAGCGCCAGGCCACCGATCACCTCCACGACGATGGCGGCGACGGCAGCGAGTGTCGCCAGGGGCAGGCCCACCGAAGCGATGTAGCCCACGGTGCCTTCGAAACCGGTGATCTTTCCGATGCCGGCCGGCAAGAACAGGGCTGCGAGCAGCAGGCGGGCAATCAGGGCGAGGGGGTTTTGCAGGGCTGTCATGGAAATATCCTTCGGGGCTAAAAATTTTGACTGAAAAGGCTGCGAATTCATATGGGAGTCAGGCCGCCAGGTCAAACACCAGCACCTCGGCATCGTCGCCCTGTGTCAGTGTCAGCGGGCTCTCGCCGGCCAGCGCCACAGCGTCACCACCCTGCAGGCGCTCGCCATTGACCAGCAGTGAGCCGCGCACCAGGTGCACATAGGCCTTGCGCGTCGGGTTCAGCTGGAGCTGGGCGGTTTCTGCACCGTTGAACAGGCCGGCGTACATTGAAGCATCGGCATTGATGTGTACGGAACCCTGCCCCCCGCCGTTGGACGCCACCAGCCGCAACTGACCCCGTTTTTCATCGTCGGCAAAGCGCTTCTGCTCGTAGCCGGGGTCGATACCGGTCACATTGGGCTCGATCCAGATCTGCAAAAAGTGCGTGGTCTGGTCGGGTGCGTGATTGAACTCGCTGTGGCGCACGCCGCTGCCTGCGCTCATGCGCTGCACATCGCCCGGCGGGATGCCTTTGACATTGCCCATGCTGTCTTTGTGCGCCAGGTTGCCCTGCAGCACGTAGCTGATGATTTCCATGTCGCGGTGGCCGTGGGTGCCAAAGCCGGTACCCGGGGCAATGCGGTCTTCGTTGATCACACGCAGGTTGCCCCAGCCCATCCAGGACGGGTCAAAGTACTCGGCGAAGGAGAAAGAGTGAAAGCTTTTGAGCCAGCCGTGGTCGGCAAAGCCACGGGCTTCGGAGCGTCGAATCTGCATCATCGTGTGGTCCTTTTCATCAATCGTTGGGCATCAACCGTGGAGAGCTGTGTGCGGGAATGGCTTCATTGTGGGCGCTGCACGCAGCATCACGTTTGCACGGTTTTGATGGCATCATTCAATTAAATTGAACTAATAGGCGTTTTTGACCATGGCCTCTCACACCCCCCGAGCCGCGCTGTCGCCCGAGAACCTGGGCTTGCTCGAAGCCGTGGCGCGACTGGGCAGCATGGCCGCTGCCGCCCGCGAACTGGGCATGGTGCCCAGCGCCCTGACTTACCGCATACGCCAGATTGAGGACGCGCTGGATGTGCTGCTGTTTGACCGCAGCGCGCGCCGCGCCCAACTCACGCCCGCCGGAGCCGAGTTGCTGCGCTCAGGCCAATACCTGCTGAACGAACTGGACGCCGTGGCCCAACGCGTCAAGCGCGTGGCCACCGGCTGGGAACCGCAGATCACCATCGCGGCCGACGCCATCATTGCCCGCGCCACGCTGTTTGAACTGTGCGAAGCGTTTTACGCCGAGGCCACGCCCACGCGCCTGAAGTTGCGCGCCGAAACGCTCTCGGGCACGCTGGAAGCCCTGCAAAGCGGACAAGCGGACTTGGCGCTGGGCGTGCCCGGTGAGCTGGCCCAGACCGACATTCAAACCGCCCCTCTGGGCCCGCTGGAATTCGTGTACGCGGTAGCGCCCCACCACCCGCTGGCCAAGGCCACCCACTCCTTGTGCGACGAAGAGTTGCGTGCCCACCGTGCCGTGGCCGTGGCGGACAGCACACAGCGGGGCAGCGGCGTCACGCACAACCTGCAGCCCGGCCAGGACGTGCTCACCGTGCCCACCATGCAGCACAAACTGGAGGCACAACTGCGCGGCCTGGGCGCTGGTTTTTTACCACTGCCGCTGGCTCTGCCCTTCATCAACGCCGGCCGGCTGGTGGTGAAACCGGTGCAGCGGCCCAACCGCGTCCTTCACCTGGCCTACGCCTGGCGCCAGCCACGCACCGCGGGCGACACAGGGCGTGCGCTGCGCTGGTGGCTGGAGCAACTGCAGCACCCCACCACCCGGGCCGCGCTGCTCAACAACCACCACCAGATTTGACCCAACACGGCCTCAAGGCGTCAAACAGGCTGCTACAGTCAACTTCGAGCCCACCCAAAAACCCAACGCGCCAAGAGACATGACCACAACCAAAAAAACCCGCGCCCCAGCCTTGTCCAAAAGCAAACCCGCCAGCAAAACAGCGCCCAAAACAGCGTCCAAAAAGGCAGCCCAAGCCACGCCAGAGCCGCTGCACTTTGCGGTCGTGGGTGCCGGCATGGCGGGCGTGGCCTGCGCCCGAACGCTGGTGCAGGCGGGGCACCGCGTCACCCTGTTTGAGAAGAGCCGTGGCCTGGGCGGGCGCATGTCCACGCGCCAAACCGAGTTTGGCGGGTTCGACCATGGCACCCAGTACTTCACCGTGCGCGACAAGCGCTTTGCCAAAGCCCTGCTGACCGCCCAGACGGTGGTGCGCCCCTGGAGCGCCAACACCGTGCGCGTGCTCGACGACAAGGGCCGGGTGCTGGCCAGCGCGCCCCCACCCACCGAACCCCACTTTGTGGCCAAGCCTGGGATGAACGCGCTGGTGAAATACTGGGCCGAGCCGCTGGTGCAGCCCGAATTGCACGGCCACCTGGCGGCCAGCACGCTCACGGGCACGCGCGTGACCCACATCGAACGCGATGCCCTGCACCCTGAACAATGGCAACTGCGTGTTGAAGACACCGAAGGCGGCCTGCATGTGCACGGTGGTTTTGACCGCATCGTGCTGGCCATGCCGCACCTGCAAACGCACGACCTGCTGCTGGCTTCGGGCCACTCGCCCGAACTGCGCCACGAGCTCGACGCCGTGCAGGTAGCCCCCTGCTGGACGCTGATGGTGGCCTACCCCAACGCCATGCAGCCGGGCCTGCCGCACCTGGGCCCCCAGTGGAATGCGGCGCGCAGCGTGCACCACCGCATCAGCTGGCTGGCGCGCGAGAGCAGCAAACCGGGCCGCGATTCGATTGAACGCTGGACGGTGCAGGCCAGCACGGCGTGGTCCATCAAACACCTGGAAGACGACACTGAGCGCGTCAAGGCCAAGCTGCTCAAGGGCTTCGCTGAAATCACCGGCATTCGCGCCACGCCCACCCACGCCGAGGTGCATCGCTGGCGCTTTGCCCAGACCACCCAGCCGCTGGGCCGCCCCTTCATCTACGACAAAGATCTGGGGATTGGCCTGTGCGGTGACTGGTGCCTGGGCCACCGGGTGGAAGACGCGTTTGTGTCTGGCCTGGAACTGGCCCTGGCGATGGTGTAACCCCCCTGCGTCGCTGCGCGGCCTCCCCCCAGGGGACCACACCAGCGGCCCGGCAAAGCCGGTTCCGCGGTGTGTGCAGGCTCAGACACGCGCTTCGGAAACATGGCGTCGTCCTCTCTCTACCGCGGCCGGTTCGCGCCCTCCCCCACCGGCCCCCTGCACGCGGGCTCGCTGGTTGCGGCGCTGGCCAGCTGGCTGGATGCGCGCGCCCATGGCGGCATCTGGCTGGTACGCCTGGAAGACGTGGACACGCCGCGCTGCGTGCCCGGCGCCAGCGAGCACATCCTGCAGCAGCTCGCCAGTTGCGGCCTGGTCAGCGACGGGCCCGTGCTCTGGCAGTCGCAACGCGGCGCGCACTACCAGCAGGCATTGGACCAACTCATCGCCAACGGCCATGCCTACCCCTGCGGCTGTTCGCGCAAAGACATTGAAACGGTCCTGCAAAGCCAGGGTCTGAGCCGCGAACGCCACCAGACTGCCGTGTACCCCGGCACTTGCCGGCCCGAGCGCGGAGGCTTGCAGGGCAAACCGGCCCATGCCTGGCGTTTTGCCCTGGACCCAGCCAGCACCGACGTGCGTTGGATCGACCGCAGGCTGGGCCCGCAGACGCAAAACGTGGCCACCGCCGTGGGCGACTTTGTGCTGAAACGCGCCGATGGCCTGTGGGCCTATCAGCTCGCCGTGGTGGTGGACGACGCCGCGCAGGGCATCACCCATGTGGTGCGCGGCGAGGACCTGGCCGACAACACGCCGCGGCAGATCGTGCTGCAGCGGGCGCTGGCCGTGCCCACGCCCGCCTACCTGCACACACCCCTGGTGCTGGGTGCCAACGGCGAAAAACTCAGCAAACAAAACGGCGCACAGGCGCTGGACCTGAGCGACCCAGGGGCCGCGCTGGCCCAGGCTGCGGCGAGCCTGGGCTTGCCTGTGTCAGCCCGGAGCCTGCCCGAAGCACTGGCACTTTGGGCACAGGCCTGGCCCTACCACCACGTGGCCACGCGGCCATAACGCACCAACATCCCGGCGGTTGAACGCGGCAGGGGCCACTCAGGCCACAGTGTTACTGGCCCCGGCGCCTACAATCTCCCACCCCTTTTCCCGCACCGCCATGACCTCAGAACACCAGCCCAGCCCACCCGACGCGGACACCGAAACCACAGCACCCGACGCCGCGACAGCCGAGGCAAAGGCCAAGAAGCCGCTGCCCGAAGGCGTGCCGTTCATGCGCGTCATCAAAAGCTATGTGTTGCGCGCCGGGCGCACCGGCCCGGGGCAGCAACGCGCCTACGAGCAATTCGGACCGCGCTTCTTGCTGAACTACGCGCCAGCCCCGCTGGACGTGGCGGCAGCCTTTGGCCGCACCGCGCCCGTGGTGATGGAAATTGGCTTTGGCATGGGTGGCGCCACCGCGCAGATTGCCCAGGCACGCCCGCAAGACAACTTCATTTGCTGCGAAGTGCACGAACCCGGCGTGGGCGCCCTGCTCAAGCTCTGTGGCGAAGGCGGTATTGAAAACATCCGCGTCTTCCGGCACGACGCGGTGGAAGTTCTGGACCACATGCTGCCCGACGGCAGCCTGGACGGCGTGCATGTGTTCTTCCCCGACCCATGGCACAAGACCAAACACAACAAGCGCCGGCTGATCCAGTCGCCGTTTGTGAACCGCCTGGCGCGCCACCTCAAACCGGGCGGGTATATCCACCTGGCGACCGACTGGGAACCCTATGCCCAACAAATGCTGGAGGTGCTGAGCGCCGAGCCGCTGCTGCAAAACACCGCCACCGACCCGGCACTGGGCGGCTACGTGCCCAAGCCCGACTACCGTCCGCTCACGAAGTTTGAAAACCGGGGCCTGAAACTCGGCCACGGGGTGTGGGATCTGGTGTTCAAGCGGGTCTGAACAGCCTGCGCCCCGGGGGGCTGGCTGTCATTCGGTGGGTGCGTCGCTGGAGCCGAGCACCACATCGGCGGTCTTGCCAATGACCTTGCCACCAATCTTGGCGGTGCCTACCGCAGCGTCCACCGCCAGCCCGGCCACCCCCACCACGGCCGAAGCGGCCACGTCGGCCACCGCGATCACGGCACACCCGCTCACGGTCAGGCTGCTCAACACGAGTGCAGCGAGCGCCATGGCCCGCCCCGGCGGCGCAGACAATCGGGCCGTGGTGGAGGTTGGTTTAAAAACAGCTTTCAAGATGGGTCCAGTCGGCAGGTCAACGCAGCGCGGGGACAATTGCCAGCGCGAAGCGGCCGAGAATACCCGTTTTGGACCGCCACGGCGTCACCACACGTTTCATACGCTTTCAACGGTTACTGGCTTCGTTCCTATGACACGCTCCACCCGCCACCCGCAGATTCCCGCACGACACGGCGTGTCCGCCAGTTGCGTGGCGTTGCCCGCCATGCCCCCAGGCGCAACGCCCTGGGCCAGCACGCTGGACTTTCTGGACCAACGGCTGCCCAAGGTGGGCCGCGCGATGTGGGCCGCGCGGCTGGCCAACGGCGATGTGCTGGACGAAGATGCCCGAGCGATCGAACCCGATGCACCCTACCGAGGCGGCACGCGGCTGTTTTACTACCGCGACGTGCCCGACGAGGTGGTGGTGCCGTTCGGAGAATCGGTGGTTTTTCAGGACGCGCACCTGGTGGTGGCCGACAAGCCGCATTTCTTGCCGGTCACGCCGGGCGGGCGCTTTGTGCAGCAGACCTTGCTGGTGCGTCTGCAACGCAAGCTGGGGCTGCCGCAGTTGGCACCGCTGCACCGCATTGACCGCGAAACCGCTGGACTGGTGCTGTTTGCGGTGAACCCGGACGAACGCGGTGTGTACCACGCGCTCTTCAGCGGGCGAACCATGCACAAGACCTATGAAGCCATCGCGTCGTCCACCGACGCCCTGACATGGCCGCACACGCGCTGCAGCCGCATCGTGGAGCATCCGACCGATTTTTTCCGCATGAACGAAGTGGCTGGCGAACCCAACAGCGAGACGGGCATCGATGTGCTGGAGCGGTGCGGTGACTGGGCGCGCTATGCACTGGAGCCCGTGACCGGCAAGCGCCACCAACTGCGGGTGCACATGAACGCGCTCGGTCTGCCCATCGTGGGCGACCAGCTGTACCCGGAGGTGCTGCACGGCCCAGACGATGTGGAAGATTTTTCAGCGCCACTGCGCCTGCTGGCCAAGGCCGTCGCCTTCTCCGACCCCGTCACGGGCCAGGCGCGGCGGTTTGAAAGCGGGCTGAGCCTGGACTGGCCCAGCCCCTCCGCCTGAATCGCGGGAGCGATTTCAATTCCGTTCGCCCTGAGCTTGTCGAAGGGCTTCGATAAGCTCAGGGCGAACGGTTTACATCACAGGCGCTCGGCGACCCAGCCCTGCACCGAAGCCAGCGCCTTCGGCAGGCCGCCGGCATCGGTGCCGCCGGCCATGGCCATGTCAGGCTTGCCGCCGCCTTTGCCGCCCACCTGGCTGGCCACAAAGTTCACCAGATCGCCCGCTTTCACCTTGCCCATGATGTCGACAGTCACGCCCGCGGCGATCTGCACCCTTCCCCCGTCCACCGCAGCCAGCACGATGGCGGCGGACTTGAGCTTGTCCTTGAGCTTGTCCATGGTTTCGCGCAAGCCCTTGGCATCGGCACCGGCCAGCACCGCGGCCAGCACCTTGATGCCTTTGACGTCGATCGCCTGGTTCACCAGTTCGTCGCCCTGGGCCGAGGCCAGGCGGCTCTTGAGCGCATTCATTTCTTTCTCCAGGTCGCGCATCTGGTCCAGCAGCGCACCCACGCGCGCGGGCACTTCGCCCGGCGTGACCTTGAGCGTGCCGGCCACGCCGCCCAGCGTCGCTTCCATACCCTGCACATAGTCCAGCGCGTTGAGTGCCGTCACCGCTTCCACACGCCGCACACCAGCGGCCACGCCGCCTTCGGCGGTGATGGTGAAGAAGCCAATGTCGCCGGTGGCACTCACGTGCGTTCCACCACACAGTTCGCGGCTGGAGCCGATGTCGAGCACGCGCACCGACTCGCCGTACTTCTCGCCAAACAGCATCATGGCGCCGGTTTTTTGCGCCGACTCAATATCCATCACACGCGCTTGCGTGGCAGCGTTGGCCAAGATTTCAACGTTCACTTTTCGCTCAATCTCGCGAATCTGGGCGTCCGTCAACGGCGCGTTGTGTGTGAAGTCAAAACGCGTCTTCTCGGCATCGACCAGGCTGCCCTTTTGCTGTACATGGGTACCCAGCACCTCGCGCAGCGCCTTGTGCATCAGGTGCGTGACCGAATGGTTGCGCATGGTGGCGGCGCGCTGCGCCAGGTTGACACTGGCTTTCACCGTGTCGCCCACGGCCAGCGTGCCCTGCGCCATCTCGCCGTGGTGACCAAACACGTCCGACTTGATCTTCTGCGTGTCGCCCACGGCAAACGTCGCGGAGCCGCTGGTGATGACACCCTCGTCGCCCACCTGGCCACCGCTTTCGGCATAAAACGGCGTGGTGTCCAGCACCACGACACCTTGCTGGCCAGCCTTGAGATCGGCCACGGCCGTACCGTCCAGGTACACCGCCACCACCTTGGCCGAGGCTTCGAGCTGTTCGTAGCCCACAAACGTATTGCCCGCGCCGGTGTACTCCAGCACCTTGTCCATCTTGAACCTGCCGGCCGCGCGGCCCTTGGCTTTTTGCGCTTCCATGGCGGCGTGGAAACCGACTTCGTCCACCGTCAGGCCACGTTCGCGGCACACATCGCCCGACAGGTCGAGCGGGAAGCCGTAGGTGTCGTGCAGCTTGAAGGCCACATCGCCGGGCAGCACTTTCGCGTCGCCCGCCAGGGCGGCATCCAGAATTTCCATGCCGTTGGCCAGCGTTTCGTAGAAACGCTCCTCCTCGGTCTTCAGCACTTCGGTGATGCGCTGCGCCTGGTTCGCCAGGTTCGGGTAGGCCTCGCCCATCACCGCCACCAGATCGGGTACCAGTTTGTGGAAAAACGGCGTCTTCTGACCCAGCTTGTAGCCGTGGCGAATGGCGCGGCGCACGATCCGGCGCTGCACGTAGCCGCGCCCTTCGTTCGACGGAATCACGCCGTCGCTGATGAGGAACGCGGTGGCGCGGATGTGGTCGGCGATCACCTTGAGCGACGGGTTGCTGAGGTCGGCCGTGCCGGTCTCACGGCCGGCGGCCTTGATCAGCGCGGCGAAGATGTCGATCTCGTAGTTGCTGTGCACGTGCTGCAGGATCGCGGCGAGGCGCTCCAGGCCCATGCCGGTGTCCACGCAGGGCGCGGGCAGCGGCGTCACCGAGCCGGTTTCGTCCATGTTGAACTGCATGAACACGTTGTTCCAGATCTCGATGAAGCGGTCGCCATCTTCGTCGGGGCTACCGGGAGGGCCGCCGGGAATGTGGTCACCGTGGTCGTAGAAAATTTCCGAGCAGGGGCCGCAAGGGCCGGTGTCGGCCATCATCCAGAAGTTGTCGCTCTTGTAGCGCCCGCCCTTGTTGTCGCCAATGCGGATCACGCGCTCGGGCGGGAGGCCAATTTCTTTGGTCCAGATGTCGTAGGCCTCGTCGTCCTCTTCGTACACCGTGGCCAGCAGTTTTTCCTTGGGCAGCTTGTACACCTCGGTCAGCAGTTCCCAGGCCCACTTCAGCGATTCGCGCTTGAAATAGTCGCCAAACGACCAGTTGCCCAGCATTTCAAAGAAGGTGTGGTGGCGCGCGGTGTAGCCCACGTTTTCCAGGTCGTTGTGCTTGCCGCCAGCGCGCAGGCAGGCCTGGACGGACGCGGCGCGCACGTAATTGCGCTTGTCGGTGCCCAGGAACACGTCCTTGAACTGGACCATGCCCGAGTTGGTGAACATGAGCGTGGGGTCGTTGCCCGGCACCAGCGGGCTGGACGCCACCACGGTGTGGCCCTTGGAGGCGAAGAAGTCCAGAAAGGTCTTGCGAATGTCGGCGACGGAGGCTGGGCTGGTCATGGTGGGCTTCTGGGGTTTCGGTTGCGACGGCTGGCGTGGCGCATGATGCGCCGAACCCTGTATTTTCCAACACTTCTGAACCCATGCTTTTGCGGGTATCGTTTGGCCCGGAACACCGCCGCTGGCACCAACGTGAAAGTCTCCGCCGGCACTGCCAGCTGATCGCCAAAGGACTATGCTTGCGGCCTGTCGAGGGGCCAACGGCCCGCCTCGCCATTCACGTTGAACGAACGGAGACACCCCATGGACATGAAAACCTCCCCCCTGGCCCTGCTGAAGGACCCCACCCTGCTGAAAACCGACGCGCTGATCAACGGCGAGTGGGTGAAAGGCAGCAGCCGCTTTGACGTGATCGACCCCGCCACCGGCCTGAAGCTGGCCGACGTGGCCAACCTCGGCCCGGCCGATGCCGAGAAGGCGATTGCCGCGGCCAACGCCGCCTGGGCCGGCTGGAAGGGCAAGACCGCCAAGGAGCGCAGCATCATCCTGCGCAAGTGGTACGACCTGCTGATGGCCCACCAGGACGACCTGGGCCGCATCATGACCGCCGAACAGGGCAAGCCGCTGCCCGAAGCCAAAGGCGAAGTGGCCTACGGCGCCAGCTTTGTGGAGTGGTTTGCCGAAGAAGCCAAGCGCGTCAACGGCGAGACGCTGCCGCAGTTCGACAACAACCGCCGCCTGATGGTGCTCAAGCAGCCCATCGGCGTGTGCGCGGCCATCACGCCCTGGAACTTCCCGCTGGCCATGATCACGCGCAAGGTCGCACCCGCGCTCGCCGCGGGCTGCCCGGTCATCATCAAACCCGCCGAACTCACCCCGCTCACCGCCCTGGCCGCCGCCGAGCTGGCCATCCGCGCCGGCATCCCGGCCGGTGTGCTCAACATGATCACGGCCGACGCCGACAACTCCATTGCCGTGGGCAAAGTCATTTGCGCCAGCGACGTGGTGCGCCACATCAGCTTCACCGGCTCCACCGAAGTCGGCCGCATCCTGATGGCGCAAAGCGCGCCCACGGTGAAAAAGATGTCGCTGGAACTCGGCGGCAACGCGCCCTTTATTGTGTTCAACGACGCCGACATCGACTCCGCCGTGGAGGGCGCCTTTGCGAGCAAGTACCGCAACGCTGGTCAAACCTGCGTGTGCTCCAACCGCTTCTACGTGCAGGAAGGGGTGTACGACGAGTTCGTCACCAAGTTCGCCGCCAAAGTGAAAACCGCAAAAGTGGGCAACGGCTTTGAAGACGGTGTGAACCAGGGCCCGCTGATTGAAGAAGCCGCGCTGGTGAAGGTGCAGCGCCATGTGGACGACGCCGTGGCCAAGGGTGCGCGCGTGGTGGCCGGCGGCAAGCGCCTGGCGGGCCAGTTTTTTGAACCCACCGTGGTGGCCGACGCCACCGCCGACATGCTGTGCGCCAAAGAAGAAACCTTTGGTCCGTTCGCCCCCATCTTCAAGTTCGAAACCGAGCAGGAAGCCGTGGACGCCGCCAACAACACCGAGTTTGGCCTGGCCAGCTACTTCTACAGCCGCGACATCGGCCGCATCTACCGCGTGGCCGAAGCGCTGGAATACGGCATGGTCGGCATCAACGTGGGTATTTTGGCCACCGAGCACGTGCCCTTTGGCGGCGTGAAGCAGTCGGGTCTGGGCCGCGAGGGCTCGCACCACGGCATGGACGACTATGTGGAGATCAAGTACCTGTGCCTGGGTGATATTTTGAAATGAACACCTTGCATAGCGTGTCAAGCACCCGTCGATCCTTGCTGGTGCTCGCACTGGCCAGCAGCCTGAGCGCCTGCGCCAGCCTGGCGCCCGGCGACCCACCGCGGGTGGACGTGGTGGGTGTCGAGCCCCTGGCGGGACAAGGCATGGAAGTGCGCCTGCTGGTGAAGCTGCGGGTGATCAACCCCAACGACAGCGCCATCGAATACGACGGCGTGTTTGTGGAAATGGACGTGCGCGGCAAATCGTTTGCCAGCGGTGTGAGCAACGCACGCGGCACCGTTCCCCGGTTTGGTGAAACCGTGTTGACCGTGCCCGTCACCGTGCCCGCCCTGGCCATGCTGCGCCAGGCGCTGGGCATGGCACAAGGGGACCGTTCCCCCGTGAGCTACGTGGTCAGCGGCAAGCTTTCTGGGCCCCAGTGGCGCAGCTTGCGCTTCAGATCAAGCGGTGAATTCAGGCTGCCAGAACCCCTGCTCACACCTGCGCGCTGATTCAGGGCATGCCTCGGGTTACTTTCCTGCGGCGCCCTGCACGGGACGAGTTGACAGCCTTGAGCGTGGCGCCAGGTAACTCGTTGCCGTCGGCTGACGAACCGGATGATCAGGTTCTTCCGACAACGCCCAAGCGCAAATCCGGCAAAAACCGACGTCCGGTGCACCGCGTGACCAGAACAACACGCTGACTTCGCCGCACGGCCTCCCGCCAAGCCGTCGAGGCCCGAAAGGGGCCCGCGATCCCTGAAAGGTTCAAACATGACCCATTGCATGAGCTTGTTGCGCACCATGGCCCTGGTCATGCTGATCTGCTGGTTCGTGGTGGCGTGTGCCGGCACAGGTGGCTTTGACCGCTCAGCGGTCGCGGCCGTCCCGCTGGCGCAACCCGAAGCGGCCTCAGGGCTCACCACGAAACCCGGCTGGGTGGCGCGCCGTTTTGCCGTGGCTGCCGCCAACCCGCTGGCGAGCCAAGCCGGTGCCCAAGTGCTGCGCCAGGGCGGCAGTGCGGTGGACGCGGCGATTGCGGTGCAAATGGTGCTGACTTTGGTGGAGCCACAGTCGAGCGGTATCGGGGGCGGGGCTTTCTTGCTGCACCACGACGGGCGACGGGTGCAGGCCTTTGACGGCCGTGAAACCGCGCCTGCGGCAGCCGAACCCACCCTGTTTCTCGACCAGAAAGGCACGCCCCTGCCGTTCATGGAGGCCTTGGTGGGCGGCCGTTCGGTGGGAACACCAGGAGCCGTTGCCATGCTGGCCCAGGCGCACCGCCAACACGGCAAGCTGCCCTGGGCCAGTCTGTTTGAGCCTGCGATCGGACTGGCCGAAGACGGTTTTGCCGTCAGCCCACGCCTGCACACCCTGCTGAAAACAGAAACCGCGTTGCAAAAAGATCCGGTAGCCGCAGCCTACTTTTACAACGACGACGGCCAGCCGCACCCGGTCGGCCATGTACTGAAAAATCCGGACCTGGCTGCCGTCTTGCGCGCTATCGCCTCAAGGGGGCCGCAAGCTTTTTACGACGGCCCAGTGGCTCTCGCTATGGTGAACAAGGTGCAACAGCACCCCGCCAACCCAGGTCGACTGAACGCGGAAGACCTGAAGCACTACCAACCGAAAGACCGCGAAGCCCTGTGTTTCCAGCACCTGGTGCAGCAGCGGGCTCTGCGCATCTGCGGTTTCCCGCCACCCGGCTCGGGGGCACTGGCCATTGGCCAGATCATGGGCTTGCTGGCTCGCACCCCCCACGCCACAGCGGCACCTGCGCCCGGCGCCCCACCCAGCCCCGACTGGCTGCACACCTACACCGAAGCCTCGCGGCTGGCCTTTGCCGACCGGGCGCAGTATCTCGCCGACCCCGACTTTGTGGAGGCACCGGCAGGCCGCTGGCACAGCCTGCTGGATGCGCATTACCTGGACGACCGGGCGCGCCTGATCGGGAACGCACGCATGACCACCGTACCCGCCGGTCAGCCCGGTGGTGTGAACAGCAGTTGGGCGTCCATGCCCGAGCAACCCGAGTACGGCACCAGCCATATCAGCATCGTCGACGCTTGGGGCAACGCACTGGCCATGACGACCACCATTGAAGCCGGTTTCGGCTCTCGACTGATGGTCAACACCAGCCAGGGCCGCACTGGAGGCTTCCTGCTCAACAACCAACTCACCGACTTCAGTTTCACGCCCACCGACGCGCAAGGCAGACTGGTGGCCAACCGGCTGGAGCCGGGCAAGCGGCCACGTTCTTCCATGTCGCCCACACTCGTTTTCGACGCACAGACGGGCCAGTTGCTCATGAGCGTCGGCAGCCCGGGCGGGGCGCTCATCATCCACTTCACCGCCAAAACGCTGTTGGGCACCCTGCATTGGGGGCTGAACCCGCAGGCCGCCATTGACCTGCCCAATTTCGGCACACTGGGTGGCCCGCTGTTGCTGGAAGCCGGCCGCTTCCCTGCCGCCACCGTGCAGGCGCTGCAACAGCGCGGCCACACGGTGACGGAAACCGCTTTGCCCAGCGGGCTGCAAGCCCTTCAACGCGGTATGCAAAACGGCCAAGCGGTGTGGCTGGGTGGCGCCGATCCCCGACGCGAGGGCATCGTGGCTGGAGACTGAAAGGCTGAGCGTCTTTCTCCCCTGCCTCGCTCGTCCTCAAACGTCGATGGCCTGTGCAGATCCCGCCCGTTTGCGCAGTTCAAACTTTTGAATCTTGCCGGTGCTGGTTTTCGGCAACTCACCAAACACCACACAACGCGGAACCTTGAAACCGGCCAGGTGTTTTTTGCAGTGCGCCACGATGTCCTCGGGCGAGGTGTGGGCACCGAACTTCAGTTCGACGAACGCACAGGGCGTTTCGCCCCACCTGGCGTCGGGTCGGGCCACCACGGCGGCGGCCAGCACGTCCGGGTGGCGGTACAACACATCTTCCACCTCGATGGACGAGATGTTTTCTCCGCCCGAAATGATGATGTCCTTGCTGCGGTCCTTGATCTTGAAGTAGCCGTCGGGGTATTGCACCGCCAGGTCGCCGCTGTGAAACCAGCCACCGGCAAACGCCTCCGCCGTGGCCTCGGGGTTTTTCAGGTAACCCTTCATGGCAATGTTGCCCTTGAACATGATCTCGCCCATGGTCTCGCCGTCCTGGGGCACGGGTTCCATCGTCTCGGGGTTCAACACGCGCACGTCGCGCTGCAGGTGGTAACGCACACCCTGGCGTGCGTTGAGCCGGGCGCGCTCGCCCACGTCCAGCGCGTCCCAGGCTTCGTGTTTGGCACACACCGTGGCCGGGCCATACACCTCGGTCAGGCCGTACACATGGGTCAGGTCAAAACCCATCTGCTCCATGCCTTCAATCATGGAAGCAGGCGGCGCCGCACCCGCCACCATGGCCTTGATGCCAGCCGGTACACCCGCCTTCATGGCTGCGGGCGCGTTCACCAGCAGACCGTGCACGATGGGCGCGCCACAGTAATGCGTCACACCGTGCTCGCGCATGGCGTCGAAAATGGCTTGCGGATCCACGCGGCGCAGGCACACGTTCACGCCTGCACGCGCCGCCACGGTCCAGGGGAAACACCAGCCGTTGCAGTGAAACATGGGCAAGGTCCACAGGTAGACCGCGTGTTTGGGCATGTCCCATTCCAGAATGTTGGAAATGGCGTTGGTGGCCGCACCCCGGTGGTGGTAGACCACGCCCTTGGGGTTGCCGGTGGTGCCGCTGGTGTAGTTCAGCGCAATGGCGTCCCACTCGTCCTCAGGCAACTGCCAGGCAAAGGCAGGGTCGCCGCCCGCCAGAAACGATTCATAGGTGGTGCTGCCCACCGGCTGGTGTTCGCCAGCAAACAGCGCGTCCTCCACGTCAATCAGCAACAGTGGCGTGGTTGCCTGGCGCAGTTTGAGCGCCCGGGCCATGGTGCCGGCAAATTCCGGGTCCACGATCACGGCTTTTGCCTCGCCATGGTCCAGCATGAACGCAATCGCTTCCGGGTCGAGCCGGGTGTTGAGCGCATTGAGCACGGCGCCCGCCATGGGCACGCCAAAGTGCGCCTCCACCATGGGCGGCGTGTTGGGCAACATCACGGCCACCGTGTCGTTTTTGCCCAGGCCAGCGCGCTGCAAGGCGCTGGCCAAACGGCGCGCGCGGGCATAGGTCTGGCTCCAGGTCTGGCGCAGCCCGCCGTGCACGATGGCCAGCCGGTCCGGGTACACCTCGGCGGTGCGCTCGATGAACGACAGCGGAGAAATCGGCGTGAAGTTCGCTTCGTTGCGGGGCAGGTCCTGGTCGTAGATGCTGGTCATGCGGGTCTCCGGGGTCTTTGGGGTCATTGATAGAGAATAGGTAGGTGGCCATACCGCAAACCTTCATCCAGGAACTGCTCAACCGCGTCGACGTGGTCGACGTGGTGGGCCGCTACGTCCAGCTCAAAAAAGGTGGCGCCAACCTGATGGGGCTGTGTCCGTTCCACGGCGAAAAGTCGCCATCTTTCAGTGTCAGCCCAACCAAGCAGTTCTACCACTGCTTTGGCTGTGGCGCCAACGGCAATGCCATTGGTTTCCTCATGGAACACGCCGGCATGAGCTTCATTGAAGCGGTGAAAGACCTGGCGCAACAGACCGGATTGCAAATCCCGGAAGACGACGCGTCCCCACAAGACCGCGAGCGTGCTGCGCAGCAGCGACAAAAACAGGCCACGCTGAACGATGTGCTGGAAAAAGCCGCTCAGGCATACATGAAGCAGCTCAAGGCATCCCCGCGTGCGGTGGCTTACCTGAAAGGCCGTGGCTTGTCGGGCGAAATCGCAAAAACCTTTGGGCTCGGCTATGCCCCGGAAGGCTGGCGCGGCCTGGCCAGCGTGTTTCCCAACTACGCTGACCCGCTGCTGGTTGAATCCGGGCTGGTCATTGAACACGCCGATGAATTGGGGGCTGACGGGCAAGCCAAGCGCTACGACCGTTTCCGCGACCGCATCATGTTCCCGATCCGAAACGTCAAAGGCGAATACATCGGTTTCGGTGGCCGCGTGCTCGACAAAGGCGAGCCCAAGTACCTGAATTCACCCGAAACGCCGGTGTTCAGCAAGGGCCGTGAGCTCTACGGCTTGTTTGAAGGCCGCACCGCCATCCGCGTGGCCGGCTACGCCCTGGTGACCGAAGGCTACATGGACGTGGTGGCCCTGGCCCAGCTCGGTTTTGCCAACGCGGTGGCCACGCTGGGCACGGCCTGCACCGCCGACCACGTGCAAAAGCTGTTCCGGTTCACCGACAGCGTGGTCTTCAGCTTCGACGGCGACAACGCCGGGCGCCGCGCCGCACGCAAGGCGCTGGACGCTGCCCTGCCCCTGGCCACCGACACGCGCAGCGTGAAATTCCTTTTTCTGCCGGCCGAGCACGATCCAGACAGCTTCGTGCGCGCCAACGGTGAAGCGGCTTTTGCGCAGTGCGTGAAAGAAGCCATGCCGCTCTCGCGCTTCCTCATTGAAGCGGCGAGCGCAGAGTGCGACCTCACCTCAGCGGAAGGCCGCGCCCGCATGGCTGCGCAGGCCCGCCCACTGTGGAGCGCCCTACCCGATGGCGCACTCAAACGCCAGCTGATCGGCGAACTGGCCGAAGGCGCCGGGCTGAACAGCCAGGATCTTTTGCAACTTTGGCAACAAGCTGGCAGCGGCCCACGCGCGCGCCGCAGCGCAAGCGGTGAGCCACCCAGCCGCACCCACGAATTCACCCTGGAAGGCAGCGGCGGCCATTACCCCGACGACGAAGCGCGCTACCCCGACAACCGCAAGTCCTGGGAGGCAACTGGTGGTGGATACGGCAGCGGCGCTGGCGGTGGCTACAGCAAAGGTGGCGATTTCGGCGGCAAGCGTTTCGGAAAATACCGCCGGGCTGAGCCACCACCGCCACGCATGCTGGGGCAACGCCGCGCTGCCACCAGCCGCGCTGACCGGGCGGTGGGTTTGCTGCTGTCCAACGCACAAGCCTGGGACCAGCTGTCCCCCGACGACCACGCCATGCTCGCCCATTTGCCGCCCCCACAAGGCCCTGCCCTGGCTTGGCTGGAGGTGCAGATGCATGAGCACGGCCCGCAGCCCTGGGTGGCCTTGCGCGAAGCCCTGCGCGGTCATGCATCGGAGGCTTATGTCTGCGCGCAGGTCGAACAAGTCACACTGGTCAACGACCCGGCATCGGAGCTCTCCGAGCTCAACGGCATCATGAACCTGCTGCGCGCCGATGCACTGAAGGCACTGGCCGACACCCTGGCGGCCAGAGTGCAGCAAGGCGATGCGTCTGCCTACGAGGAATTCAAACACGTGACAGACCGTATCAAGGCCTTGAAAAACAGCCACCCGGTATAATGTATGGTTTCGCACCGCAAGCGCGACAGCAGCACCTCCGGCTCGGCCCGGCCCCCAGTAACGGGGCTACATGGATCTCGTTCCTGGCCACCTCAGCGACCACGTTGGTCCTGACGGAACCCCGCAAGGGCTGCATACCAAATGATCGCCCCAACAGCTTGCAGGCCCACCCTTTCCGGCGAAAGGTGGGTGTTGTGCACCACAAAAATCACCGGGGTTGCCCATCTGCTGGGGCGGCCTGGCGGCTTTTGTCTGTTCTGCCGGTTCCTGTTTGACGTTTTTTTGAGGTCCTCATGCCCACGAAGAAGTCCAGTGCGTCCGTCGTGTCCAGTAGCAAAACCGCCAAAGCCAGCCCGAGCAAGGCGACACCGGTAGCCCCCCCGAAGAAAGCCCCTGCTGTGACCGACAAGTCCCCCACCAAAGCCGTTGCCAAAAAGGCCGCTGGCAAGACCGCACCCGAAGCTCTCGACACCGATCTGGCGATCGAGGCGGGCACCGTCAAAAAGAAAGCTGGCCGACCGGCCAAAGCCGTCTCCGCAGACAAACCGGCAGCCAAGCGCGGTCGAAAGCCCAAGGCTGGCGCTTCGTCTGACGTCGACATGGACGACGCGGACCTGAGCGACATTGAAGACGATCTGAGCGGCGAACCCGAGGTGGAAACCGAAACGGTAGACCCTTCCGCACAGCCGGTTGAAAAGGTCAAGCCGCTGCGCATGAAGATCAGCAAGGCCAAAGAACGCGCGCTGATGAAGGAATTCGGCCTGGACGAAACTGTCCTTTCGGAAGAAGAAGCCAAGAACCGCCGCGAGCGCCTGAAGACCCTGATCAAGATGGGCAAGACGCGTGGTTACCTGACCCACGGCGAAATCAACGACCACCTACCCGACAAGCTGGTCGAAGCCGAGACGCTGGAAGTGGTGGTTTCGCTGCTCAACGACATGGGAGTGGCCGTCTACGAGCAGACCCCTGACGCCGAAACCCTGCTGCTGAACAACACCGGCCCTACCGCCGCGACCGAAGAAGAAGCCGAAGAGGAAGCCGAAGCCGCCCTGTCCACCGTGGACAGCGAGTTCGGCCGCACCACCGACCCGGTTCGCATGTACATGCGCGAAATGGGTACCGTGGAGTTGCTGACACGCGAAGGCGAGATCGAGATCGCCAAGCGTATCGAAGGTGGTCTGAACGACATGATCGCCGCCATTTCCGAGAGTCCGGCCACCATCGCCGAAATTTTGGCCATGGCCGAAGACATTCGCGAAGGCAAGGTGGTGATTTCAAGCGTGGTTGACGGGTTTGCTGACGCCAATGCGGCCGACGATTACGTGGCCGAAGAAGACTTTGACGACTACGACGAAGCCGATGACGACGATGGCAAAGGTGGCTCCAAGGCACTGACCCGCAAACTCGAAGAACTCAAGCGCGAGGCGCTGGAGCGCTTTGACACCATGCGCGCCCTGTTCGAGAAGTTGCACAAGACCTACGACAAGGAAGGTTATGGCACGCCGACCTATTTGAAGACCCAGGCGGCCATCACCGAAACGCTGATGTCGATCCGATTCACCGCCAAGGCGATTGAAAAACTGTGCAGCACGATGCGCAACCAAGTGGATGAAGTGCGCAAGAAAGAACGCGAACTGCGCCGCATCATTGTTGACAAGTGCGGCATGCCACAAGAAAAATTCATTGCCGAATTCCCTGCCAACCTGCTCAACCTGAAATGGGTGGAAAAGCAGGCGGCTGCTGGCAAGCCCTGGAGCGTGATCATGCAGCGCAACATCCCGCCCGTGCAGGAGTTGCAAACGGGCCTGATGACCATTCAGACCAGCGTGGTCGTGCCGTTGGCGCACCTGAAAGACATCCACAAGCGAATGAATCAGGGCGAGTCCACCTCGCGCGACGCCAAGAAAGAGATGATCGAGGCCAACCTGCGCCTGGTGATCTCGATCGCGAAAAAGTACACCAACCGTGGCCTCCAGTTCCTGGATCTGATCCAGGAGGGCAACATTGGTTTGATGAAGGCGGTGGATAAATTCGAATACCGTCGTGGTTACAAATTCTCCACCTATGCCACCTGGTGGATTCGCCAGGCCATCACCCGCTCCATCGCGGACCAGGCGCGCACGATTCGCATCCCGGTCCACATGATCGAGACCATCAACAAGATGAACCGCATCAGCCGCCAGCATCTGCAGGAGCACGGTTTTGAGCCCGATGCGTCCATTCTGGCCGAAAAGATGGAAATGCCCGAGGACAAGATCCGCAAAATCATGAAGATCGCGAAAGAGCCGATCTCAATGGAAACACCCATTGGTGACGATGACGATTCGCATTTGGGCGATTTCATCGAGGACAGCGCCAACACAGCACCCATGGACGCAGCCATGCAAGCCGGTCTGCGTGAAGTGGTCAAGGACATTCTCGACAGCCTCACGCCGCGCGAAGCCAAGGTGCTGCGCATGCGCTTCGGCATCGAGATGTCCACCGATCACACATTGGAGGAGGTCGGCAAACAATTCGACGTCACCCGCGAGCGCATCCGGCAGATTGAAAGCAAGGCAGTGCGCAAACTCAAGCACCCCAGTCGTTCCGACAAGCTGCGCAGCTTTATCGATACGATGTAAACGGGTAATGAATGGCAAAAGGGCCCCGCTGCGGGAGGCCCTTTTGTCAATACATCCCTTATTCGGTTCCGCGAAGGGTGATTCGAAAGCTCGGAGGGCCGAACGATCCAGGCACTTCCAGCCCGTTAGGAATTGGCGACTCAGTCCGATTTGAGCAATCAACCGCTGTTACGCCAACAGCGTGGCAGTTGTCGCAAACAATCCGTCCACACCGACCTGACGCTCAGCAGCTTGGCGCCTTGTCGAAGCCTCGTCAGACTCTTCCGGTGCTGGAACGGGATAACCTCGAACGGCTTGATACAGCCACACCCCTCCTGTCCTCTCGAGGGTCGTTGTGTGAACGTCCTCGTGGGCACCCAGCACCTGCCAAACGTCATTTGTTCACGCGCTCGTTTGTTTGGGCAGGCTGCACGCGTTCTTTCTGCGCCTGGATCTCGACGTCACGCGATTGCAAGTGACGTTGTCACAGTGTCCGGTTCCGAGCGTGGGATCTAGCAGCAGTTGTGAACCCATTGTGGGTGGGCGAAGACCATAAAAAAACCGCGCCGTAGCGCGGTTTTTTCGCATCAGCGAAATTCAGTTAGTTGGCGCGCGTGCCGACAACTTCCACTTCAACGCGGCGGTTCTTGGCGCGGCCTTCGCGGGTGCTGTTGTCAGCAACCGGCTGGGTCAGGCCCTTGCCTTCGGTGTAAATGCGGTTGCTTTCAATGCCCTTGCTGACCAAGTAGGCCTTGACGGCTTCAGCGCGACGGATCGACAGTGCCTGGTTGTAGTTAGCCGAGCCGGTGGAGTCGGTGTGACCAACAGCAATCACGACTTCCAAGTTGATACCAGCGACTTTGCCAGCCAGGTCGTCCAACTTCGCTTTGCCTTCTGGCTTCAGAACGGCCTTGTCGAAATCGAAGAAGGCGTCGGCAGCGTAGGTTACCTTTGCAGCTGCAGGGGCTGGTGCGGGCGCAGGAGCGGGCGCAGGAGCGGGTGCGGGCGCAGGAGCGGGTGCAGGAGCGGGTGCGGGTGCGGGCGCAGGAGCGGGCACAATCGCGCCGTCGCAAGTTGCAGCTGCCGTTGCAGGCGTCCAGTTGGCGTTGCGCCAGCACAGCTCGTTGGTGCCGTTTTTCCAGACGGTACCGTCAGCAGCGCGCCAGTTGTCAATCGTCTGGGCGCCAGCGGCCGTTGCCATGGCGGCGGTTGCAATCAGCATTGCCACTTTGTTCAATTTTTGCATGGTATTCCTCGAGGTAAACCGCAGACAAACTGCGTAAATCATTGACGTTTGGGGTGACCATCACCCAAAACGTTGGAATTTATTGTGCCACAAGCCGACGATAGGCAGACTGATCGCGCCAACCCGGTTGGCATGCACATTCAACCCACCCCCCAATTCGTTGTTGAGGCACCACAAATGATCAGATTTCAGCCTGCTTGTGGACACCCCTAAAATGTGGGGTTGCCTTTTCGCCCTTACTTGGACCCCTTCACCCGCTCATGACACAGTTCGCCAAAGAGACACTGCCCATCAGTCTTGAAGAAGAGATGCGCCGCAGCTACCTCGATTACGCCATGAGCGTGATCGTAGGCCGTGCCCTGCCCGATGCACGGGACGGCTTGAAGCCCGTGCATCGGCGGGTACTGTTCGCCATGCACGAGTTGAACAATGACTGGAATCGTCCGTACAAGAAGTCGGCCCGCATCGTCGGTGACGTGATTGGTAAATACCACCCGCACGGTGACAGCGCGGTGTACGACACCATCGTTCGCATGGCACAAGACTTTTCGCTGCGCCACATGCTGGTGGATGGCCAGGGCAACTTCGGTTCGGTGGACGGCGACAACGCCGCGGCCATGCGGTACACGGAAATCCGCCTGTCGAAGATCGCGCATGAAATGCTGGCCGACATTGACAAGGAAACCGTCAACTTCGGCCCCAACTACGACGGCTCGGAGAAAGAGCCCTTGGTCTTGCCGTCACGACTGCCCAATTTGCTGGTCAACGGATCGTCGGGTATTGCCGTGGGCATGGCGACCAACATTCCGCCACACAACCTCAATGAGGTGGTTGACGCATGCTTGCACATGCTGAAGGACCCCGAGGCGACGATCGACGATCTGATGGAGATCATTCCGGCGCCCGACTTTCCCACGGCCGGCATCATTTACGGCATCAACGGGGTCAAGGACGGATACCGCACGGGACGCGGCCGTGTGGTGATGCGCGCCAAGTGCCATTTCGAGGACATTGACAAGGGCCAGCGCCAGTCGATCATCGTTGACGAGCTTCCCTATCAGGTCAACAAGAAGACGCTGCAGGAGCGCATTGCCGAACTGGTGCACGAGAAGAAGATCGAGGGCATCAGCCACATTCAGGACGAGTCGGACAAATCGGGCATGCGTCTGGTGATCGAACTCAAGCGTGGCGAAGTCCCCGAGGTGGTGCTGAACAACCTGTACAAGCAAACCCAGTTGCAGGACACCTTCGGTATCAACATGGTGGCGCTGATCGACGGCCAGCCACGTCTGTGCAATCTGCGCGAGCTGATCCAGGTGTTTCTGGAACACCGCCGCGAGGTGGTGACGCGGCGCACGGTGTTCAACCTGCGCAAGGCGCGCGAGCGCGGCCACGTGCTTGAAGGCCTGGCCGTGGCGCTGGCCAACATCGACGAATTCATAAAAATCATTCGCGAGAGCCCTACCCCTCCGGTGGCCAAGGCCGAACTGATGGCCCGCCCCTGGGACAGCCAGCTGGTGCGCGAAATGCTGACGCGCTCGCGTCAGGACGGCGGCGTGATCAATGCCGACGACTACCGACCCGACGGCCTGGAAAAGGAATTCGGCATGGGCGGCGATGGCCTGTACCGGCTGTCCGAAACCCAGGCGCAAGAGATCCTGCAAATGCGTCTGCAGCGTCTGACCGGGCTCGAGCAAGACAAGATTGTGGCCGAGTACAAGGAGGTCATGGGCGTGATCGACGACCTGTTGGACATCTTGGCCAAGCCTGAGCGGGTATCCGCCATCATTGGCGAAGAGCTGAGCGAAGTGAAGATGGAGTTTGGTCAGACCAAACTGGGCGCACGCCGCAGCGAGATTGAGCACAGCGCGCAAGACCTCAGCACCGAAGACCTGATCACGCCCACCGACATGGTGGTCACGCTGAGCCACAGTGGCTACATCAAGAGCCAGCCGTTGTCTGAATACCGCTCGCAAAAACGGGGCGGTCGCGGCAAGCAAGCCACAGCCACCAAAGAAGATGACTGGATCGACCAGCTGTTCATCGCCAACACGCACGACTACATCCTGTGCTTCTCCAACCGGGGCCGGCTGTACTGGCTCAAGGTGTGGGAAGTTCCTGCCGGGTCGCGCGGTTCCCGCGGTCGCCCCATCGTCAATATGTTCCCGCTGCAGGAAGGCGAAAAGATCAACGTGGTGCTGCCGCTGACCGGCGCGGCACGCAGCTTTCCCGAAGACCGCTATGTGTTCATGGCAACGTCCATGGGCACGGTCAAGAAAACGGCGCTCAACGAATTCAGCAATCCGCGCAAAGCCGGCATCATTGCGGTGGATCTGGACGAAGGCGACTACCTGATTGGTGCCGCGCTGACCGATGGCCAGCACGACGTGATGCTGTTCAGCGACGGCGGCAAGGCCGTGCGCTTTGATGAAAACGATGTGCGCCCCATGGGCCGCAATGCCCGCGGCGTGCGCGGCATGCTCATCGAAGAAAGTCAGAACGTGATCGCCATGCTGGTGGCCGAGCGCGATGACACAACCGTTGGCCTGGCGCCTGAATCGGCTCGCTTGAGCGTGCTGACGGCCACCATCAACGGCTACGGGAAGCGCACCCCGATTGCGGAATACACGCGTCATGGCCGCGGCACCAAAGGCATGATTGCCATTCAGCAGAGCGAACGCAACGGCAAGGTGGTAGCCGCCACACTGGTGCACACCGACGACGAGATCATGCTGATCACGGACAAGGGCGTGCTGGTGCGCACCCGGGTCAGCGAGATCCGCGAAATGGGCCGAGCCACGCAGGGCGTGACCCTGATCGCGCTGGATGAGGGCGCCGAGCTCTCGGGCCTGCAGCGCATCGTGGAAAACGATGCCAACGCCCCGATCGACGACGTTGACCCGGGTGATGACAACAACGGCAACGAGCCCGAAGGAATGCCTGCACCTTGATGAACCCACCGTGCGGCCGCTTCATACCCGTCCCGCACGGTGTTTCCTGCAGCCCTTGGCCACCGTGCAGCGTGGCTTGACCACCTGATTTTTGTCACCATGAACCGCCCTTACAACTTTTCCGCCGGCCCTGCCGCCATGCCCGCCGAGGTGCTGCAACAGGCGGCCACCGACATGCTGGACTGGCAGGGCAGCGGCATGGGCGTGATGGAGATGAGCCACCGCGGCACAGAATTCATGTCCATCATCGCAGCGGCTGAAGCCGACCTGCGTGAGCTGCTGTCGGTACCCTCGCATTTCCGGATCCTGTTCATGCAGGGCGGCGGCCTGGCTGAAAACGCCATCGTGCCGCTGAACCTGTCGCGAGGTGGCGTGATGGACTTCGTGGTGACCGGCAGCTGGAGCCAGAAGTCATTTAAAGAAGCGCACAAATATGGCCAACCCCGTCTGGTCGCGAGCAACGAAACCAGCGCACACACCACGCTGCCCACACCCAGCAGCTGGCAACTGAGCGGGGGAGCGCGCTATGTGCACCTGTGCAGCAACGAAACCATCCATGGCGTTGAAGTGCACGAGCTTCCAGACCTGAAGGCCCTGGGCAGCGACGCACCGCTGGTGATCGATTTCTCTTCGCATGTGGCCTCGCGCAGTGTTGACTGGTCGCGCGTGGGGCTGGCGTTTGGCGGCGCGCAAAAAAACCTGGGGCCGGCCGGCCTCACGCTGGTGGTGGTACGCGAAGACTTGCTGGGCCATGCACTGTCTGTGTGCCCCAGCGCCTTCGACTACAAGACCGTGGCCGACAACGGCTCCATGTACAACACGCCACCCACCTACGCCATCTACATGGCCGGACTCACCTTTCAATGGCTCAAGCGCCAGCGCGAGGGCAGCCTGAGCGGTGTGGCGGCCATGGAACAACGCAACATGGCCAAAGCCGAACTGCTGTACGGCTTCATTGACAACTCGCAGCTGTACCTGAACAAGGTGGACAAAGACTGCCGCTCACGCATGAACATTCCGTTCTTTCTGCGCGATGAAACCCGAAACGATGCCTTTCTGGTCGGCGCCAAGGCGCGTGGTTTGCTGCAACTTAAGGGCCACAAATCGGTGGGTGGCATGCGTGCCAGCCTCTACAACGCCATGCCGCTCGCGGGTGTACAGGCATTGGTGGCGTACATGCGCGAATTTGAACAAAAACAGGCCTAAGCCGCACCCAGGACCATGAGCCAACACCCCATTCAGTCTGAAGCCCTCGCGGGCCTTCGCGTGCAGATCGACTCGATCGACAAACAACTGCTCAGTCTGCTCAACCAGCGCGCCCATGTGGCCGAACAGGTGGGCGAAATCAAACGGGCCGAGGGCTCGCCGTTCTTCCGCCCGGATCGCGTGGCCCAGGTCATCGACAAGATCACCCAAGCCAACACGGGGCCACTGAAGAACGAGCACGTGGCGTCTATCTGGCGCGAAATCATGTCGGCTTGCCTGGCCTTGGAAGCGCCCCAGCGCGTCGCGGTTTTGGGACCACAGGGTACCTTTTGCGAGCAAGCGGCCATTGAGTTTTTTGGCAGCGCAGCCAACCTGATTTACTGCGCCAACTTTGACGAAGTCTTCCATGCCACGGCCGCCGGCACGGCGCAGTACGGCGTGGTGGGCATGGAAAACTCCACCGAAGGCGTGGTGGCGCGGTCGCTCGACCTTTTCTTGCGCTCGCCGGTGCATGTGGTGGGCGAGGTGAGCCTGCTGATCCGCCACAACCTGCTGCGCCAAACCAATTCCGACGCCGGCATCGAAGTCGTCATGGCGCACCCCCAGGCCTTGGCCCAATGCCAGGGCTGGTTGAGCCAACACCTGCCGCTGGCCGAACGCCGAGCGGTGTCCAGCAATGCCGAAGGCGCACGCCTGGCCGCCACCAACCCGACCTGGGCCGCGCTGGCCAGCGAGCGCGCGGCCAGCCAGTTTGGTCTGCACATCGTGCACCACGCCATCCAGGACGAGGCCTACAACCGTACACGCTTTGCGGTGATTTGCCTGCCGCAAACCCTGGCCACGCCGCCCGCGTCGGGCAAAGACTGCACCAGCCTGGTGGTGTCGGTGCCGAACCGGCCAGGGGCCGTGCATGACTTGCTGGTGCCACTGAAAAACAATGGCGTGTCGATGACCCGGTTCGAGTCGCGCCCCGCCAAGTCGGGACAGTGGGAATATTATTTCTACATCGACCTGGCGGGTCACCCCTCGCAGCCCCATGTGGCAGCAGCCCTTGAGGAACTCAAAGGGCTTTGTGCCTTTTACAAGGTGCTGGGCGCTTACCCGGTGAACGAATGAGCCGAGCTCCCGCCATCAACCCCACCGCACCGCCCCAGGCACACACCGCAGCCTGGCCTGCCGAGATGGCACTCCGGATGGAATCTTATGTTTGAACAACTCGGCCTGATCGGTTGCGGCCTGATGGGAGGCTCGTTTGCGCTCGCGCTCAAACGCGCTGGCCTCGTAAAGCGGGTGGTGGGTTACAGCAAGTCGCCCTCCACCACCGAGCGCGCGCGCCAGATGGGCGTGATCGACGTGGAGGCGCCCTCAGCCTTGCTCGCGGTTTCCGGGGCCGATCTCGTGCTGCTGGCCGTGCCTGTCGCCGCCACTGAAGCCACGTTCAAGGCCATTCGCCACCTGGTGCGTGGCGACACGCTGGTGATGGACGTGGGATCGACCAAACGGGAGGTGATTGATGCGGCTCGTCGGGTGCTGCGCGATCAGGTGGGTGTATTTGTGCCGGCCCACCCCATTACCGGCAAGGAACTGTCGGGCGTGGAGCACGCCGACGTCGACCTGTACACCGGTCGCCAGGTCATTCTGACGCCTATTGAGCGCACCCTAACCGCTCAACTCAACAAAGCGAAGGCCGTGTGGACCGCACTCGGTTGCCATGTCAAGGAAATGTCGCCCGAGGCGCACGACGCGGCCTACGCAGCGGTCAGCCACCTGCCGCACATGATTGCTTTTGCCCTCATGAACGCCATTCAGGGGCAAACCCAGGGCGAGGAATTTTTGTCGCTTGCTGGCCCTGGTTTTCGGGATTTCACCCGCATCGCTGCCAGCGATCCCAGCGTCTGGCGCGACATCCTGATCTCCAACCGGGAAGAATTGCTCGCGCAGTCCAAACATTTCCAGCGCGCCCTGGAGGCTTTCGAAGTGGCCATCGCCTCTGGCAACCCCGACGCGCTGGAAACCTTGATTGAACAAGCCAGCAGCACGCGCGCCCGTTGGCGCATGGCCGACATCAAGCCCCGAAGCTGAGCGCGCCGGCGGCGTTGCTCCCATCTACTGAAGCATGTTCTCCATCGATCACCTCGACATTCCACCGCTCGCCAGTGCGGGCGGCACGGTCCGGCTTCCGGGCTCTAAAAGCATCTCCAACCGGGTGTTGCTGCTGGCTGCGCTCAGCATGGGCCAGACCGACATTGTTGACCTGCTCGACTCCGACGACACGCAGGTGATGCTGGCCGCGCTAACCCAACTGGGATGCCGCATCGAACCCCAACCCGACGGTGCGCTGCGTGTACACGGCCTGGGCGGTCAGTTGGCCGCGCGGGAAGCCCAACTGTTCCTGGGCAACGCCGGCACCGCCATGCGCCCCCTCACCGCCGCGCTCGCGCTGCTGGCTTCGCAGCATGGCGGCGCCTTTGAACTCAGCGGCATCGCCCGCATGCACGAGCGCCCGATTGGCGACCTGGTGGACGCACTGCGCCAACTCGGCTGCCCGGTGGAATGCCTGGGCAGCGAAGGCTACCCCCCGCTCAAGCTGGGCAACGGTGTGCCGCAAACACTGTCCCTCGACCAGCCCATCCGTGTTCGCGGTGACGTGTCCAGCCAGTTCCTGACCGCCCTGCTGCTGGCGCTCCCCCTGGTCGCTCAGCATCGCTCCATCGTCATCAACGTGGTGGGGGAACTGATCTCCCGTCCCTACATTGAAATCACGCTGAACCTGCTGGAAAAATTCGGGGTCCACATTCAGCGGGACGGCTGGCAACGCTTCACCATCCCTGCGGGCAGCCGATATGCCTCGCCCGGCCGCATCCCGGTGGAGGGCGACGCATCGTCGGCCAGCTACTTCATTGCGCTGGGCGCCATTGCCCCGGCCGCACCGGGCACCGACGGCATCACCATTGAAGGCGTGGGCCTGGCCTCGATCCAAGGAGACATCCGCTTCGTCGAAGCCGCCCGGCTCATGGGCGCTGACATCACCGGTGACGCCAACGCCCTGCGCGTGAGGCGCGGCGCCTGGCCCCTGAAAGCCATTGACCTCGACTGCAACCACATCCCCGACGCAGCCATGACGCTGGCTGTGATGGCGCTTTACGCCGACGGCACCACCACACTGCGCAACATTGCCAGCTGGCGCGTGAAGGAAACCGACCGCATTGCCGCCATGGCCACCGAATGCCGAAAACTGGGCGCAACGGTTGAAGAAGGCGCCGACTTCATCCGCATCACGCCGCCCACCGCCTGGACCACCGGCAGCATCCACACCTACGACGACCACCGCGTGGCCATGTGCTTTTCGCTCGCGGCCTTCAACCCGGCCGGGCTGCCGGTGCGCATTGAAGACCCCAAGTGCGTGGGCAAAACATTTCCGGACTATTTCGAAACGCTGTTCAGCGTCTGCAAAACCGACGCAGTGCGCATTCCCGTGATTTGCGTCGACGGCCCCACCGCCTCGGGCAAAGGCACGCTGTCCGCCGAAGTGGCGGCGAAGCTGGGTTACCACCTGCTGGACTCGGGCGCGCTGTACCGGTTGGTCGGGCTGGCGGCTGAACGCGCAGGCCTGTCCACCACCGAAGCCGCTCTGCGCGAACCCGCCCAGGCGCAGCGCCTCGGCGCACTGGCCGCCGGCATGCAAGTCCGGTTCACCGGCCAACGCACGCTGCTCAATGGCGAGGACGTGACCCCGGCGGTGCGCACCGAAGCCGCCGGCATGGCCGCGTCACGCGTCTCGGCCGTGCCCGAAGTGCGTGCGGCGCTGCTGGCCCTGCAGCACGCCTTTCGCCAGTTGCCAGGCCTGGTGGCCGACGGGCGCGACATGGGCACCGTGATTTTTCCCGATGCGCGACTGAAGGTGTACCTCACCGCCACCGCAGCACAGCGCGCCGAACGGCGGCATAAGCAATTGATTTCAAAAGGGATTGCTGCTAACATCGAAGATCTTTTAGTGGACTTGGAAGCGCGTGACTTGCGGGACTCAACCCGTGCCCACGCACCGCTCAAGCCCGCCGCAGATGCCTTGTTACTGGACAACTCTCAACTCAACGTCGAGCAATCGGTGCAACAGGTTTTGAACTGGTGGCAAGGCAAAACGGTGTTTTCAGGCAGCTGAAAGCACCACCTTGATGGCCCAGACGGCACAGCCGGGCGTTCACAGCCCGCAGGCCTTATGGTTCTTTCACTTAACCCCGCGGTGCTGCGCACCGCAATGTCAACGCCGCCCATCCGTCGATCTCCATGCAAACCGCCGCAAGGCTGGCTGCATCCCGACTGCTTGAGTGGTTTTAGGAAATTCAATGTCTGAATCTTTTGCCGCCCTATTCGAAGAGTCCTTGAAACGCGCTGAAATGCGCTCGGGCGAAGTCATCACCGCTGAAGTCGTTCGCATCGAACACAGCCACGTGGTGGTCAACGCTGGCCTGAAGTCGGAAGCGTATGTGCCTCTGGCCGAATTCAAGAACGATCTGGGCGAACTCGAAGTCCAGGTGGGCGACTTTGTGTCGGTCGCCATCGACTCCGTGGAAAACGGCTTCGGCGACACGCTGCTGTCGCGCGACAAGGCCAAGCGCCTGGCCTCGTGGATGTCGCTGGAAAAAGCGCTCGAGTCGGGCGACTTCGTCACCGGCACGACTTCCAGTAAAGTCAAAGGTGGCCTCAAGGTCATGGTCAACGGCATCAGCGCCTTCCTGCCGGGCTCGCTGGTGGACAGCCGTCCAACCAAGGACCTGACCCCGTACGAAAACAAGACCCTGGAATTCAAGGTCATCAAGCTCGACCGCAAGCGCAACAACGTGGTGCTGAGCCGTCGCGCCGTGGTGGAAGCCTCCATGGGCGAAGAGCGCGCCAAGCTGATGGACACGCTGAAAGAAGGCGCCATCGTTCACGGCGTGGTCAAGAACATCACCGAATACGGTGCGTTCGTGGACCTGGGCGGTATCGACGGCCTGCTGCACATCACCGACATGGCTTGGCGCCGCGTCCGTCACCCAAGCGAAGTGGTGACGGCTGGCCAGGAAATCACCGCCAAGATCCTGAAGTTCGACACCGAGAAGCACCGCGTCTCGCTGGGTCTGAAGCAGATGGGCGACGATCCATGGATGGGCGTTGCTCGCCGCTACCCGCAAAGCACCCGCATGTTCGGCAAAATCACCAACATCGCCGACTACGGCGCATTTGTTGAGCTGGAGCCAGGCATCGAAGGTCTGGTCCACGTGTCCGAAATGGACTGGACCAACAAGAACGTGGCCCCTTCCAAGCTGGTGTCGCTGGGCGACGAAGTTGAAGTCATGGTGCTCGACATCGACGAAGACAAGCGCCGCATTTCCCTGGGCATGAAGCAATGCCGCGCCAATCCATGGCACGAGTTTGCCGAACAGACCAAGCGTGGCGACCGGGTCAAGGGCCCGATCAAGTCGATCACCGACTTCGGCGTGTTCGTGGGTCTGGCTGCCGGTATCGACGGTTTGGTGCACCTGTCCGACCTGTCCTGGAACGAAACCGGCGAAGCCGCCGTGCGCAATTTCAAGAAGGGCCAGGAAGTGGAAGCCATCGTGCTGGCCATCGATGTGGAGCGCGAGCGTATTTCCCTGGGTATCAAGCAGCTCGACGGCGACCCATTCACCACCTTTGCTTCGGTGAATGACAAAGGTTCCGTCGTGACCGGCAAGGTCAAGACCGTGGACGCCAAGGGTGCCGAGATCGACTTGGGTGAAGACGTGCTGGGCTATCTGCGCGCCTCTGAAATCAGCCGTGACCGCGTGGAAGACGCACGCAACGTGCTGAAAGAGGGCGACGAAGTCAGCGCCGTGGTGGTGAACATCGACCGCAAGACCCGCAACATCCAGCTGTCCATCAAAGCCAAAGACATGGCGGATCAGAACGAAGCCATGGCCTCGCTGAGCCAGCAGTCGTCCCGTGAAAACGCTGGCACCACCAGCTTGGGTGCTCTGCTGCGCGCCAAGCTCGACAGCAACAACTGAACCGACTGAATCCGGGTGGATGCGTCGCATCCACCCTTTTCAGTCCAACAGCCTGATCGAGCCCCCTCCCCGACATGACCCGCAGCGACCTTGTTGAAGCCTTGGCCGGCCGTTTTGGCCAACTCGCCCACCGTGATGCAGAATTCGCCGTCAAGACGATTCTCGACGCCATGGGCGACGCCCTCGTCAAGGGTCACCGGATCGAAATTCGGGGCTTTGGCAGTTTTTCTGTCAACCGCCGCGCACCGCGCATCGGCCGCAACCCACGCTCGGGAGAGAGCGTGATGATCCCGGAGAAGCGCGTGCCGCATTTCAAGCCGGGCAAAGCCCTGCGCGAACAGGTGGACGCCAAGACCGCGGAGATACTGAGACGCGAACCCCAAAAACCGGCGTGAAGGCGACTGCACCGCGCAGCGACCTGATCGCTACAATCATGCCTCCACAAAGGGGATGATTTGAAATACCTGATGTGGCTGCTCAATGCAGCCATTTTTTTTGTACTGTTCGCCTTCGCGCTGAACAACCAGGAACCCGTCACACTGCGCCTGTTTTTCGGCGCCAGTTGGCAGGCACCGCTGGTGCTCGTCCTGCTGATGGTGCTGGTGCTCGGCGTGTTTCTGGGTGTGGCCGTCATGCTGCCCTTGTGGCTGCGGGCCAAAAAGGCACGCCGCCAGATCGCCACCGCCAGCACGGAATTTGGCGCAGAGTCGATGCTCATGTCCGGCCCGAACGACCCGCGACATGGACTATGACCTGACCTGGGCGCTGTGGGGCCTGCCTCTGGCCTTTGCCTTGGGCTGGGGCGCTTCCCGGCTGGACCTGCGCCAGTGGCGCCTGGAGAGCCGGCAAGCGCCCAAAGCCTACTTTCGGGGCCTGAACTACCTGCTGAACGAGCAACAAGACCAGGCGATCGATGCGTTCATTGAAGCGGTTCAAGGCGACCCCGACACCGCCGAACTGCATTTTGCCTTGGGCAACCTGTTTCGCCGCCGGGGCGACTACGACCGCGCCGTGCGGGTACACGAACACCTGCTGGCCCGTGCCGACCTGAGCCGCAAAGACCGCGACCGGGCCCAACACGCCCTAGCGCTGGACTTTTTGAAAGCCGGCTTGCTGGACCGCGCCGAAACCGCTCTGCACAAGCTGGAAGGCTCGGCCTTTGAAGGCGAAGCCTTGCTGGCCCTGCTGGCTATTTACGAGCGCTCACGCGACTGGACCCAAGCCAAACGCATTGCGCAGCGGCTCGAAACCGCCGAGCAAGGCAGCTTCACCACACGGCTGGCGCACTACCTGTGCGAAGAAGCTGAACAAGCGCAGCGCAGCGGCGACACCGCCTCAGCCGCACGACTGCTGGCTGAAGCCGTAGAAAAAGCACCGCAGCTGGCACGGGGATGGATGGCGCTGTCCAGCCTCAGAATCCACACCGGCGACCCCACGGGCGCATTTGACGCGCTGGTTCAACTCAGCCAACAAGCCCCTCAAGGCATGCCGCTGGCCGCACGCGCCCTGGCCGACCTCGGTCAGCAAACCGATCGCCAAGCGCAAGCCTTGGCGCTGCTGCAGGCCTGCCATGACCGGGCACCGTCGCTGGATGTGACCGAAGCCCTGGCCAGCCTGGGCGCAGACCCGCAAACGGCCCGCTCGCGCTACCTCAGCCACCTGGAGCGCGAACCCTCGCTGGTGATCGCCACCCAATGGCTGGCGGGCGAACCCCTCTCGGAACCCGACGCCAAAACGCGGGTACAAGCCGCACTGGAACAAGCCAGCGCCCCTCTCAAACGCTACCGCTGCGCGGCCTGCGGTTTCGAAGCCAGGCAACACTTTTGGCAGTGCCCCGGCTGCCAGGCCTGGGACAGTTACCCGGCCCGTCGCGTCGAAGAGCTTTGAGGTCCAGCCCCTGACGCTGGCGCACTCAGAACGGCATGCGCCGCGACCGGAGGGGGTGGACAGCTTCCAGCTCGCCACCCAGCCGACCACGGCTCAACGACGGCTGGGGTCACGTTCACCACGGGCTGGCTGGGCCACCAGCGCATGCGCTATCGGCTCACATTCGCCGGAGTGAGCGCATGGAGCAACCCGTGCCCGGAAAGCCGATGGCCGCAACCACCGCCATACTGGCCAAAGGCCTTGTCTGCCTGCCCCAGGAAAGTCTTCACATCTTCCCCGGAAGCCACATCACCAACTGTGGGAACCACCACAGCAAACACACGGCCAGCACCATGCAAAAGAAGTAGGGCAGGCATGCCCAGGCGATCCAGTTGATCTCGCGTTTGGTCATGCCTTGCAGCACAAAGAGGTTGAAGCCCACAGGCGGTGTGATCTGCGCCATTTCCACCACGATGACAACGAAGATGCCGAACCAGATCAGGTCGATGCCTGCAGCCTGCACCGTCGGGATCAACACGCCCATGGTCAGCACGATCATGGAGATGCCGTCGAGGAAACATCCCAGCAGAATAAAGAACAGTGCCAACGCCACCAGCAAGAGCCCCGGGGACAGACCGAGCGAGCCCACCCACTCGGCCAGGTGGCGTGGCAGGCCGAGATAACCCATGGACAAGGTGAGGAACGCGGCCCCGGCCAAGATCAAGGCCATCATGCAGTACAGCCTGGTGGCGCCCAGCAGCGCATCTTTGAAGTTGTTCCAGGTCAGCGATTTCTGATAGGCCGACAACAACAACGCGCCGACCACGCCGAGCGCAGCCGCTTCGGTGGCGGTGGCAAAGCCGGTGTAGATCGAGCCGATCACGCCACCGATGAGGAACACCACCGGCATCAGTTCGCTTGAGGCGCGCAGCTTGTCCACAAAACGCATGGTGGCGTCGGCCTTCGGAACCTTGTCCGGATTCATCAGGGCCCAAATGATCAGATAGCCGCTGAAAATCCCGCCCAGCAACAGCCCCGGGATTACCCCGGCCACGAACATCTTGGCGATCGACACCTCGGCAGCCACGCCGTAAACGATCATGATGATGGACGGCGGGATCAAGAGACCCAGCGTGCTCGCACCACCCAGTGAACCGATCACCCGCTCGGGCGGATAGCCACGCGCGGTCAGCTCGGGGATCGTCATCTTGCCGATGGTGGCGCAGGTGGCGGCCGAGGAACCGGACACGGCCGCAAAAATGGTGCTGCCCAGGATGTTGGTGTGCAACAGCCCGCCGGGCAAGGAATTCACCCAGGGCGCCAAGCCCTTGAACATGCTCTGAGACAGCTTGGTGCGAAACAGGATTTCGCCCATCCAGATGAAGAGCGGCAAAGCGGTCAGTGTCCAGCTGCTGCCCGATCCCCAGATGGTGACCGCCATGGCGTCGCCCGCACTGCGCGCGGAGAACAACTCCATGCCGATCCAGGCCACACCGGCCAGTGTGAGACCAATCCAGACGCCGCTGCCCAGCAAGGCAAACAGGGTCACGGCTAAAACGACTGCGACGAACATCTCATTCATGACGGGTCTCCGTGCCCTCTGTGCGTTGCCGACGACCCGTAGCCTCCAGCACCCACTCGTCCACAAAGGCGATGAGCAGCACCACGGCGCCCAGGGCCATCGCCAACTGGGGAATCCAGAGGGGCGTGGCGTCATTCCCGGTGGATACGTCACCGAATTCATGCGACTGCCACACCAAGCGCAAGGCGTACCAGGCCAACAACCCCGCCAACGCCACCGCCGCCGTCAGCGACCACAGTTCCAGACCCCGACGTGCGGGCCCACTGAGCTTGCCCAGCAGCAGCGTGACGCGGATATGTTCGTTGCGCTTGAGGGTGTGCGCCATGGCCAGGAACCCCGCTGCGGCCATGGCGTAACCCGCGTAGGCGTCCGTTCCCGGGACGTGGAAGTGAAACTGTCGACCGAGCACCGACAGCAGAACCATGACCAGCACGCCGATCATGAAAACCGCTGCGCACCAGGCGCAGCCGTCATACAAAGCATTGAGCGTGCGTCGCATGGTGTTGTCCGTGCTTCATTTGCGGAACGCGTCGACCATCGCCTGGCCTTCGGGACCGGCCTTGGCCAGCCATTCCTTGAGCATGGTGTCACCGACCTTCTTCATGTCGGCGCTGAGCGCCGCAGGTGAGGGCAAGATCTGCATGCCCCCCGCCTTGAGCTTGTCCAGGCTTTCGGTGTTGGCCTTACGGCTCTCGACCCAGCCGCGCGTTTCGGCATCGACAGCGGCCTTGAGCACGGCGGCCTGGGTCGGCTTGTCCAGCGCATCAAAGGCCCGCTTGTTCACCAACAGGGCATTCTTGGGCAGCCAGGCCTGGGTGTCGTACCAGTACTTCACATGTTCGTGAAGCTTGGCGTCGGCACCGGTGGGACCACTCGACATCATGGTTTCGGTCACGCCGGTGGCGAAGGCCTGACTCACTTCTGCCGCTTGCACCGTGACGGGCTGAGCGCCCACCAGCTCTGCAATGCGCGCGGTGGCCGGGCTGTAAGCACGCCACTTGATGCCTTTGAGGTCGGCCGCACTGTTCAGCGGCTTCTTGCTGTACAGGCCCTGTGGCGGCCATGGCACGGCGAACAACACCATCATGCCCTGCTCGGCAAGCTTTTTCTCCAGCACGGGCCGCTGCGCCCTCCAGAGCTTGGCGGCCTCGTCGTAGCTGTCGGCCAGGAACGGCAGACCATCGGCACCGAAGATCGGCCACTCGTTCTGGTAATTCACCAAAATGATCTCACCGGCCTGTGCCTGACCGCCCTGCACCGCGCGCTTGATTTCGGGTGCCTTAAACAGGGCGGCGTTGGCATGCACCGTGATCTTGAGCTTGCCGCCACTGGCCTTGTCCACGTCGACCGCGAACTGACTGATGTTGACCGTGTGGAAGTTGCTGGCCGGGTAGGCGGTGGCCAGATCCCACTGGACTTGGGCAAAGGAGGGTTGCGACAGCGCAAACGCAGCAGCGACGACCGAGAGTTGGAAAGCGCGACGTTTCATGGAAGCTCCTAAGGGTGAGGTGGAACCGGTTGCAGGTCAATCCTGCGCTAAGCTGATCGGACTGTAGATATCAAGCCACTAAATTGTGATCGGTATTTTCCCTAATCACCAATATTTTGTTGACAATTTATCGGCAAAAAATTTTAGAATAAGCCACCCTGAAGGACAACACATGGCCAAGACGCCCAAAGCAACTGTCGGTCCCATCCCCAAGGCCACCGGTACACACATCGTGTCCTCGGCGCACCTGGTCTCGCCACAAAGCGCGGAAATGAGCGAGTTCGAGTTCGGCCTGATCGTGGCCAGCAACGCCTTTCACCGCTGGGTGGTGCACTGCATGGCGGCCGCGGAGTTGAAAGACCTGATGCCGCTGGACGTGCTGGTGCTGCACCACGTCTCGCACAGGACACGCAACAAGCGGCTGTCCGACATCTGTTTCATCATGAACATCGAGGACACCCACCTCGTGAACTACTCGCTCAAGAAGCTGGTGAGCCTGGGTGTGGTCGCCTCCAGCAAGTCGGGCAAGGAGGTCACCTACGCCGCCACCGAAGCGGGCAGCGCCACCGTGCAGCGCTACCGCGAAATCCGTGAGCAATGCCTGATCCAAGCGCTGCATGCCGACGATGCGCTCAACAAAGACATTGGCGAACTCGCGCGCTTGCTGCGTGTGTTGTCCGGCATGTACGACCAGGCGGCTCGCTCCGCCGCATCGTTGTGAAGACCGCCCCACGCCTGCTCGCCCTCGGTGACAGCGCCTGGACGCTGGAGTTCGGCAACGCCATCGACCCCGCCATCAACGCCCGGGTCATGGGCCTGGCCGACCAGCTCGCGCTGGCCCGTGGCACAGAGGCGCTACTGTCCAGCGTGACCGATGTGGTGCCCACCTTCCGCTCGCTCACGGTGCATTACAACCCCGTGGAAGCCAACGCTGCTGTCTTGGGAGAGCGCTTGCTGGTGCTCGCCCGGCAAGCATGCCCCGCCACGCAGCCAGGCCGCTTGTGGCATCTGCCGGTGTGTTTCGACGCCGACTTCGCGCCCGACCTGCCGGGCCTGGCCGAGGCCAAGGGGTTGAGTCCTGGCGACGCCATTGAGCGCCTGCTGGACGCCCGCTTTCGCGTCTACATGCTGGGCTTCCAGCCCGGCTTTCCCTACATGGGCGGCGTGCCATCCGAGCTGCAGATGCCCCGCCTGCCCGTCCCGCGCCAGAAGGTTCCTGCGCAATCCGTGGCAGTGGCGGGCGCCATGTGCTCGGTCTACCCTTGGGAAAGTCCGGGCGGCTGGCATTTGGTGGGTCGCACCCCGGTGGTGCTGTTCGACCTGCGCTATGCCGACCACCCCGCCATGCTCGGCGCTGGTGACGAGGTGCGCTGGTACGCGGTGGACCGTCAGACCCACGATGCGCTCGCTGCCGAAATTGCACAAGGCCTGCCGCGCGAGACGTTTCTGAAAGCGCTGCACGGATGAGCGGACTCCTCGACATCGTTCAGCCCGGCATCGCCACCACCGTGCAAGACAGCGGCCGGGTGGGACACCGGCACCACGGCATGCCGCTCTCCGGCTGGCTGGATGGGCCATTGGCCCAAGCCGCGAATGCGCTGTTGGGCAACCCGCTCGACCACGCCGTGCTGGAGCTGCGCGGCATGGGCACGGTGTTGCGTGTGAAGGCCGGGCCGGTGAGGGTCGCGCTCACAGGTCGCATCAGCGCCACCTGCTTGCGGACCGATGGCGGCCGCAGCACCCTGCCCGCCTGGCACAGCGCCACGCTGCAAGAAGGTGATCGCCTGCATCTGGGCTCAGCAGACAGCGGCAGCGCTTACCTGGCGGTGGCGGGCGGGCTGCTGGTGCCGCCGCAGCTCGGTAGCCGATCCAGCTACTGGCGCGCCGGGCTCCCCGGCGTGCTCGGCCGGGCTTTGCGCCCGGGCGACGAACTGCCTTGCGGCGCCTGGACGCTAACCGACCCCAGGGAGTGGCGGTGCCGCACGCCGTGGACGGCCGGCGATGGCCCGGTGCGCGTGCTGCTCGGGCCCCAGCACGACCACTTCAGCGTCGAGACCATCGCGCAGCTTCTGAGCCAGGACTGGGAAGCCACCGCCGCACAGGACCGCATGGGCCTGCGTTTGCTGGGTGAGCCGCTGCGGCACATCCATGCCGCCGCTGCCGACATCGTGTCCGACGGCGTGGCGCCCGGCGCCATCCAGGTGCCGGCCAGTGGCCAGCCCATGGTGCTGCTGGCCGACGGCCAGACCGTGGGCGGTTACCCGAAAATTGCGACTGTGATCAGTGCCGACCTGCCCCGGCTGGCGCACCTGCGGCCCGGCACACGGGTGCGCTTTGAAAGCGTCAACCTGGAAACGGCGCACCGCGCGCTGCTGAGCGAGCGCGACCGCTGGCAACGCTGGCTCACCACCCTTGAGACCTACCTGCCGCCCGGCACCGTGGACGAAACCGCCCTGTATGGCGCCAACCTGATCAGTGGCGTGTTGCACGCCACGCCCTGACAAGGAGCACCCATGAAGCAACCCACCATCAACCTCAATGCCGATCTGGGCGAAAGCTTCGGCGCCTGGCGCATGGGCGACGACGCGGCGCTGCTGCAGGTGATTGGCAGCGCCAACATTGCCTGCGGCTTCCACGCGGGCGACCCGGTGGTGATGCGCGACACGGTGCGCCTGGCACTGACCCAAGGCGTGAGCCTGGGCGCGCACCCGGCGTTTCCCGACCTGCAAGGCTTTGGCCGGCGCGCGATGCAGCTGTCGGCCAAAGAGCTGGAAGCCGCCATCCTGTACCAGGTCGGTGCGTTGCAGGCCATGGCGGCAGCCGAAGGCGGCCGGGTCACCCACGTCAAGCCGCACGGCGCGCTCAACAACATGGCCTGCGCCGACGCCGCCGTGGCCGCCACCGTGGCCCGGGCGGTGCGGGCGCTGGACCGCGAACTCATCTTGCTCGCGCCCGCCCTCTCGGCACTGGAAGCAGCGGGCATGGCGGCCGGCCTGCGTGTGGGCCGCGAGGTGTTTGCCGACCGCACCTACCAGGCCGACGGCCAGCTTACCCCGCGCTCGCAGCCCGGCGCCGTGCTGCACGGCGCCCAGGCCTGCGTGCAACACGTGCTGCGCATGCTCGACGCGCAAGGCATCGTCACCACCGATGACCAGCGCCTGCCCACCCGCATCGACAGCATCTGCGTGCATGGTGACGGACCCGACGCCGTGGCTTCGGCACAGCAACTCCGCGCAGCGCTGGAAGCCGCTGGCTACCGGCTGGCACCGCTGAACGCGCTGGCCTGAACCCCGGATTTGGGCTGGGTATCATCAAAGCCCCTCACTTCACCCCCCTCCCGCTGGCGGGAGCGGGAGCCGGTCCCAGACGCACCGGCGCAACCCAAGGAAATCCGTGTTCAAGAATGTAACGATCTACCGCATCGCGCCCGGCTGGGACGTGACGCTGGAAGCGATGGAAGCCGCGCTGGACGCGGCGCGCTTTGTGCCCTGCGGGGCCTCGCAAGACAAGTCGGTGGGCTGGGTAGAGCCGCGCGGCGAACCGCACGGCCCGCTGGTGGAGTCGGTGGCGGGGCAGCGCATTTTGAAGCTGATGATCGAGACGAAAAGCGTGCCGGGTTCGGTGGTGCGCGAAAAGGCGCAAGAAGAAGCCGACCACATTGAAGCCGCCACCGGCCGCAAACCGGGCAAAAAAGAAACCAAGGCCCTGCGTGAAGACGCGCTGCTGGCCTTGCTGCCTCAGGCCTTTCCGCGCCGCGGCGCTACCTGGGTCTGGATCGATCTGGCCAACGGCTGGCTGGTGACCGACGCCAGCAGCCAGGGCAAGCTCGACGAGTTGGTGACTGCGCTGGTGAACGCCTTCAACGACCTGAGCCTGACGCTGCTGCAAACCCAGGTGACGCCACAGACCGCCATGACACAGTGGTTGTCGGCCACCTCACCCGACGAATGGCCCGGCCGTTTCAGCGTGGAGCGCGAGTGCGAGTTGAAGTCGGGCGACGAAGAAAAGAGCGTGGTGAAATTCACCCGCCACAACCTGGCCACCGACGAGGTGCGCCAGCACATCACCGAGGGCAAGCTGCCCACGCGCCTGGCCATGAGCTGGGAAGGCCGCATTGGCTTTGTGCTGACCGAATCGCTGCAACTGAAAAAACTGACGTTCCTGGAGGGTGTGTTCGACGATCGCGCCAGCGACGATGAAAGCGGTTTTGACACCGATGTGGCGCTGACCACCGGGGAACTCACCCAGCTGATCCCCGAGCTGATCGAAGCGCTGGGTGGTGAAATGGCCTTTGGCGCTGCGCCAGCCGATGCACCCGCCGCCAGTAGCGCCAGCAGGGGTCAAGCAGCCGTCACGGCTGTGGGCGACGACGGCGACCCGCCGTTCTGACATCCTCCCACCTGACACCGCACGCCCACCTTGCCCAGCGTCATCGCCATTTGCCTCGGTGCCTGCCTAGGTGCGCTTGCCCGCTGGCGGCTGAGCCTGTGGCTCAACCAAGGCACGGCCCTGCTGCCCTGGGGCACGCTCACGGCGAACTGGGTGGGCGCTTACCTGGTGGGTTTTTCCGTGGTGGTGTTTCAGAGTCAGACCCAGCTGGACCCGGCTTGGCGCCTCGCCATCGTCACGGGGCTGCTGGGCGCACTCACCACGTTTTCCACGTTTTCGGTGGAGGTGGTGAGCATGTTGCAGCACGGCCGCTGGTTGCTCGCTGCCGGCACCACCAGCCTGCACCTGCTGGGCTCGCTGCTGCTCACCTGGGCCGGCATGCGCACCGCCAGTGTGTGGTTCACCGCCGGCTGATGCTGAGCGTCTGAACTACTTCAGCACGGCGCCGGAGGCGTCTTGCACCTGCACGTTGATCGCGATGCCCTGGCGCACACTCATCGACACGGTGCAGAAATCTTCGAACTGAGCCAACACGCGGTCCAGATGCTCCAGCTCGGCGGCGGGCCGACCCAGTTCCAGCTTCACGTTGATCCCCACGATGCGCAGGCGCTTGTCGGCGTTGCGCCCCATTTCGGGCGTGGCCGTGGCCTTGAGCTCGCCAGGGTCTTGCTTGAACTTCTGCAGCGCAAACACCAGGCTCGCGCTCAGGCAGTTGGCCACCGCTGCCAGCAGCATGTGGTTGGGCGCTGGCCCGCTGCCCTGCCCCAGCGGCTCGGGCTCGTCGGCCAGCATCGTGGCGATATTGGGGCCGAAATCCACCAGAAACTGGTAACCGGATTGCCGGGTGATCGTGACGATCGCGTTGTCGCTCATGGGGACTCCTGTGGGTGAAAAGGCAAGCCATTGACCCGCCTCAATAGGGCAAAAGATACCGGGAACACCATGGAGCCTTGACAAATATCAAGGTTTTTCCAAGGCATCTGGACCTATAGTAACAAACCCCCAGGGGTATAAAGCCAAAAACCAAACCACTGGGCAGCTGGCACACAGGTACCACATCACAGGAGACAAACATGCCCCAAGAATTCCCCAAGGCAAGAATGCCGATGTTGCCCGAGCCGGCCAGGCGGCGCTTTCTCTCGGGTCTTGCTGCACTGCCCCTGGCCGCCGCAGTGGCGCAGACCAGCACGGCAGCCCGAGCCACCACGGTGAAAACCAGCGTCCGTATTGTCATTGCCGGTGGCGGCGCGGCGGGCCTCACAGCGGCGTCTCGCCTGGCGGCTGCGCTGCAGGGCGCCAGCATCACGGTGGTGGATTCGCGCAAGGAACACTATTACCAACCAGGTTTCACCCTGGTGGCCGCCGGCATCAAGCCGCAAGACTATGTGACCTCGCCAACCAGCAGCTACATCCCCAAAGGCGTGGAATGGGTGAACGAGCGCGTGGCCGAGATCGACCCCGAAGGCAACAAGGTGGTCACCGAGAGCGGCAAGGCGGTCCCCTACGACTATCTGATTGTGGCCACTGGGCTGGAGCTGCACTACGCAGGCATTGAAGGCATGGACACGGCGCGCATTGGGCAAAACGGCCTGGGCAGCATCTACCACAGCCCGCAAGCCGCCTCGGCCACCTGGGGCGCCCTGAGCCAGTTTGCCGACTCCGGTGGCGTGGGCCTGTTTGGCCGCCCGGCGGGTGAAATGAAGTGCGCAGGCGCGCCACTGAAATACGCCTTCATTTCTGACGACCACTTGCGCCGCCGGGGCAACCGCGGCAAGGCGGAATTGATCTACATGGCACAAAGCAAGTCCCTGTTTGGCGTGCCCATCGTGGCCGAAAAGGTTCGCATGCTTTTCCAGGACCGTGGGGTCAAGGTCAACCACGAACACGTGCTCCAGTCGATCGACCTGGACAAGCGCCTGGCCACGTACAAAACCCCCACCGGCACGGCCGAACAGGCTTACGATTTCATCAACGTGGTGCCGCCCATGCGCGCACCCGAAGCCGTGCGCAACAGCCCGCTGCCCTGGACCGAAGGCCCGTTTGCCGCCGACGGCTGGATGGAGGTGGACCGCGACACGCTGCGCCACAAGCGCTACCGCAATGTGTTCGGTGTGGGCGACATTGCCGGCGTGCCCAAGGGCAAAACAGCGGCCAGTGTGAAATGGCAGGTGCCCGTGGCCATTGACCACCTGATCGGCGACATCACCGGCAAAGCCTCCGCCGAGGTCTACAACGGCTACACCTCGTGCCCGCTGATCACGCGCCTGGGCCAGGCCATGCTGATCGAATTTGACTACAAGGACAACCTCATCATGTCCTTCCCCGGTGTCATTGCGCCGCTGGAAGAGCTGTGGATCAGCTGGGTCATGAAGACCATGGCGCTCAAGCCCACCTACATCAGCATGCTGCGCGGTCGCGCCTGACCGCCAAGGAGAACCCCATGAAAGAACTCGACCCGCTGGTCTTCCTGTCCGTGTTTCAGGAAATGCTCGGCTTCTGGCTCTGGATCATGCTGGCGGCTGCGGTGGTGGGCGTGGTGGCGTTTGTCGCCTTGCTGGTGCGCGAACGCGGCCTGGTGTCGCGCCGGCTGGTGCAGTCCGAGTTGCTGGGCATTTTCGGTGGCGCCGTGGCGCTGGTCATCATGGCCCGGGTGTCTTCGTCGGGCTTTACCGATGCGGGCGGCCCGGCCGACTGGTTCCTGATTGCCTTGGTGTACGGCGTGGGCCTGGTGGCCACGGTGGTGCTGGCCTACACGGTCATGGGCTGGATATCGCCGCGGCGCAGCGCGCGCTGAACGCTGCTTCAGCCGCCCCCGCGCTGCATGTACAGGTCAAACCGTTTCATGAACGCATAGCGCTGCTCGCTGTCCAACCCGTCGAACGCAAAGCCCACGCGCAGCACCGGCATGCGCATGAGCGCTATCACGCGAGGCGGCATGGTCTGCCAGCGCAACTGCAAGACGCCGGGCGGAACGCTCACCTGGGCCGACTGGCCTTGCATCTGCCAGGCGCAGCTTCCGATAGCGGCAGGCAGCCAGCCCAGCCACTCGGCTTCGGTGCAGCCCATGTCGCGTTCAAAGGTTTCGGCGTAGCTCGATTGCATGTCAGCGTTTCAACCTCGCGAACAATGATCCGCTCCGGCGCGAAAGGACCACCCCAGGGACATCGCCGGGCTGGCTTTGCCAGACGGCTGGTGTCGCCCCCTTTAGGGGGTCGCGCGCAGCGCGGCGGGGGTGGTTCATCCACTAGCCACCGGCGATGGGCGGCCAGATGGCCAGCACATCGCCCTCCATCAGCGTGGCCGTCATGCGCTTTTCGGGCTCGATGTACTTGCCGTTCACCAGGACCAGATGCACCAGCTTGGGCGGCAAGCCAAAGGGTTCAATGATTTTGCTGATGGGCAAGGCCGGATCGATTTCGAGCGCGATCTGGTTGCTGCGCCGGGCGTCGGCGGGCAAATAGTCGGTGAGCGTGGCAAACAGTTTGAGCGTGATGTTCATGGGTGCCATTTTCGGTGGCCAACACAATGCGGGAGAACCACCGGCCGCATGACCGCACACGGTGCCCAGGCACAGCGGAGCCATGGGGCGGGTGGCGATGCGGTCAACGGCGGCGCTCGTCGGCAGCGCCGCTCCAATGGCCCTGGCCCTGCGCGCTGGCCAGGTAGGCGTCCATCAGCCGGGTTGGGTCGTGCATGAGCTTGTCTTTCCACTCGCCCAGGCGCACCTGGCCTTCCACCAGGCCGCGCATCACGCCCACATGGTCCGTCCAGCCCACCGAGTTGCAGCCCACCATCACATCGTCTTTGAACTGCAGGCTCAGGTGGCGGCCCGAGGCCTTGTCGGTCAGCTCGGCGTGTTCACCACCAGGCACGCCCTCCCAGTTGCCAAAGCTGGTGGAAATCATGCCGAGCGTGTCCAGCACGTTGATCTGCGTCACGCCCTTCAGGTCGGCCCGCTGGCCCGCCATGTTGAGCGCTGCCACGCGGGCTTGCTCGGCGGCGTTGGGCTGGATGGCGCTGACGATGGTTTTTCCGCTCACCTTGTCAAAGGCCTCGGCGCAATCGCCCGCTGCATAAATGCCCGGCACATTGGTTTGCAGGGTTTCGTCGGTCAACACACCCACCAGGCAGCGCACGCCACTGTGTTCCAGGAATCCGATGTTGGGTCTGACACCGGTGGCGCTGATAACCAGATCGGCCTCCAGATGTTCACCCGTTGAGAGCCGCACGCGCATCTTGCCGCTGGCTTTCTCGGTCGAACCGATGCCGACCATTTCAGCAATCTTGCCCAGCAAACCGGGCTCGGCGCCATCGTCACGCTCAATCGCTTCCACCCGCGCACCGGTGTACACCTTCACACCCTTGGTGGCACACCAGTCTTTGATCATGCCGCCCGCCGTGGGGCCCATCATGCGCGGCACCATGCGGTCGCCCATTTCCACCACCGACAGGTCCACCCCGCGCTGCTGCAGCGCTTCCATGATGATGCAGCCGATGAAACCTGCGCCCATTTGCAACACCTTGGCGCCGGGTTGCGCCAGGTTGGCAATGGCGCGTGCGTCGGCCAGTGTCCAGCAGCTGTGCACACCGGGGCCGTTGATGCCGGGAATGGGCGGCGTGGCGGGCGACGAGCCGGTGGCGATCAGCAGCTTGTCAAAAGCCAGGGTGTTGCCGTCGCTCAGCGCCAGCGTGCGCTTGGCCGAGTCCAGCACTTTGGCGCGAACACCGCGGAACACCTGGATGTTCAGCGCTTCAAAATGTCCCGCTGAGTGGCGCAGGTGCGTGCCCTCCTCGCCCACCTTGCCGATGAGCAGGTAGGGAATGGCCATGCGCGAATACGGTGCTTCGTTTTCGTCGCCCACGATGGTGATTCGGTCGTGGGGCGCGTGCTTGCGAAGGGTCTCGGCGGCAATGACACCGGCCGGGCCGGCGCCGAGGATGACGTGGTGCATCTGGTTCTCCTGCGAAACAAAAAGGGGCAGCTGTTCTGGCTGCCCCCGCTGAGTTGACGGGTCGCGGAGGCGATCCTGAAACCGATCTCAGAGGCTCAGGCGGGCCTTGGTCTCGGCGGTCGGGCGGCCTTCCGCGTCCCAACCGCGCGCGGCGTAGTACTTGGGCAGCATCTCAGGCAGCTTGCTGACCATGCCTTTGGAGGCACCGGTCTTGGCGGCTTCGGTCAGCAGGCGCTTGGGCAGGCTGTCGTCCTTGGCGGTGAAGCCGGCGGCGTTGTTGAATTCTCGCTCCATGTTCCAGATGCGCTCACCGATCTTCTCCAGCTCTTCGGTGGTGAATTCCTCGTTGCAAGCGGCTTGCAGTTGCGGTGCCAGGTCGGCCACACCCCAGGCAAACGTGGTGAACACGCACAGGCCCGACGAGTCGAACGCGGCGGTCGCGTCCTGGAACGCCTTCACCAGTTCGGGCTTGCCCTCAGACTCGACCGGATCGGTCTTGACTGGAATACCCAGCACTTCAGAAGCAATGGTGTAGCCGCGCAGGTGGCAGGCGCCCCGGTTGCTGGTGGCGTAAGCCAGGCCAATGCCCTGGATGGCACGGCCGTCGTAGGCCGGGAATTCCTGGCCCTTGACGCTCATGGACAGATCAGGGTGGCCGTACTTCTCGGTCAGGCGCTTGGAGCCCATGCCAATTTCTTTGCCAAAGCCTTCACCGCGGGCGGTGATTTCGGCAAAGTGGGCCAGCGCTTGTGCCGAGCCAAACTTGGCATCAATGCCCAGTTGCTCTGCGGTCAGCACGCCCATTTCGTACAGTTCCATCACCGCGCCCACGGTGGCGCCGAAGCTGATCGGGTCAAAGCCCTCTTCGTTGCACAGCAGGTTGGCGTATTGCAGCGCTTCCAGGTCGTTCACACCGTTGGCCGCACCCAGCGCCCAGGCGGCTTCGTATTCCAGACCGCCGTTGGCACCCCAGTACTGCGGCTTGTTGGCCACGGTGAAATGGCCCTCGTCCATCTTGCTGATGCGGCCGCAGGCAATGGTGCAGCCAAAGCAGGCCTGGTTGGTCACCAGGTGCTTCTTGCCGTCGCTTTCGCGCGGTGTCACCATGGCTTCGGCCGAAATGTCTTTGGCGCCTTCGAACTGCACGTCGCGGTGGTTGCGGGTGGGCAGCGCACCGATTTCGTTGATCACGTTCATGAGCACCTGCGTGCCGTAAGCCGGCAGGCCCTGGCCCGTGACCGCGTTTTCGGCCAGGATCTTCTTTTTCTCGAAGGTGGTCTTCATGAAGGCCTTCGGGTCGCGGATGTTGCCCACGCCCTTGGTGCCGCGCACGGCAATGGCCTTGAGGTTTTTGCTGCCCATGACGGCACCCACACCCGAGCGGCCAGCCGCGCGGTGCAGGTCGTTCACCACCGCCGCATACAGCACGCCGTTTTCACCGGCCTTGCCAATGCTGGACACCCGCACCAGCGGATCTTGCAGGCTGGACTTGAGGATTTCTTCGGTCTTCCAGACACTCTGTCCCCAGAGGTGGCTGGCGTCGCGCAGCTCCACCTCGTCGTCGTTGATGTACAGGTACACCGGCTTTTCCGAGCGACCTTCAAAAATGACCATGTCCCAGCCGGCCATCTTGAACTCGGCACCCCAGTAGCCGCCCGAGTTGGAACAGGCGATGGCGCCGGTCAGTGGGCCCTTGGTGATCACCGTGTAACGGCCCCCGGTGGAGGCCATGGTGCCGGTCAGCGGGCCGGTGGCCCAGATGATCTTGTTCTCGGGCGACAGCGGATCCACTTTGGGATCGACTTCGTTGATCAGGTATTTGCTACCCAGGCCGCGCGAACCGATGTAGGCACGCGCCCACTCCATGTTCAGCGGTTCGGATTTCACGGTGCCCTCGGTCAGATTGACGCGGAGGATTTTTCCAGCCCATGACATATTGAGTCTCCTGTGAGTGTGGGTTCAAGCGGCAGGCTTAAGCTGCCGAAGGCTGGTTGCCCAGCTTGTCGGCCCACTGTTTCATCTTGTCCATGCCGGTCCAGTTGGCATCGATGAAGGTGATGGCGGCAGTGGGGCACGCCTCGACGCAAGCCGGGTCGCCGCCGCACAGGTCGCACTTCTGCACCTTGCCGGTTTCCTGCACGTAGTTGATGGTGCCAAACGGGCAGGCGATGGTGCAGACCTTGCAGCCCACGCAGGTGGTTTCGTTGACCACCTTGGCGCCGGTGACCTTGTCCACCGTGATGGCCTCCACCGGGCATGCATGCAGGCACCAGGCTTCGTCACATTGCGTACAGGTGTAGGGCACTTTTTTGCCGGTATGGTGAAAGTCAAACACCTTGATGCGCGATTTCGACGTGGCGTAGGTGCCGTAGTTCTCGAAAGAACAGGCCATTTCGCACTGCAAGCATCCGGTGCATTTGTCCGGGTTGATGTGCAGGACTTTCTGCATGTGAGGTCTCCTGGTGGGTAGCGGCGCTGCTGGTGCAGCGCCTTGCCTATGAAAGGAATTGCCTAAGCATTGTTGAAGGCTTAGGCCACTTTGAATTCAGGGTTATCCCTAGTCAACGAAGGCGGTTCTCATGAAATTCTCAAAATGAAACAAACCCGAGTTGGCATACTTGATGCTGCTTTGAATGGTGTCGCAGACGACCGAACAACAAAGAGAGACACGGCATGAACACAAGTCCGCTACAGCCCGGCACAGCAACCGCCACCGACCGCCTGGCGCTGATCGAAAGCGCACGCCGTGCGGTTTTGAATGAAGGCGGCTTGCACGCGGCGCCCTGGGTGGAACCCTGGATCGACCGCTCCTGGCGGCGCTGCCTGGCACACGGTTTTCGCCCCCAGCAGGCCCTGGCTTTTCAGGCGGTGTCGGCGCCCGCCACACACCGTGCCATCGAAGCCAGCCGTCCGCTGCTGCAAGCGGCGGCGCCAGTCATCCAGTCGCTCGCGAGGGCCATGGCAGACACCCGCTATTTCGCCATCTTGACGGACGCACACGGCGTGGTCATTGACGTGAACGGCCCGGTGGACCGCCACAACCCCCAGGCCAGCCTGATCGCCCGCATCGGTGTCGACCTGTCTGAACAGGCGGTGGGAACCACCGCCATTGGCGCCACCCTGGCCGAACTGCAGCCCGTGTGGTTGCACCGCGGAGAGCACTTCTTTGACGACACCGGCATCTACAGCTGCGCAGGTGCACCGCTGTTTGGACCCGACGGCCGCTGCGTCGGCATGCTCGATCTCACGGGCATCCACGTGACCGAACGACCGGCCCTGAAGCACCTGGTGGCGCAGTCGGCAAGAAACATTGAAAATGCCCTCACGCTGGCGCAGCCCCACCAGCTGCTGCTGCGCATCCACTGGCCCGGCTGCTCACCCGACGAAGACAGCGCGGGCCTGGTCTGCGTGGACGCCGACGGTTTTGTGAGCGGCACCAACCGCGCTGCCGCCGACATGCTGACGCTGACACCCGGTGTGCCATGGCCCCATTGCAGCGACGTGTTTGCCGTGCCGTTTGAGACCCTGTTTGATGACGCCCGCAACGCACGCGCCGCCCGCGAACTGCCCTTGTGGTCCGGCCTGCGGCTGGCGGTCTCGGCCCGGTTGAACACCGACCGGGGCAGAGCCACGCCCCAGCGCCCCGCAGCGCGCGCCGCGGTACCGCTCAAAGACGTGGAAACCGCGCTGATACGAAAAGCCGTGGAAGATGCGCGTGGCAACGTGATGGAAGCGGCCCGCGTGCTGGGCATCAGCCGGGCCACCGTGTACCGCAAGCTGGGTAGCAAGCGCCCCGGCGGACCCGCCTGATCTGACAGGGTTGCCCCTCAGGCCGTGGTGAGCGTGAGCTTGTTCTGCCGAAAAATGGCCAGCATTTCACCAGACGCGTGCAGACGGCGGAAAGCCTCTTCCACCAGCAGCCGAAGCTGGCGGTTGCGCGACTTGATCGCAACACCCACCGGCCAGCCACGGTCAACCAGATTGCCCAGCTTGATTTCCTCGATACCCAGGTGGGCAGGTGCAGCAGCAAGGCGGGCCAGCACATACTCGGCCTGGGCACGGGTCACGTAGGCGGCGGCCACCGTGCCATCCACCACCGCCTGCGCCGCCAGCAAACCGGTGTCGAACAAACGAACCTGATCTTTCAATATGCCGGCCCCGTAGCCCAACATCGCAGAGGTCAGGCCCATGCCGCTCTCCCCTGCCAGAGGCAGGCCTTTGAGGTCGTCCGGTGTCTCCACGCGTTGCACGCGCCGACGGTCGACCAGCAAAACGGGCACCTCTTTCTGGTAGGTGCCGAAAATGAAGGCCAGGCGATCGGCCATCATCAGGTGCATGTCCACAGGAACGCGCATCAGCAGGTCTGCGGGACCGTGGCCCAGGTAATGCCCTCGGGTCACCATGTTGCGCAGGTCGCCATGCATGTCTTCAGCCGCCTGGAAAGGCAGCAGGGAGAGGCCCAGACCCATCTCACGCGTCAAAGCGCGGGCAATGTCGATGTCGAGCCCTTGCATGTTGGCGGGCGGGCCGTATGAATAGGGTTCGTTGTCTTTGTAGACGGCCACGATGAGGGAGCCGCGCTGTTTGATGACATCGAACTCAGAAGGCTCACCATCGTCAGGCCGCTGGGCCAATGACAAGGGCGCCACGGTGGAGCACAGGGCCGCGGCGAGCACCTGACGGCGGCTCGGGTAGGCCGGGGCGCCGCTGGGCCATGGGGTGGCGGGGATGTCATGCTGGTTCAATCTGGTCTCCTGTGCCGGTTGGGCAAATCGTCGCCGTGTGGGTGGCGCTCTGGTCTGCCCGGGCGGCCTCCGCCGCCCTCAGGCAAAGCCTCAGAGGGCATCAGGGCTCACGGCGCGTTTCGAGGTAGGCCTTGATGGTCCAGATGGCTTCCTGCGACAAGGTGCTTTCAAAGGGTGGCATGTAGACGCGTCCATCCCGCACACGCCCGCGGCGCACAGTGGCCACATAGAACTCGTCCATTTCTTTGAAACACGCCTTCTTCTTGGCTTCATCTGCCATGCCCGTGCACTCTTGGTCAAACTTGCGCAAATCGGGAGAAATGCCCCCTGAGATGGCTTCGAGCCCGTGGCAACGCGCGCAATTCTGGTTGTAGGCCGAGGAACCGATGCGCAAGGCTTCCTTGTACTCCGGTGCGCCCGTGGTGTAAGGGTTGCTGTCCAGCCATTTTTCGCCCAGTTTGGGCAGCGAGCTGGTGTCGACTGCTTGGGGGGTGACATCCCCATGGGCATGGACCACCGCGGCGAGACCTGCGCACACGGCCAAGCCAACGGCCCAGCGGCCCAGAAGTGGGATACGGAAATGGGTGGGGTATTTCATGGGTTTGTCTCCGAAGTCTGAAAGCTGAAAAACGGGTACGCAACCATCCTCAGCAATATGCAGGCCAGGCACGCTTTGGGCCGAAGCAACGCCCTGTCAGCGCCCCGAGAAGCCTTCAGTTGCGCGCCGGGCAAGAGCCATCGCGCAACACCAGTGTTGCAATTTGAAGCAGAAAGATCCCCCCTGGTACAGACGCAGCCTGCCACAGGCCAACCCATGGGGTGAGCGCGCCTGTGGCGAGCAATTTGCTATGTCTGGAACACTCCAGCGTCACGGACTGGAGCAACCAAGGGAAAGCCTGTGTTGATCCCTGACACAGATGCGAGGACAATGAAATGCAAGAAATCAACAAAGTCGATCCGTCTTCGACGGGCCCATCGCATGAGATGGTGCCTTGGGGAATGGATCCCTGGGACACCTTGACCCCGGTAGCAGGAGACGACATGAACGGCGGGATGCAGATGCACGGCATGGGCCGCCCGAAGGGTGGCCATATGTCGAATGACTTAAAAGGCACGGATGCAGGCTTGATCTCTCAGTCGCACCGACGCTCGCTTGCGCACGGCCTGTCGGCACAGGACGAACCCGATTTTTCCAGCCCCGGACGCGGACTCCTGGCCGACGTGCTGGAGGAGAACAAGTTTCTTTTCCAGCATGCGGCGCCCGTCATGGAGACCCTGTACGACCAGATCGTCAACACCCACAGCATGGTGCTGCTGACGTCGGCACGGGGCATGGTGCTGCACTCGCTGGGCGACACCGACTTCCTGGAAAAAGCCTCCCAGGTGGCGCTGACCCCGGGCATGGATTGGTCCGAAAAAAACAAAGGGACGAACGCCATTGGCACAGCGCTGACCGAGCAAGAAGCGCTCACGGTGCACGGCAGCCAGCACTACCTGAACGCCAACAAATTCCTCACCTGTTCAGCAGCCCCCATCTTTGATCCCTATGGCCAGGTCATTGGCGCGCTGGACGTGACCGGAGACCACCGCAGCGTGCACCAGCACACGCTGGCGCTGGTGCGCATGTCGGCGCAGATGATCGAAAACCACATGTTTGCCGACATCTTCCCCAAAGCCATCCGCATCCACTTTCACACGCGATCGGAATTTCTGGGCACGCTGGTGGAAGGCATCGCGGTGTTCTCACCCGAGGGGCGGTTTCTGTCGGCCAACCGCAGCGCGCAGTTCCAGATGGGGCTGCCTTACAGCGCGCTCAAGGCACACACGTTTTCGTCGCTGTTCGGCATGTCGGTGTCGGCGCTCTTCGAACGCTTCAGCGGCGCGCTGCCCAACCCGAAACAACTCTGTTTGCACAACGGCGTGTCGGTGTGGTGCCGCATGAAAGCCAAGGCGGCCAACGCATGGTCAGGCTCGGTGACCAGCGCTCCCGCACAAGGCACGTCCAGCCCCGCAGACATGCGTTCTGGCGATGCACCCGGCACAGCTGTGCCGGTACCCGCGCCCCTGAAGCAAACAGGTAAAAAAATGCAGTTTTCCTCCCTGCACTACCTCGACACGGGTGACCGGCAGGTGTCGTCGGTGATCCACAAGTTGCGCATGGTCTCGGGGCGGGACATTCCCATCATGATTCTGGGTGAAACCGGCACCGGAAAGGACCTGCTGGCGCAAGCCATTCATGGCGATTCCACCCGGTCTGCGCAGCCTTTTGTGTCGGTCAATTGCGCCTCCATTCCAGACACACTGATCGAGTCGGAGCTGTTTGGCTACGAAGAAGGTGCCTTCACCGGTGCGCGCAAAAAAGGCTCCATCGGCAAGATCTTGCAGGCCCATGGCGGCACGCTGTTTCTGGACGAAATCGGTGACATGCCCAAGCACCTGCAGGCGCGGCTGCTGCGGGTGCTGCAAGAACGCAAGGTCAGCCCGCTGGGCGCGGGCAAAGAGGTGGATGTGGACGTGGCGGTGGTCAGCGCCACCCACAAAAATCTCAAAGACATGATCGCCCGGGGCGAGTTTCGGGAAGACCTCTACTACCGCCTCAATGGGCTGGTGGTGCGGCTGCCGGCGCTGCGCGAGCGGTCCGACTTCGACCTGGTGGTGCAAAAGATCCTCAAGTCGCTGTGTGAAAACGGTGAGCATGTGGGCATCTCGCCCGAGGTCATGGGCGTGTTCAAACGCTACCACTGGCCCGGCAATTTCCGGCAACTCCACAACCTGTTGCGCACAGCAGTGGTGATGGTGGGCTGCCAGGGCGAGATTGCTTTCGACCACCTGCCCGACGACTTTTTGGAAGAGCTGGAGCAAGGGCCGGCCGAAACCCGACTGACCCCGCCCATGCACATGTTTGCCTCTGAGGCGCTGCAGGCCAGCCCTTCAGACACCACGGCCATGCCCGAGCCAGAAGGCCACCGGCTGCAAGACGTGGCGCTGGGCGCCATGGCGCAAATGCTGCGGCTGCACAAGGGCAATGTGTCGGCCGCCGCCAAGGCGCTGGGCGTGTCTCGCAACACCATCTACCGCAAGAAAGACCAGCTACCGCCCGATGTGCTGGGCTAGCCACCGGGTGTACCCGCAGGGCTGAACTCACTGCCCCTGAATGGGCTGCATTTGCCCCGGAAGCGGCAGGGCGCTGGGAGCGCCCTGCTCCATCCACACAGGCTCCAGCTCGCGCCAGGCGCGCTGCACATTGAAGGCATGGCGCTCGGCGTAGCCCACCCACGAGCGGTAAGCAGGCAAGTCAACCACACCCACCTCCTGCGGCTGGCGGCCTTCGTCCATGGCGCGCAAAACACCCTGGCGCAAAGCCAGCAAATAGGCCCGCGTGCCCAGCAGCGCTGAAGGCACCTGCCCCGGCTCTGCACCAACCGACACCACCGTAGCCACCACTTGGGTTGGGCCCAGCGCTTGCAGACGGTTCAGCGCGTCCAGCCAGCCGTCCAGCCGGCCCTGCGCCAGCTCCGGAATGCGCTCGCCGTATACCAAGCCGCCCGCCCACAACAGGCGGTGTTCGGCGTTCCACAGCACCAGATCCCCCTCGGTGTGCCCCCGCTCAACCGGCATCACCTCCAGCACCATGGGACCCAACGTGAGCCGCTGACCCTCTTGCAAGGTGTGGGTGGGCAAAACGATGCGGGTACCCGCCATGGCTTCAGCCCCGACACGCGCCGTCAAACTGGCCAGGCAACCCGGGCAGCGCTGCTGCATCGCCGCGCGGGTGGCTTCGCTGGCCCAAACCGTCAGTTGTCCAGCGGCCCCCCTATCGGCAAACGCTGAGTTGGCGAGCACGTTTTCAGCGTGGGCGTGGGTGTTGACGATCCACCGCACCTCGGCACCGAAACGGCACGCCAACGAGCTGCGCACCCGCTCGCCATGGCGGTGGCTCGGCCCCGGGTCGATCACCAGTGCGTCTGCGCCCGCCACCAGCGCGGTGGTGGGCGCGACATGCCCACCATTCAGGGCCGACACCTCTCCTGGGTCCGATGGGTGCCAGACCCACACACCGGGGGCCAGGGCTTGCCAAGGCACCGCCGGGGAAGCCTCGCAGCCGTCGGTAGGCGTGCGGGCGTGTGCCGTGGGCCACAGGGCAGCCGCAGCCCACAGGCCCAAGGCCCACAGCCTGCTGGCCCCCCAGCGCGAGCGCCTGAACCCCATCACACGCTGCTCCGGACCCGGGCGCGCAAAGCGCTCAGCATGTCGGGCTCATGCCCCAGGTGCCCGCTACACGGCCCCGTCAAGGTCGCTGACCCGGGCGCTGTGTGTTGCCCCAAGCTGACCCAGCGGCGGCTGTTGGCGGGCGGGCAGATGGCGTCAAACCGCCCGTGCACCCAGTCCACCGCAACGCCCTGCTGGGCCAGGCTCAGCACCGCCCGGTCCAGCCCGCCTGGCCGTACAAAGCCCCGATGCAACAAGTAATGCGACTGGATGCGGAATTTGTTCAAAGCCCGCCGGTCAGCCTGGTTCATGCGCAGACGCTTCACCTGGGCCTGGGCCCGCCGCTGCTGGCGCTGCAGGGCGCCCCAGCCGCGCCTGATGGCGGCAGCCAGCACAGGCTGTTGCAGGCCCGGCGCCTGCATGGCGTGGCGCAAGCTGCGCCGCATGCCCCGGCCCGCCGCCTCGGTTTCCAGCAGGTTCCAGCGCCGCAACACGCGCAACGATGCAACACTGGGTGTACCAGATTGAAGCAATTGCTTCAGCCGCGCCAGCAAAGGCGGCAAAGCGTGGCCCGCCGCGGTGGGCCAGTGGGGCTCCGCGCCCAAGCTGCGCGTCACGCCGGGGCTGGGCTGCAACAAGCCCCCCACTTCGCAGCGCCGCAACGCAAAGGCACCGCGCAGCACCAGCCGCTCCACCCGCTCGGGATGCGCCTGCGCATAAGCCAGGGCCACCACCGTGCCCCACGAACCGGCCAGCACAGCCCAGCGCTCCACCCCCAAATGCACCCGCAACGCCTCCAGGTCGGCCACCAGGGCGTGGGTGGTGTTGGCGGTGGTTTTACCCTGTGGGCGGCTGGCACCGCAGCCGCGCTGGTCGGGCGCAATGGCCCACTGGCGCGCCAGGTCCAGCGGCGCCAGCATGCCGGGCTGGCAACTGCTGCCCGGGCCGCCATGCAGCATCAACCAGGGCTCACCGGCGGGGTTGCCCACCGCACGCCATGCCATGTGGTGCCCCCGACCCACCGACAGGTAGTGCGGCGCTGGCCAGGCACTGCCGCGAACGGCCTGCTTCGCAGGCTCAGGGTTGACCCTAGGTTGGACTTTCATGGCATTTATATTGCTTAATAACCTCGCGGCTTGATGTGCAGTGGTGCTGACAAGTTTGCAGACATGTTTCATGCCAACCCACTTTTGGAGACCTGACTATGCAATGGACCACCCCCGCTTTCACCGACCTTCGCTTCGGTTTCGAGATCACGATGTACATCGCCAACCGCTGATCCAGCACCGATCTGCAACCAGGCGCACGGGTGAACAACGCGTGCGCTTTTTTCTTCCTCTTTTTTTCCCTTTGTGACAGGTCAGTCTATGCGCATCCGGGTCCTGGGCTCTTCGGCCGGCGGTGGTTTTCCCCAGTGGAACTGCAACTGCCCCAACTGCGACGGCCTGCGCCGCGGCACCCTCAAGGTCAGCGCCCGCACGCAATCGTCCATCGCGGTGAGCGTGAACGAGGCCGACTGGCTGCTGGTGAATGCGTCTCCCGACGTGTTGACCCAGATCCGAGCCACACCCGCTTTGCAGCCCGCCCGCGCCATCCGCGACAGTGGCATCGCCGCCGTGTTGCTCATGGATGCACAAATCGACCATGTCACCGGATTGCTGATGCTGCGCGAGCGGCAAACGCCCTTGCCCTTGCTGGCCACGCCCGAAGTGTTTTCGGACATTTCCGCCGGCTTTCCCATCACCAAAATCCTGTCGCATTACTGCGGTGTCAACACCCACGATCTGCCGATTGACGGCAGCACGGTCGACGTGCCGGGCATGCCCGGCCTGCAGGTGCAGACCGTGGCGCTCTCGTCCAAGCCGCCTCCGTACTCTCCGTTTCGAGGCAACCCCCGCCCGGGTGACAACATTGGCCTTTTGCTGCGCAACCCCGCCACGGGGCAGCGCGCGTTTTACGCGCCGGGTCTGGCCGAAGTCACACCCGCGCTCATCGAGCTGATGTCTGTGTGCAGTGCGGTACTGGTGGACGGCACCTTCTGGACCAACGATGAAATGCAGCGCCTGGGCCTGTCGACCAAGGCCGCGCTCGACATGGGCCACCTGCCGCAAAGCGGCCATGGGGGCATGATCGAACAGCTGGACCGGCTGCCCGCTGGCGTGCGCAAAATCCTCATCCACATCAACAACACCAACCCCATGCTGGTGGAAGATTCCGACGAGCGTGCCGAGCTCACGGCTCACGGCATCGAGGTCGCCCACGATGGCATGGACATCACGTTCTGAAGAGCCCGGCCATGGAAATCGCACAAGCCATCCGCCCCGACAACCACCTGCCCGCCTGGAGCCCCGCTGAGTTTGAAGCACAGCTGCGCGACAAAGGCCGCAGCTACCACATCCACCACCCGTTCAATGTGCGCATGAACGCCGGCGGCTGCACGCCCGACGAACTGCGCTGCTGGGTGGCCAACCGGTTTTATTACCAAATCTGCATTCCTCGCAAGGATGCCGCCATTTTGGCCAACATGCCCGACCGCGCGCACCGCCGCCTGTGGGCCGAGCGCATTCTGGACCACGACGGATACGGCGACTTTGAGGGCTCGGCCGCTGGCGGCATTGAAGCCTGGACGCGCCTGGGTGAGGCCGTGGGCATTTCGCGTGAAGAACTCTGGTCTTTGCAACACGTGGTGCCCGCGGTGCGCTTTGCTTGCGACGCCTATGTGAATTTCGCGGCCAAAGCGCCCTGGCAGGAAGCGGTCTGCTCGTCCCTCACCGAAATGTTCGCGCCGCAGATTCACAAAGACCGCCTGGCCACCTGGCCCACCCACTACGCCTGGATCGAGCCCAGCGGACTGGGTTATTTTCGAAGCCGCATACCACTGGCCAGCCGCGACGTGGAACACGGCCTGCAGGTCACGCTCGCCCACTTCACCACCCGCGCTGCGCAGCACCGCGCGCTCGACATCTTGCAGTTCAAGCTGGACATTTTGTGGACCATGCTCGATGCCATTGAAAAGGCCAGCCAGCAATGAGCACGCTGCCCGAACGCCCCAAGCTGTCGCGCCGCTTCCGGCTGCAGTTTGAGGAAACACAAAACCGCTGGGTGCTGCTGTACCCCGAAGGCATGGTGCAGCTCAACCCGAGCGCTGCTGAGATATTGATGCGCTGCGACGGCGAGCGAACGATTGGCGCCATCGTGCACGAACTTGAAGCCGCGTTCAACGCCCAAGGCATCGCGCCCGAGGTGAGCTCGCTCCTCGAAGAAGGACAGCGCCGTGGCTGGATTGACTGACCCCGCGATCGGGCAGCCCCTGTGGCTGCTGGCCGAGCTCACCTACCAGTGCCCGCTGCACTGCGTGTTTTGCTACAACCCCACGCAGCACGCCCGCGTCAAGAGCGAACTGAGCACCGAGCAGTGGGTGGACGTGATGCAGCAGGCCCGCAAGCTGGGCGCGGCGCAGCTCGGGTTTTCGGGTGGTGAACCGCTGCTGCGCGACGACCTGGAAGAACTGGTGCAAGAAGCCCACCGCCTGGGGTATTACACCAACCTCATCACCTCCGGCGTGGGCCTCACGCCCACCCGTGCGCAAAAGCTCAAAGACGCCGGACTCGACCATGTGCAGCTCTCGTTCCAGGACTCCACCAAAGAGCTGAACGACTTCTTGAGCCACACCAAAACCTTTGAGCTCAAGCAGCGCGTGGCCAAGCTGATCAAGACGCACGACTGGCCGATGGTGATGAACTGTGTGCTGCACCGGCACAACCTGCCGCACGTGGGCAAGATCATCGAGATGGCGGTGGCGCTGGAAGCTGAATACCTGGAACTCGCCAACACGCAGTATTACGGCTGGGCCTGGGTCAACCGGGACCACCTCATGCCCACTCGCGAGGCGCTGCAAGAAGCCGAAGCCGTGGTGAACCGCTTTCGCGCCGAGCAGGAAGGCCAGACCGGACCCAAAACCCGCGTGCTGTTTGTCGTGCCCGACTACTTTGAAGAGCGGCCCAAAGCCTGCATGAACGGCTGGGGCTCGGTGTTCCTGTCCATCGCACCCGACGGTCTGGCCATGCCCTGCCACAACGCGCGCGACCTGCCCGGCCTGCAACTGCCCAATGTGAAAGACACGCCCATCGCGGAGATCTGGCAACGCAGCAACGCGTTCAACGCCTTCCGTGGCGACAGCTGGATGAAGGCGCCCTGCCGCACCTGCGATGAGCGCCACAAAGACTTTGGCGGCTGCCGCTGCCAGGCCTTTTTGATCACCGGCGACGCCACCGAGGCCGACCCGGTGTGCAGCAAGTCACCGCACCACGAAAAGGTGGTGCAGCTGGTGATGCAGGCACCCACGCGACGCAGCATCCCTATCGTGTTCCGCAGCGACGACGAATCGCGCCTGCTGCATCCCTCGAACTGAACATGCCCGCAACCACGCCCGCCAGCGCCCAACACCACCGCATGCTTGGCGCCGCGCTGGCCAGCCGCATTCCTGGCGCAAGCCTGCGCCCGATGGCGCTGGAGCGCATGGCGTACGGCCTGTTCCTGCTCTGGCTGGCTTACATGGGCCTGCTCGTGTTTGGCGCCTGGCTGCTGTGGCAAGCGGGCGCCTGGCACCGCCTGGTGCAAGCCGACCCCACGGGGCTCACGGTGGCCATCGTGCTGCTCTTTGCGGGCTGCTCGGCCTGGGCTGGACGGCGCGCCTGGGTGCTGGGCCAGCAGCGCCTGCTGCTGGACGCACAACTCGCAGCATCTTCTACTGCGCTACCCACCGGCTGGAGCGCTGAGTACCACCAGGGCTGCACCCGGCCCGGCGCCGACCACACCATCTGGCTGCAGGTGCTGGGGGAGCGCGCCCACGGCCCACACGAAATGGCCTGGTGGCTCAACGGCATCCAGCTCAAGCTCGGGCTGCTGGGCAAGGTGATTGGCTTCTCCATCCTCGCTTTGCAACTTGGGCAAATGGACAGCTTCGACGCCAGCCAGTCGTCGCAATTGCTGAAGAACCTCACAGGCGGTCTGGGCATCGCGCTGCTCACCACCGTGACCGGCCTCACCGGCAACATCTTGCTCGGCCTGCAACTCATGCGGCTCGACCGCTTTGCCGATGCCCTCGTGGCCGACACGCTGTCCAACAGCCCCGCGCCCACGACCCACCCACCGCAGGAGTCCCCCGATGGCGATCGGTCGCTCGGCTCGTGACACCGAGACCGATCCGTTCTACGACATGTTGTTCAACATGTTGATCGCCTTCGTCTTCTGTTTTGTCATCGCCCTGCTCGCGTTCAACCCCAAAGCCCGCAAGGCTGGCGATGTGCCGGCCAAGGCCGAATTCATCGTCACCATCTCCTGGCCCGACAACAACCCCAACGATGTGGACGCCTGGGTGCTGGAGCCCGGCGGCAAAACCTTGTGGTTCCGCCAGCGCGACGCAGGCATGCTGCATCTGGACCGCGACGACCGCGGCGCCAAGAACAGCAGTGTCGTTGTCGACGGTCGCCTCATCGAGAGCACCGTGCGCCAGGAAATCGTCACACTGCGCGGTTTGGTTCCGGGCGAGTATGTGGTCAACGCCCACTACTACGAAAGCAACGACAAAAGTCCCGTGGACGTCACCGCCACCATCATCAAGGTCAACCCCCAGGCGGAAATCGTCTTCACCGGCACACAGCGCCTTCCCTCACCGGGAGACGAGCGCACCATGGTTCGTTTCTCCATTGACGACGCAGGCCGCGTGACCGACCTCAACACCCGGCCGCTCGAGATCGTCCAGCGCGCAGGCCTTTGACCCTGAAAAGCCCACCCCATGATTCCTGCTGTTTCTTCCGAGCTGCTGTGGCTGGGGCTGGTGTACGCCCTGCTGGCTTTTTTGCTGCTGGTGCTGTGTCTGTCGACCCGCTGGCACTGGGGCGTCAAGCTGGCCATGGTGGTCATGGTGAGCGGTTTTTACCCCTTGGGGCAGCAGACCCTGAAGGGTCTCTCGGGATGGCCATCCGAAGACCAACTCCCCGAGCGATTTCTGCTGCTCTCCGCTGTTTTTGATGAACCCAGCCCGGCGCGCGGCCATGCAGGTGCCATCCATATCTGGGTGCACCCCATGAAGGACAACCGGCCGGTGGAGATGCCCCGGGCTTTCCGCTTGCCCTACCAGAAAGACCTGCAAGGCATCTTGAACGATGGCCTGAAGAAAGCACGGGACGGCAACAGCCAGATGGGCTCCGTGGAGCCCGTGCGCGGTGCCCGCGGTTTGCCCTGGCTGCGCCCCGCAGGTAACGACCAGCTGCAGATCAAGCTCAGCGACCTGCCGCGTGCGCAGTTGCCCGAAAAATGAAGGCAGCCCTTGCGCCGCCTGGCGTCTTCCCCCTGCCTCATTTTCAGCCTGAAGGGGGTCGCGTCTGCGGCCTCGCGCCAGTCTGGTTGGCGCTGGCCTTGCTTTCGGGGTGCGCCGACCCTGACAGGGGCAACGAATGGTTTCCGTTGCGTGAAGGCGATGAGCAGACTCTGGCGGTCACCTACGCGATGGACGAGCCGCGCGAGGCCGAGCAATGGACGCTGCGCGTGCAGGCGCACGCCACCTTCCAGGAACAACCGGTGGCCGTGCGCCGCCACTCGGCTGGCATCAGCTACTTTCTGTTGGCAGACACCAAGGGGATCCGTCGGGTGGCGACGCAGTCGGACCTCGACAACGACCCCACCGCAGACGCCGAGCCGGTTTGGGTGCTTAAGGCACCGTACCAGGTGGGCACCGAATGGACCACCCCCACCGTGCCCTACCTGCTCCAGCGCAAAAACGAGCACCCCCGCGACCTCAAATACACCCACAAGGCACAGATGATCTGGCGCATCGAGGCGGTGGACGATGTGGTGAAGCTTGCCGACGGCAGCACACTCAGCCCCTGCCTTCGCGTGAGGGGCGAGGCCCGCCTGAACCTCTACACCGACCCGGTGAACGGCTTCACCGACGTGCCACTGATCAGCCGCGAGTGGTATTGCAAAGGCCTGGGCCTGGTGAAACTGGAACGCGAAGAAAAAGTGCCCAGCGGCTTTTTGGTCGGCGGGCTGCTCCGCGCTGAATGGGCCAGGTAGTGCGGCCCAGCGAACGCGGCGGGCCATGACACGTCAGCGCCCCGTTGACTGAGCCCCCGCGGTCGAGGCCAACGCCGCCACCGCCGCCGGGTAATCTTGTGCAGCGGCGAGACGCAACCACGTGACACTTTGCGCCAGATCGCGTTCGCGGCCACGGCCGGTTCGGTGCATCACGGCGAGGGCATATTGCGCCTCTGCGTTGCCCGCCCTTGCAGCCTGCTCGAAGCGCCTGGCCGCTTCGGGCAAGCTGCGGTCGACTCCCCGACCGGCCTCGTACATCCAGGCCAAACGGGTCTGGGCGCGGCTATCGCCTCCCTCAGCAAGTTGGCGGTACAGCCCGGCAGCCTCTGCGTGCTGCCCGCTGGCGCTCAGCCATTCGGCACGCTGGTAGGGGCTCAGCTTCTCCGGGGGTTGGCCCAGCGTGGCCAGCGTGCTCAAGGCATCCTTGTCGCCGCCCTGGGCTGCGAGCGTGAGGTAAACACGGGCTTTTTCGACATCGCGCGGGAGCTGCACCCCTGCGCTGTACAGCATGCCCAGCCGGTATTGGGCCTTGAAATTGCCCGCTTGAGCGGCGCTGGTGTACAGCGCCTCGGCCTTGCGCATGTTGCGCGGCTCGCCCAGACCATCTTCGGCCAGGATGGCCAGGTTGAACAGCGCATCGCCGTTGCCTACCTCGGCCAAGGTTTCCCACACCTCGCGAGCAAAGGCGTAGTTGGCCATTTTGAACTCGGCATACGCTTTGTAGTTGCCCATGGCCGGGTTGCGCAACCAGTCGGCGCGGTCGCTGTCCTGCGCAATAGCGCCCGTTGTGGCGCTCGCCAGCAAGACCGCCAAGACCCAAGCCGGGAGCGTTGTGAACCGTGCAGGGAGCATGAGGGGTACCGGTGAGATGGGGCGTGCTGCCGGATCACTCGATCCGAAGCTCCTGCACCCAGCGCGCCCCGGGGGTGAAATCGTCGCGATCCATGGCGCCGAAAGGCGGCTGGTTGGGATTTTCCGGCGGCGCACCGATGCGGTTGAGATCCACCGCCTGCGGCGTACCGACCAGGCCCGCCGGTGTCAGGCTGAACCTGAAGATCATGCCGTTCCAGAGCTTGGCGCCAAAGTCAGCGGGTTGCTTGTAAAAGAACAGCAGGCTGTGCTCCAGCCAGGCGAAGTTGGCGGCGCTCACGGTTCCCGGCTGCGGGTAGGGGTAAGGCACGAAACAGCTGATTTCCTGCGCGGCGGGCAGGCATTTGAATTCGCGCATGGAGAGAAAGTGATCCCGCATCACCGTGTGGTCCATCTGCACACGAAACGCCGATTGCCCACCATCAAGCGCTGTGAAAACGACCTTGCCAATCGGGGTTCGATTTCCGTCACGCGTCACGGCCACGAGGGATTTTTCGCCCTCGGGCAGCACCGGCTGTGCCGCGGCAGTGCTCAGCGAGAGCGCAGCGGCCAGCGCGATCAGTGTTGGGCCGTCATGACCCATTGGGCCAGGGTCTTGATGTCGGCAGGGCTCATGCTTGGGTGAGCCGGCATCGGAATGCGGCCCCATTTACCCTTGCTGCCGTTCTGGATGGATTGGGCCAGCGAGGCCGCAGCGTCCTTGTCACCCTTGTACTTTTCAGCGATGGCGCTGAAGGACGGGCCCACAATTTTTTCCTTGGCCGAGTGGCAGGACATACAGCCATTGTTCTTGGACAGTTCCACGGTTGCCGCTTCGTCCACCGCATGCGCGGCGCCCGCAGCGAGAAGCAAGCCGGCGGTGAAGATAGAGAAAGTACGCATATCAAAAACACCAAAGAAAGAATGAAAAAGGATGGGGGTCCTGTCGCTGCAAAAAATGCGAAGAGACCCCAAACCAGCCCGCACCAAGGATCCAGCCTGGCCGGTCCGAGGTGGGGCCCCCACTCAAGGGGATGCCGCTGAGCGGCACAGACTGCCAATCACTTCAGCAGTTTGAAGGTCCAGACGGAACCGCCCTGCTCGAGGAAGTTGACCTTCTTGGCCACCTCGCCACCCCACAGCGGCACGGCGCCACCCCAGCCAGAAACCACGCTGATGTATTGCTCGCCGTCCTGCATCCAGGTCACCGGCGGTGCCACGATGCCGGAACCGGTCTGGAATTGCCAGACGATCTTGCCGGTCTTGGCATCTGCTGCCTTCAGGTACCCCTCGGGTGTGCCCCACAACACCAGATCACCCGCCGTCAACACGCCACCCCAGAGCGGCGCCTCGTTCTTCACTTCCCATTCGACCTTGCCGGACTTGGGGTTGATCGCACGGAGTGAGCCGATGTAGTCGTCGTACAGCGGTTTGATGGTGAAACCAGCGCCCAGGTAGGCGGCACCCTTCTTGTAGGTGACCGGCTCGTTCCAGATCTCCATGCCCCACTCGTTGGTCGGCACGTAGAACAGACCCGTCTTGGGGCTGTAAGCCATGGGCATCTGGTTTTTGCCACCCAGGAACGCGGGGGCTGCAAACACCGACGCACCCTTTTTGCCATCACCACCCGTGCCTGCCGGGTCACCTGGCCGGTTTTCTGGCACAAAGTTTGGACGCCCCGTCTTGAGGTCAATGCCGGTTGCCCAGGTGGTTTTGGTCACAAACGGGAAGGCGTTGACCAGCTTGCCGGTGGCGGCATCGTTCACATAGAAGTAGCCGTTGCGGTCAGCCTTGGCGCCCACGCGCTTGCCATCCATGTCAAAGGTGATGAACTCGTTGGTGCCGTCAAAATCCCACCCGTCGTTGGGCGTACCTTGGTAGTGCCACACGATCTTGCCCGTCTTGGGGTCGATCGCCACGGTCGACGCAGAGTAGAGGTTGTCACCCTTGCGCAGGTGGCTGTTCCAAGGACCGGGGTTGCCGGTGCCGAAATAGGCCAGACCGGTCTTGGGATCGTAGCTGCCACCCATCCAGGTGGCCGCACCGCCGGTTTTCCACATCTCGCCAGGCCATGTGGCGTTGGTGGTGCCGGAAATACCGTTTTCCTTGCCGTCTTTGAAACCCATGTGGCCTTCGACCACCGGGCGCACCCAAACCATCTTGCCGGTCTTGGGATCACGGGCTTCGACGCGACCGATCACACCGAACTCACCGCCAGAAACGCCCGTCATCAACAAGCCTTCGGCAATCAGCGGTGCAGCGGTGTAGCTGTAGCCCGCGCTGTAGTCGTCGATGCGCTCACGCCACACCACACGGCCGGTCTCCTGGTCCAGCGCCACCAGCTGCGCGTCCAGCGTGCCGAAGATCACCAGGTTGTCGTACAGGGCAGCACCGCGGTTGATCACGTCGCAGCAGGGCATGATGCCTTCGGGCAAACGGTGCTCGTACTTCCAGAGCTTCTTGCCGGTCTTGGAGTCGAGCGCAAAGATGCGCGAATACGACCCGGTGACAAACATCTTGCCTTTGTGAATCAGCGGCTGCGACTGTTGGCCGCGCTGCTTCTCACCGCCAAAAGACATCGACCAGGTGGGCACCAACCGGTTGATGTTGCGGGCGTTGATGTTGGTCAAAGGCGAGTGGCGCTGCAGCTGGGTGCCCAGACCATTGCTCAGCACGCTGTCGGTCGTCTTGGCATCGTCGGCGATCATGGCATCGGTCACCTGCGCACTGGCGTGGGCGGTGGCGGCCAGGATCAAAAGGCTCAGTAGCTTGCGTTTCATTGTGTTGTCTCCTGCTCATTCACGAGGTTGATGACTGAAGCCGAGCGCGATGCCCGGCCGGTGGCGAACTTCCCAGGCCTCCAGCTCCCAGGTTGCACACCCATATTGCGCAACATCTGTGCCAGGCTTTCCGGTGACACCTTTGCCTGGAGACCGCGCCTTGAAACCGGGAGGACGGGCGCAATTGCCCCAGCCTGCACAGCTCTCAAGCTTCAATGGCGGTGACACTGCTCAAAAATGGCGCAGTGCCGGTGTATCGCTTGTGACACCTGGCAGGTGCCCGCTGGCACGTCACAACCAGGGGCAGCTGCCGTGCGGGTCAGCGCCCTGTCAAGGCCCGCTGCTCGAAGCCGGGGTACCACTGCGTCAGCGTTCGGTACAACTCCACAGGCTGCGCCGCCCAGCCTGCGAAACGTGGCGGAACTGGCAGTGCCAGCACCTCCAACAGGTCCAGGCCACCCTCCGCCTGCGTCTTCATGTGGGCGTTGAGCCAGTCGATCCAGTCGCGCGTCTGGGCAATGCCTCGACGGCCCTCGTGCACCGGCCCGTGGCTGGGTACAACCACGCGAAACCCGCCAGTGGCAAGCAGGCCTTCGAGACGGTTCAGACTGGCCTGCCAGGCTTCAAAGTCGGCATGCGGCGTGGTGGGCACACGGTCGGCAAACACCAGCCCACCGGCAAACACCACGCCGGTGCTGTGGTCGAGCAGCACAAGGTCATCTGCCGTGTGGCCCGACAGCCGGATCAGTTCCAACCGGTGCTGCCCCAGCGTGCGCACCCCTGGCGCCAACGCTTGCGCCGCAGGCGCTGACTCGGTCTGCTTCATCCAGTCACCGCAAAGCCGGTAGAGGTTGTCGGCATAGGCGGCTCCCTCGGCCTGCATGCCGGCAATACTCCCGGGCAGCGCCTGCACAGGCCGGTTGGCCCAGGCCTGGTTACCGAAAAAATAGTCCGGATGCAGGTTGAGGTTGAGCACCTGCACCACCGTTTCCTGGGTGGTGCGTTCAATCAGCTTTCGCTGCTGCTCGCCATACAAACGGGACGGCCCCGTATTGACCACCACGACCCCGGCACCGGTGGCGATGAAGGCGGTGTTGATGATGTTGCAGCCATTTTGTCGGCTGAAGTCGTCCACCGCGCCTTCAATCACCCAGGTGCGTGGCGCGATCTGGCGCGCCTGCAGGTCGTAGTCGAGCTTGGCCATATCGGGCCTCGGCACGTGCGCCGGTGCTGCCGCCACCGCCTGCGCCTGCAGGGGTGGCACCACCAGCCAGGCTGCGGCGGCAAAACCCGCGAGCAACACGCCCTTCATGACAGCAGCTCCACGTTGATGCGGTTGCCATTGTTGTCGCGCCCCACCAGCCGCAGATGGCCCACGCCCTGGGGCGGCATTTCAAACGTGATGACGGGGTTTTCAGACACCGGCTCGTGCAGGCCCAGCCTCCACCAGGCTTGCCCGGTCGCGTCTTGCAACTCCAGATGCTCCAGGTGAAACGCTGGGATACCCGCCACCAGACCGGTGTCCATCGGGTGCATCACCCGCAGCCGCAAGCGCCTGCTGCCTTCGAGCACGTTGTTGAAGAAACGCGCCTGCACCTGGTTGAGTGTCTGGCTCCAGCTGCCGTCGGCCCGGGTAGCCCCGGGCACCGTGCAACCGCCACCGGCGGCCTGCACCCAGGTGCCGCCCACATGCCACTGGCCATCGGCGGTTTGCACCAGGGCGCGCACCGGCGAAGCCTGCTCCAGCCGCAGCCTGAACGCCAGCACCGGCAGGGACCGCATTGGCGCGAAGTCCAGCACCTCGCGCACGGGGTTGCGATCGGCCACCACGAGCATGCGCCGAATGCCGCCAGCGCTGCCCGCCAGTGCCCGGGCATCGACCTGGATCGGAACATTCATGGCATCGTCGGCAAAGGCCGGCCCCTTGACCACCACCTGGTCCGAAAAGCGCATCGACGCCTCGCCCAGGAAATGCCGCCGCAAGCCGGGCCATTGCATCGACCCCAGCGGATCACCGCCTGTGTGGTCCTCGGCCGCTCGCAGGCCCCGGGACGACAGCAGGCCCGCGCCCAGTCCCCAGCCGAGTAACTGGCGCCGTTGCACAAGCTTGATCATGGTTTTGTCTCCTGTCGTTGGGAATCAGGCTGCGCCGCGCTGGCGGATCCAGCCGCGCTGCGGGTCATAGCCCCAGAGTGCCAGCACAAAAAACACGGTGGTGCAGCCCAGCATCACCGCCCAGGTCAGCGTGTTCACCTGACCGTGCAACGCAAACCGGATCGCTTCCACCCCATGGCTGAACGGGTTGATCTGCGCCGCCCCATGCAACCACCAGGCACCCGACTCTTCGAGTTTCCACAAAGGGTACAGCGCCGGGCTGATAAAGAACATGGGGAAGATCACGAAGTTCATGGTGCCGGCAAAATTTTCGAGCTGACGCACATAGACCGACAGCACCAGCCCCAACGCAGCCAACATGGCCGCACAGCAAGCCATGGTCAGCAGCACCAAGGGCAAATTCCACGGCAGCACGTCCACACCGAAAAGCCAGGCGATGAACAAAAACACCGCCATTTGCAGCAGCGACAGGAAGGTACCCGCCAGCAACTTGAACGCCAACAACCAGCCCCGTGGCAACGGTGCGGTCAGCAGCAGGCGCATCACCCCCATCTCCCGGTCGTAGACCATCGAGAGCGAGCTCTGCATGCCGTTGAACAGGGCGATCATGCCCAGCAACCCCGGCAGCATGTATTCCTTGTATTCAATGTACGTTTCATAGGGCGGCTGTACGGCCACCCCGAACACGTTGTGGAACCCTGCCGCAAACACCACAAACCACAGCAAGGGCCTCACCAACGCCGAGCCCAGCCGTGAGGGCTGGCGCAAAAAGCGGGACACCTCGCGCCCGACCACGGCGCGCAGGGCTCGCAACAGGTGAAGTCCTATGGTCGGTTTTTGCATGCGCTCTCCGCGCGGTCCACACCCAGCGTGTCCAGGGTTTCGGTGGGGTGCAGCACACCGTCCATCGGTGCCATGGCAAGAACGCCATCGCCATGGGTCAGAAACACGGGCTGGCGCAACTGCCCATCCCACGGCCGGAAGCTCAAAGCCTTGCCCTTGAAGCCGTCCAGCGTGACCGACCCGCTTCGCAAGGCCTGCAGCTGCGCCGCCACCCCACCTTTGGGCTGGGCCAGCACCGCAGCGGCAATGGCACGGCCGGCCATCCAGGCGGCCCAGTCGTGCCCGTGCATCGCACGCTGCGTCTGACGCAAGAAACGCCGGGTGAGCTGGGGCGCGCCATACCGCTCCCACTGCGGGTGCCAGGCCAAAGGCACCAGCCCGGCGGCACCGGCCACGGGCCGCGGCCACTGCGTGGCGTAAGGCACGGTGCGCGCAAACTCGCCGTCGCTGTCCACCACCACCACCACCTCATGCTGCCGGTCCCCGGTCAGCAGGCGCAGGTTGCCCAGGTCCTTCTCGCGCGGATCGCCGCTGATCTTGAACGGCCGCTCTTGCACGATCTGGACACCAAAGCGCTTGGCTGAACGCCGGAAGGCCTCCAGTTGCACGGCGTCTTCTTCCAGCGGCCCGTGCAGCACCAGCACCTTGGTCCAGCGGCGCGAAGCCAGGTACTGCGTCGTGGCATCACCGGTCATGGCGCGGCTGGGGTAGGTGTGCAGCAGGTGGGGTTGGCAGTCTGCGCCGCGCAGGGTGTCGGCGTCCTGCGAAGCGTTGAACACCAGCGCACCGCCCAGCGCTTTCGGCGCCTGGGCGGCCAGTTCGCGCAGCAGCGGCACGGGCAGATCGGCCACCACGTGCTTGACCTTGGCCGCCTTCATCTGATCCAGCAGCCTTGCGATGCCTTGCGCTCCGTCCAGCTTGAACTCTTTGACATCCAGCGCCAAATTCTGGGTCCCCAGCTCGTAGGCCGAGTCTGACGCGCCAAGGCGCACGCCCTCGATGGCTGGCGATGTGGGATGCCCCGGATAAGCTCGCTCGGCCCGGCGTGGGGCGTGGCGGGGGTCGCGCTCCAGCGACACCACCGCTACCGGCGCTTGCGTAGTCGCCCACACCTGCACCGCCGGCCAGATGCTGGCCAACGAAAGGCTGGCCGACAGCACCCAACGGCGCCCGGCCCTCATCGGCTCACCAGCACCGAGTGCGGCACGCGACCCACAGAGACCGTGCGCACGGGCTTGGCCTTGGTGCCCGATACATCGACAAGCGTCATGTCATCGGACAAGCCGTTGGCCACATACAGGGTCTTGCCGTCCGGGCTGAGGTCCAGCCCCCAGGCGCGCTGACCCGCCAGCACCATCTGCTTGACTTGCCGCGTCGCCACGTCGACCTCGGCCACATGGTTGGCGCGGCCCAGGGCCACCCACATGCTCTTGCCATCCAGGCTGGAGACCAGGCCCACCGGCATCACGTCGGCATCGCGGAAACCCTTCACCTTGAACACCACCGTGTGCTTGACCGTGTGGCTGGCCAAGTCGATGACGCTCACCGAGTTGCTCAGCTCGTCACTCACCCACAGCTCGCTGCCGTTGGCCGCCGGCATGAAGCGGCGAGGCCGCTTGCCGACCTTGATGTCCTTGACCACCTTGCGGCTTTTCAGGTCGATGAGGTGCACCACGTTCGCCACCTCGGACGTGACATAGGCGTACTTGTTGTCCTTCGTGACATAGATGCCCTCCGGCTCGCCGCCGGTGGCCACCGTGAACAGCTCCTTGCCGGTGGCCATGTCGTAGGCCGCCATCACGTTGGAGTCCTCGATGGATACGTAAACAGTGCTCTGGTCGCTGTTGAAATCGAAGATTTCAGGGCTCTCGCCCAGCTCCATGGTGCGCACCATCTTCTGCGTGGCCATGTCGATCACACCCAACTCGTTGCTGTTGCCGCAACACACGTACATGGTTTTTTTGTCCAGGCTCAACACCATGTGGCGAGGCCGTTCACAGGTGTCGATGGCACCCAAACGGTCGCCCTTGGCGTTGAACATGTAGATTTTTTTGTCCTTCTCGCTGGACACGTACACCGTGCTGCCCGGCTGCGCCTGGACACCCAGGGCAAGACCAGCCAGCAGCACCGAGGCCAACAAGCGGCCAACAGACGGTGCAGCGCGTTTCGGAAAGTTCATTGTGTGTCTCCTGAGGTTCGATCGATGACGTTGCTCACCACCCGTGCATCTGGGCAGGCGTGAGCATTGACAGCAAATTCGGTGCCACCTCGATGGGAACGCTTCTTGCAGGTTTTTCCATGCAAACACGGGCTTTACCCGCCCTGCCCGTCCTCAAACCCGGCCTGATCCACAGGCTTTCGGCGCCCGGTGGCCGCTGGACCCTTTTCTGAATCAGTATGCAACACCGCGAACGCGCCGCACCGCTCCGAAATGACACAGGGGAAACCCGCATGTCTCGCCGCGTTGTGCTGGCGGGAGGGCTGCTCGCTGCGCTGCAGATGCCTGCGGCACACGCTCGCACGCACGCCTGGCCCGAACGACCGCTGCAACTGATCGTGCCCTGGCCGGCGGGTGGCGCCACCGACATGACCCTGCGCGTTCTGTGTGAAGAGGCTCAGCCCCTGCTGGGCCAACCCATCGTGGTCATCAACCGGCCAGGCTCGGCCGGCACCTTGGTCGCGCAGATGCTCAAGATGGCCCCACCCGACGGCTACACCATCGGCCAGGTGCCCATCACCGTGTACCGCCATGCGCTCATGAACCACGTGCCCTGGAACCCCCTGACCGACCTCAGCCCCATCGTGCAGGTGTCGGGCGTCACCTTTGGCGTGCTGGTGCCCGACGGCAGCCCCTGGAAAAGCCTGAACGATCTGGTGGCCTGGGCACAGCAGCACCCTGGCGAATTGATTCTGGGCTCCACCGGCATTGGCACCACGGCCCACCTGGCCATGGAAGAAATTTTGCTGCAGCACCAGGTGCGTTATGTGCACGTGCCCTACAAAGGCACCGCCGACCAGATGCTCGCCGTGGCCGCCGGGCAACTCATGGCCGGGGTCAACTCCACCGGGTTTGCGCCCTGGGTGGAGCGCGGCCAGATTCGCCTGCTGGCCACCTTCAGCGCCCAGCGCAGCCCGCACTGGCCCGCTGTGCCCACCTTCCGTGAGCTCGGGTACGAACACGCGGTGTACACATCGCCCTGGGGCCTGGCCACACCCCACGGCACGCCCGAGGCGGTGGTGCAACGGCTGCACGACGCGTTTCGCCAGGCCATGTTCAGCGACCGGCACCAGCAGGCGCTGGCACGCTACGATCAGCAACTGGACTACCTGAACACGGGCGACTACCGCCAGGCCGTGCAAGCCACGGTGGAGCGCGAGCGGCGCCTGCTCAAACGCATGAACCTGCTGGCCAAGCCCATCAGCTGACCGCTGCCCACACCGAACCCACAAGCTTGAAACCCATGACGGAACACCTTCTGCTGAGCGCCCAGGGCCTGCACAAAGCCTATGCCGGCAAGCCCGCACTCAAGGGGGTCAGCGTGGCACTGCACCCGGGCGAGATGCTGGCCCTGCTGGGCCCCAACGGCGCGGGCAAGTCCACGCTGCTGCAACTGCTCACCGGCCTCTTCAGCCCCGACCAGGGCAGCATCACCGTGATGGGCCACGACATGCACCGCCAGCCCAGCCGCGCACTGGCTTCGCTGGGTGTGGTGTTTCAGCAGAGCGCGCTCGACATGGACCTGAGCGTGGTGGCCAACCTGCTGTTTCACACCGACCTGCACGGCATGCCGCGCGCCATGGCACGCCAGCGCATTGCCGCCGGGCTGGATGACATGGGCCTGGGCGACCAGGCTGGCGCGGTGGTGCGCAGCCTTTCAGGCGGCACGCGGCGCAAAGTCGAGCTGGTGCGCGCCTTGCTGCACCAGCCGCAGGTGCTGCTGATGGACGAAGCCACCGTGGGCCTGGACCCGGCCTCGCGCCAGCACCTGCTGGACACCGTGCGTGGCCTGTGCAAAACCCGCGGCATGGCGGTGCTGTGGGCCACCCACCTGATTGAAGAAGCCAAGGTGGCCGACCGCCTGCTGCTGCTGCACCAGGGCTCGGTGCGTTTTGACGGCAGCATCGACGCTTTCATGCAGGCCGCACAGAGCGAAGACTTCCAGGCCGAGGTGCTGCGGCAGCTGGAAAAAACCACGCTTTGATCCGGCTCAGAGGCTGGCCTTTGCGGCGGCTTCCTCGGCATCCAGCTCGGCCATCTCGGCCTCACTGAACACACGCGAGCGCGTGTGAAACGCCTTGCCCTCCGGCCCCTCCAGCGAAAAGGTGCCGCCGTGGCCTTCGATCACATCGATGATGAGCTGCGTGTGGCGCCAGTACTGGTACTGCGCCTTGCCGATGTAGAACGCGCAGCCACCGATATGGCCCAGGTACACGTCGCCTGCACCCATGGTGATCTCGCCGGGCAGGTAGCAGTTGGCCGCGCTGTTGTCGCAGCAGCCACCGCTCTGGTGAAACATCAGCTCAGGGCCGTGCTTGGTCTTGAGGAACGCGATGAGTTCGACCGCGGCCGGGGTGGCAATGACTTTTTCAACCATGACGGTCTCCTTGTTCTTCAACGGAAAACGCCAGAACGAAAATTCCGTTCCGGCGCGCAATGTCTCAACCCAGAACGCAGCGGCACCGGCTCTGCCGGGCCGCCAGCGTTGCCCCCTTGAGGGGGTGACGCGCCGCAGGCGCGGCGCGTGGGTGAATCAGAAGAACCCCAGCTTGTTTTCCGAGTAGGAAACCAGCAGGTTCTTGGTCTGCTGGTAGTGGCCCAGCATGGCCTTGTGGTTTTCACGACCCAGGCCCGATTCCTTGTAGCCACCGAAGGCGGCGTGGGCCGGGTAGGCGTGGTAGCAGTTGGTCCACACACGACCGGCCTTGATGGCGCGGCCCATGCGGTACGCCACGTTGCCGTTGCGGCTCCACACGCCGGCACCCAGGCCGTACAGCGTGTCGTTGGCCATTTCCAGCGCCTCGGCTTCGTCCTTGAACGTGGTCACGGCCAGCACCGGGCCAAAGATCTCTTCCTGAAAAATACGCATCTTGTTGTGGCCTTTGAACAGCGTGGGCTGCACGTAGTAGCCACCGTCCAGATCGCCACCGATCTTGGCCTGCTCACCACCAATCAGCACCTCGGCGCCTTCGGCCTTGCCCAGCTCCAGGTAGCTCAAAATCTTGGTCAGCTGCTCTTTGGAGGCCTGCGCACCCATCATGGTGTCGGTGTCCAGCGGGCTGCCCATCTTGATGGCGGCCACGCGCTTGAGCACGCGCTCCATGAACTTGTCGTAGATGCTTTCCTGGATCAGGGCGCGGCTCGGGCAGGTGCAGACCTCACCCTGGTTGAACGCGAACAGCACCAGGCCTTCGATCGCCTTGTCGAGGAAGGCATCGTCTTTGTCCATGATGTCGGCAAACAAGATGTTGGGGCTCTTGCCGCCCAGTTCCAAGGTGGCGGGAATCAGGTTGTTGGCGGCGGCCTGGGCGATCACGCGGCCGGTGGTGGTGGAGCCGGTGAAGGCAATCTTGGCGATGCGCTTGGAAGTCGCCAGCGGCATGCCGGCTTCGCGGCCGTAACCGTTGACGATGTTCAGCACGCCCGGGGGCAGCAGGTCGGCGATCAGCTCGATCAGGATCAACAGGCTGATGGGGGTCGACTCTGCGGGCTTCAAGACGATGCAGTTGCCAGCGGCCAGGGCCGGCGGGATCTTCCAGGCGGCCATCAGGATCGGGAAGTTCCAGGGAATGATCTGGCCGACAACGCCCAAGGGTTCCTTGAAGTGGTAGGCCACGGTGTTGCCGTCGATTTCGCTCATGGAACCTTCTTCGGCGCGCAGGCAGCCGGCGAAGTAGCGGAAGTGGTCCACAGCGAGCGGGATGTCGGCGTTCAGCGTCTCGCGGATCGGCTTGCCGTTGTCCACGGTTTCGGCGTAGGCCAGCAACTCGAGGTTGGCTTCCAGGCGGTCGGCGATCTTCAGCAGGATGTTGGAACGCGTGGTCACGTCGGTCTTGCCCCAGGCATCGGCCGCAGCGTGGGCGGCGTCCAGCGCCAGGTCGATGTCTTCGGCGGTGGAGCGTGCGGCTTGCGTGTAGACCTTGCCGTTGACCGGCGAGATCACATCAAAGTACTGACCCTTGACCGGGGCCACCCACTGGCCGCCGATGAAGTTGTTGTATTGAGCTTTGTAGGCGATCTTGGCGCCGGGGGTGCCGGGTGCTGCGTAAAGCATGTGTGTCTTCCTCTGAAAATGGGTGTGGAACTTGAATAGGCCTTGACGGCAACAACACATGCTCAAGTTCCATGCCACGCCAGAAACACCGTCATGGCTGCATTTTTTGCTCTTTATTTTGATGGTTTCCGGGGCAATGTGTCACACAGCACGACACCTGTGCCACAGGCTGTTCAAGTCTGGTACGGAAGTCGATTGCATAGGTGCATCCCGCGTTGAACGGCCCACATCAGCCGGCCAGCGCAACCACCAAGGCCGCAGCAGGTGCATGCACTGCCGCTGCATCACCCGAGTCACGTGGCCGCCGCGCGATGTGAGCCTAGTGTAGTGTTTGATTCTTGGTGGAACTTATATTACGAGTGCATTTCCAATGCTCTACTACGAGCAAATGGAGAGAGCCAGTGCGAGTTGCCCCCGAGATTGTGTTGACCGACGAAGAGCGAGCCGAGTTGACCCGGCTGGCTCGCTCCAAGCTCACCAGCGTGAGACTGGTGCAGCGTGCACGCATCGTGCTGCT
>Ga0208242_100097_pt1 | contig 117364 bp, 117 predicted proteins | sample SubbioAug_CSW13A_FD_184825 | JGI IMG/M metagenome (GOLD analysis project Ga0208242, IMG submission 184825) | Serpentinite rock and fluid subsurface biosphere microbial communities from McLaughlin Reserve, California, USA - CR12Aug_CSW13A (SPAdes) | ecosystem: Environmental > Terrestrial > Deep... | reverse complement strand
GCCCCGAGCGACTCGCCCAAATTCGCGCCCTCTGGCCGGGCCAAGGTCCGATCAAGCTGATGTTCCAGGACGAAGCGCGCTTTGGCCGCATCAACGACGTGCGCCGCTGTTGGGCGCCCAAGCCAATACGACCACTGTGCCAGGCCATGCTCACGCACGAGTACACCGATGCCTACGCGGCCGTGGACGTGCAGACCGGCGAGATCGACTCGCTGATCCTGCCCCACGTCAACACGCACTGCATGCAACTTTTCCTCGACGAGGTGGGCCAACGCCACACCGATGTGCGCATCGTGATGGTGCTCGACGGCGCGGGCTGGCACACCAGCGGCGAACTCGTCGCGCCGGCCAACATGCGGCTGCTCAGCCTGCCGCCCTATGCCCCGGAACTCAACCCGGTCGAGCATGTCTGGGACGAATTGCGCGAGAAGCACTTCCACAACCGCGTCTTCGACAGCCTCGACGCACTCGAGGATCACCTCGAAGTCGCTCTGAGAGACTATGAAAACGACGCGCCATGCATCAAGTCCATCGTCGCATGGCCATGGATTATTGATGCACTATTGAAATAGAAATGGAATTACAGACTTCAATGAAATGACCCGTGCCGACCATGCAGTTCGTGCAACGAGTCCGATGTGCGATTCGAGCGCCGTTCCGCCTGTGTCAAATGCCAGCGCCTGGATGTCCATGCTGCTGTCTCCTGAAACGGGTAATCGGCTTTAGCCACCACCCCGATGTGTCTGCAGGTCAAAGCGTTTCTGGATGCGATAGCGCTCCGCATCGCCCAGATCGGTGTAGGTGAAACGCACCGCCAGCTGCGGGACCTCCAGCAGCGCCATGCGACGCGGCGGCAATGGCTGCCAGCTCAGCTCCATGCGCCCCTGCGGCCAGGTGGCCACATTGCGCTGTCCGGCCCCATCGGTCTGCAGCTGGGCATCGGGCAGTGCGCGGGGCAGCCAGGCCAACAATTCAGCGGCGGTGCAACCCATGACTCGCTCGAAGGTTTCTGGAACAAAAGTTGGGGTCATGGACTACCGGCTTTCAATCGACCTTGTAGGCCGAGAAACGCTCGTCCACCGTGGTGCCAAACGCGTGGTTGGAGTAGTTGCTGAGCACCTTCACCGACACCGCCAGCACGATGTAGAGCAGGTCGCGCTCCTGGTAGCCCGCTTCGAGAAACGCCTTGACGGCGGCTGGGCTGGGCTGGCCCAGGCTCTTGACCATCTCGGTGGCGACATCGAAGAGCGCCGCCAGCTTTGCATCGGGAATGGGCTGGTGACCGCGGATGGCCTGCAGCACAGGCGCCGGCACGCCCGACATCTTGTCCGCGATCATGCTGTGCGCCGCCGTGCAGTAGGTGCAGCCGTTGGTTCTGCTGACAGCGAGAAACACCACCTCCTGCTCGGCGGATGTGAGGCCAGATTCCTTGCGGAACAGCCCATAGCCGTGGAGGTAGGTGCTCAGCACGGCCGGTGCGTTGACCATGTTGGCGTACATGTTGGGAATGAACCCCACCTGCTTGAGCGCGGTGTCGAGGATCTCTTTCTGCGCGCCCTGGGCCTCTGCGTGGACCACGGGCTGAAGTTGCTGGATGTAGGGTGCTGACATGGTGGGAATGAGGTGAGTTTTTTCATCCAAATCTGACCCCTTGAGTAAGGTCTCCTGCTTGTTTTTTGAGCAAGAGGAATCAAGGAGTGATCAACGTGGGAACACTGGCAAAGATCCGCAGGAAGTACCTGCGCGATGGCCTTCCAATCAAAGAGATCGAGCGGCGCACGGGCCTGGCGAGGAACACCATCAAGGCCTGGCTGCGCAAGGGCGAGATGGTCGAGCCCAAGTACCCTCAACGGGTCAACAAGACCAAGCTCGACGGCTACACTGAAACGCTGGCGACCTGGCTCAAGGCCGACCAGCACCGCGGCAAACGCGATCGCCGCACGGTCAAGACCCTGTACGAGGCCCTGGCCGAGCAGGGGTACACCGGTGGCTACGGCCGGGTCGCCTCCTTTGCCCGACGCTGGCGAGAAGATCAGTCGGGCAAGGCCGGCAAGGCCGCCTTCGTTCCGCTGAAGTTTGCGTTGGGCGACGCGTTCCAGTTCGACTGGAGCACCGAGTACGCCTGGGTGGGCGGACTTCATCAGGCCTCAACCTGACGGCGCACCGCTGCGCTGCGAATCACTCGAGAAACACCGCCTCGATGGAGTCGGGGAAGCACTTGAGCCCGCGCAGAGTTCAAGCGCACCTGTAGTGGGTTAAATGGCCTTGATCAGCTCAGGCACTGCGGTGAACAGATCGGCCTCCAGGCCGTAGTCGGCCACCGAGAAGATCGGCGCCTCGGGATCCTTGTTGATCGCCACGATCACCTTGCTGTCCTTCATGCCGGCCAGGTGCTGAATGGCACCCGAAATGCCCGCGGCAATGTAGAGCTGCGGCGCCACGATCTTGCCGGTCTGGCCCACTTGCCAGTCGTTCGGGGCGTAGCCCGCGTCCACCGCGGCGCGGCTGGCGCCCAGTGCAGCGCCGAGCTTGTCGGCCAGCGGGGTCATGACTTCGTTGAACTTCTCGGCGCTGCCCAGCGCCCGGCCACCGCTGACGATGATCTTGGCGGCGGTGAGTTCGGGGCGGTCGCTTTTGGCAATTTCGCTGCCCAGGAAGGTGCTCTTGCCGCTGTCGGCTTGTGCCGCTGCGGTTTCCACGGCGGCGCTGCCACCGGTGGCGGCGGCCGGGTCAAAGCCCGTGGTGCGCACGGTGATCACTTTGGTGGCGTCGCTGCTTTGCACGGTGGCGATGGCGTTGCCGGCGTAAATCGGGCGTTCAAACGTGTCGGCAGCCATTACCTTGGTGATGTCGCTGATCTGGCCCACGTCGAGCTTGGCGGCCACGCGCGGGGCGATGTTCTTGCCGCTGGCCGTGGCCGGAAACAGGATGTGGCTGTAATTTGAAGCGATGGCCAGCACCTGCGCGGCCATGTTTTCGGCCAGGCCGTGGGCGAGGTACTCGGCGTCGGCGTGGATCACCTTGGACACGCCGGCGATCTGGGCGGCGGCGGCGGCGGCGCCGGCGGCGTTGTGCCCGGCGATGAGCACGTGCACCTCACCCCCGCACTGGGCGGCGGCGGTCACGGTGTTGAGCGTGGCGCCTTTGACGGCGGCGTTGTCGTGTTCGGCAATAACGAGTGCGGTCATGTTGTTGGTCCTCAGATCACTTTGGCTTCGTTCTTGAGCTTGTACACCAGGGCGGCCACGTCGGCCACCTTGATGCCAGCACCGCGCTTGGGCGGCTCGCTGACCGTCAGGGTCTTGAGCCGTGGGCTCACGTCCACGCCCAGGTCTTCGGGCTTGACGATGTCCATCTGCTTCTTCTTGGCCTTCATGATGTTGGGCAGCGTCACGTAACGCGGCTCGTTCAGGCGCAGGTCGGTGGTGACGATGGCGGGCAGGCTCAGCGCCAGCGTTTCCAGGCCGCCGTCGACTTCGCGGGTCACATGGACTTTGCCGTCCACCACTTCAACTTTGGACGCAAAAGTACCTTGCGGCAAATCAGCCAGCGCGGCCAGCATCTGGCCGGTCTGGTTGCAGTCGTCGTCAATGGCTTGCTTGCCCAGGATCACCAGGCCGGGCTGTTCCTTGTCCATCAGCGCCTTGAGCAGCTTGGCCACGGCCAGCGGCTGCAGTTCTTCGGCGGTTTCCACCAGGATGGCGCGGTCCGCGCCGATGGCCATGGCCGTGCGCAGGGTTTCCTGGCACTGGGTCACGCCGCAAGACACGGCGATCACCTCGGTGGCCACGCCCTTTTCTTTCAGGCGCACCGCTTCTTCGACCGCGATCTCGTCAAACGGGTTCATGCTCATCTTGACGTTGGCCAGGTCCATGCCGGACTGGTCGGCCTTCACGCGCACCTTGACGTTGTAGTCCACCACGCGTTTGACGGGGACGAGGATCTTCATGGGTATCTCCTGTGTATGGGATCGCAACGGGGTTCTGAACGACTTCAAGCTTGTGGAAGGCCGGTTTTCGCTTTCCAGCGTGTCATGAGTTCGGGCAGTTTCTTCAGCATCGCCTGGTGCTCGCGAGCCTTCACATGGCCGTAGCCCCGCACCTGCTGAGGCAGGCGAGCGAGCGCCAGCGCCTCTTGAAGGTTGTCGCGACCCAGGCCTTGAAGCAGACCATTCACCAGCGCTTCAAAGTCTTGAACGGCCGCGCGCTCTTCGCGCCGCTCCTTGGTCCAGCCAAACGGATCGAAAGCGGTACCGCGCAGGAATCGCATGCGGGCCAGCAGGCCAAAAGCCGTTTGCACCCACGCGCCATAGCGCTGTTTCACCGGGCGACCTTGGGCATCGCGGCGCGCGAACAGCGGCGGCGCCAGGTAGTAGCTAAGCTTGAAATTTCCTTCGAAGCGCTCTTGCAACCGAGCATGGAAATCGCTGTCGGCATGCAAGCGGGCCACCTCGTATTCATCTTTGTAGGCCATCAGCTTATAAAGGCTCACCGCGACCTCGCGCGCCAGCCGATCTCCGCCCACGCTGGCTTTTTCGGCCTCGGCAACCCGTTGAACAAACGTCTCGTAATGCCGGGCATAGCGGGCATTCTGGTAGCCGGTGAGCCGCTCGGTTCGGTCTGACATGAGCTTGGCCAGCGTGTCCGCCTTCGGCGGCATGAGCATGACCTTTTCATCGGAGGGCAGCCCCGCTGCGCGGCGCACCACCGCCAGATCCACCGCCGCCTGGCGCCCCCAGGCAAACGCGGCCCGGTTCATGCCCACAGCGGCGCCGTTGAGTTCAATGGCGCGCAACAACGAAGCCTCCTTCAGCGGAACCCAGCCCTTTTGCCAGGCAAAGCCCAACAGGAAGACATTGGTGGCCACCGCGTCGCCCATCAGGGCGACCGCCAGGCGCGAAGCTTCGAAGGCATCGACCTCCCCCGCCGCCGAACGGACACGCTCCAGCATCGCCTCGGGCGGGGCCTGCCAGTCGGGATCGCGGGTGAAGCTGCCCGTGGGGGCCACATCGGTGTTCATCACTGCATGGGTGCGCCCTGCGGCCATGGACGCGAGGGCATCCCCCGCAGCGGCCACCATCAGGTCGCAGCCGAGCACCACATCCGCCTGACCACGGGCCACCCTTGCTGCGTGCAGTTGGGCCGGATCGGCCGCAAGCCGCACATGGGACATCACCGCCCCGCCCTTCTGCGCCAGGCCCGCCATGTCCAGCACCAGCACGCCCTTTCCTTCCAGGTGCGCCGCCATGCCCATGAGCGCCCCGATGGTCACCACCCCGGTGCCACCGACCCCCGCCACCAGGATGTTCCAGGGGCGTTCGAGCTCAAGCGAGGCCGGCTCTGGAAGATCGGTGGGCGGCACCACGCGCTCACGCTGGGGCTTTCGCAACTCCGCCCCTTCAAGCACCACAAAGCTGGGACAAAACCCGCGCACACAGGAGAAGTCTTTGTTGCAGCCGCTCTGGTCGATCTGCCGTTTCCGGCCCAGCGGTGTTTCCAGCGGAAGGATGGAGACACAGTTGGACTGCACACCGCAGTCGCCACAGCCTTCGCACACGGCTTCGTTGATGACCACCCGGCGTGCCGGATCGGCCATGGTCTTCTTCTTGCGCCGACGCCGCTTCTCGGCCGCACAGGTCTGGGCGTACACGATCACCGACACCCCTTTGACTTCGCGCAACTGCCGCTGCAGCGCATCCATGGTGTCCCGGTGCGACACCTTGACGCCTTGGGGGAAGTCGTCCAGTGACTGAAAAAGCTCGGGTTCATCGCTCACCAGATGCAGTTCCTTCACACCCTCGGCGGCGATCTGGCGCAACAACTGGGGCACCGAAGGTGCGCCTTCGACCGGCTGCCCACCCGTCATGGCCACAGCGTCGTTGACCAGCAATTTGTAGGTGATGTTCACTCCGGCGGCCACCGAGGCCCGGATGGCCAGAGACCCCGAATGCATGTAGGTGCCGTCGCCCAGGTTGGCGAACACATGCGGCGTGTCGGTGTAGGGCGCCTGCCCGATCCACGGCACCCCTTCGCCCCCCATCTGGCTGAACGTCTCCGTGCGTCGGTCCATCCACATGGACATGTAGTGGCAGCCGATGCCCGCGAGCGCACGCGAGCCCTCGGGCACCTGGGTGCTGGTGTTGTGCGGACAGCCGGAGCAGAAATACGGAAGCCGCTGTTGCATAGAGGCATCTGCCTTGGTCAGGGTCGTGGCCACCGCATGGCGCTCGATCCACCCTTGCACCGATGCCGGAAGCGCGTCATGCCCGAACACCTTGGCCATGCGTGCGGCCATCACATCGGCGATACCAGCGGGTGTTAGCTCACCGTTGGGCGACAGCAAAATGCCGCTGCTGGGCACCTGAACCCACTCGCCCGATTCATCGTATTTGCCGACCACGCGAGGGCGGTGAGGTTCGTTGTAGAGGTGCTCCTTGATCTGGTATTCCAGCACCTGGCGCTTTTCCTCCACCACCAGGATCTCGTCGAGACCCTGCGCGAACTCGACCACGCAGGTCGGCTCCAGCGGCCAGACCACGCCGATCTTGAGCAGCCGCAGACCCAGCGCCTGCGCCGCCGCTTCATCCAGGCCAAGCAGCGACAAGGCCTCGCGCACATCCAGGTAGCTCTTGCCGGTGGTGCAGATGCCCAGACGGGCCTCGGGGGCCACCCAGTCTTGGCGGTTGAGCTTGTTCAGCCGCACGTATTCGAGCAGGGCATACAGGCGCTCGCGCTGCAGCCGGTTCTCCTGCTCCAGCGGAGGGTCTGGCCAGCGTATCGAAAAACCGTCAGCGGGGATCGGATAGGACTGCGGGATCTGGATCTCGACCGACATCGGGTCGATGTCGAAAGACGACGAAGACTCGACCGTGTCGCTGATCACTTTGAAGCCCACCCAGCACCCCGAATAGCGCGACATGGCGTACCCGTGAAGTCCGAATTCGATGAACTCATTCACACCCGACGGGTGCAACACCGGGATCATGGCGGCGATGAATGCGTGCTCGCTCTGGTGCGGCAGGCTGGATGACTTGCACGCATGGTCGTCTCCCGCCACCAGCAAGACGCCCCCGTGTTGGGCACCGCCCGCGATGTTGCCGTGTTTGAAAACGTCACCGCTGCGGTCCACGCCCGGTCCCTTGCCATACCAGAGGGCAAACACACCATCGACCCGCGCCTTCGGATCCAGGCTCACCATCTGCGTGCCCCAGACCGATGTGGCCGCCAGCTCTTCGTTCAGCCCGGGTTGAAAGCGCACCTTGTGCTGTTCCAGCAGCGTCCGGTTCTTCCAGAGTTCTTGATCGACCGCGCCCAGTGGGGAGCCGCGGTAGCCGGAGACAAAGCCTTCTGTGTTGAGACCGGCGGCCTCGTCTCGGGCCTTCTGCGCCAGCAGCAAGCGAACCAGCGCTTGCGTGCCGTTCATGTAGACCCGGCCGGCGGGCAGCTCGTATTTGTCGGAGAGGGCAACGGAATGGGTCATGCGTGGGTGTCTGCCGCTCGCGCAGCACATTTGGTTGTACAGTTATTTATATTTTGTTCATAATAAATGGCATAGTCGAATTCAATTTTTGAACTTCACATATTGGCTTTCCCAATGTCTGCCGGCCTTCCCGCCCTGCCCCGCTTCACGCTGCGCCAGCTGCACTACTTTGTGGCCGTGGCCCGCTGCGGGCAAATCTCGGCGGCCGCCAACGAAATTGGCCTGTCGCAGTCGGCCATGACACTGGCGATCGCCGACCTGGAACATGCCATGGGCACGGCATTGTTGGCGCGAGGGCGGCAGGGCGTCACGCTCACCCTGCAGGGGCAAAGCTTCCTGCAGCACGCCGAATCCGTCTTGAGCATGGCCAACGAGGCCGCTCAATTTCCCTTTCGCGGACGCGACCTCGAAGGAAGGCTGGAACTGGCTGCCACCTACACCGTCCTGGGCTACTTCCTGTTGCCCGCCCTCGCGCGCTTTCGAGAGCTTTACCCGCGCATCGAACTCTCACTGGTGGAGCTGCCGCGCAAGGACATCGAAGCCAGGCTGGTGAGTGGACAGCTGGACATGGGCGCGGTTCTGCTGTCCAACCTGGAAGCGCCCGAGCGCTTGGAAACCCGGGTACTGGGGCGGTCCCGACGCCAGCTCTGGATGGCCGCGAACCATGATTTGGCGGGCCGTGGCAGCGTGAGTTTTGAGGAATTGGCGACGCTCCCCTACATCCTGCCCACGGTGGATGAAGGTGACCGAAATGCGCTCCGCTACTGGGCCGACGCCGGGCACACGCCCCGCAAGGTCGTACGGACCTCTTCCATGGAAGCGTTGCGGGAGATGGTCGCACTCAATCTGGGGGTTACCATCCTGTCAGACATGGTGTTCCGACCCTGGTCCCTGGACGGGCGGCGCATCCACGCCGTCCCCATGGACGCGCGGCTACCCGTCATGGAAGTCGGACTGGCTTGGTCTTCGAGCACCCCACTCAGCCCTTGCGCAGCGGCGCTGGAGCAGTTCCTGGGTCGTTCGTTCGCCAGCGGAATGTTGACGGCGGGAAAACATTAATGTGAACAGTTTTATGTTTTCTGCCTACAATAATTAAAGCATCCAGCACAACCAGGAGACAACATGCACATCGATCTGAGCAACAAGCGCGTCATCGTGACGGGCGCTTCCCGCGGCATTGGCCGCGCCATCGCCAAGGCCTTCGCGCAGGAAGGCGCCCGCGTTGCGGTCTGCGCCCGCACACAGGCCGACATCGAGGCGGTGGGCGCCGAACTGGCGGCGACCGCACAGGCCGTCATTGCGCGCGCCGTGGACGTCACCGACACCGCTGGCGTGAAAGCTTTTGTGGATGAGGTTGCAGCCGCCTGGGGCGGCGTGGACGTGTTGATCAACAACGCCGGCCAGGGCCGTGGCGGCAACCTGGACACACTCACGCCCGAGCAGATCCTGGAACACGCGAACGTGCTGCAGATGGGCCACTTCCGCTTCATCCAGGCGGTGGTTCCCCACATGCGCAAACAGCGCTGGGGGCGCATTGTCGAAATCAACGCGCTGGCCGGCACGCAGATCACCCCCGATGGCATTCCGTCCGTGGTGAACCGTGCGGGCTGCATCGCGATGTCGAAGTCCTTGGGCATGTCACTGCCGAAAGACAATATTCTGGTCAACACCCTCAACATGGGCTGGATCGACACCGGGCAGTGGGACCGCCACTACCGCGAAATGCCGGTCGGCACGCCGCGTGAAGAGTTCGATGCCATGGTCCTGAAGGTGGTGCCCCTGGGGCGCTTCGGGAAACCGGAAGATGTGGCCGGCATGGCCTTGTTCCTGTCGAGCGACTACGCCAGTTTCATCAGCGCGGCATCGATCGACATCGCAGGCGGCATGGGTGGGCAGATCGCTTACTACCCCACCCTCAAAAGGGACTTTGGCGCCGCCATGGCGCAGCGCTACCCCACGCAAGACACCCAAGCCTGAGGGGTCTTCACATGAGTGAAAAAACACGCCCCCTGGCAGGCAAGGTGGCCGTGATCACGGGCGCATCGTCCGGCATCGGCGAAGCCATTGCCCACGAACTCAGTGCGGCTGGCTGCCGTTTGGTGGTGACCGCGCGGCGCGCCCAACGCTTGCATGCGCTGTGCGCCAGGCTGTCCGGCCCTGCCGTGCCACTGAGCGCAAAGATTGACGATCCAGCCACGGCCCAGGCGTTGCTGGAGACCGCCCATGAAAACTACGGCCGTGCCGACATTCTGATCAACAACGCAGGCATGCTGGTGAGTGGCCCGCTGGAGACCATCGACCTCGATGGACTGATGCAGATGACACGGACCAACTACGACGCCGTCGTGCGGACCTCCTATGTGTTCGCGCGTGCGTTCAAACAGCAGGCCGCTGGCTCCATCATCAATGTGTCCAGCGTGGGTGCCTACCTGAGCCATTCGTCCATGGGGGTGTACGCCGGCTTGAAGCAGGCTGTGGAGATATTCAGCACAGCCCTTCGCGTTGAGCTCAAGGGCAGCGGTGTTCGCGTGGGCACCATCGCGCCCGGTACCACAGACACCGAAATCTTTGATCGGTTGCGGGCCTCAGGTCAACCGGTGCGGGCCGACCAGACCCCTGCATTGCAACCGCTGGATGTGGCGTCTTCCGTTCGCTACATGCTGGAACAGCCGGCGCACGCAAACGTGGCTCGCCTGCTGTTGGTGTCGTCTGCAGAATCGGTCTGAAGACACCGCAACAGCCCTTGAGGAACCGACCGCCAAAGAGGCAGAACCTCTTGAACTGGCGCCCAAGGCGCCAGTTGCAGTTCAATTCCGCTGCTTGTACTGGGCCAGCTGCTCTGGCTCCATGAGCTCTTCGGGTGTGCGTACGCTCGGGCCAAGAATCGGACCCACCACCTCGTGTCCCCAAGTGCTCAGTTTCTCGGGATTGAGCTCAAAACCATCGTCGTGCCAGGGCTCCAGTTCGGTGATGGTTTCAAACGCAAAACCACCCGGAGAGAAATGGTAGAAGGAGGCATGCGGGTCCTGCGAATGCTGGCCGAGCGTCATCATCATCGGGATTGCGCGCTGCTTGACGATGTCGTAGGTTTCACCGACATCGCGCAGGCTGCTCACAAACAGTCCCACGTGCTGGACGCCCATTTTTCCGGGCCCATAACCATACGCAATGTCGTGGCTGGTGTAGCTGTTCAGCTTGGCGCGGTAAAAAGCCGTCTGGCCTTTGCCAGCGCCAGGACCGTAGTAGTGAAAGCCCATGAGCTTGATGAAGAAGTCCTGCAGCTCGGGCGGCCATTCCGGTGTGATCACCACCAGATGACCAAGCCCCCGGACCCCGGCGACGAAACCCCCGTGAGGACGGCCTGGTATGAAAGAACGGGGCATCCATTTCTGGCCATGAAACATCTCGTGCTGGTAGCCGACCGGATCACGAAAACGACACACACCCTTCACGCCACGCTGTTCACACAGTGCGGCATCACCCATGGTGACCTCCACGCCATGCTCCCGAAACCGGGCGATAGCGGCCTCGAACTCGATCTTCCCCTTCGCCTCCCAACCAATGTAGGCCAAACGGTCGATCTTGCCGGGATGGAAGGCAAACCTGTGGCGCCGATCATCCGTCCGGAAGTACAGCGAATCCGGATCTGAAGCGGGGGATTGCCCGATCTGGAAGCCCATGACCTGGGGTCCGTACTCTCGCCACTCATCGACCTTGGTGGTCTCGAAGCCCAGGTAGCCGATGCCTATGATGTCCATGATGATGTTTTCAAATGAATGACAAAAGCCGATGCACCCGCACACGGGCCATCAGCGACAGCCAGACATGTCGCGAGAGGTCCATGAGATCCCGTCCATGAACATGATCTGGTCCAAGATGGTTTTTTGTTAAACCTGAGCCTCAACGGTGCTGAAGTCCTGTGGAGGTCAAGGCTGAATTTCTTCGAGGACCAGTGCCTCTGCAGGGCAAGCGGCAGCCCCTTCCTTCGCCTCCTCTTCCATCCCCCCAGGGATGATCTCGGAGTCGACAAACACCAAACCGTTCTCGTCCAGCTTGTACACCTCAGGGCAGAGCTGTGCGCACAGCCCGTAGCCACAACAACGGCTGCGATCAACAATCACCCGAAACACTGGGGATTTTTCGTTCGAACTCATGATTTTTTCCTTTCAATGCGGCAAGTCCACCCCGGACTGCACAGACAACATATGCACATTATTCAGCAATGTGTCACTTTTTATCCTAGGGTTCTCCCTAGAAGACACCCCCACGCTTATCTCAGGGTGCTGCACAAGATCTGATCCAGAGACGGCTACACATCAAAAACAGGCAGCGCTCCCTACCGCGGGATGATTCATGACTCCATTCAGAATCCATTTCGCCACTTAGAATGGTCGTCGCAGCAATCCTGATCAGAGATTCTGTGACGTGGCGTTTATCTGACGCCTTTCAAGCTGTCACCCCTTCAACACGCCCCTGTTCAACATGGAATCCGTAGTGACCGAGGACAAAGCAAAGCCGGGCAGAGACCGAACTTTGGTCGATATCCCCAAAAAAGCAAGCCCTGGCCAGGGCGTGATCGTGAAGCCGGTGGTCAACGCCATCGGCATACTCCGATACCTCGCGCACAAAGGGGCACCAGAACGAGCAGCAGACATTGCCAGGCACCTGGAAATCAACCCCAGTACCTGCTTCAACATCCTTCGGACCCTGGTCTCGGAAGACGTGGTCGATTTCAACCCGCTGTCGAAAACGTATTCGGCCGGACTGGGCTTGGCGCGACTGGCCGAGCAACTGGTGACGCAGGGGCAACGCGTGCAGTTGGCGCTGCCATTCATGCGCGAACTCGCCATCGAACGCGGCATCACCGTCACGCTCTGGCGTCGCTTGGGCAATGACAGGATCGTGCTGGTCAGTTCCGAATCCAGTCCCACGGATCTGCACATCTACATGCCGATCGGTCAACGACTCCCCATCCTGATGGGTGCCAGCGGCCGGCTTTTCATTGGACAGATGAACCTGTCGGAAGATGATCTGCGTGCAGAGTTTGCCGGCATTCGATGGGCACGCCCACTTTCGTTCGAAGAGTACCTCGACCAGGTTCATCTAGCCCAACACTGCGGATGGGCTGTAGACGATGGGTATTTTTCCGAAGGCGTGTTGGCCATCGCAGCGCCAGTCTGCGACTCCGCTCAGAACATCGCCTACACGGTTTCGGCGGTCATGATCCGCAGCCAGCACGGCGACACCGAGGCACGGATCAGGGTACTTGGAGAATCACTGAGGGAATTGGGCAAAAGGCTGGAATCCGTCCTGTTCTGAGAACAGGCTTCCGAAGCGCACACATTGACCTCGATGGTCGATGTTTGGCAGCTTCACGGTTTCAGGATGCGACAGGCTCAACCACGCGACCCATCACGACGGTGAAACGCGAGAGGCGAGTGCCACCCCGCAATCACTCTCGGACTTAACGGAATCCTGAAGAGATCACCACCCACAAATCACCCGAGTGCGAAGGAACGTGTGCGTGCGTGTGGTCGACCTGAATGTTCTGAGGGGTCTCGGTCTCTGAGAAATGCCACAGACCAGCGGCCAACAAGGACAGACCCAGAACCATCGTGAAAGTCAAGGATGCAGCGTGCATTTTTGTCTCCATGGCACAGTCCTCAAGAGGCAGGACGATGACGATCTCGGAAAATACCGAGTCACTTTTTTTAAAAGTGTACTAATTTGACCCTCGTTCGTCAAAGCAAAATCGATCCTTTCCGACGCCGTTCGCCCAACTCAAGGGTAAACACCGAGGCTCTGGGGTTCACCGGATCTGATGGCCGAACACGGGGGCACAAGCTGACATGGCCCTCAACTGGTCCGCGGCAACGACGCGGTCCACAGAAGGGCCAGTAGTTTCCTGAAATGCCTTGTGGCACTGGTCTGGAGCCAGGCTTGTTTGCAGCGCCCACCAACGCGAGGGGGAGATCGGGGGTGCCTGAAATTCTGCGTGCGCTTATTCAGCTGCTGAACCGCTGCTCCATCGCTCAGGCCTTGTCAAAGCTCACCCCGTTTGTTGAGCACGTCGTGCACGGAGATGAATTTTCACGGGCTGCAACATGTGCGCCAGCCACCCCCGTCGGACACTCGGGTACTCCCTGCCCGACACGCCCCCTGCAGATGGCCACGAGCCACCCGGAACTCGGGAACTGGCTCCTCAAACCGTTTCTGTTCAGAAATGACGGCAAACAAGGGTCAACCCTAGGGAAGGTCTGCACAACACCCGTTCTCGCGCGCGTTGATGCGCGTGATTTCAGATGACGGCATTTTTCGGCTCACTCGGCTTGTTTCAGGGTCGAATTCACCCCCGCACTGGGCCCTTGGGCCTTTTGCGGGCGCACTCATGCCCGCATCGCTCTCAAAAGCGTTCGACGCGCCGTCCACAGATTGGAGAGGGCAAACAGGGTGTGCAACTGCGCCGTGTTTTTCTTCAGCCCGCGGTAGCGGACCTTGATGTGCCCGAACTGGCGCTTGACCACCCGGAACGGGTGTTCGCCAATGGCCCGGATGCGGGCCTTGGTCTGCTCCAGCTTGTCCATGATCGCGCCCATGGGCGTGCTCTTGTCCAGCGCCTTGCGCTTGCCCGGGCGCATGGCCACGTGCCAATCAATATCCATGCTCTGGGTCTCTTCGCGCTTGTTCACGCCCTGGTAGCCCGAGTCGGCGAACACATCGGTTTCCTCGCCGTGCACCAGCGCGTGCGCCTGCGTGACATCGCTGACGTTGGCCGCCGTGCCTACCACCGTGTGTACCAAGCCCGACTCGGCGTCCGTGCCGATATGCGCCTTCATCCCGAAGTACCACTGGTTGCCCTTTTTTGTCTGGTGCATTTCGGGGTCACGTTCGCCGCTGCTGTTCTTGGTCGAACTCGGTGCCGCGATCAATGTGGCATCGACCACCGTGCCGCTCTTGAGCAGCAGGCCTTTGGCGGTGAGCATGGCGTTGACCGTGGCCAAGATTTGCACGCTCAGTTCGTGAGCTTCGAGCAGGTGACGAAACCGCAAGATGGTGCTCTCATCGGGCAGGTTATCTTCACCCTGGTCCAGCTTTACGAACTCACGAAACATCGGTGTGTCGTAGAGCGCCTCTTCCATCGCCGGGTCCGAGAGGTTGAACCATTGCTACTGAGATGGACCCGACGCCACCCTCCGGCGAAACTGTGTGTCCCTCATCAACCGTTGAAATGCGGAGGTTCATCATGGAAATCGACATCCTGGGGATCGACCTTGCCAAACGTGTGTTTCAACTTCACGGAGCAGACCGCCGAGGTCAGGCGATGCACCGATCCAAAGTATCGCGCCCAGCTCTGATGGAAACGATTCGTCAACTTCGTCCACGAACCATCGCTATGGAAGCCTGCAGCTCCGCACACCACTGGGCCAGGCAGTTCCAAGCACTGGGCATTGAGGTCCAGCTCATCAGCCCCCACTACGTCAAACCGTTCGTCAAAACGAACAAGAACGACAGGAACGATGCCGAGGCCATTGTTGAGGCTGCTTGCCGCCCAAGCATGAACTTCGTACCTGTCAAATCTGTTGAGCAACAAGACATTCAGGCAGTTCATCGTGTTCGTGAGCTGTTGGTGCACCAGCGCACAGCCCTGATCAATCAAGCAAGAGGGCTGCTCGCTGAGCGCGGGATCATCATCGCCAAGTCACCTGCGGCGTTCAAACGCTCCATTCCCGACATCCTCTCGGAGCCGGATGGGGAGCTGACCACGTTCTGCCAGTCCTTGCTGACCATGCTTCTTGAGCAGTTCCGAGTGATCGAAAACCAGATAAGCAGAGCCGAGGACTGGATCACATCCTTCATGAAGAACTCGGCTCTGTGCCAACGACTCGCAACCATTCCTGGTGTGGGAGCCATTACAGCAACGGCAATCGTTGCGGCGGTGGGGGACGCCAAAGCGTTCAAGAATGGACGACATCTCGCTGCGTGGATCGGGTTGGTTCCACGGCAACACTCATCAGGCGGAAAGAACCGTCTGCTTGGCATCAGTAAACGCGGTGACGGCTATCTGCGGACATTGCTTATCCACGGGGCGCGATCAGTACTGATCCGTGTTGCCTGCAAATCTGATGCGCGAAGTCGCTGGCTGCAGGAATTGATTGCCCGGCGTGGGTACAACCGTGCGACGGTTGCGCTGGCAAACAAGAACGCACGGATCATTCAGGCGATGTTGAGTCACGAGACCAACTACTGCCCCGCGATGGTTGCGGCGTAGCTGCGACCGTGTTCAAAAACAAAAAAAAAGGGAGAGCACCCACACTGGTTTGCGAAGCCTCTTAAACGTGATGACACAACCGGTTAGACCAGCGTTCCGGGAGCCTGTACTTTCTGTCGGCTGATCACTCAAGCCGAACTGCTGCTAAGGACGGAACGCGCGGATCTCATCAAGGCTGCGGGCATGCATCGACGACTGCCCATCAGCAAGCCGTATACATGTGTGCAGACCGTTGAACATCACCAAAAGGGGCTTGCAAAAGGCGTCGGGTCCATACATGAAGGAAGTGGATGCGCAGCATGGTTTCAACCGCAAAGGGCGGGCGTCCGCCTCTGGCGCTGCGCGTGGCAGCGTGCGGGGCAATCAGCGCCACCAGTTCTGCCCAGGGCACCACCAGGTTCATCTCGTCGAGGAACTCGCGCTTGCGCGTGCGCTTGGTCTTGCGCTCGAATCCCGTCTCACCAAGGCTGATTTGTTTCATGACGTTCATACAGCACAACGCGTGCCAGCTGGGAGGTTTTGCAGAGATTCCCTAGTTCTCAGGCTTACGCGGCCGCAACAGAATACATTTATTCTGCATACAGAATAATATTCTTTATACAACATGGGCATGAAATGAAGAAAGTCAAAGCCTTTTCCAAGTCGCTCTCACTGGCGTGCGTCCTGCTGGGTGCCGGCGCCACCACTGCCGCCGAGTTTCCGGAAAAAGCCATCAGCATCGTGACGCCTTTCACGGCGGGATCGGCCCCCGATGGCTATACCCGCGCACTGGCCAACGAGTTGTCCAAAGCAGCAAGAGTCCCCGTCATTGTCGAGAACCGTCCTGGTGGCAGTTCCGGCATTGCCGCACAAAGTGTCGGTTCAGCAAAACCGGATGGATACAGCTTGCTGATTTCGGGAAATGTGGCGTTCACCGGCAACCCGCATGTGATCAAAAACCTGCCCTACGACCCTGTCAACGGCTTCGTACCTCTGACGACGCTGTCCAAAGGCCCCATGTACCTGTACGCCAATCCGGACAAGGTCAAGGCGACCTCAGCCAAGGAGTTTTTGCAGCAACTCAAAAGCGATCCAGGCAAGTACACGTTCGGGTACACGAGCATCACCAGCCGCTTGCCTGCCGAGGTGCTGCAACAGACCGCCGGAGTGAAGGTGGTGGGTGCTGCTTATCGCAGTGGTGCCTCGATGATGCCGGACCTGATGAGCGGCGTGATTGACTTCATGTTTACCGACTTTTCAGCGTGGACCCATGTCAGCACCGGAAAGCTCAAGTCGCTGGGCGTGACCGATGACGTCCGCAGCCCGTTTGCCCCCAACCTGCCGACCTTCCGGGAAAACGGCATCGAGGGTATGGACATCGGCTTCTGGCTGGCGGCCTACCTCCCGGCACAGACCCCCCAACCGGTGGTAGAAAAAATGCACGCTCTGCTGGTGCAGGCGAACCAAACGCCGGCGGTGCAGGCCGCCATGAAGGCATCTGGCACGTTCGAATTCGTCCAACCCCTGGGTCAGCTTGAGAAGTACCAGGCAAAAGAACGCGAGCTGTGGGGAAAGATCATCAAAGCCGCAGGCATTCAACCCGAGTAAACACCTGTATGCATCCCAACATCATGAAAAACGCGCTCAAACTTTTCCCCTTGTCCGCCTTCGTCCTGCTGTCCGGCCACGTTCAGGCACAAAGCAGCCTGACCCTGTTTGGCAAGGTTGATGCCGGACTGGTTCGTGCGATTGGTGCGGGTACGACCACACTGGGCGAAGGTGCCCAAAGTCGTTTTGGACTGCGTGGCACAGAGGACCTGGGTCAGGGACTGAAAGTGTCGTTCTGGCTGGAGAACCGATTCCGATCCAACACGGGCGCGCTGACCGCCGTTCGCTATTTTCAGGGCCAATCCATCGTAGCGATCGAAGGAGGCTGGGGCAAGGTGTCTCTGGGCCGTGACTACGTCGCTGGGTACACCGAAGTTCAAATCACGCCGGATCCGTTCATCCACACGGGCGTGTCATCCTTCGTTTCGGTCGGCACCGGCGGCATCGGAACCGTCCGAAATGATGGCGCGATCACCTACAAAAGCCAGCTTGGTGCTTTTGGTTTTGCCCTGCAGACGGCCAGTGACGTCAACCCGAACAGCGCAACCTTGCCCGCCGCCAGCACGATCGACCGCCCAGTGAATGGGTACCTCTCCTACCAGGCGGGTCCCGTTTACCTCGGATGGAGCCATGAAAACCCCGGTGGGGCAAACGACAGCTGGAATTTCATCGCAGCAAGGTACGTCCTGGACCGCTGGACGCTCACCGCGGGCTTTGGCTCAGGCAAAGACAATGTGAACAACAAGCGCAAGAGCGCCATGTTGGGAGCTGCGTTCAAGACAAATGCTGGCCGCGTCAAGCTGTCATACGGCCAACTCGAAAACACCACGACCCACACCGATCTGACCAAGAAGTTTGCGATTGGCTACAACCACGATCTGTCCAAACGCACGTTCCTGTATGCCAATCTGGCTCACGACAAAGCGGTTGCCACCAACAGGAGCGGCTTTGATCTCGGACTTCAGCACAACTTTTGACGCTTAACTCTGGCGTTGACTGACCCTCGCCCATCGACCGCTGGTGGGCTGCTCGCACACCCAGTCACATCGGCGGTTCAGCTTTCTCGCCTGCACCGCCCATAAGGAGCACTGGTGCGGAACCGGTTACGTGGGACGCGGTGCTTGACCACAGCCAAGTTCGGTCTGTACACCGGGTGCAGGCGATCACACGATCGCTCCTCCCCACAACTCCGCGTAGTGGTATTCCCTAGTAAATCCGCGTTTTTGACTCTAATATGAACATTTTTATTGATTCTGTTCATTATTTAATCTAGCATCCAGACTCCCACCTCTGGTTCAGCTGCCACTGTGCCGGGCCCCTCCGCACCACCCTTTGGAGACAAGATGAAACTCGAAGACCTCATCCTCGTCAGCGTTGACGACCACGCCATCGAACCGCCGAACGCATTCGCTCGCCACATGCCCGCGAAGTACAAGGGACGCGAACCCCATGTTGAAAACCACAAAGGCCGTGACGTCTGGGTGTTCGAAGAAAAGGCCACCGGCTACATGGGCCTGAATTCGGTGGTCGGGCGCCCGAAAGAGGAATACGGCATGGAGCCGTTGGGCTACGAGCAGATGCGCCGCGGTACCTGGGACATCAAAGCCCGTGTCGACGACATGAACGCCAACGGCGTGCTGGGCTCGCTGTGCTTTCCGACCTTCCCCGGCTTCGCCGGACAGCGGTTTCAGAGCTACGACGACCGGGGCGTCTCGCTGGCCGCCATCCAGGCCTACAACGACTGGCACCTGCAGGACTGGTGCAACGCCGCACCCGGCCGCTTCATCCCGCTGATGATGGTGCCTTGGTTCGACATGCAAGCCGCCGCCGCCGAGGTCGCGCGCATGGCCAAGCTGGGTGTGCATGCGGTGACCTTTTCCGACAACCCCACCGTGCATGGATACCCCTCCATCCACAACAGTCACTGGGACCCACTGTGGAAGGCCTGTGCAGACAACGACGTCGTGATCTGCTGCCACATCGGCACCGGCGCAAAAGCGGCCCACGCTTCGGATGAATCGCCGATCGACGCCTGGATCACCTCGATGCCGATCTCGATCGCCAACTCGGCTGCAGACTGGATCTGGGCGCCGATGTGGAAGAAATTTCCCAAGCTGCGCATGGCCCTTTCCGAGGGTGGCATCGGCTGGATTCCCTACCTGCTGGAGCGAGCCGACTTCACACACAACCACCACAACGCCTGGACCAACTCCAACTTCGGCGGCAAGAAGCCCAGCGACATCTTCAACGAGCACATCATCACCTGCTTCATCGAGGATGCGTTTGGTCTGAAGAACCTCGACGCCATCAACGTGGACAAGGTCTGCTGGGAATGCGACTACCCGCACTCCGACTGCACCTGGCCAGAATCTGCCGACGTGTTCTGGAAACAGGCTGGACACCTGAGCGATGAGGTCATCAACAAGATCACGCACCTGAACACGATGCGCGAGTTCTCCTACGACCCCTTCGCCATCCTGGGCCGCGAAAACTGCACCGTCGGCGCGCTGAAAGCACAAGCCAAACACGTGAGCATTGAGCCCGCCTGCGGCATGGGTGGAGCGGCACCGCTTCGTGAACTGGAAAAACCGGTGACCTCTGGCGACATCAACAAGATGTTTGCTGCCGCCGACGCCCAAACCGCTCTGTAATCCGCACCCGGACCCACCCAGCAAACCTGGCATCCCATGGCGCTTGCATCTTTTCAATACCACCGCGTACCTGCAGAAGCCGAACCGCTCCGTGCTGATGTCAGGCGTTTTCTGGCTGAGGCGCTGAAGGGCCGCAGTGCCCTTCGCCGCGCTGATTCGTGGATGGGCGCCGACCCGGCGTTCAGTCGCGAGCTGGGCCGGCGTGGCTGGCTGGGCATGACACTGCCGCTCGAGTACGGGGGGCACGATGCCGGCCCCTGGGCCCGCTACGTCGTGATCGAAGAGTTGCTGGCTGCCGGGGCGCCTGTTTCGGCGCACTGGATCGCCGATCGCCAGAGCGGCCCGTTGATCTTGCGCTACGGAACAGAAGCCCAGCGCCAGAAATACCTGCCGGGCATCTGCCAAGGCGAGGTCTATTTCTGCATTGGCATGAGCGAGCCCAACTCGGGCTCCGACCTCGCCTCCATCCGCAGCCGCGCCGTTCGCGACGAAGCGGCGGGCGACGGCAGCTGGCGGGTCACGGGCCAGAAGGTCTGGACCACCAACGCCCACCACGCGCAATACATGATCGCCTTGGTGCGCACGGGGGCCCCGACCAGCGAAAAGGCCGCGCGCCACGAGGGCATGTCTCAGTTCATCATTGACCTGAAGGCGCCCGGCGTCACGGTGCGCCCGATCCGCGACCTGGCCGGGGGCGAACACTTCAACGAGGTCTACCTCGACAACGTCCGGCTGGACGCCGATGCCTTGATCGGCACCGAGGGCCAGGGTTGGGAACAGGTCACCGCAGAACTCGCCTTCGAGCGCAGCGGGCCGGAACGTTTCCTGAGCAGCATTGCCTTGTTGCACACCTTGATCGACGCGGTAGGTCCCCAGCCCGATGCCTTGCAGGCCAACGCCGTGGGGCGCCTCAGTGCCCGCCTGGTGGTGCTGCGCCAGATGTCGCTGGCGGTCACGGCCGAGCTGGCCGCAGGAGGCCATCCGGCCTGGGCCGCCTCTTGTCTGAAGGACCTGGGCGCCGCGTTCGAGCAGGAGATTCCCGAGCTCGCCCAACAGGTGCTGGATGTAGCGCCCGCCGTTGACGGTGGCAGCGACCATGCGCAGGTGCTGGCGGCCCTGATGCAGATGGCGCCTTCCTTCTCGTTGCGTGGGGGCACACGCGAAATCCTGCGCGGCATCATTGCCCGTGGCCTTGGACTGCGTTGAGAACACCCACATGCGCGAACTGTTTGAATCCACCATCGAGCGGCTGCTGGCCGATCTGATCACTCCGGAACTGATTCGCCGCGGCGAAGCAGGTCACTGGCCCACGGAGTTGTGGGCAGCCATTAAAGAGTCAGGGTTTGCGGTGGCCGCAGCGCCGGAATCCTTGGGCGGCTCCGATGCCACCTGGGGCGACCTCTATGGGGTCGTGAAGGCAGCCGGGCGCCACAACCTGCCGCTGCCTCTGCCCGAGACCATGCTGGCCAACTGGCTTTTGGGACAGTGCGGCCTGGAGGCACGCAACGAGCCCCTGGGCATCGCCATGCGGAGCACGCTGAGCCTGGACCATGCATCGACCAGCGGTGCCTTCTTCGATGTGCCTTGGGTCGCCCCTGCAGACACCCGCGTCAGTGGAGTCCTGTCCGATGTCCCTTGGGGCCGCGATGTGAACCATGTGGTGGCCGTCATTCCGGGTGAAAGAACGACGCTGTTGTTGCTGGCCCGTCGCGATGCAGAAATCAGCACCAAGCGCAACACCGCCGGCGAACCGCGCGATGACCTCAGCTTCAAGAACGCCATTCCCGTCGCCACCGCCAACCTGCCCCGACACTTGAGCGACGATGTGCTCTGGTGGGGCGGTTCCATGTTGCGCACGGCCCAGATGGCCGGCGCGCTCGAAGCCACGCTGGACCTGAGCACCCGTTACGCCACGGAGCGCGTGCAGTTCGGAAAACCCATCAGCGCGTTTCAGGCCATCCAGCACCAGCTGGCGCAAATGGCGCAGCAGACGGGGTGCGCCATCGTCAGTGCGGAAGCCGCTTTTGCCGAATCGGATGGCCCACTGGCAGCATGGCAGATCGCTGCGGCCAAAGTCTGTGGCGCCGAAGCCGCGGGCGCGGTGGCCGCCATGGCGCATGCGGTGCACGGTGCCATTGGCTTCACCCATGAACACGCCCTGCAGCTGGGCACCCGCCGCCTCTGGGCCTGGCGCAGCGAATTCGGCAACCTGGGCCACTGGGCGCAGCGGCTGGGTCGGGCCGTTGCCCAAGGTGGCGCTGCCTCACTGTGGCCTGGGGTCACCAGTGGCCAACTGGTTGCCTTGGCATCCTCCCGGACGGAAACAAAATGAGCCAACAGAGCCCTACCCCCTTCTTGCGGATCGAACGCGACGGCGCCGTGTTGACAGCGCGCCTGAACCGGCCCGAAACCCGCAACGCCCTGACCGATCCGGCGCACATGGATGAACTGGTGGACTTGTGCCGCCAGATTCGCAGCGACCACAGCATCAAGGTGTTGGTGCTGACCGGCGAAGGCAGTGCCTTCTGCGCCGGTGGCAATGTAAAAGACATGCAGCAGCGCGGCGGCATCTTTGCCGGCAGCCCCTACCAGGTGCGCGACAGCTACCGGGACAGCATCCAGCGCATTCCCCTGGCGCTGTACGAGCTCGACGTGCCGGTGATCGCCGCCGTGAACGGCCCGGCCATCGGCGCAGGCCTGGACCTGGCCTGCATGTGCGACATCCGCATCGCCAGCGACAAAGCCCTGTTTGCCGAGAGCTTTGTCAAAGTGGGCATCGTGCCGGGCGATGGCGGTGCCTGGTTGTTGCCGCGTGTGATCGGAATGCCGAAAGCCAGCCTGCTGGCCTTCACCGGTGACATGATCGATGCAGCCAAGGCGCTCGACTGGGGCCTGGTCGCCGAAGTGGTGCCCGCCGACCAGTTGATGGTTCAAGCGCAAGCGCTGGCGCAGCGCATTGCGCTCAACCCCTCTCACGCATTGCGACTGACAAAACGCCTGTTGCGAGAAGGCCAGCACACGCGGCTCGACACCTTGCTGGAGCTTTCGGCCGCCTACCAGGCCCTGGCCCACCACACCGAAGACCACCTCGAAGCGGTCAACGCCTTTCTGGACAAGCGCCCTGCGCAGTTCACCGGACGTTGATTGCAAGACCCCACAGCCAGGACATTTCCATGCGCCCCGTATTCCGCGAAGACCACGAGCAGTTCCGTGAACAGGCCCGACGTTTCATTGACCGTGAAATCGTGCCCCACCTGCACACCTGGGAGTCTGAGGGCATCGTGCCCAAGAGCCTCTGGATCAAGGCCGGCGAAGCCGGCTTGTTGTGCTCCACGGTGCCAGAAGCGTACGGGGGCGCGGGCGGTGACTTCGGCCATTCCGCCGTGATGATCGAAGAGCTGGCACGCGTGAACGCCACCGCGGTCGGCTTCACCACGCACTCGGAAATCGTGGCGCCCTACATCGTCGCCTACGGGACCGAAGCGCAAAAGCAGCGCTGGTTGCCCAGGATGGTCAGCGGCGAGATGGTGGGCATGATCGCCATGAGCGAACCCGGTGTGGGCAGCGACCTGCGCAGCATGCGCACCAGCGCCGTGCGCAACGCCGACAGCTACACCATCAACGGCCAGAAGACCTTCATCACCAACGGTGGCAACGCGGACCTGGCGGTGACGGCCACCAAGCTGGACCCCGCCGCCAAGGAGCTGACGCTGATCTGCGTTGAGACCGACCAGCCCGGTTTCTCCAAGGGCCGCCTGCTCGAAAAAATCGGGTTGAAGGGCCAGGACACGTCCGAGCTGTTTTTCGACAACGTGTCGGTTCCGCTGGAGAACCGCCTCGGCGAAGAGGGACAGGGCTTCAAGTACCTGACCCACCAACTGGCCTGGGAACGCACCATCATCGGCATCCGCGCGGCGGCCTCGATCGAGTCCCTGATTGACCAGACGGTCCAGTACACGCGCGACCGCAAGGTGTTCGGCAAGACGGTGTTCGACTTTCAGAACACCAAATTCAAGCTCGCCGAATGCAAGGCCCAAGCCACCATGTTGCGCGTGTTCGTCGACGACTGCCTTGCGAAAGCGATGCGGGGCGAACTCAGCGCCGAGGTCGGCGCCATGTGCAAGCTCATGGGCTCGGAGATGCAGGGAAAAATCCTTGACGAGCTGCTGCAACTGCACGGCGGTTACGGCTTCATGAGCGAGTACATGATCAGCCGCGCCTGGGTCGATGCCCGGGTGGCCCGCATCTACGGCGGCACCAGCGAGATCATGAAAGAGATCATCAGCCGATCGCTGTGACTCCCCCTTTATTTCAGGAAACACCCATGCCACACATCATCTGCATCACCCCCGACGGCAAGCAAACCGAACTGCAGGTCGCCGAAGGCACCAGCGTGATGCAAGCCGCGCTGGCCAACGGCCTTCCGGGCCTCAACGCCGACTGTGGCGGTGCCTGCCAGTGCGCGACCTGCCACGTGTACGTGGAGCAGCCCTGGGCCGATCACCTGGCCGCCGTGGGTGACACCGAAGACGCCATGCTGGACTGCACCGGCGAGCCCCGCCAGCCCAACAGCCGGCTGTCCTGCCAGTTGATGGTCACCGCCGCGCTGGACGGCATGGTGGTGCGCCTGCCTGCCATGCAGTAACCCCGATCACCCCCCGATTAGGGTTCGGTCGCGGCCCAGGCCCCCACATGAGCGAACCAGCGGCATCTCCCGGGCGGATCAACCTCGGGATCGTTTCCATTGTCTGTTTCAACTTCGCGTCCTACGTCTGTAACGGGCTGCCGCTCGCGGTGCTGCCCGGTTATGTGCTGAGCGACCTGGACCTGGGTCCCGTGTTTGCCGGGTTGGTGATAGGCGTGCAATACATGGCCACCTTGTTGTCGCGCCCGCTGGCGGGTCAGCTGGCCGACCGATGGGGTTCCAAACGCGTGGTGCTGTACGGCCTCGGCGGACTGGTGCTCAGCGGGGTGTTGACCAGCCTCGCGATCTTCCTCCACGCCCAACTCTGGCTCGGCACAGGACTGCTGCTGGCGGGACGTGTGGTCCTGGGTGTCTCTTCCGCCCTGGTATCGACGCCGTGCTGTACCTGGGCCATTGGCCTGTACGGCACCCAGAACACGGCCCGAGTGATGTCGTGGAACGGCATCGCCGCCTACGGTGGAACCGCGCTGGGAGCCCCCTTGGGCGTGCTCGTGCGCGATGGAACGCACCTGATCGGCATCGGACTGTGCACCGCCCTGCTCGGCCTTCTGGCCTTGCTGTTCGCATCGACCCGGTCAGCGGCAACCATCGTGTCGGGCGCCCGTCAACCCTTCCGCCATGTGTTCCTGGCGGTCATGTCCAACGGCGCCGCCATGGCCTGCAGTTCGGTGGGTTTTGGCAGCCTCACCGCCTTCATCGCGCTCTATTTCAACAGCCTCGGGTGGGATAACGCCGCCTACTGCCTGAGCAGTTTCGGTGTGGCGTTCATCGTCGCCCGACTGGTTTCCCCCAACTTGCTGCCACGGTTCGGTGGCTACCGGGTGGTCGCGGCGTGCATGCTCGTCCAGAGCCTGGGCTTGCTGCTGATATGGCAGGCCCCCTCACCCGAACTGGTGATGCTCGGTGCCGGGCTGACCGGTATCGGTGTTTCATGGGTCTACCCGGGGCTGGGGGTGGAAACCCTGGAGCGCACACCCCCTGCCAATCGGGGTGCGGCACTCAGTGCCTTGTCGCTGTTCTTTGATCTGGCGGTTGGCCTGGCCGGACCTTTGATGGGCTTGATCGCCTCGGGTTGGGGTTACGCCGAGGTGTTCCTGGTCTCGGGGCTGCTGGGCATCGCGGGCTTCCTGCTGGTGATGCAGCTTCATCGAACCGTCCACCGTTCCAGCGCCTGAAGGCACCCCACCCGTTCCACCCCGCGTTACCGAACCGGCGAGAGCCAAGGAGTCTGTTGTGATCCAGCGACCCGACCATTTCACCATCGTGACCGACCAGCTGGAGGCCACCCGCAGCTTCTATGTCGACCTGCTGGGCATGCGCGAGGGACCGCGACCTCCGTTCCCGGTCCCGGGTCTGTGGCTCTATGTGCACGAGCACCCTGTCCTGCATGTGGTGGCCGTGGACCAGATGCCCACGCCCCGACGGGGTGCGCTCGACCACATGGCCTATTGGGCCGAGGGCCTGACCGACACCATCGCCAGCTTGCGTGCGCACGGTGTGAATCTGCGCTTGATCCGTTCGCCGGGCGCGAACAGGACATGGCAGCTGTTTTTCAACGACCCCAACGGCGTTGAAGTTGAACTGGATTTTGCAGAAACCGAAACGCCTCCTGAAAACTGGAAAACGCTCTCTGCTCCGCTTCGTTAAATCAGGCCTTCGTAGCTGCCGCCATCCACCTGAAGGTTCTGGCCACTGATGTACCCCGCCTGCGCCGAACACAAAAAGGCACAGGCATCGGCCAGCTCCTCGGGTCGGCCAAACCGCCTGGCGGCGACCGGCTTGAGCAATTCGGCACGGGCCTGCTCCAGCGTGAGCTGCCGACGCTCGGCCAGCTGCCCGGTCATGTACCGAATGCGATCGGTCTCGATGCGCTCGGGCAGCAGGTTGTTGATGGTGACGTTGTCGCGCACCACCTCGTTGGACATCGCTTTCGAGAAAGCGGTCAGGCCCGCGCGCGAAGCGGTGGAAAGACCAAGCATCAACTTGGGTGACTTCACCATCGCCGAGGTGATGTTGACGATGCGCCCGAAGCGGCGCGCCCGCATCCCGGGCACCACCGCCTGAATCAGCAGAATGCCGCTGAGCATGTTGCTCTCAACGGCGGCGATCCAGGTGGCGTGGTCCCATTGCCCGGCCTCACCGGGCACCGGCCCCCCGTTGTTGGTCACCAGGATGTCGGGGGCCGGGCAGGCGGCCAGCAACGCCGTGCGCCCTGCATCGGTGCTCACATCCGCCACCACCACGACGGGAGAGCGTCCCGAGATGGCAGCGATCTCCGCAGCGGTCGCATGCAGCGTGTCCGCGCGGCGACCATTGATCACCACCAGGCAGCCTTCGCGCGCGAGCGCCACGGCACAGGCCTTTCCGAGCCCCCGCGATGAAGCGCAGACGATGGCCTTGCGGCCCGCAATGCCCAGGTCCATCGTGGCCGCCTATTCGAGCTTGCCCATGCGCCGGACCGCCTGGGTCAGACGTGCGGCATCCTGGTCCCAAAAGGTCCGGAACTCGGCCGCGTCCAGGTAGGCCGGGCCGCCCTCTGCCTTGAGCAACGCCTGCTTGAACTCGGCATTCTCTGTGGCCATCCGAAACGCAGAGCGCAGCCGGTCCACCACGGCAGCAGGGGTGTCCAGGGGAACAAACGCGCCCGTCCAGGGCTGCACATCCACATTCAGACCCAAAGCCGCGGTGTTTGGAACCGAAGGAAACTGCGGCCACGCTTCAGCACCCACGGTTGCCAGGATGCGCAGCTTGCCGGCACGGACCTGGGACGTGATCGACGAGCGAGGCAGCATGGTGAAGTCCACCTGACCACCCAGCAGCCCCACCATCAAGGGACCGCCGCCCGCATAAGGAATGTGGTTGAGCTTCAGCTTCGCTTCATGGGCAAAGATCTCGATCGGCACGTGCACGGTGCCGTAGTTGCCCGACGAGCCGTAGCTCACCTCACCCGGCTTTGAGCGCGCCTGGACCATCATTTCGCCCAAGGATTTGAAAGGGCTCTCGGCCCTGACCACGATGGCCAGGGGGTCGGTGCTGACGCGTGCGATCGGCCTGAGCTGGCTCAACAAGAAGGCCGGCTTCTGTTGATTGACCACGGCCTGTTCAGGCAGGGTGGACACACTCGACAGGGCGAAGAGCACCGAATAGCCATCGGGCTTGGCGGTGGCCACCGCAGCCGCCCCGATCGCACCCGCCGCACCGACCCGGTTCATCACCACCACGGGTTGCCCAAGCGCCCGCTCCAGCGAGGGGGCCAGCAACCTCGCCACGCTGTCGGCCAGTCCACCAGGCGGAAATGGCACCACCAGGTTCACGGCCCTGGCGGGAAAGGCTTCCTCGGCGCCCAGCAGCGGGGACAACCCAATGGCTGCACTGGCCAGCAGCCACTGGCGACGGGACATCACAAACGAGCGCTTCATACCGTCTGGCTCCTCAGTCCCACACCACATGCAATTCGTGCGGCCCACGCAGCTGGGCACCAGTGATCCTCGGCGCGGGCTGCGCGGGATCCAGTCGCAAGTTGGGCAACAGATCGAGCACCGCGTTCAGCGCCACCTGCATCTCGGTCTTGGCGATGAACTGACCGATGCACATGTGCGGGCCGAAGCCAAAGCCAAACGACGGCTTGGGTTTGCGGTCGATGTCGAACTGGTCCGCGTGCTCAAAAGCTTCTTCGTCTCGGTTGGCCGACATCACGATGGCCTGCACCATGGCCCCCTTGGGAATCTTCACCCCATCGATCTCCAGATCCTGCGCCGCCTGGCGCACCTTGAACGTGGCCACGGGCTCAAACCGCACCGCCTCATCGATGGCCTTGCCCACCAGCGCGCGGTCGTTGCGAACCCGTTCCAGCAGCTCCGGGCGCTCCAGCAGCAACACCAGCAGCGAACCAAACGTGCGTGTGGTGGTTTCGCCGGCCGCCGGCAGCAGCGAACGCACGAAGGTGGTGATCTCATGGTCGTCGAGCTGGTGGCCTTCGTACTCCGCGCGGATCAACCTGCTGATCAGGTCGTCGCCCGTCGCACCCGCAGCTCGCACCTGAACCACGGCCTCCTTGACCGCGTCGTAGAGCTGCTTGGCGGCCTCCATGGCCGCCCCACGTGCCTGGGCCGCCTTTTCCGGGTCAACCTGAGGGCCTGCCAGTATCGCAAGTGCCCAGGCCGCAACCTGTTTGACACGTTCAGGCTCGTTCTCCGGGAAGCCGATCAGCGAATAGATCAGGCGGATCGGGAAGTGCAACGCAAAGTCCATCAGATCGGCACGCTTGCTGGCCACCAGGGGCTGCAGGTACTCGCTGCGGACGATGGCGTCCATCTTCGGCTTCCACCGGTTCACCACCTCGGGCATGAAGATCGGCTGCAGCAACGCACGGGCCTTGCGGTGCTCGTCGCCGTCCATGCCGGTCAGGATCAGGCCGTCGAAAAACGCGCCCAGACCTTCCGCGATGAAGCCGCTGGTGAAGTTGGTCGCATCTCGAAGCACCGCCATCACATCGCGGTACTTGAAGACGGTGAACGTCGGGCGGTTCGCGTCCAGCCCCGCAATGTTGGGAACACCGAGACCCGCCATGAAGTTCTCCGCGATCACTGGCGAGTCGCGGCGCATGACCGCGTAGACCGCGTTGAGGTCGACATCGGAACCGCGGTAGTTATCTGCGACGCCCGCAAATGCCCGCTCAAGACTGCTGGTGGAGTTGGTCATTTCAGGCTTCATGCCCGGCACTCACATGGGTGCGTAGCATCGATTTATTTATGAACAGTTTTTTAAATTCTGCATTACTTAACACGAAATCACAAGCGGGTAAACCTAGCTTGAATCATAGTAAACACCTATGCCACTTTGAACTTATATGATCACAATGTCAATAACTGTTCAACATTAGCTCGCCTTTCTCCAGCGGGAATCGAATTTGGTTCTGCTCAACGACATCCGCCTCGCCACCTGAAGACCATGAACGCCCGCCAGGTCCACCTCGAACCGCCTGAAGCTGAACAGCCCGAGGCCAATCATCGCCACCGAGTGGCGCGCGAGCGGCGTGCCCGCATGCGCGAACGCCTGATCGCGGCGACCATGGACGTCTACAGCCAGAGCCCCGGAGGACGCCGCCCCGTGATCGACGACGTGATCCGTGCGGCCGATGTGTCACGCGGCACCTTCTACAAGTACTTCGACACGCTGGACGAGGTGCTGGTCGAAATCGGCCGCAGCGCGGCGAGCGAGATGCTGCTCAGCTACGACCGCCTGTTCGGCCCCCTGGACGATGGCGCAGTGATGCTGGCCACAGGCCCGCTGATGGCACTGGCCCGAGCGGCGATGGACCCCCCTCACGGTGCCATCATTTCGCACGCCGACATGATCGACCGCACCAGCGGCGAGGACCCGCGGCGCCAACTGGTTTACCGCAGCCTGAACCATGGACGCGATCAAGGCGTCTTCAAGTTCGACGCCATCGAGGCCGCCTTTGACCTGGTGATCGGCACCAGTGTCGAGGGAGCCAGGCGCATCTCCCGAACGGGCCAACTCGACGGCGCCGGCATCCGCGAGACCGTGGTCATGATCCTGCTGGGCCTGGGCATGCAGCGCCCCGCAGCTCGCCGGGCCGTCGACACCGCCTGGCAACTGCTGCAAGGCGCCTCCGAACACCTGCACTGGTGGAAACCGGTCAACCCGGTCTGAATCTGCCCCTCCCCGAATCTGCCCTTTTCCTTGCTGGAACCTTCTACTGGAACCCGAATGAGCACAAGCACTCCTTACGACGCCATCGTCATCGGCGGAGGCCACAACGGACTGGCCTCCGCCTGCTACCTCGCCGCCGAGGGCCGCAAGGTACTCGTGCTCGAATCACTCGCCAAAGTCGGCGGCATGGCCTCGTCCGGCTACCTCATCCCCGAGGCGCCGAACCATCTGGTGCACCCCTGTGCGCTGGACCTGATGTCCTTGCGGGTGCATCCCATGATGCCGCTCGAACTGCAACTGGAACGGCATGGCTTTCGCCAGACCGACATGGACCCCGGCTATGTCTATCTGCACCCGGATGGCAGTTCACTGGTGTTCGGCCGCAGTGCGGAGCAGACCGCCGCCGAGATCCGCCGCTTCAGTGCAGCGGATGCCACGGAATTCCTGGCCCTGATGAAACTGGTGAACACCTTCATCGACCTGGCCATCCCCATGATGCGGGTCGATCCGGCGCAGAAAAACCTGGGGGCGAAATGGCAGGCGCTCAAGGTCTTGATCAAGAACCGCCACATGAAGCCGGAACTCATGGGCTTGATCGGGAGCCCCGCCTACACCTCCATCATGGAACGGTTCGAGCACCCGGTCACGCAGTCCGCCCTGTGCTGCCTGCTGGGTGCCGCCGGCCCCATCACCGGTGAAGCCACCGGCGTGTATTTCGCATTGCTGGGCTTCATCCAGCGCTTTGGCCTGGGCCGCGCCGTGGGGGGCATGCAGACGCTGTCCAACGCGCTGGCGGCCCGTTTGACCGAGCTCGGCGGCGAGATCCGGCTAAACACGCCCGTGGCCGAGATCGTGGCCAAGAATGGCCAAGCTCAAGGTGTGCGCCTCGCCAGTGGTGAGGTGCTGACGTCGCGCAGCGTGATCGCTGCGGTGCACCCCAGGGTAGCGCTGCACATGGTGACGCCTGGCGCCGTCGAACGCCGCTACCTGACACGGGTCGATCTGGCACCGGCCAACGGCCATGGCGGTTCGCCTATGAAAATCGACATCGCGCTCAGCGGCCAATTGCGCGCAAGCCGCCACGAAGCCCTGCGCAGCGACGGACTGAGCCTGCGCAGGAGCGTGCTGCTGATCGGCACCGTCGAAGCCGTGCTCGACAACTTCAAATGCGCGGCCCGCGGCGAAGTGTCCCAGCTGCCCTATCTGTGGGCCACGGCGCCGAGCGCGGTCGATCCCACCCAGGCCCCCGAGGGCCAGGACATTGCGTACCTGTACCCGATCGCCATGCCCCTGGAGCCGCGCGAAGGATGGGATGCCATCCGGGCCCAGGTGACAGAGACGGTCATCGATCAGACGGATGCGTACCTCCCCGGCCTCAAAGCGCTGGAGATCGGTCGCCGCGCAGAGGCTGCCCCTGACTTCGCCGCCCGGTTGAACGTTCCCAACGGCTGTGTGGTGCACATCGACACCGGGGCTTCGCGCACGGGACTCATGCGGCCCGCCTTTGGGCTGGGTGGCGAGACACTGCCCGTCAAGGGTCTGTTTTTCGGCGGCGCAGGCATCCATCCCGGTGGCGGTATCAACGGGCTGCCAGGTCGCATCGCAGCGGGCCGCGTGAAACGTTATCTGAAGTAAGTCCGTTATCCCAGCCTAGAAACCCACTTCCAACCCTGAAGGAGACACTCCATGAATACCCCCACCAAAGCCAGTACCGAAAACGCCCAGAAGCTGGAAGCAGCCTACGCCAGCGTGTCCGACCTCTACCGCGGCAAGACGGACGACCTGTATGCCGCTTGCCGCGAGATGCGCCAGACCACACGCGTCTACGAAGGTGACTTCATCGCCAAGTTCCTGGGGGTTCCGACCAACGCCGGACTGCAGACCAAACCGACCTACGCGGTATTCCAGTACCAGGACGTGATGAACGTGCTCAAGGACGCCAACACCTTCACCAGCGGCTTCATCCTTGAAGGCATGGGCAAGGTATGGGACGGCCTGATGATCCTCGGCATGGACGGCGAGGCCCACCGCAAGGTCCGTGCCCTGCTTCAGCCGGCCTTCATGCCCGAAAACGTGAACAAGTGGCGCCCGAAGATCGATCGGGTCGTGCGTGAAGATTTCCTTCAGCCCTTGCTGCCCAACAAAAAAGCCGACCTCATGGAGATGGGTCTGCACTTTCCCGTGCGCGCCATGTACGCCCTGGTCGGATTCCCGGAAGACAACCCCGACCAGTACAACCAATACGCCACCTGGGCGCTGTCCATGCTGGCGGCGAACCAGCTGGACAAAGCCAAGGCCGAAGAAGGTCGACGCATCGCGGCCATTGCCGTCAAGAGCCTGTACGACGCGCTGATGGAACAGGTGAAACGGCGCCGCGCCGAGGGTGCCACGGGTGACGACCTGATCACCCGCCTGATGAACGCCGAATACGAGGGCCACAAGCTCGATGACCACGAGGTCGCGACCTTCGCTCGCTCGCTGCTGCCCGCCGCTGGTGAGACCACCACGCGCACCTTCAGCGCCGCCATGACGTTCCTGCTGACCGTCCCCGGCCTGATCGACCGGGTGCGCAACGACCGCGCCCTGGTGTCCAAATTGATCGACGAAGCCGTGCGCTTCGAACCCTCTTCCACCTTCAAGGTGCGCGAGACCTCGGCCGACGTGCAGATCGGCGACGTCCTGATCCCCAAGGGCTCCTTCGTGCAATGCATGGTCGCCGCGGCCAACCGCGACGAAAGCGCCTTCGAGAACCCGGACGTGTTTGACATCGACCGCCGCCAGAAACCGTCGTTCGGCTTCGGCTTCGGACCGCACATGTGCATTGGCCAGTTTGTGGCCAAGCTCGAACTGAACTGCGCAATCAACGGCATCCTGGATCTCTTCCCCAATGTGCGCCTCGACCCCGAGCAACCCGCACCGAAGATCGAAGGCGCCCACCTGCGTGGCGCCAAAAGCGTGCACGTGATCTGGGACTGAACAAGGACAGCCGATCATGCGAAGCTTTGACACGATCCCTGAACGCGCCGACTTCGGCTACCAGTGTCTGGTTGGCCCGCAAAAGGTCAGCGGCGCCAAGCTGGCCGACCTGCGTGACCACTTTGGCCTCAAGCTCACCAAACACATGCCGTTTGGCAGCGTGCGCGACGAAGAAGGCCACATCTACTCCATGGTGCGCGCCCTCAACGCACCGGGCAGCACGCCCAACCCCACCAAGTTCATCTACCAGAGCACCCGCCTGGACGGAAAGAACATCCGTGTCGACAAGGAAAAGATCGCCCCCCGGGCGCTCACCATGTTCCCGGCGCGCGGACTCGACGGCGACACCGCCTGGTGGTCCAGCCACCCGGAAGACCCCGGCCAACCCTGGCGGCTGACCGCCTCGGGCACCGACTTTAGCTGGAAGGAAGAAGGCCTTTTCGACCTCACGGGCAAGCTCATCGGCAACGGCATGCAGTGGTACCTGCCCGGGGTGGACTGGGGCACCTTCTACGTCGCGCAGCTCTACGACGTGCAGGGCACCTGCGAGGGCAAAAAGGTCAAGGGCATCATTTCCCTGGACCAGGCCTGGATGGCCGAAGGCGCCGCCATCCACATGCACAAAGACCTGGTGGTCAACAACAAGATGCACGTCATCTGGTGGAACTTCGCCACGATCTACAAGGACGGGAGTTGGGACGTCGGCTCCTTCCTGGTCGGTCACGACAAACTGGGCTACGCCATTTTCCAGAACGAAAAGGGTGAGGTCCGCTGCACCACGGACACCGAGGGCACGGTGCGCCATGAAGCCGATGGCTGGTTTGCCGAAGAGGCTCGCATCGTGCTGGAAGGCAAGGAGGAGTGGGAATTCCTGCCCGACCCGAGGGGCCGGATGATCGACTTCGTGGGCGGCTTCCCCATCACCGCCCAGCAGGAGGGTCGCTGGCGCAAGGTGGGTGACACCCGTGAGCCCGACCGCTGGATGGCCTGGGGCGAAAGCGACAAACGAAACGGCACGGCACGCAATGTCCGTGGCACCGAAACCTGAACCGGAGACCACGCCATGGACACATCCACCATCGAACACTTCCTGCACACCCAGGTGCAGGCCTGGAACCGGGGCGACAAAGAAGGCTTCTTCGCCGCCTACCGCGCGGCGGCCCCCGAGGGCTTGCAGATCGAGTACGTGGGCCGTGGGCCCATGGGCAATGGCTGGCCGGTGCTGGAGGGCATGTGGGCACAACAGAGCGCCAAGATCGAGATCGAAGAAGTCGCCCTGATCATCAACGGCAACGAGGCCGCATGCCACAACCGCAACAAGGTGCGCGGCAGCTCCCTGGCCATCGAGACCATCGAGCTGTACAGCTTCGACAACGGCAAGGTCACGGTGCGCTATTTCGTTCGCCAACCCTGACTGCCTTGTCATGGAAGCGAACACCGCCCCGGCGCTGGACCCCAAAGCCTTCCGTGCCGCGCTCGGCAGCTTTGCCACCGGCGTCACCGTGATCACCGCACGGGCCGCCGACGGGTCGCCTGTGGGCTTGACGGCCAACAGCTTCAACTCCGTTTCTCTGGACCCGCCCATGGTTCTGTGGAGTCTGGCCAAGAAGTCACACAGCCTCGCTGTCTTCAGCAACTGCAGCCACTGGGCGGTGCATGTGCTGGCGGCCGACCAAGAGGATCTTTCGGGACGCTTCGCTCGTTCAGGCACCGACAAGTTCAGCGGACTGGAGGTCGCCAACGGCATTGGCGATGTCCCGCTGCTGGCCGGTTGCGCTGCCCGCTTTCAATGCCAAAGCACGTTTCAGCACGAAGGTGGTGATCACCTGATCTTCGTCGGCGAAGTGGCCGCCTTTGACCGCACGGACCGTGCTCCGCTGGTGTTCCACGCGGGTCGCTACGCCATGGCAGCCCAACGCGACCCCAGCCTGCCGCCGGCCCGCAGCGCACGTGTTGCGGGTGGCTTGGATGAAGACCTGCTGGGGTACTTGCTGGGTCGTGCCTATTTTCAGTTTCACCAGGGCGTGCGCGACAAGGCCCGCGCGGCCGGACTGACGGATGCCCAATGGATCGTCGCAGCGGCACTGACGGCGCGCGACGGTGTGCATGCCGACGACCTGAGCGCCGCCTTGGGCTATGTGCTCGACGAACCCTTGTCGCCTTTGCTGCAGTGCATGCAATCCGACGGGTGGGTTCATGCAGATCCCCAGGGCCGCTGGCACCTGACCCCCAGCGGGCGCGACCGCTCGCTGCACCTGCTGGCAGCGGCCAAGGCCCATGAAGGCGACCTGCTGTCCCGTTGGAGCTACGACGAAGGCGCCCTGTTGAAGCTGCAGCTTCAGAAGTTCATCGCGGCCACCAACCCGGGTTTCCCAGACCTCTGGCACGAGGCCTGATCCCTCCAACCGAAAGAAAACACCATGTCCCAGATCAACCCCGAGCAGATTGAACGCTTCATGAGCGGCCAGGTTCGCTGTTGGAACAGCCACAACAAACCCGGCTTGCTGGCGCTGTACCGTGAAGTGGCCCCTGCTGAACTGAACATCGAATACGTGGGCCGTGCCCAGCAGGCCGATGGCTGGCTCGTCATTGAAGAGATGTTCGACAAACACAACCACCAGTTTCGCCTGGAGGTCGTGAACACCATCATCAATGGCAACGAGGCCGCCGTGCACCACCGCAATTGCATTGTGGGCACCAGCCAGGTGATCGAGAGCATCGAGACCTACCGGTTTGGCCCAGGCACCCTGCACGTGCGTTACTTCCTGCAGCCTCCCAAGGACGCCAACGTGAACCTGGAACAGTTTCGCGGCTTCTCTGCCGCCATCCCCCCAGATGCACCATGAGCAAGCCCGCACTCCCCGGCCCGCATGAGGGTCGGTTCAAAGACCAGATCGCCATCGTCACGGGGGGCGCCTCAGGCATCGGTGAAGCCACCTGCCGGCGGCTCGTCGCCGAAGGCGCCACTGTGGTGGTGGCCGACGTCAACGCTGAACGGGCCGTGGCGCTGGCCGCAGAACTGGGCCCGCGTGCCAGTGCACAGGTCTTCGACGCCGCCGACGTTCAGAGCATTAAGCGGCTTGTGCAAGGAACAATCGATCGCTTCGGTCGCCTGGATGTGCTGCACAACAACGCGGCACTGAGTTCCCCTGCCATTCATGCGAAGGACAAAAACGCCATCGACATCGAGTTCGAGGTCTGGGATCAGGTCATGGCCGTGAACCTGCGCGGCTACCTGGCCGGCTGCAAGTACGCCTTGCCGACCATGATCGCCCAGGGCGGCGGCGCGATCGTGAACACCGCGTCCACCGGCGGGTTTTCGGGCGACATCACGCGCATGGCCTACAGCGTGTCCAAGGCGGCCATCATTGGCCTGACGCGCCAGATCGCCACCCACCACGGCGCCCAGGGCGTGCGCTGCAATGCCGTGGCCCCGGGCCTGGTGCTGACACCGGGCACGCGCGGTGCGGCGGCCAGTGTGATCGACGTGATGCAGCGCCATCTGCTGGTGCCTGAATTCGGCGAGGCCGAAGACATCGCCGCGCTGGTGTGTTTCCTGGCGTCCGCCGAAGCGCGTTACATCAACGGCCAGACCTACATCGCAGACGGCGGCATGCTGGCCCACAACCCGACCATGGCCGACCTCGTCGACATGGCGAAATCCAAGACCCTCTGAACCACATGAACCTCTTCCGTTGCGGCGCGCCATTGGGCCAGCCGACCTGATGCCGCGCGCGCCCTCAGACTCCCTGCTCGAACCCTTCCGGGGTTCGGGCTTTCGTTATTTGTGGCTGGCCTGGCTGTCCGGCAACATGACCATGTGGATGCACGAGGTGACGGCCGCCTGGCGCATGACCCAACTCACCGAAAGCCCCGTCTGGGTGGCCTGGGTTCAGGCGGCCGGCACACTGCCCCTCTTTGTGCTGGGTCTGGCCAGCGGCGCCCTGGCCGATCTGCTCAACCGCAGGCGTTTTCTGGCCGTCGCACAGGCCTGGATCGCGGTGGTGGCGGCGGTGCTGGCGGTGCTCGCCGGCAGCGACGCCCTGACGCCGGGCACGCTGTTGCTGCTGTGCCTGCTCAATGGCGTGGGCCTGGCGTTCCGGTTCCCGGTGTTCTCAGCCCTGGTGCCCGACCTGGTGGAGCGGCGCCTGCTGTCGTCGGCCCTGACCCTGAACGCCCTAGCCATCAACCTGACGCGGGTGTTGGGCCCGATCGTCGCGGGCATCGTGCTGGCCTGGCAGGGATCGGCCATGGTGTTTGCGCTCAACGCCGTGCTGTCCATCCTGGCCGGTGTGTTGATCTGGCGGGCCCCCATTCCCCCGCACACGCCCCCCGCCCAGCGCACCCGGTTGCTGCAGGCCATGCGCGATGGCGTGGGCCACGCACGGGCCTCGCCCATCCTTCGGGCCGTGTTGTTCCGCGCCTTCGTGTTTTTCGCCCAGGCCGTCGCTTTGGTGGCCTTGCTGCCTTTGGTCGCCAAAGGTCTTGGTGCCAACGAAGCCACCTACACCGCCTTGCTCGCGGCCATGGGTGCGGGCGCCGTGCTCGCCGCCATGGCTCTGCCCCGCCTGCCGGCCATGGCGGCGCGCAACCGCATCATCGATGCCGGCGTCTGGTTGCACGCGCTGGCCACACTGGGCGCCGTCTGGGCGCCCAGCGCATGGACGCTGGCACCCGCGCTGGCGCTGTCGGGTGCGGTCTGGCTGTGCGTGGCCAACACGCTCACCATGTCGGCCCAGCTGGTGCTGCCCACCAACCTGCGCGCCCGCGGCATGGCGATCTACCAGATGAGCATCATGGGCGGCAGCGCCGGAGGGGCCATTGTGTGGGGCGTGGTGGCCGAGCACACCTCGGTGAACTCGGCCCTGGTGGTCTCCGCGGTGTTCAGCGTGCTGCTGCTGCTGTGGACCCGTGGCACTAGCGTGGAAGAGCGCCTCCCTCACTGAGGCTTCTGCGCCTCAACGCCCAGAGGGTGCTGCCTGGCGCCTTTGAAGCCAAACACCTCGACCCCGACCGCTTCGCAGTCGGGGTAGACATCGGGCTTTTCGGTTGACACGCGCACCGCAACCACCTGGGGATGGGCCAGTAAAGAGCGCAACAGATCATCGGCCAAGGTTTCCTGCAGCTGGATGTGCCCTCGACCCACCCGCTCACGAACGACCTCCCGCACAAAGTCGTAATCCACGACCTCGTCAAGCACATCACCCACCGGCGTGCTGCAAGCGAGCGGCACGTACAAATCCACATTGATCCGAACGCGTTGCGGGCGCCCTTGTTCAAAGGCATGCACCCCAATGCCGATATCCACCTCATGGTTACGCAGGAACAGACGCCGGCATTGCGCCAGTTCGGAGATCAGGAGCGCGTGGGGCATGTCAGTGGGCTTCCATTTCGCGTGCCAGAAACATCACGTCGCGCGCCTGGCGAGACAGGTGCTGGCCACCGTCCACCAGGATCGTGGAGCCGGTCGTGGCAGGCGAGGTCAGCAGGAAACGCACCGCGCCGGCAATGTCCTCCGGGGGTGAACTGCGCTCCAGGGGATTGAGCCGCTGGCCCACATCAAACTCCTGTTCGCTCATCGGGCCGGACAGCAGGGTGAGACCCGGGGCCACGCCACTCACACGCAGCTGCGGCGCCATGGCCATGGCCAGCATCTTGGTTGCCGCCTCCAGCGCCGCCTTGGACAGGGTGTAAGAGAAGTAGTCAGGGTTGGGATTCCACAACTTCTGATCGAGCAGATTCACCGCGCACCCTGTGCGCCCGGTGCCTTTCAGATGTTGGTACAACTCCTGAGACAGCACAATGGCGGGCGCGGTGTTGGCCTTCCAGTGACGCTCCATGGCCGCCAGTCCGAAGGTCTCGGCGTTGTCGTACTCAAAGGTGGATGCGTTGTTCACCACCGCATCGATGCGGCCGAAACGCTTCACCACCTCGGGCACCAGTGCACGGCAACTGGCCTCGTCACTCAAATCGGCAAAGAGGGCTTCCGCCTGCCCTGGGTGGCGGCGCAGTTCCCGCAAGGTGTCTTGCGCTTCGGCCGACGAATGGCGGTAGCTGAACGCGACGCTCCATCCGGCGGTAGCCAGGTCGAGCGCGATGGCCCGCCCGATGCGGCGTGCGCCGCCGGTGACAAGTACGACAGAACGGGACATGAAATTACGCTCCAGATAACGAATGGGGATCGGGCGAGGAAACGGTTGACTACCGTGCGGCGACTCAGCGGTCCAGGGCCAAAGCACGGCGCCGCGCGGGGCGGTCGGCACGTGCGAGGTAGGCGTCGATGACCGGACAGTCCCCCAGCAGCGGCCGCGCCATCTCGAACAGGCTCATGAACAGGATGTCGGCAGCGGTGAAGCGTGGGCCGAGCAGGTAGGGGCCACGTTGCAGCGTGTGCCTGATGTGCTGCATCATCGATTCGTTCAGTCCGCCCATCGCCCGGTCCTGCACCAGCAAGCCCTGCCCCTTCATGTAGACCAGCGGTTCGGTCAAGCCCACCTGATAGAACAGCCAGGTGAGGTAGGCGCCGCGCAGCGCATGGCCCACCGGGACACCGACTTCCGCATCGGGATACAGATCGGTCAGGTACAGAGCAATGGCCGCCGTTTCCGACACCAGATGACCCTCGTGTTCCAGTGCCGGCGTGAATCCGTGCGGATGCGGGTTGCGCGGATCGGCCTCGCTGCCGTCGGCGCGCGGGTACTTCACCACCACAATCTCCCGGTCGGCACCCAGCTCCTCCAGCAGCCACAGGATGCGCGTTGAATTGGAACCGGGTGAGTGATACAGCTTCAGCATCGTGTTTCCTTGCGGTGGTTTGACCGGAATGATTGGCGTGGGTGCACAGTGGTGTGCTGCACCCGTCAGGCGTGCCTGGCCCGGGAAGGCAAGCCGAATGCGGCCCAGGCGCCCGCAGACAGCGCCGCCCCGGTCATCCAGAACACCGGCGCGACACCCAGCACGGCGCCCACGGCACCAAAACTCAAGGGCATCACCAGGGTGGAGAAGTGGATGACGGTGGACCGAAGCCCCAGCGCCTCACCCTGGCGCTCGGGCGGGGTGAAGCTGTGCAGGCTGGACATGACCGCGGGCTGGATGGCACCCAGACCCAGGCCCATGGTGCCAGCACAGACGGCCATGGCCCACGCACTGTCCAGCCAGGGGTAGAGCAGAAACACCGACGCCGTCAGGGCCAGCGCGCCGGTCATCACCCACCGGGGTTGCAAACGCTCCGCCATGAATGGAATCGCCAGTCGCACGGAGGCCGACGTGACGGCGTAACTGGCCAGCACCATGGCAATCGCGGACGCGCTCAATCCCCGCTCATGGCCCAGGATCGGCAAGGCAAATGCGTGTGCGTCCCAGCAAGCGGCAATAAGCCAGTTGATGAAGAACAGCCGCCGAAGATCGCTGTTCCCCAGCAGGTCCCAGGCCTTCTGTGGCGCGGCCACCGGTTTGGCCGGCGCCCGGGGTGCTTCAGGCGGCACCCGGGTGGTGGCGAGCAGCGTCCCCAAGGGAAACAGCGCCAATCCGACAAACGCGGCGCGGTAGCTCACTTGGTCGATCAGCGCGCCTGCCAGCAAGGGACCGAGAAACGTGGCGATGGACGGAGCGAGCGCCACCCAGCTGAAAATTTTCAGGCGTTCGGCCTCGCCACGGGCCAGCCGGCCGGCGGTGCGCTGGAGCGCAATCATGCCCATCGCCGAGCCTGCGCCCACCAGGGCGGCGGCGGCTCCCAGTGCCCACACATGGGAACTCAACGCTGCGAGCACAGCCCCCACCAGGGCCAGCAGGGCGCCGATGCGCGTCGCCAGGTGGTACCCCCGCCGGTCCACCAGACGGCCTGCGGGAATGGCCAACAAAAAGGGGAACACCGCAAACAGGGCCATCAGCAAGCCGATCACGGCCGCGCCACGTGCCTCGTTCACCGCCAGCAAGGGGATGGTCATGCGCATGCCGTTGAGGCAGCCATGCAAACCGACCTGCGCAGCGACCAGCGTCAGCAGCGCCCACCCAAACCGGGAACGCTCGCTGCGGGTCGCCGGATCAACCGAGGGCATCCTCGATGGCCGAAATCAGCCGTGCGTCGTTGGGTGTCACGTCGGGGGCAAAACGGGCCACCACGGTACCGTTGCGGTCGATCAGGAATTTTTCAAAGTTCCACATCACATCGGTGTCGCCCTTGGGCAGCAGTTGGTGCTTGGTCAGGGTGTCGCGCAGCAGCGAATCGCCAGACGCCAGGGCCTGTGGCTGCGCGGCAATAAGCGCGGCGTACAGTGGGTGCCGGGGTTCGCTGTTGATGCGCAGTTTGGAGAACAACGGAAAGTTCACGTGGTACTCGGTGTCGCAGAAATCGCGAATCTCGCCCTCGCTTCCCGGCTCCTGACCGGCAAAGTCGTTGCACGGGAATCCCGTGACTTGCAGGCCACGGTGATGAAACCGGTCGTGCAGGGCCTGCAGGCCGGCGTACTGCGGGGTCAGGCCACATTTGGACGCCACATTGACGACCAGAATCACCTGCCCCTTGAAGGGAGCGAGGCTGGTGTTGGCGCCGTCCAGTGCTTGAAGGGGGATGTCGAAAATCGATGAGCTCATCGGGGTGTTTCCTCGTAGGCTTGTTGAACCAAAGTCATGCGACCGCCCGCCAGCATCAAGGCGCAGAACATCTGCAGTTCCACGGTTTCGGCGGTCGAAAAATGTGCCGCCAGCGCGGCAAAATGGTGTTCATCAATGGCGTGTGCGTCGGCCGCGAACAGCTCGGCGTAGGTCAGCGCCGCGCGCTCGGCCGGCGTGAAGTGCTCGCTGCCGGTCTGCAGGCAGTTGAGGGCCTCGATGTCTTGCGCGTCCACACGATCACTTTTGCGCGCCAGCTGGCAGGCTTGGCACTGCGTGATGCTGGCGATGCGCAGGCGCACCAGCTCCCGCAGGCGCGCGTCCAGCAGACCATGGTTGTGCAACTGGTCCAGCAGCGCCAGCCAAGCCAGCGCCGCCTGCGGCCGGTGGGCCCACACCTGGACCGGCACGGTGGAGCTGAGCATGCGGGTGTCCACACCCCGCTGCACGGCCTCACCCAGCGGCGCCGGAAAATCGGCCAGCGGCACCAGCGGCAGGCGCGCCACGGCTACAGAAGCTCGATCAGCGTGGCGGTGGCCATGCCACCAGCGCAACAGATGGCCTGCAGCGCGTAGCGGCCACCGCGGCGCTCCAGCTCGTGCAGCATCGAGGTCATGATGCGCGCACCACTGGCCCCCAAGGGGTGGCCCAGCGCGATGGCGCCGCCATTGACGTTCAACCGCTCGGCGGACACACCCAGCTCTTTCATCCACACCATCGGCACCGGCGCGAACGCTTCGTTGATTTCAAAGAGGTCGATATCGTCCAGCGTGAGGCCCGCCTGTACCAGCACTTTGCGGGTGGCCGCGATCGGCCCCGTCAGCATCAGCGTGGGGTCGGAGCCCACCGTGGTCATGGCGCGGATGCGGGCGCGGGGTTTGAGACCCAGCGACTCCGCCTTGACTGAGGACATCAACAGCAACGCGGCCGCGCCGTCGGAAATCTGTGATGAGTTCCCGGCGGTCAGGCGCCCGTCGGTGCGAAAACTGGTCTTGAGGGTCGCCAGCTTTTCAGCCGCCGTGCCCGGGCGAATCGTTTCATCCGCAGAGAACAGGGGCGCCTCGCCCTCGGTGCCCTTCTCGCGCACTTGCGCCACAGGCACCGACACGATTTCTTTCTGGAAATGGCCAGCCAGCGCGGCGGCGGCGGCACGGCGGTGGCTCTCCACCGCGAACGCATCGAGTTCCTCGCGCACCAGTCCCCATTGATCGCACAGCCGTTCGGCGGCTTCGCCTTGACCGGTCATTTCATAGCGGTCGGCGGCCATCCAGCCAAAGGCCTCTCCGTGGATGCTGCGGTTGCTGCCCATGGGCACCCGGCTCATGTTCTCGGCACCGCCAGCCACCACCACGTCGGCCGAGCCGAAGGCAATCAGGCCCGCGGCCAGGTGCACGGCCTCTTCACCCGATCCGCATTTTCGATCGATGGTCAGGCCAGGAATCGTGCAGGGCCAGCCGGCCCCCAGCAGTGCGGTGCGCGCGATGTTGGCCGACTGTTCACCCACCTGGGTGACGCAGCCGAAGATGACATCGTCCACCTGCTCGGGTTCAAGCCCGGCGCGGGTGATGAGTTCGTCCAGCACCACGGCCCCCAAGTGATCGGCGCGAACGCCCGCCAGACTGCCCTTGAATTTTCCGACGGGGGTGCGAACCGCCCCGACGATCACGACATCAACGCGGCTCACAGCACGCTCGCTTTCAGGCCGGAACCGGGCACGCGCTGGCCTTTGTCGTCGTACTGGTACACGCCCGCGCCGGTCTTTCGGCCGTGGCGACCGGAGGCCACCATCTTGATGATCAGCGGGCACGGGCGGAACTTGTCACCCAGTGTGGAATGCAGGTAGCGGAGCACCGACAGCCGGGTGTCCCAGCCGGTCAAATCGCCCAGCTCCAGTGGCCCCATCGGGTGGTTGAAGCCCATGCGCAGCGCGGTGTCGATGTCTTCGGCCGTGGCCACACCTTCCTGCAGCATCCACATCGCCTCGTTGCCCAGCATGGCCGACATGCGGCTGGTGGTCAGGCCGGGGGACTCGTTGACGACGATCGACGTCTTGCCCAAGGCGTCGCTGTACGCACGGCTCAGGGCCACGGCCTCGTCGCTGGTGGCGATGCCGCGCACCAGTTCGACCAGCTTCATCTTGTGCACCGGGTTGAAGAAGTGCATTCCCACCACCCGCTCCGGGTTGGGTACGGCCGTGGCGATCTCGGTCACGCTGAGCGCCGACGTGTTGCTGGCGATGAGGGCGCCGGGCAGCATGTGGGCAGCGGCCGTGGCCACCACCTGCTTCTTCACCGCAATGTTTTCGGTCACGGTCTCGACCAGCAACGCCGCCCCCGCACAGGCGGCGGCCAGATCGGTTTGTGTGGTGAGGCGAGCCTTCGCGGCCTCGGCCACCGCTGCATCGAGTTTTCCGAGGCGAACACCGTCGTCAAGGATCTTGGCCACGGCGGCCAAAGCCTTGGCGGCCGCGGCCTCGTTGCTGTCCACCAGCACGGTGGAGAAGCCCGAACTGGCGAAGGCATGGGCAATGCCCGTTCCCATCAAGCCGCCACCGACGACGACCACTTTGTTTTGCGTGATGCTCATTTGATTTCTTTCTGAGTGTTTATTGCGCGGCCGTGACGGTGTTGCGCAAGACTCCAATGCCCGGGATTTCGGCCTCGACCACGTCACCCACCTTGAGGAATTTGCCGGACCCTTGCGCCGTGCCGGCGGGTGAGCCGGTGAACATGACATCGCCGCTCTCGAATCTCGACCGTTCGTCCACGAACTTCACCAGCTCCGCCACGTCCCAGGTCATCTCGGCGGTGTCGCCGTCCTGCCGGAGGTCGCCATTCACACGCAGCAACAGGCGCAACGACAATTTGCCCTCGAGCGGGAATTCATCGCGGGTCACGATCCAGGGGCCGAGTCCGGTGGTCTGGTCGCCGCTCTTGGCGGCGAACAGGTCCATCCCCACACCGGGCGGTCCGCTGCGCTGCAGATCACGCGAACTCACGTCGTTGCCCACGGTATACCCCAACACACTGGCGATCGGGTCCTGGCGATTGACCACATCACCAATCACCGCCACCAGCTCCACTTCGTGGTCCAGCTCCTGGGTCAAGTGCGGGTAACGCAGCGCGTCATTGGCGCCGATGAGTGCGCCGTAGGCCTTCAGGAAGGCAATGGGCTGGCTGTGGCCCTTGATGCCGAAATCGGCGGCGAGGTGCTTGGCGTAGTTGGCGCCCGCCACCACCACTCGGTTGGTCTTCTCAATCGGCGGCAGAAGCCTCACCGAACCCATGGGCAACACGGCCCCGGTGAACCGCAGTGCGGCCTCGCCCTCACCGCGCGTGACCGCCGGCCCCCAATCGGGCACGCCGCCCTCGATCGGGCGAAGCTCCCCTTGTTCGGTGTTCACCAGCGCCCAGAACGGTGCGCCGCCATCGGTGCAGCGGGCGAGTTTCATGCGACGGCTTTGACGGCGGGTTTGCCCAGCTTGGCCGGATCGAGATGCAGCAGTTCACACGCGTTTTTCCAGCGGATTTTCTGCAGATCGTCGTCCGACAAACGCAGGCCATCGGTCAGGTCGTGGCGAACAGCGTCACTGCCGCCAAAGTTGCTGCCGTACAGCACGCGGTCGGCGCCGATGATGTCGACCAGGGCCTGGCGCATCGGCACTTCGTGCAGCTCCACGTCAAACCAGAAGTTCTTCAGGTATTCCTCGACGGGCTTCTTGTTGAATTTCACATCCAGATTGCGGTTGGTCTGGGCCAGACGACCGAGCTGGTAGGGGATGTAGCCACCACCGTGCGTGATGTAGACCTTCAGATCGGGGAAGCGATCCAGCACGCCACCGTTGATCAGGTACCAGAAGAAACGCGTTTCGTCGTAGTTCATCCCCACGATGGCCGTGGTCTCGTACTTGTCGTGGTCGGCCTGCATGCCCCAGGTAACCGACTGGTTGTAGCCGTGAATGAAGATCGGCAGATCCAGGTCGCACATCGTTTTCCAGACCACATCGAGTTGCGGCGAATCGGCTTCCAGACCGCCGAAGTTCGCGCCACCAGCCACCAGGCCTTTGGCACCCAGCTCGGTGCAGGCACGGCGAATTTCCTTCGCCGCATCGTGCGGTGCATTCAGCGGCGCATGGGCCCAGAACATCAGGCGGTCTGGCGCTGCCGAGCAGTAGTCGGCCAGGATGTCATTGACTTTGGTGGCAAAACGGACCGAGAACTCGGGGTCGGCCCAGTACATGTAGCAATGCGAAGGGACCGACAGCACTTGCGCGTTCTGGCCCGCGGCGTCCATGCCGTTCAGGCGGTTTTTCGGATCAGCCCAGCGCGCCATGTATTCCTCGACGCTCGGACCATTGCCGGCGCGCACAGCCGCCTTGCGCTCGGGCGAGCCGAGGCGCAGCACCCAGTGGCCGACGCGAAGTTTGACATCGCCGTCCGGATGCCTTTCGAAGAACGGCCCCCAGAACGGGTGCTGGTTGTAGTAACCGGGTAGCGGTGCGTGGGCGTGGAGATCGATCAGCATGGTGGTTCTTTCAGGTTCAGGCGTGGCCAAAGGGGCAGACGCGGATGTCGTTTCGTGTGTCACCGAAGCAGTCGCGGTACATGCCAGACATTCGACATGGATTTGCGCTGCATCAATGCGATATTAATCAGAAAATGCGATTCTGTTCAAGTTATCGAAAACACTGAGATCACGATCGGACCCGATGCAGGTACTCTGCACACTGTCTTGCATGGAGATTTTTTATGTACAAACACCTGCTGGTTGCCTTGGACGACACCCCACTCGGGGTGACCACTGTGAACCGTTCGGTTGAATTCGCGCGCGCCCTGGGAGCTCGAATCACCTTTTTTTACGCCGCACCCGACCTGACCGCCACCGGCGAAGGTGCCATGCTGTTTTCCCTCGACCGGCAGGCATTCAGCGACGAGAGCGATTTGCCCCGGCATGCGGTGCTGCTCAAAGCGAGCAACGCGGCCAGAATCGGTGGCGTGGTGTGCTCGACAGACGCCAGCGTCAGCGACCACCCGGCCCAGGCCATTCTTGACGCAGCACACCGGCATGCCTGCGACCTTCTTTTCGTCAGTTCGCACGGCCGTTTGCCGGGTTTGCGGGGTTGGCTGCACGGCAGTGTGACCCACCGCCTGCTGCAGATCGCCGACCTGCCGGTGCATGTGGCCAGCATAGAGTCGAATGACGATGAGGCCGACGCCAACCGTGCACTCGCCATCGTGCTGGGAGAACATCGCTCCATCGCTGCGGTACTGAGTGGACTTCAGCAACTGGACCAAGCCGGGCGCATCAACGGCAAGGCGCCCGATCTGGGGTTGATGCACCTGATGGTCGACTACCTCCGCCAGTGTCCGGCGAAGTTGCACCACCCCAAGGAAGAGACATTCATTTTTCGTTTGCTCCGGCAACACACGGGCGAGCACAACGCCGTGCTGGACGAACTGGAGCGGCAGCACACCCTGGAAAATGCGTTGATCGACAGCTTGTCCGACGCCCTGTCCCGGCAGGAGCGCGGACAGCCAGACGCCCAGACGGCCATCAGCGCAGCGGTCCAGCGCCTCAGTGGAGCGATCTGGGAACACATGTCTCTGGAGGAGACCGTCATTTTTCCGGCAGCGCGCCGACACCTCACCCACGCCGAATGGTCAACGGTCTACCAAGCCTTTTCAGCACATCAGGATCCGCTGCTCACCCACTCCTACGAGATGCCGATGAACCAGTTGTTCGCACGCATTGCCACCGTTCTGCAGCAGGGCACATCCAAGCCATCCACCGGTTGACGGGGTACGCCGCCTGCCCGGGTCAGCGCCTTGCGCGCGAGGACGTTCCACCAGCCATCAGCGACTCCACCATCCGCCCGATGCGCCGGGGCAGCGCCTTGCGATCGGTGTCACCCGGCACCAGCTGCTCGCTCAACACATATCGGATCAGCAGCTCACACACCAGTTCCCGGTCGAGCTTGATCCCCATGCGGGCCTCCCAGGCGTCAAAGACCACGGCCAAGACATCCTGAAATCGAACGACCGAGTCGTGGAAGATGCGCCGGAAGAACCCCAGGGCGTACTCCGGTGCCACCACCAGCAGCCGCCGCGCACGACCATGTTCGAGGTAGTAGTCGAGGTAGCGAATCAGCGCGGCAAAGCGCTCATCGGGATCTTGGTAAGACTCCACGGCTTCGGCCAGTGCCACATGAAACCGGGCCCGTTTGTGTCGTGAGAAAGCATCCAGCAGCTCATCTTGGGACGCAAAGTAGCGGTAGAACGTTCCCCGAGAAACATCAGCCGCCCGGCAGACATCCAGGATAGAGATGCGCTCAGCGCCGGATTCCAACACGATGTTTTCGGTGGCCGCCAGGATGTTCGCAATGGTCTGCTCGGATCGCCGATTGCTGCGCACGCGCCGGACACCTTCCGGCACCACGGCCGCCGGCTTTTTTTCTGGCACCGCGACAGCGGCCAAGGGCTTTTTTGCCACCGATGCAGCAACGACTTTTTTCGCCACTCTGGGACGGGGCTTGCCCTCGGGTTGGGCGTCAGGTTCGGCTTCTACGTCCAAAGCCAGAGCGACTGAGGTTTGTTTCTTCGCACTCTTGAGACTCATTTCCATACTTTCTGAAGGTCGGTGAAGTTGCTGCAACGGGGCAAAGTCAAGGGTTTACCAGCACATCCGTTGTGAAATCTGCATTTAGAATTAGTATCTATATACAGAATAATCTGTGGCTTTCGTCACGGTTTGGAGCTTTTCACATGGCAGGCATTGGCAACCCAGACACATGGTCTCTCGGTCAACAGGATACGGTCATTGCAGCGCTTGAACGCGCGGTAGCGAAACACCCTGACCGGGTTCTGCTCGACTTTTCGGGTGAATTTCATACTTACGGTGAGGTGGATCGCCAATCGACCCGCTTGGCCCATTCGTTTGCAGCACTCGGTGTGCAAGCTGGGCAAACCGTGGTGACGATGCTCGACAACAACGTCGACGCGGTGCTCTGCTGGTTCGCCATCAACAAGCTTTGCGCTGTCAGCGTCCCCATCAACACGGCCCTCAAGGGCGAATTTCTGCGCCACCAGATCGCCGATGCAGGAGCCGCATTGGTGGTCTGCGAAGCGAACTACGTCGAACGCATCGCGGCGGTCTCGGATGGGCTGCCGGACGTGAAGCAGGTGCTGACCCGGGGTGAGCCCGGCAACGGACAGTGTGGCACCCTGCCACTGGCACCTCTCAGCGAGCACCAGGGTTATGACGACAGCGCGATCGAGCGCAAACCCAACCCCTGGGAACTCGCTTGCCTCATCTACACCTCGGGCACCACCGGGCCGTCCAAGGGCTGCATGATCAGCTACAACTACATGTGCAACCTGGCGCGCCTGCAACTGCGCGCCGGTCCGGCCAACGAAAACGACGTCACGATCACGCCGCTGCCACTGTTCCACATGAACGCCATGTGCGTGGGCGTGCTGGCGTCGATCCTGGTCGGCGCCCGTGTCGCCTTTGTGCCGCGCTTTTCGGTGTCGAATTTCTGGCCCGAGGTGGAGCGCAGCGGTGCGACCATCGCCTCCATCCTGGGCAGCATGGGCGCCATGCTGGCCAATGCGCCCGACACCGAAGCGGGACAGCGCTGCAAGGGACAGATCCACACGGTGCGTGGCAATCCGTTCACCGAAGAAGTCAAAGCCATCTGGCGCGAACGCTTTGGCGCCAAACAGGTGGGCGGCAATGGCTACGGGCTCACGGAGGCGGCGGTTATCACCTCGCTGGCCGGGGGTGAATACGCAGCGCCCGGCTCGTCGGGCACTCGCATTCCCGACTTCGACGTGCGCATCGTGGACGACCTCGACCGCGAGGTACCGACCGGGACTTCCGGCGAGATCGTGGTGCGACCGCTGCGCCCGGACATCATGTTCATGGGCTACTGGCGCCGGCCAGAAGACACGCTGAAGATCATGCGCAATCTCTGGTTGCACACCGGGGACATTGGCAAGTTCGACGAGCAAGGTTTTTTCTACTTCGTGGACCGCAAGAAGGACTACTTGCGCCGGCGCGGCGAGAACATTTCCAGCTTCGAGATGGAGGCGGCGTTTGCGCGTCATCCGGCCCTCGCTGAAGTCGCTGTGCACGCCGTGCCGTCTGACAAGGGAGAGGACGACGTCAAGGTGACGGCCATGCTGCGCCCCGACATGACGCTGAGTCCCGAGGACCTGTTCCGGTGGGCCATTGACGCGGTGCCTTATTACGCGTTGCCGCGCTACATCGAATTCCGCGACAGCCTCCCGAAGAACCCACAGGGGCGGGTTCTCAAGTACGAACTGCGTGACCAGGGCTGCACGCCGACCACCTGGGATCAGGAGACCAGCGGCATCCAGGTCAAGAAGCGCTAAACCCAGCGCTTCTTGGTCCATCAGTATTCGCGCACCGGCACATGGGCCGGGCGCGAGTTGTAGCCGGGCAGGTGCAGGCCGCCGTCCACGTGCATGGTGATCCCGGTCACGAACCGGGCCATCTCCGAACCCAGAAAAACGACCACAGGCCCGATGTCGAGCTCCGGGTCACCGGATCGACCCAGCGGTCGTGCTGCCGCCGAGCGCTCGGCAAAACCGGGGATTTCAGCGGCCAGCTTGTGGAAGGTGGCGCCCATGGCGGTCGGCGCAATGGCGTTGCAGGTGATGTTGAAACGGCCCCACTCGGCCGCCGCGCTGCGGGTCAACCCGACCACACCCGATTTGCCCGTGTTGTAGTCCGCGTGTTGCCAGGCGCCAATGTCCACATCAATCGAGGTGAAGTTGATGATGCGCCCACCACCGCGCTGGCGCATGTGCGGCATGGCCGCACGCATCGCCCACCAGCTGGCCCAGACGGTCGAGGTCAGGGTGCGCTCCAGCATCGCGTCCGTCTTGTCCTCCAGCAACACGTTCTCCGAAGGCACAAAGGCGTTGTTGACCAGGATGTCGAGCCCCCCGAAATGGTCCACCGCAGCCTGGACCGAAGCCTCCACACTTTCCTTGCGCAACACGTCGGTCGGAACGAACAGGGCGCGGGCACCCATCTGCTTGAGCTCGAGTTCGGCCTCAGCCCCTGTCACCGGGTCAAGCTCGGCAATCAGCACCGCCGCACCTTCGCGTGCGTAGCATCGAGCGACGCCTCGGCCTATGCCGCCCCCGGCCCCTGTGATCAAGGCCACTTTGTCTTTCAGCAGATCCATCGAGTCTCCAGATATATATTGAACACATTCTTATTTATCGTACACTTTAAGACAACTCGTGTCAGCCGGGAAGACGTGAACATCGTGGATTTCCTGCTCGGTAGAAACCCTAGAAAGTCCGCATGCCTCTGTTCCGACGACGCATTCTGATCGCCACCGACCCCATGGAGATCGGCATCCGGTACCGGGCTGCGCTTGAGGACGACTTCCACCATTTCCGGGTTGAACTGGTGGTCCGGGATGGCCTCATCGCTTCCCTGCACGCGCAAGCGCCCCGCCACCCCTACAGCCTGTGCCCCTCTGCGGCAGACCAGCTCCAGCAGCTGGTGGGTACGGTCCCAGCCACCAGTGCACACGCGGTGATGCGCCAGGTCGATGCCAGCCAGCAATGCACCCACATGCTGGAACTCAGTGGCCTGACGGCCGCGGCCGCGGCACGCGCTCTGCAGGAACGGCGCTATGACATCGAGATACCTTTGCGGGTCGACGGGCGCACCCATGCCACCCTGGACCGAGACGGCACCCGGCTGCTGGCCTGGGATGTCCAGGATCTTGAGATCGAAGGACCGCCGCCCTACAGCGGCATCGGTTTGCGCCAGGGCATGGCGCGCTGGGCTCTGAGCCACCTGAGCGAAGACATGGCCGAGGCGGCCCTGGTGTTGCGGCGATGTGCGGTGATATCCATGGGCAAGAACCGCCCACTTGATGCCCAACGGCACGCCCAATTGAGCGGCGCCTGCTATGCGCAACAGCCTGAACAGGCCCCTCTGGCTCTGCGCCAGGTGGGTTCGACCTGGAACTTCACCTGGCAGCCCGACCAGTTGTGCCGGGACGACCAGGACTGGATCGCCTTCAAGGTCTGAAGGCGATTAACAGGCTCAGAGGAAGATGGCCAGGTTCGGAGTTCCCAGCACAGCCTGATCCAGCAGGATCTCACGGCGCGCCAGCTTGAAGCTCTCGCCATCGACCCGCAGCACATCCCGGCGCTCGGCGCTGATCAGGTCAAACTCGTCGAAGTTGAAACGGCTGCGCGTCACCAGCAGGTAGCTGCGCACGCTGTATTCCTGGGGCTTGTCGGTCTCTTCAACCAGGACATTGGTCACCAGCCGCCGCGTGCGCGATGGGGGGTCTTCCGCCCAGGCGCTCTTGGTACCGGTGAGGCGGACAATGCGCCCCATCACGGAACGCCAGTCGTCGTGGTAGTGCTGCATGGTGCGCACCACCGACGCCGCCTGCTGACTCACCGGCCGGGTTTCCCTCAAGGGGGCGGTGTAGATCAGATCCTGTGCCAGCGTGTCGCCCCATTCCTTGAGGCGGGTTTCATCCAGCAGTCGCGCTTCGACGTACAGGAATTGGAGGATCTGGTTGTAAACAGGCGATCCAATCGGCACCAGGGCGCCTTGGGCTTCACTCATGAGAATCTCCGAAAATGGGGGTATCGAATTGCGACGAGAGCTCGGGGGCTGGAAGAGGGTTCAGACATTGCCGCCCATGAGCTGGCGCCAATACATCCACCAGTGCCACTGCGTGTCGTCCTTGGTGAAGCCCTCATTGACGATGCCAGGGCCGGGCCAGCCTTCGGGGGCGCCGGTTTCGTAGACCGCCTGGTACTTCAGCGTCGCCTTCTTGCCCTGTGCGCCCTTGGCGGCCAGGGTCATGTGAGGCCAGGTGTCGGAGTCGTCCTGCTCAACCATGCCCGACGTACCAAACAACTGGATGGTCTGCTTGAGCATCTTGTCGCGCAGATCTTGCGGCGCGTCCTTCTCGGCGAAGATCCAGTTCACGAACTCCAGTTTGTCCGGCCCTTTAGGCACATAGGCGTGCATGGTCATCGAGCCGACCACGGTGCCATCGGCCTGGGGGATGTAGACAAAGCCAAACAACACGTTCGGGAAAATGCCGCCCACCTGGGGTGGCATGCTGGTCTGCACCTTCAGCTGTTCAGGGGTAAGGTTGCGTTTGAGTTGCTCGACCATGTCCTTGGTCATACCGGCCGGTGGCAAGGCGTTGAGCTTTTCGTCAACGCTGAGCACATCGGGGTCCAGCCCCGTCATGCGGCGGATCTTTCGCCCCAGATCGATGCAGCGCAACGCATGGCCATGGGGAGAGCTCACTTCCACGCCGTACATCTCTGGGCTCAGATCACCGCCGCCGCCCTCACCCTCACCCTTCTTGGAGTAATTGCCGACCTCGCCGAGCCAGCGGTGCAGGGTCAGCGTGTGGTACCCGTCGGCGGCCGATTGCTCGCCGGCAGCCTTCCAGTTGGCGCGAACCGTGAAGCGTTGCGGCGGACCCAGCACTTCCATGCCTTTGTCCGTGCGCTTGAAAAGAATGTCGTAGTACCACTTGGCATCGCCGAGAAAGTCATCAAACGAAGGCCCGTCGATGTTCCAGGTCGCAAAGATCAGCCCACCATACAGCGTGACCCGGGCCTTCTTCAGACCCAGCTCATCCTTGCTCATCATCTTGCCGTGCATCGTCTCTTTTTCGACCGGCGCACCGAGAAAGGCACCGTTCGGGCGGAATGCCCAACCGTGGTAGATGCAAGTGTGAATCTGGGTGTTGCCCGCATCCAGGGTTGAAACCCGCATACCGCGGTGCGAACACAGGTTGAGCAGCACATGGACCTCGCCCGACTTGTCGCGCGTGACCAGCACCGAGTCGGAACCCATGTCGCGGGTGATGAAATCGCCGGAGTTCGGAATCTCAGATTCGTGACCGAGGAATACCCAGATCTTGCCGAAGATCTGTTCCATCTCCATCTCGTAGAGCTCGGGATCCGAGAGTGCGCGCATCTGCACCTCCCGGGTGGCGACATTGACCAGGTCAGAGACCTTGGTTCCATCGGAAAGTGTGAGGTGTGTCGGGCTCAGCATGCGCGTCTCCTTCATCTGTTAAGCAGCGGTGAAGACTTAATATAAACAATTCATCCAACTGTGTACATATAAAGCCCCTCGTATTTGCAAAATGCGGCAAAAAACAAGGGTTAACACCGATCTTCTACCCCACTCATTGCCCTGCTGCTGGATCAGCCCATCCACAGCATGCGCATCAGCCCCGAAAGGAGGCCGTGATCTTGGCATGAGGCCCCGCCACCTGCGCCGCCCAGGCATCAGGCATCTGATCGAAGCGGTAACCCACATGATCGAAAGTGATCTGGTGTTCACGTGCCAGCTGCAAGAGCCTGCGCCAGGTGGCCTCACGATCACTCGGTGAACGCTGACCAGTGCCCACACAGCTGAGCGTTCGGAACAGCAGATCGGCGATGTTGAGCTGGATGTCGCGCCCGGCGCCGGTGCCGATGGTGAGGATGCGTGCCCCCCAGCGTGTGGCCTTCAGGGCAGCGAGCAGGGGCGGTCCACAGACGCCATCGAGCACCACGTCGAAGCCCTCCCCCGCCACGGCCTTCAGGGCGGCGGCATCGTCGTCGCTGCCCAGCGCCACCACGGCATCGGCCAGGCCGCGGGCGCGCAGGCGTTCCAGCGCGGCCGCATCTCGGGCCGCCCCCACCACACGACCCGCCCCCAGAATGCGCGCGAGCTGAAGCGCGATCTGCCCCAGCGTTCCGGTCGCGCCGAGGATCAACACGTTCTCGCCGGGCTTGATAGCGGCCTGCTCCAGCGGCAGCAGCGCGCCCGTGCCCGCGATGCCCATGGTGATGGCGAGCACATCGTCCACATCGTCGGGCACGTCCCACACCTCTTCGGTCGGCACCAGGGTTTGCTCGGCCCAGGCGCCAAAGGGCGCCACCGAGCGCTCACCAAAATAGACCCGGCGCCCATCCGACGCACGGCCGACCCCCTCGCCACGAATGACGCAAGGGAATTGCACCCCCAGACGGTAGGCGCCCAGAACGTCCCAGCCTCCCAGTCCGGCGGTGTCGACCTTGATCAAGGTCGCGCCCTCGCGTGCTTGCGGAGCAGGAAAGTCCTGCAGGACCGGTCCCAGGCCGCGCTCGGTGATGACAGCGGCGCGCATCAGGCGAACGCCTGCTGGTCAAGGTTCAGCCCGACATGGTCATAATGCCGGAAATCGACCTGACATGGCACATCGTTGCGTTGTTTCATCTGGTTCGCCTTGGGTTACAGCGCGGTTTCGGCATCTGCATCGGCAAACATCTTGTTGATGTCGCCCGACGTCACGGGCTTACCGGCCACACGCACCGGCTTGGCCCCTCCCATGCCCAACATGGGCTCCACACTCACATGCTTGGCCTGCGCCCGCAGCGCGCCCACCGTGCAGTTCTCGCGTCCCAAAATCGAGAACGGGTCATAGGAGAACTCCCGCATGGCATTGAGGTGGCCGATCTTGTCGATCTGCACATCGGTCAGGTGCTGGGTCTGGGCATGGAAGATCTCCGGGGAACCCGGCCAGGTGCAGTCGGAGTGCGGGTAGTCGCATTCCCAGGTCACCTTGTCTTCACCGATGTCGGCCAGATTGCGAAGGCCAAATTCGTCTTCTATGAAGCAGGTGATGATGTGCTTTCTGAAAACATCGCTGGGCTTTCCGCCGCCGAAGTCGGTGTTGGTCCACTCGTGGTGGTGCCGGTAGGTGAAGTCGGCGCGCTCCAGCAGATAGGGAATCCACCCGATGCTGCCCTCGGACAAGGCCATGCGCAGGTTGGGGTATTTCTTCCACATGGGTGCCCAGATCCAGTCGGCGGCCGAGTTGGCGATCGAGATCGGCATCGAGGTGATCCAGGCATCGATCGGCGTGAGGTCCGAGGCATGCTCGGCCTTGACGCCGGTACCGATGTGGCAGCAGATCACGACGTCGTTGTCCGCGCAGGCCTGCCATACCGGGTCCCAGTGGTCAGAGTGGATCGACGGGAATCCGTGCAGTGCCGGGTTGTCCGAGAGCGAAATCGCGTGAACGCCGAGTTTCGCCATGCGCCCGATTTCCTGAGCCGCCAATGCACCGTCCCACCAGGGAATCAGACTCAGTGGAATGAACCGACCCGGTGCGGCATTGCACCAATCGTGCAGGTGCCAGTCGTTGTAGGCCTGGATGGCTGCAAACGAGACCTCCCGCGCGTCCTTGTACTGCTGGAAGCGTTGACCTGCGAAACCGGGAAAGGTCGGAAAGCAGATCGACCCGAGAACGCCGTTGGCGTTCATGTCCTCGACACGGGCTTTGATATCCCAGGTGCCGCGGCGCATGTGTTCATAGCCCAGAGGCTCCATGCCGTATTCGTCCTTCGGCCGACCCACCACCGAGTTCAGGCCCATGTAGCCCGTGGCACGGCCTTCAAAGACCCAGACATCACGGCCCTTGCTTTGCACCACCTTGGGCTCGCGGCCCTTGAATTTGGCTGGCATGTGGCGGTCAAAAGCACCGCGCGGTTCGATCGCGTGGTCGTCCACGCTGACAAGAATGAGGTCGTCGAGTTTCATGAGGGTCTCCAGATCAAAGGAATGTGCAGAGGTGTGGGGGCCTGATCACCGGCGGGTCGATCAGGGTGTCGATGGCGTGTTCGTCAAAGTCGACGACCGTTGGAACGCCACGTTTCATGGTCAGGGTCTTCAGTCCCAAATCACGGGAACCGAGGAAGCGCCGCGCAACATGCTTCCGGCGATCACGGGCGCGGGGCGGTCCGGGTCGAGTCGAACGTTGGGGAACAGGTCGAGCACCGCATTGATGGCGATGGACAGTTCCATCTTTGCCAGGTACTGGCCGATGCACATGTGCGGGCCGAAGCCGAAGGTGAAGGACGGCTTCTGGCGGCGATCGATGTCAAAGGTGTCGCTGTTGTCGAACACCTCTTCGTCGCGATTGGCCGAAGCGACCACGCACTGCACCATCGCATCCTTGGGAATCTGCACACCACGGATCTCGACATCGCGAACAGCCTGGCGCACCTTGACCGTGGACACCGGCTCGAAGCGCACGCTCTCGTCGATCAGTTTGGCCACCAGGCTGCGATCGTTACGAACCCGCTCGACCAAAGCAGGGCGCTGCAACAGCAGCGTCATGATCGAGCTGAAGGTGCGGGTGGTGGTTTCACCGCCGGCGGCCACCATCGAGCGAGCGAAGGTCGTGATTTCGTGGTCATCGAGCTTGCGGCCCTCGAACTCGGCACGCAACAGGCGGCAAACCAGGTCGTCACCGGGCGCACCTTCGGCGCGGCGGCGTTTGACCAGCGCCATCACGGCCTCGTACAAGGTGTTGGTGGCCTTCATGGCGCGTTCGCGGGATGCCGCCTCTTCGGTCGGGTCGAGCTTGGGACCGGCCAGCACGGTCAGTCCCATCGCCGCGTACTCGTAAAAGTTGCCCAGCTCTTCGTCCGGAAAACCGATCAGTCCGTAGATGACCCGGATCGGAAAGTACAGGGCAAAGTCCATCAGGTCGGCGCGCTTTTCCGGCACCAGCGGCAGGATGAATTCGTCGCGAATCTGGTGTTCGATGGCGGTGCGCCATGGCAGCACCGCGTCGGGTGCGAACACCGGCTGCAAAAGCCCGCGGGCCTTGCGGTGCGCTTCACCGTCCATGGCCGTGATGACCAGCCCATCGGCACTGAAAAAGCTGCCGAAGCCCTTGGCCATGAAGCGGCTGTTGAAGGTGGCGGAATCCTGCAGCACGGTCTTGACATCGTTGTACTTGAACAGGGTGAAGGTCGGGTGGCCGTGATTGGCGCCCGCATGGGTGGGCACGCCGATGCTGTTCATGAAGTCGCCGGTCGCGACCGGCGTGTTCGCGCGCCTGTCGCGGCACGCCGCATACAGGTCGATGTCGGTTCCCCGGTAGTTGGCCGACAGTGCTGCGAACGCTTGTTCGAGCTTTTCGGAGCGGTAGGTGGTGGTCATTTTTTGATCCTGATCAGCAGAGGGTGGGAGGACAGATCAAAGGAAGATGCCCAGGTTGGGCGTTCCGAGCACGGATTGGTCGATCAGGACCTCGCGCCGCGCCAATTGCAGGGTGTCTCCGTCCTTGCGCAACACGTCGTGCCGGTCACAGGGGATGAGGTCAAAGTAATCGAAGTCGAACCGGTTCCGGGTGAGCAGCATGTAGCTCTGCACCTTAATTTCATTCGGCTTTTCGGTCCTGTAGACACGCACGTTGCTGACCAAGCGGCGCGTACGCGACGGCGGGTCTTCGCACCAAGCACTGCGGGTCTCCGTGATGCGGCGCACGCGCAGCATCAACGACGCGTGGTTGTCGTGCATGTGCTGGACCGTGCGGATGATGGTGCCGTCCTGCATGCGCACGGGCCGTGTCAAGCGCTGGGGAACGTTGTATTCAATGTCCTGCGCCAGAAGTTGGCTCCATTCGGCAAAGCGAAGCTCATCGAGCATTTCGGCTTCATCAATGAGGAACTCAACGCATTCGTTGTACAACGGGCTACCGACGGGCAGGCGGTTGCTGCGCACGGTAGGTGGCAAGGGTGTGGGTTCGAGCAAATGGGCAAGCATGGTGATCTCCTGGTGATGTGGGGCTGGCATGGGCAACTCAAGACGCCTGAGTCATCAGTTCGTGCCAGTACTGCCAGAAGCTCCAGTTGGTGTCGTCCTTGGTAAAGCCGCTGCCCACATGGCCGGGACCGGGCCAACCGTCGGGCTTGCCGGTCTCATATTTCGCCTGGTACTTCAGCGTGATGTTCCTGCTCATGGCACCCTTGGACACGATGGTCTGGTGCGGCCAGGTGTCGGAATCGTCCTGCTCGACCATGCCGGAGGTACCCAGCAACTGGCAGGAAATGCGCAGCATGGCGGCCTTCTGCTCGGGGGGGGTGTCCTTTTCTGCCAGGATCCAGTTCATGAACATGAACTTGTCCGGCCCCATGGGGACATAGGTGTGCAACGCCATGGCACTGACCACCTTGCCGTCGGCCGTGGGCAGATAGAGAAACTCGAACAGGCCGTTGGGGAAAAAGTTGCCCACCTGCGGCGGGTTGGAGCTCATCACCCGGATCTGCTCGGGCGAGAGGCGGCTCACCACCTCGGGAATCATCTCCGGTGTCAACCCTGGGGGCGGCAGCACGGCCAGCTTCTGCTCGGGTGTCAGCTCGGACGGGTCCTGGCCGGTGATGCGACGCACCTTGCGGTCCAGATCGATGCAGCGCATGGTGTGGCCGTGGTCGGTCCAGACTTCAACACCGTACATCTCCGGGGTCAGGTCAGCGCCGCCGCCCTCGGCACCGGGCTTCTTCGCGTAAGGGCCGATCTCCCCCAGCCAGCGGTGCAAGGTCAGCGTGTGGTAGCCGTCGCAAGCCCCCTGCTCAGCCGCAGTCTTCCAGTTGGCCTTGATGATGAAGCGTTGCGGCGGGCCCAGCACTTCCATGCCTTTGGTGGTGCGGCACCACATGGTGTCGTAGTAAAACTTGGCATCGCCCAGGAATTCGTCAAACGACGGACCTTCGATGTTCCAGGTGGCGAAGATCATGCCGCCATAGATCGCCACACGGGCTTTGGTCAATGAGAGCTCTGCCTTGCTCATCATCTTCCCGTGCATGCACTCTTTATCGACGGGTGCACCAATGAAGTCACCGTTGGGCTTGAAGGCCCAGCCGTGGTAAATGCACATGTGGGCCTGCGTATTGCCCATGTCCAGGGTGGACACCTTCATGCCCCGGTGGGTACAGGCGTTGAGCACCACATGCACCGAGCCTTCGCGGTCGCGCGTGACAAGGACCGAATCCGATCCCATGTCCCGCTGAACAAAATCACCCGAGTTGGGTATTTCCGTCTCGTGGGCCAGAAATACCCACGTCTTGGCGAAGATTTTTTCCATCTCGAGCTGGTACAGCTCGGTATCGGACAAAACCCGCATCTTCACTTCACGGGTGTCCAGGTTGATGAGGTCCGAGATCTTGGTTCCATCGGCCAACACCGGATTGCTACGCGTCAACATATCAGTCTCCTTGGAGCCAGCACCATTGCAGGCATGGAAACTAATTTAAGACAGTTTTATTGTTTGTGTATAACTTACAAGGGTTTACCCGGAATCGAATCATGTGCGCCCTTGATCTACCTCAAACTTTTAGGGTCTTTTTCAGATTTTTGAGCAGTTGATCGGATTCTGTCCTAGTCGACCGCAAGGCGATGCCTCCGGGGTACACGCAGAGGCTCATGCATTGACTTGCCCACCCGATAGACAAGGCAGGCTCAGCAGCATGGACAGGCCTGCAACGGCACCTCGGGGCAGGCTCCGACAACCAACTTGATGAAGGGCCAGTGCCCCCCTATAACGGGGTGATCCACACCAGCAGCCAGACCTGGCGCCGGCTGAGGACAAAGCCTGTTACCCCGCGACGGGGGCGTCGAGTTTCAGCAGACGGCGCGCATTCCCGCTGCGGATCTTGGCCACGTCGGCGTCCGACAGGCCGAGCCCGGCGGTCAGGTCACCGTTGTCGTAGGCACCGCCAAAGTTGGTGCCGTAAAGGACCTGGTCAGCACCCACCACCTCCACCACCGCGCGACGCAGGGCCGGGTGGTGCACATCCAGATCGAACCAGAAACTGGGCAGGTAATCCATGAACGGGCGCTTGTTGCGGGCGTCGGGTGCCATCGACTTGTTCAGCTCGGCCAGACGACCGAGCTGGAACACCGACATGCCCCCGGCGTGGTTGATGTAGGTTTTCAGCGTGGGGAAAACGTCCAGTGCACCACCACAGATCAGGTACCAGAAAAACAGGGTCTCATCGACGCAGTCGCCCACGATCGAGGTGGTTTCAAAGCGGTCTTCCGCGTGCTTGTCGCCCCACCACACAGACTGGTTGTAGCCATGCACCATCAGCGGAACGTCCAGCCGGGTGGCGGCTTCCCAGACGGGGAACAGTTCCTCGCTATAGGCCTGCAAGCCCTTGAAGTTGGCGCCGCCCACACAAACCCCCTTGGCCCCGAGTTGCGTCACGGCGCGCTCGATCTCGCGCGCGGCTTCAGCGGGCTCGGCCAGGTTGGCGTGGGCCCAGAAGGCAAAGTGCGCCGGGTCCTGGGCGCAATAGGCGGACATCTCTTCGTTGCAGATGCGCGCGTACTCGCTGCCGAAGTCGTCCGCCCAGTACATGAACGCATGCGACGGGGTGGACACCACGATCTGGTCCACGCCCCGCTGTGCCATCAACTCACGGCGCGAGGCGTGCGTCATCTTCGCCAACAGGTTCGCTTCCGCCTCTTCATCGCTGGCCGCCTTGGATTTCTGTTTTGTACCCAGCGAAAAGTTTCCGACGGTGAAACCCTGCATCTTCATGAACGGCCCCCAGAAGGCATGGCGATTGAGCATTCCGGGGGTGATCAGGTGGGCGTGGGCGTCGATCAGCATGATTTGAAACAGTGGGAAGAGACGAGGAAAGGGCCCTCGAGCGGCCACCCGTACTTGACATGAGCAGGGATCGAACAGTCTAATGATTGAACACTTTTTGTCAATCTGTATTAATACAAAACAAGATCAGGAGCATCCGATGACACCCACCCCGTACCACCTGCTGGGCCGCACCGGTTTGCGCGTCTCGCGCCTTGCGCTGGGCACCATGACGTTTGGCACCGAAAACGGCTGGGGTTGCGACCGGGCGACCGCGCGCTCGATGTTCGACACCTACCTGGCCTCGGGTGGCAATTTCATCGACACCGCCGACATCTACACCCAAGGGACCGCCGAAACCTGGCTGGGCGAGCTCATGGCCGAAACGGGCACGCGTGATCGCGTGGTCCTGGCCACCAAATACAGCTTCAACCACCAGAACCCGCAAGGCAACCCGAACGCTGCGGGCAACGGCCGCAAGAACCTGATGCGCTCCATCGAAGCCTCGCTGACGCGGCTGAAAACAGACCACGTGGATCTTTACTACCTGCATGCGTGGGATGGCATCACGCCGGCAGAGGAGGTGCTTCGCAGCATGGACGACCTGGTGCGGGCCGGAAAGATCCGCCACTGGGCGCTCTCGGACGTGCCCGCCTGGTACGCCGCCCGCATCACCACCCTGGCTCAGGGTCACGGCCTCGAAGGGCCATGCGCCGTGCAGCTGGAGTATTCGCTGGTGCAGCGCGGCATCGAATACGAGTTTCCGGCCATGTGCCAGGAGCTGGGGCTCGGGCTGGTGGCCTGGAGCCCCTTGGGCGGAGGGCTGTTGTCCGGAAAGTACCTGCCCAACGTCGAGGCGCAGGCCCAACAGGCTGGCCGCATCAAGACCACCGCTGCGGTGGCGACGCCTGCGTTGAACAAGCTGACACCCCGCAACTGGGAGATCGTTGCAGCGCTGGAGTCCGTCGCCAAGGCCTTGGGGCAACCCATGGCACGGGTGGCCATCAACTGGCTGTCGGGTCGCCCTGCCCTCAGTTCGGTGATTCTCGGCGCCACCCGGCTGGAACAACTGGAAGACGGCTTGCGCGCCCTGGACTTTGAATTGCCGCCCGAACTGCGCGACCGGCTGGACCAGGTGGGTGCTCTGCCGGCGCTGTTCCCGTACAACTTCCTGGGTGCCGTGCAGCCGCGCCTGCATGGCGGTGCCAGCGTGTCGGTGCGCCCCCCGCACTTTGATCAGCCCCCCGCAGCCCGCAGCGGCGGCTGGCGCTGATGCGCCTTCTCCCGATCAGCGAACCATCAGGGTACCGCCGTCCACGGCGAAGGTCTGCCCCGTCATGAAGCGCGCGCCCGGAGAAGCCAGAAAGGCCAGCACGGGCACCAGGTCGCGCTCCATGTCGCCCAGCTGGCCCCCCAGCGGAATCACCCTGGCCATCATGGCGTCGTGCGCGGTCAGTTGTTCCGGGCTCATTTCGGCGCGGGTCTTGTCGTACATCGGTGTCCAGATGGCCGGGGCGATCGCGTTCACGCGGATGTTGTAGGGCGCCCATTCCTGCGCCACCGTGCGGGTCCAGGCCAGCACGGCCCCTTTGGCGGCCGAATACGCCGATTTGTTGGGCAGGCCCAGCGCACCGGCTGCGGACGCAAAGTTGATGATGCTGCCGCCGTGTTCCTGCAGGTGGGGGAACACAGCCCGGTTCATCAGGAAAGTGCCGGTAGCGTTGACCGCGAAGACCTTCTCCCACAGCGCCAGGCTGGTGTCTTGCGCTGGCGAGGACGGCGCGATGCCGGCGGCGTGGATCAGCACATCCAGGCCACCCAGACCGGCGCAGGCAGCGTCCACGGCTTGCGCCACGGAGGCCTCGTCGGCCACATCGACCTCGATGAAACCCCGGGCGCCCGCGGCCGTGGCAATGGCTTCACCGCTGGTGCGATTCAGGTCCATGGACACCACCAGCGCGCCCATGGCCGTGAGCGAACGCACCAAGCCCTCGCCCATGCCACTGGCCCCTCCGGTGATGAGGATGCGGCGACCGGTCAATTCAGAAACAGACATGTGGGTTTTCCTTGAACGTGAGCCTGAACGTGACCGTGACCGTCAGCGCTTCACTTTGATGGGGGACTTTTCGATGTCCCAGGTGGCGGGTGTCACGCCTTCGTCGCGCAGCTGGTACTTCAGCACCCGCCCTTGTGGATTGACCGGCAGCTCTTCCCGGAACTCGATGTAGCGGGGCACAGCGTAGTAAGGCACCCGGTCCACCAGCCAGCGGCACAAGGCTTCCTCGGTGAGTTGCGCGTGCTCCACCAGCAGGGCGGTGACCTTGAGATCGTCCTCGCCCAGGTTCGACCGCACGGCATGCACCGCGACCTGCTCGACATCGGGGTGCAGCAAGATCGCCGACTCCATTTCGAAGCTGGAGATGTTCTCCCCGCGTCGGCGCAGGTAGTCCTTCTTTCGGTCCACAAAATAGAAGAACCCGGCCTCGTCGAACTTGCCAATGTCGCCCGTGTGGAACCACATGTTCCCCATCACCTTCTGCGTGTCCTCGGCGCGGCGCCAGTAGCCCTTGAACATGATGTCGGGGTGCAGGGGGCGACACACCACCTCACCGGCCTGACCCGGCGGCAGCGGGTGGTCCTGGTCGTCAAAGATGCGCACATCAAACTCGGGCGCACAGCGTCCCGACGAACCCGGCGGCACCGGTTCACCTGCGGGCACCGATGTGATCAGTGCCTCCGTCAATCCATAAGCGTTGGATCCGATCTGGCGTGTACCGAAACGCGTGCGCCAGATGGCCTTGATTTCCTCTGGGAACGGATTGCCCTTGACCGTGTGGATCTGGCCAAAGCAGCGTTGCATGGCGTCGTTGTCCGGCGCCTGAGCGAGCAGCGTGCCGAGCGCACCCAGGATCGACACCACGGTGGCGCCCGAGGCCTCCACGGCGGGCCAGAAGCCACTGACTGAAAACCTGGGGGCGATCGAGATCGTCGCGCCGACCAGCAACGTGGACACCACACCCGTCGCGATCGCGTTCATGTGGTACAGCGGCAGCGGGGTCCAGAGCACATCGTCCGGGCCGAACGGCGCCGCCCGCAAGAGCAGGCGGGCCACGTGGCACATCTGGTTGCCACTGATCATGCAGCCCTTGGACGGGCCGGTGGTGCCGGAGGTGTAGATCAGGGCGTTGAGCGCTGCGGGGTCGGGCAGCTCGGCTATGGGCGTGGCATCAAACCCCCGGTGCTCGTCCAGGTGTTCGATCGCAAAGCCAACGGATGGACGGACTTCCAGCGTTCCGCGAACCAGCGCGCGCTTGACGTTGCCGATGTGCTCCGAGACCTCGAACAGGCGCGGCGCATAGACCGCGTCACACACGACGATCTCGGCCCCCGAGTCCACCACCTGGTGGCGCAGGAACTCGCCCTTGAGCGCGGTGTTCAGCGGCACGCTCACGGCACCCAGCTTGTTGAGCGCGATCCACAGCACCACCGCGTCGAGGTGGTTGTCGAACAAGGAGGTGACCGTGGCGCCGGTCTTCACCCCCAATGCCCTCAGCGCATGGGCCATTCGGTTGGTGAGCGCGTCGAACTCGGCGTAGGTGGTGGTTTCCCCGCTGAAAGCGAACAGCACTTTGTGCGGGTGCGCGGCCACGGCGCGCGCCAGGGCCGCGACCGGGGTGTCGCGGTTCCCAGTGGTCCACCCCGGTGTGTTGTCCATGGGTGTGTTCATTCGGTCCACCTCGCTGCACGTTCCAGCAGATTGACGGCGTTGTGGTGAAAGCGTTGGCCCAGCGCCTGATCGGCCTTGCCCGCGCAAGACCTCGCAAAGGTGCCTTCCAGCAACAGGCCCAGCTTGTAGCAGGCCAACACGCCGTACCAACGCGCCTGAGACACATCGGCTCCGGTGCGCTCGGCGTAACAGTCCACCAGCTCGACCGCCGTGGGGAACCCCGACCAGGGCTCGATTTCGATGGGCGATCCGGGGTCGTCCGCGCCCTGCCCCCGCCAGGTGGCCATCAGCCACCCGAGGTCGATCATCGGGTCACCCACTGTGCTCAGTTCCCAATCGACGATGGCGGCCAGCGCCGGACTGTCAGGGCGGAACAGCACGTTCTTGATGTGGTAATCGCCGTGCAGGATGCCGGGCGTGAAGCTTGTCGGCATGTGTTGCTCCAGCCAGCGCCCGACCGCCTCCACCTGCGGCAACCCGCCCGGGCCCGGCCAGCCGGTGTAGCGCGCATAGCTCTCCAGCTGGGTCCGCCAGCGGCTGACCTGACGCTCCAGAAAACCATCGAGGTGGCCAAGGTCGGAAAGACCCGCGGCCACGGGGTCCACACGTCGCAGCGCGGCCAACCCGTCGATCAAAGCGAAGCCCATGGCGCGCCGCATCGCGGGCTGGCTGGCGTGGGGCTCGGGCATGCCCATGCCCACGTTGAAACCCTCCACGGGCTCCATGAGGTAAAACGCGCCGTCCAGCACCGCATCGTCGTCGCAGGCCGCGATAAGGCGGGCATGGGGCACGTCGGTGCCGGCCAGCGCCGCCAGGATCCGGGCTTCACGGCGCATGGTTTCACTGCCGTTGGCGTAGGCCGTGCCCGCCGCCTTGCGCAGGACGAACGCCCGACCACCACAGTGGAAACGCACGATCAGGTTCTGGGTGCCCCCCGCCAGCAAGGTGGGCCCTTGCAGCTCCCCATCGGCCAGGCCCTGCGCCAGCAGCCAGCGATTCAGGCGCAGAAAGTCAATGGACGCGAGCCTCTCCTGTGCATCGCTCATGGCAGATCGGCCTCCAGCATGTCGGCATACCGATCTCTGGCCGCCTGTGCGCGCTGCGGCAGGTGGTAGTCGGGAAAGGGGCTGTCGTCGGGCACAACATGCCTCGTGAGTTGTTCTGCCACCGTCACCTTGTGCACCTCGGTTGGGCCGTCCGCCAGACCCAGGAAGTACGACTCGGTGATCCAGTGCATGAACGGCATTTCATCGGACAAACCCAGCGAACCGTGCACCTGCAGCGCGTGGCTAGCGATGTCGTGCAACACCTTGGGCATGGCGGCTTTCACCGCCGCGATGTCCTTGCGAACCATTCGATAGTCCTGGTGCTTGTCGATCAGCCAAGCCGTGCGCATGACCAGCAACCGGAACTGTTCGAGCTGGATCCACGAGTCCGCGATGCGCTCCTGCACCATCTGTTTCTGTGACAGCAGCGAGCCTTTGGTGCTGCGGGAGACGGCCCGCCGCAGCATGTAGTCCAGCGCTTTTTTGGCCTTGGCGATGGTGCGCATGGCATGGTGAATGCGCCCGCCCCCGAGCCGGGTTTGCGCCACCAGAAAACCCTGGCCCCGCTGGCCCAGGATGTGGTCGGCCGGCACACGGACCTGATGGAAACGCACGTACGCGTGGGTCTTGGTCCCGGTGCCGTAGCCGCAGTCGCGCACGATCTCGATGCCGGGGGTTTCTGCGGGCACGATGAACGCCGAGATGCGCTGGTGAGGCGCGGCATCGGGCTCGCTCTGCGCCATCACGATGAAGAACTCCGCCAGGCTGGCGTTGGACGCGAACCATTTTTCGCCCTCGATCACCCAATGATCGCCCTCCAGCACCGCACGGGTGCGGATCTCCAGCGGGTCGGCGCCGCCTTGCGGCTCGGTCATGGAGAAGCAGGACACGATGTGGTTGTCCAACAAAGGCTGCAGGTAGCGGACTTTCTGGTCGGGGGTCCCGAAGTGCGCCAGGATTTCGGCGTTGCCGGTGTCGGGCGCCTGGCAGCCAAAAACGATGGGGCCGAACCGGGCGGCGCCCAGAATCTCGTTCATCAGCGCCAACTGTACCTGGCCGTAGCCCTGCCCGCCCAGTTCCTTGCCCAGGTGACAGGCCCACAAACCCTGGGCCTTGACCCGCTGCTGCAGCGGCCGGATCAAGCGCACGTTGTCGGGGTGCTTGACGTCGTAGTGGTTGCCCAGCACGAATTCCAGCGGATCCACCTCCTCGCGCACGAAGGTGGTGATCCAGTCCAGTTTGGCCTGAAAAGCAGGTTCGGTCTCGAAATCCCAGCCCATGGTGATGCCTCGTCTTTGAAGTTCGTGAAGGAGAGTGAGTGGCGTCCAAGCCCGTCAGGACAGGCCCTTGCCGCCATCCGCCAGGATGGTTTGCCCCACCACGTACGACGCGAGGGGAGAGGCCAGAAAGAGCACCGGGCCAGCGATGTCCTGCGGCGTGCCAAAGCGGCCGGCCGGGATACCACGCAGCACCTTGGCGGCCCGCTCGGGGTCGTCAAAGGTGACCCCGGTGAGCTTGGATGGCACCAGGCCGGGGGCCACGCCGTTGACACGGATGCCGTCCCGGGCCCATGCCTCACCCAGGGATTTGGTGAGCGAGATGGCGCCCGCCTTGGACGCCGCATAGGCCGGGTTGCCTATTCGAGCGGCAAAGCCTGCCAGCGAGCTGATGATGATCAGCGCCCCCCGACGCTGCTTGAGCATGGCGTGGAACTTGTGCGCGCAATCCATCAGGCTGTTGAGATTGACATCCACCACATGGCGGAACCCATTTGGCTCGAACTCGTCCCGCCCGTACCGAACAATGCCCTGGCACAGCACCAACACGTCCAGCGCATCAAAACCGGGCTGCAGGGCGGCAACGGCAGCGCTGTTCGCCACATCGCATTGCGCGTAGTGCAACCCCTCCAGGTTGGAGCCCTTTTCTGCCGCGTAGTCCACCGCGCTGGCACGCGTGCCCCACACGTGCACGTCGGCACCGCGCCCCCGGAATGCCTGGGCGATGCCATTGCCGATGCCGCTGGAGCCCCCCACCACCAGCACGCGGCGCTGGTCGAAATTGAGTTCTTGCAAGGTGTCTTCCATGGTGTCCAGTAGGATGAATGCCTGCCCTCGGGCATTTAGGTCATCATGTTAAAGCAAATGACCTAATTCATGCAACCCCCCAAGAAAAGAAGCCATCCATGAGCGGAAACGACACCCGTGAGCACATCAAACTCTCGGCCAGACGGCTGTTTGCCCGGCGCGGTATCGACGGCGTGACCGTGCGGGAAATCGTGGCCGCGAGCGAGCAAAAGAACTCCGGGTCGCTGCACTACTACTTCCGGACCAAGGACGCCCTCGTCCGTGAACTGATCGTCGACACCGCAAAACTGATCGACGACCGGCGCAACGCCGCACTGGACCAGATGGAGGCCGAGGGTGGGCCCAGGCACCTGCGCCAGGTCCTGGAAGTGCTGGTGTTTCCCTCGATCAACCTGGGCGAGGCCAACGGCGAGGAAGACACCTACCTGCGCTTCATCAGCCTGCTCGCGCTGCAGAACCGGGGGCTGCTCAACGAGGTGCTGGAGGGCGGCCTGAACACGGGCTACCAGCGTTGCCTGGCGCACATCCGGCAGCTGGTCACAGCCGTCCCTGCGGCGGTGCTGGAACAGCGCCTGGTGTTCATGAGCATTTCACTGCGCGCCATCCTGGCGGCCCGTGAGGCGAGCCTGGAACGCACCGAGACCACCCATGCGTTCTGGTCAGCCGAGGGCACATTGGGCAACCTGCTCACAGCGCTTGAGGGCCTGTTGTGCGCCGCCTCCCCTCCATGACGACTGCACCCGCCAGCAGCCCCTTCCTCAGGGCTGGGGGATGGGCTGGATGGTTGGCTGTGTGATGCGCGTGCGCAGCAGGCCAATGCCTTCGACCTCCAGCTCCACCACGTCACCGGGCTTGAGGTAACGCATCTGCTCCAGGCCGCAGCCGTTGCCCACCGTGCCCGACCCGAAGAACTCGCCCGGGTACAGGGTTTCGGAGCGCGAAATGTGCGCGATCACGTCCTCGAACTTCCAGTACATGTCGCGTGAATTGCCGCGCCCCCATTCCTCGCCATTGACGCGGGCGACCATGCTCAGGTTGTAGGGATCGGGCAGTTCATCGACCGTCACGAGACAGGGGCCCATCACGTTGCCGGTGTCAAAGTCCTTGCCCTTGGCCGGCCCGAGCATGCCGCCCATTTCCACGGCCTGCGCATCGCGCGCGCTGATGTCGTTGAAGATCGTGTAACCAAAAATGAACTCGCGCGCTTTCTCTTTGGGCACGTCCTTGGCCCGCGCACCCATGTAGAAACCGAACTCGAGTTCAAAGTCCAGCAGCTTGCTGTAGCTGGGCCAGACCACATCGTCGTCCGCGCCGATGGTCGCGAAGCGGTTGCACTTGTAGTAGATGGGCTGGCGCTGAAAGGTCTCGATCACGCGATCGTCGGCGCGTGTGTTCATGGCCTTCAGCGTGGCTTCTGGGTCCGGTGTGCGCGCCGCGCGGGCCCGCCGCGCTGCCGCGAAGCTCTGGCGCAGGTGCAGCTCGAAACACGAGGCATCGCGCATCTGTGGCGGGGGTTGAATGGGCGCCAGGATCTTAACCTCGCTCCGCTGCCGAACCGCCACGCTAGGCGCGCGCGCGATCAAGCCTCGCGCCAGCTCGGAAGCCGCAGGCCCCGCTTCGATCAGCGACAGCACGCTGGCCAGCGCATCGGCGCTGCCGCCGTGCACGGCCTGTGCGGCCTGCCGCAAATCCAGCACCGCCTGATCGCTCTCGATGAATGCGCCGGCGCGGGCCGCTTCACCTGGTGTCTGAAATGTCACAAGTCTCATAGCGTGTCTCTTTGGGGAAAGTGGAAACCAGGGTCAACAGCGAACCTGGCGTGAGCGAGGATTCAATCGGCCTCGGGCGGAACCGGTGCGTCAGCGGGGTCCATCCGCCGGCGAAGCACCACGGGTTTCCCACCATGACTGCGTTTGATCAGCCACTGGGAGAGAGAGGCATCCATGTAATCAGCGTGTCCGGGAAACCAGTCCGCGAGCGCACGGGCGAGATCGCGAGCCACCTGCCCGGAGGCCCCGTTGCGCAGCAACTCCTGCACCTCGTGCACGGAGTTGAGGACCGCGGTGTGCTCGTCCACGTGGCACTGCGCGGCAGGAAATGCGGTGCTGTCCATCCAGCGCCTTTCCTGTTCGAAATGCTCGACGGCATGTGCCTCGAAAGCGGCCAGGCATTCAGCGAGGTCGGCATCTTCTGCCAATTGAAGAGCTGCCACGCACTCGACAAATTCGCGGTGGGTGTCGTCCATGCCGTTGTGCCCGAGCAGGTAGCGGTCGGACCATGTCATGGTGCTGCCGCCCGTCGATCCGGCGGCCGTGGATGAAGAAGACTCGGAAGACACGTTCAGGTTCTCCATCATCAAACCCGACCCGCCACAGGGATGCAGGCACCGGTGACAGCACTGGCGTCGTCGGACAACAAAAATGCGATGACCGCAGCCAGCGAGCGTGGAGGCACCCAGCGCGTGGCGTCTGCGTCGGGCATGTCGGCCCGGTTGGCGGGGGTATCCAGAATGCTCGGCAGAACCGCGTTCACACGCACACCGCGGTCTTTCAGTTCTTCGGCCAGTGCTTCGGTCAGCCGGGCGACGCCCGCCTTGGACGCCGCATAGGCACCCATGCCCGCACCCGCCTTTTGAGCGGCCAGAGCCCCCACGTTGATGATGCCCGACCCGCCCGCCTTCACCAGACGGGGCAAGGCCTCACGGCACGCCACCACGGTGCTGCGCAGGTTCATCGCGTAGAGTGCGTCCCAGGACTCCAGGCTCCCGGTTTCCAGCGTTTCCCAGCGGAAACCACCGGCCACGTTCACCAGACCGTCGAATCCATTGAGCCGCTCACCGGCCTGGTCGAACGCAGACCGTGTAGCGTCCGAGTCGGTCAGATCAACGCCACCGATCACAGCAGCCATTCCGGGTACATCGTGAGCTGGGGCACGATCGAGCAGGACCACGCGCGCGCCGTGCTCGGCGAGCACGGCCCCGACCGCGCGGCCCAGCACGCCCAGGCCACCGGTCACAACAATATGGCGGTTCGCCAAAGAAAGTTCAGTCATAAGTGCGGGTAGTTGGTGTAAACCAGTAGTTAGACATATTGACGCAATCTGTTCAGCTATTAAACTCGTTCGAACCCTCCACGTCAATTCGTGGCGACCCTGACCACACCCGCTGTCTGCTTCACACACCACTTGTCCATGCCACGAAAACTGCCCCAGATCACCAGCGATTCGTCGGCCTTCTGGCAGGGCGGGGCGTCGGGTCGGCTGATGATCCACCGCTGCGGCGCCTGCAGACGCTTCTTCCATCCCCCCGCACCGATGTGCCCACGCTGCGGCTCGATGGATGTGGCCCCGGAGCCCACAAGTGGTCGCGGCCACGTGGCCACGTTCACCGTGAATCACCAGGCCTGGAAACCCGAGCTGACCGAACATTACGTCGTCGCCATCATCGAGCTCGATGATCAGCCCGGCTTGCGCCTGCTCAGCAATGTGGTGGGGATGCCGCCCGAACAGGTGCGGATCGACATGCCGGTTCAAGTGCGCTTTGAGCAGCACGAAGACGTCTGGCTTCCCCTGTTCGAGAAAGCCGAATGATGTTCGATCACCTGTACGAAAAGAACGTGGCGATTGCGGGCGTGGGCCAGTCTGAGGTGGCACGTCCCTCCGACAAATCCGCCATGCGCCTGACCCTGGACGCTTGCATGGAGGCCATTGCCGACGCCGGGCTCACGCGCGAGGACATCGATGGCGTGGCCTGCTGGCCAGGCGACAACAACAACGGCAACAGTTTTTCACCCGTCGGGCCCAATGCCCTGATCGGCACCATGGGGCTCAAGGTCAACTGGTATGGCGGGGGCTATGAAGGCCCCGGGCCATTGGCCGGCGTGATCAACGGCGCCATGGCCGTTGCTGCGGGTCTGTGCCGCCATGTGCTGGTGTTCCGCACGATCACCGAAGCCAGCGCCCGGCGGGTCGACAAGCATGCCAACGCCTTGAGCAACAAGACCACCGGCCGCGACAGCAGCTTCTTCTGGCAGTGGTACACGCCGTATGAAGTGCACTCGGCCATCAACCTGATGGCGATGTACGCACAGCGGCACTTTCACGAATACGGGACCACCGAGGAGCAACTGGCCCAGATCGCCCTGACCTGCCGCGCCAATGCCGTGGTCAACCCGAAAGCCGTGTACCGCACGCCCATGAGCATGGACGACTACATGGCGTCGCGCATGATCTCGACACCGCTGCGCATGTTTGATTGCGACGTGCACTGCGATGGCTCCACGGCCATCGTGCTCTCGCGCATCGACGCCGCGCGCGACGGCCCCCACCCGCCCATCCGGCTGGAGGCGATCGGATCGGCCCTGCACCAGCCCTGGTCCTGGGACCAGATTTCGTTGACCGGCGGGGCCAGCATCGACGCGGCCAACATGATGTGGCAACGAACCGATCTCAAACCTGCGGATGTGGGAAGCGCTCAGTTGTACGACGGTTTCTCCATCCTCACCCTGCTGTGGATGGAAGCCCTGGGCCTGTGCCCGGTCGGTGAAAGTGGCCGCTTTGTTGAAGGCGGTGCGCGCATCGCCCGCAGCGGCGCGCTGCCGATCAACACCAACGGTGGCCAGCTCTCGGGCGGCAGGACCCACGGCCTGGGCTATGTGCATGAAGCCTGTACCCAACTCTGGGGCCGCGCCGGGCTGCGCCAGATCGCACCGCATCGGGTCGCGATCGCGGCAGCCGGTGGAGGACCGCTCGCCGGTTCACTGCTGCTCGTGCGCGAGTGATCCGCTCGTACCTCCGCCTGCGTCGGCAAAGCAGAACCCCCTCACCTTCCCCGGTATGACCGAATGACACAACACAACTCCAGCAGCTCACATGGCCCACGTGGGTTGGGCATTGATCCGACCGAGTTCAAACGCGCCTGGCGCATCGTGATCCTGGCCACGTTGGGATTGGCGATCAATTCCAACTCATCCATGCTGTATGCGTACGGCGCGATGATGGTTCCGCTACAACAAACCTTTGACTGGGCCCGCGCCGATCTCCAGTCGGCAGTGAGCTTCATGTTTTTGGGGTCGGTTGTGGCGTCTCAAATCGTGGGATGGCTCAATCTGCGTTTTGGCATGAAGCGCGTCACCGTGATATCACTGTGCGTGCTGTCCCTGACCTTCATTGCCATGACGCGCATGGGGCCTTCCATCGTGACGCTCTACCTGAGCTTCTTCTTGATGTCCATGGCTAGCATGGGCACCATGCACGTCACGTGGACCCACCTGGTGAACCTGTGGTTTGAACACAATAGGGGCCTCGCACTGGCGATCGTGCTTTCCGGCACCGGTCTGGCCGCCATGCTGATCCCCTCTGCGGTGAGTGCCGTGATCACTCGTTGGAACTGGCAAGCGGCCTTCTGGTTGCTCGCAGCCCTGCCCGTCACATTGGTGTTGCCGCTGGTTCTGGCCTGGATGAAAGAGCCCGCGCGCACACCGGCTCGCGCAACCAGTCAGCAGGCATCTTCGTCCGAATTGGTGGCAGGCGTCTCGTTGCGCGAGGGCGTGCGCAATCCACGCTTCTGGCTCCTGAACATCGCCTTGTCGATGATCGTCGCCTGTGTGGTGACACTGGTCACGAATGGCGTTCCCTTGTTGCAAGACAAGGGGTTGGAAGCCGTCGATGCCGCGCGCATCTTCGGCAGCTTTGGCCTGTCCCTGATACTGGGACGGGTGATAGTGGGTTACCTCGTAGACCGATTCTGGGCACCTGGTGTGGCTGCCGTGGCCTTGAGCTTGCCTGCCCTGGGATGCCTCTTGCTGGGCATTGGCAGTGCGGACGACACCATTTGGCTGATCGCAGGGGTCATGCTGGTGGGCATTGGCGCAGGTGCTGAATTCGACGTAGCAGCATTCCTCGTTTCGCGGTATTTCGGCATGCGCGAGTACGGTCGCCTGTTCGGCATTCACCTTGGTCTGATCACCCTGGCATCCACCCTGGCACCCTGGCTTTTCGGACAACTCTACCGAAGCACCGGCACGTACCAGGCGACGTTGATGATCTGTGGTCCTGTCTTTCTCATCGGCGGTCTGTCGCTGCTCGCTCTGGGTCGCTACCCCATCTTTGACCGCAGCACCTCCGCTGCCCCAACCCATTGAGGCTGAACAACCATGTCACCCCAAACCATCGTCATCGTCGGTGCCGGTCAAGCCGGTTACCAGGTTGCGGCATCGCTACGGCAGGAAGGGTTCGATGGTGCGATCACGCTCGTCGGCGACGAACCCGGCGTGCCCTACCAGCGCCCGCCACTGTCCAAGGCCTATCTGCTGGGAAAAGTCGGTGTGGCGGCGCTGCGATTTCGTCCGCCTGAGTACTTTGACGAACACCGTATTGCCCGCATACAGGGCAGCGTGGCCGCCATCGATCGTGACCATCGCCAACTGGTTCTCACGAGTGGCGAAAAGCTCAGCTACGAGCACCTGGTGCTGGCCACAGGCGCGCGCAACCGCGTGCCAACAGTCCCAGGCATGGAGTTCGACGGCGTGTTCGGGTTGCGCAGCCTGGCCGATGCGGACGGGTTGTCACAACGCCTGGGCCATGCAAAACGCGCCGTGGTCATCGGCGCGGGCTTCATCGGCTTGGAGTTCGCTGCCGTCGCGGCCGCGCGCGGCATCTCGGTGGATGTCCTGGAGCTCGGTACACGGCCCATGGCGCGGGCGGTCTCCACGGTCACGTCCAGGGTGTTCGATCAGGCCCACGCCAGTTGGGGCGTGCGGATTCACTATGGTCAAAGTCTGGCGGCCATCCTTGGCGCTGATGGCCATGTGACCGGCGTGCAGCTGGCCAGCGGTGAAGCGCTGTCGGCCGATCTTGTTGTGTATGGAATTGGTGTGCTGCCCAACGCGGAACTGGCCAGCGAAGCCGGACTGGCGGTCCACAACGGCATCGTTGTGGACGCGCAGCTGCTCACCAGCGATCCGGCCATCTCTGCCATTGGCGACGTGGTCAGCTTCCCCAGCCCCTGGGCACACCAGCCCATCCGGCTCGAATCGGTTCAGAACGCCGTCGATCAGGCCAAGACCGTGGCGGCCCGGCTCATGGGCAAACCCGCCAGCTACACCGCCCTGCCCTGGTTCTGGACCGATCAAGGGGAGCTCAAGCTGCAGATTGCCGGCCTCTCCGATGGACACGATGAAACCGTCGTGCTGGGCTCCGTAGAGCAACGACAGATCAGTGTGCTGTGTTTTCGCGCCGGTCGTCTGGTGGCGGTGGAGTCCTGCAACCGGCCAGCCGACCACATGGCGGCACGCAAGCTGATTGCACGCCACACACCGCTCAGTGCGGCCGAGGCTTCGGCCGCGGGCTTCGAGCTCAAAGCCTTTGAAGCCGCGACGCGCGAGGCGAACTGAGGACGCCACGCTCCCGCTTCCGCCGGTCAAAAAAAACCCTGACAAACCAGCAAGGCTTGTCAGGGTATTCAATCACCCCGGTTTCCACGGGGTGCAGTGTCAATCACCGGTCTTCGTTCCGGTACTTGCCACCTTGGAGACAATCATTCAGGCCCCAACCAGGTCAGGTCATCGGCCCCAGATAGTCGGCTTTGCCCAACTCCACACCAGCCTGACGCAGCAGCGCATAGGCCGTCGTCACGTGAAAAAAGAAGTTCGGCAACGACCACTGCTGCAGGAAGGTCTGACCGGTGAAGTGCAGCGGATCGCCATGCCGCTGCGGCAGGACCACGGCTCGCTCGGCACTCCCGGCGAGCTGTTCCGGCGACACACCTTCGACAAAGGCAATGGCATCCCGCACACGAACGCGCAACCCGTCAAAGCTTTCATCGGAACCTTGAGCAGCAGGGAGATCCAAGCCACCCAGCCGCGCAACGGCCAGTCGGGCTACTTCGCTGGCGATGGCTACTTGTTTGCCAAAAGAAAGCATGTCAGGCGACAGCTTCGTGCCCAGGAACACCCCGCTGTCAAAGCCCCTGGCCTTGGCGTGCACTTCGGCTTTGTCCAGCCAGGCAAGCAGGTTGCGCAGCATGCGGACATAAACTTCAGCGCTGGCGGCATACATAGAAAATGACATGATCGAGTAGAAGTTGGGTCAGAGTTTGTTGGACCCCATGCGGGCGAAAAACTCGCGCATGGGCACCATGGACGGGGAATGGCTGGTGAAGCCACCATCCACCGGAATCACCGCGCCGGTGACGAACGAGGACTCGTCACTGGCCAAGAAGCTCACCACATCGGCGATCTGCCGGGGCGAACCCAGCTGGGGTGTCAGGTGCTGGTCCAGCAGGATCTGCTTGATCTCTTCCGGAACGCCCTTCTGAGCGTGCTCGTTGAGCACAAAGCCGATCATGATGGCGTTGGATCGGATGCCCTGTTTGCCGTATTGCGCGGCCACCGAACGTGCCAGCGCCATCAGCGCCGCCTTGGAGGCAGCGTAGGCCGTCAGCGTCACGTCGCCCAGCAACCCGAAGCCCGAGGTCGCAAAGATGATGGACCCCCCACCGGTTTTGAGCATGTGGGGAATGGTGTGCTTGCAGCACAGCATGGCGCCGCGCGCATTGACATTCATGGCCTGGTCCCAGGCAGCGATATCCACATTGCAGACATCGCGGTCCCCGGCACGTTGGGCGGGGGCCAAGGCGGCGGCGTTGTTGTGCAACACATCCACACGGCCGAAGTGTTGGACCACCGCAGCCACCATCGCGATCACCTCGGCCTCGGAGGTCAGATCGGTCTGAACCGCCAGGGCATGGCCACCGGCCGCTTCAATCTCTGCGACCACGGACTGCGCGCCCGCCAGGTGGATGTCCACCACAGCGACCCGGGCGCCATGCAAAGCCAGCGAGCGGGCACACTCAGCGCCCAGGCCGGCACCCGCGCCGGTGACGATGGCGACCTTGCCATCCAGTTTGCGTTCACTCATGGGGTCTCCAGAAATTGATGGGCGTGACGGCGTCATTCACCGGTAAAACAAGGGACTCGCTTTTCGCGAAACGCGAGCGCGGCTTCTTTGACATCGTGCATCGGGACCAGCATGGCGAACAGGTCCAGTTCCAAGTCCAGGCCGCTCCGAAGATCCAGTTGCGTGGCCGCGCGCGCGGCCTGCTTGACGAACAGGGTGGCCGTGGGCGGCTTGCCGGCGATGCGCTCAGCCAGCGCGGTGACCTCGTCGTCCAGAGCGTCCGCGCTGCCCGCTACCCGGGTGACCAGGCCGATGGCCAATGCTTGAGGGGCGTCCATGCGGTCGCCGGTCAGCAACAGGTCCAGCGCCCGACCCGGCCCGACGACAGAGCCGAGACGCTGCGTCCCGCCGCCGCCGGGGATCAAACCCAGGCCGGTCTCGGGCAGGGCGAACACCGCATCGGGTGCGGCGAATCGCACGTCGCAGGCCAGGGCGAGCTCCATGCCGCCGCCCATGCAATAGCCGTGGATGGCTGCGATGACCGGTTTCTCGGTTCGATCCAGCGCTTCGATCCAGCGCGACTTTTGCATGCGCCGACGCACCTGGACCGATGACTCGGCTGCCCGCCGCTCCTTGATGTCGGCCCCAGCACAAAACCCACGCTCACCCGCCCCGCGAATCACGATCACGCGCACGGAAGGATCCCCGTCCAACTCGGCCAAAGCCGTTGGGACACCACGGCGGATGTCGTCGTTGATGGCGTTGATCTGGTCCGGGCGATTGAGCACGATCCAGCCAATGGCCCCTCGACGCTCCACCTCGACGGCAGGCCCAGAGGCTGTTGCTTGAACTCGCACTTTTGAGGCTGGTTTGTGAAGGGTGGTTTCCATGATCTGTTCAATACTCCTCGAACTCAAACAGCTGCCCGCGCACATCGGCCGGGTCGACACGGATCAGCGACTTGCCGCCCACCGCCTCGCATTCTTCGATCCAGGTGAAGCGGGTGCCACGGGCCTTCAGGTCTTCGGCCTTGGCCTGCAGGCCGTTGACGGCAATGCGGATGTAGTACGGGCCAGGGCCCCAAGAGTTCAGGTACACGCCGGCGTCGCCGTTCCAGCGGGTGGCCTCAATCACGTCCAAGGTGGCGCTGTGCGGCACCGTGAAACCCATGCGGGCACGGCGGTAGCCCTCTTTGCCCAGCGACTCCACCGGGCCGGTCGGCTCCCAGTCGAGGTTGCTCGACACCGTGCGCAGGGTTTCGTCGAGGTTGCGAACGATGTAGCCACGCGAGGTGACTCGCACCATGTCGCCCGGCTGGGAATCGCGCGGCTCGGGCGGCGGCACCATGAAGGTGTCTGCCGGCATCTGCAAGGGCTCCAGCGGCATGACCTCGATGCACAAGCCGCCATCCACCGAGGGGTGGTAGTGGGGGTCTTCGGGCGTGGCGCCGAGCCAGAGGCGGTCAAAGGGCATGTCGGGCGTGCGCTGCGCCATGCGGAACCGCAAGCGCCGGCGCATGAGCTTCTCCACCAGCTGGTCGAACTTGTCGCCCCGCGCAGCGAGCACGATGGAGTGGGTCACCATGGGGCGGTGCGGCCCCTGATAGGCCTTGAGGCTCTCCAGGAAGTCGTGAAACATCGGGTCGCCCGGATTGGGTTGATCCAGGTGGCACTGTGGCTCAATGCGGGTGGGCGCCACGGCAAGCGACTTGTGCACCCGCAAGAAGTGGGCAATGTACGGGTGCCCATCAAAGGCCTGGCGCCATTTGGGGTGGCCATGCACACCCAGCTTCTTAACCAGAATATCTGCCATGCCGTCCGGATCGGACAGCATCATGTCGGCACTCATCAACAAATCAAACACAGGCGTTGCTCCAAGAGATATTGGGGATGGGTCATAAGGGGGAGCACGCTCACCCCGCTGGCAAGGGAGATGTCGGCTGCTTCGGGTTGAGCAGAAAGTGCGACAGGGCCGGGATCAGCACCAAGGCGCCGACCATGTTCCAGAGAAACATGAAGGTGAGCAAGATACCCATGTCGGCCTGGAACTTGATCGGAGAAAACGCCCAGGTGATCACACCAGCAGCCATGGTCAGGCCCACCAGTGCCACCACACGCCCGGTGAAATCCAGTGACTTCCGGTACGCCTCGGCGAGCGTCGCCCCCCGGCGCTGCATGGCGATCTGAACGCTCAACAGGTACAGCGCGTAGTCGACACCGACCCCCACACCCACAGCGATCACGGGCAGCGTCGCCACTTTGAGACCGATGCCCATCCAGACCATCAAGGCCTTGCAAATGATGGTGGTCATCACCAGCGGAATCATGGCCACAAGGGTGGCGCGCAGGCTGCGGAAGGTGAGCAGGCACAGCAGCGCTGTGGCACCGTACACCGCCAGGTACATCAGCAGGATGCCGCGCTCGACCTCGATGTTGGTGGCGGCCTCAATGCCTGCCGAGCCAGCGGCCAGCAGGAAGCGCGGGCCGTCTTCGGGATTGACGCTGTTGTGTTCCGCCGCAAAGGCCTCGCTCACCTTGAGCACTCGGTTGAGCGTGTCGGCCTTGTGGTCGGCCAGGTAGGCGATCAAGGGCGACACGGCACACGATGTGTTGGTAATGTCCGGGGTGGCGATCATGGCCGCACTCACCGCCGCGTTGGTGATGCCCTGATCCCGGCTGATGGTGAGCCACTTGCCACTGCCCTCGTTCAGGGCTGCGGTGATGAAGCGCGTCGATTCCGCCAGCGAACTGGTGGCCTGCACGCCCTCCGTCTGCCGCAGCTCCTGGGCCAATTGGTCCATCAGCTGCAAGGTGCCATACAGGCGGCAGCCATCATCCGGGTTGGTCATGATGATCACAAACTGGGCACTCGACAAGCCATAGTTGGCCGTGATGTAGGCACTGTCGCGGTTGTAGCGCGAGTCCTGGCGCAACTCAGGTGCGCCAGGGTCCAGGTCACCGATACGCAGGTCAAACATCACCACCGTACAAATCACCGTGATCACCGCAGCCACGCCCACGGTCACCGTGGCCGCACGCCGCTCCGTCAGACGGTCCAGCCCGTTCCAGGCCCGGCCCAGAATGCCGCGCTTCTGCCCAGTGTCTTCGGCCAGGGCCCGACGGGCTGCGGACTCACTCACACCGATGTAGGACAAGGTCACCGGGATCAACACCAGCTTGGTGAAGATCAGCACTGTGATGCCGATGCTGCTGGTCAGGGCCAGGTCGCGGATCACCGGGATGTCGATGATCACCAAGACGGCGAAGCCGACGATGTTGGTCAGCAGCGCCGTGAGGCCCGCCATGAACAGGCGTCTGAACGTATAGCGCGCGGCGACGTATTTGTGCGTCCCCCGCCCCACGTCTTGCAGGATGCCGTTCATCTTCTGGGCACCGTGCGAGAGCCCGATCGCAAAGATCAGGAACGGAACCAGGATCGAATAGGGGTCCAGTTCGTAGCCCAGCAGGCTCATCAGCCCCAGCAGCCACACCACCCCGGCAACAGCCACGCCGACCAGCAGCAAGGTGCTGCGGACGCAGCGCGTGTAGAGGTACACGAACAGCGCGGCAACCGCCACCGAGAGTCCGAAAAAGAGCATCACCTCATAGAGCCCAGCGATCAGATCGCCGACGATCTTCGCGAAGCCGACGATGTAGACGCCGGTACTCTCGTCCTCAAACGAGCGGATTTGCTCTTCCAGAGCACGCGAAAACTCGCCGTAGTTCAGCGGCTCGCCCGTCTGTGGGTGCCGGTCCAGCAGTGGCGCGATGATCATTGTCGAACGCGAGTCATTGGCCACCAGGCTTCCTACAATGCCTGATCGCGCGACATTCTCTTTGAGCTTGCTGATCGATTCCGGCGTGCCGCTGTAGTCGGGCGGCATCACCGGACCGCCCACCACGCCCTCTTCCGTCACCTGGCGCCAACGCACGATCGGCATCCACAGCGACTTCATCCAGGAACGGTCCACCCCAGGAATCAGATAGAGCGCGTCGTTGATCTTGCGCAGCTTCTCCAGGTAGGCCGCGTCGTACACATCACCCTTCTTGTTCTCGACAACGATGCGCACCGTGTTGCCCAGCCCTGGCAACTCCTTGCGGTAGGCAAAGTAGTTTTGAATGTAGGGGCTGGACGACGGGATCATCCTCTCGAAGCTGGCGTTGACTTCCAGCTTTAAGGCGAAGAAGCCGAGCACCACCGTGGCAATGAGACAGAGCAGCAAGACCGGCAACCGGTGGTTGAACACCAGTTGTTCCAGGCGGCTGCCCGACTTGCGATCAAACTGGGCCGGGTCACTGACCACCGGCATGGCGGGTTGTTGTGAATGAGCAGACATCAGAACTTTCGCAGGCACTGAAACAAAAGATTAGTGGCCATCATTTACCTTGCGCGGGAAAAGCGATCACGCTGGCGCCACTCAAGCGCGCCAACGCCAAGCGATGGGAGCTGGTCATGGCGGCCCCATAGACTTCGGCACCGGGCGCTTGGTCGTAAACGGAAGCACGCGCCGCATCGAAATCAACGGAGAGCACATCACCCTTCTGCGAAACCAAAAGCACCAGTTCGCCATGGGCCACAGCGGCCACCAGGTTGGCGTCGACGCCGGTTTCGATTTTTCGCCACACCTGCCCGGCGTCCTCGCTCACGAACGCGTTGCCGCGAAGGCCATAGGCGACCAGTCTTGAGCCCAGCAGATCGATACCGAAGTAGCTGCCGTTGTAGGGTGTCTCGACACGTTCGAAGCGCTGACTCTCGGCGTTCAAACGCATCACCAGCCCCTGTTCACCTGCGACGAAAACCGCGCCATCGCTGCCCGTCAGCGCGTACAGGTGGTAGCGCTGATCGTTGTCAGCTTTGCCCTGCCAGGATTGCCAGGATTTTCCACCGTCGGTGGTCTGAAGGATCAAGCCAAAACCGCCCACCGCGAATCCGGTGAGGCCGTCTGAAGCGAACCGGATGTCAAGCAAGGGGGCTGGCCAGACGTCGGCGGTGGCCGATTGCCCCATTGTTCGCTCGACTTCAGCTTCCTGCTGTTCGTAACCTATGGCGGATTCACGCATCAGCTTCAACACGCCGCGGCCGTCCAACATACGTTCCCACGTGACGCCACCATCAGAAGACCGCAGGGCCACCGCGTCGTGACCTACAGCCCAGACCACGTTGGGGCCGGCGAAGCGGACCGTGGCGAGATCGGTGGACACCGGGCTGGTGACCTGGCGCCACGAACCACCACCATCTTCTGACAGCAGGATCAAGCCTCTCGGTCCTACCGCGACGGTACGATCGCCCTGACTGGCCACCCCGCTGACCATCGCTCGCTGCGCCGTCACAAGCGTTCTTGACGGCGTATCAATCAGATCCACGGAAGCGGCACCTTGGGCGGCGATCACCCAAGGGCCGATCACCAGCGCGCCCCCCCCTATCAGCAGAGCGAAGTGCCAACGCAGTCGGGTGAATGCGGCAGTGAGAACACGCAGAGAGGTCATTGTCCGGGGATCCGATTGATTTCCGTTACACGCAGGGCTCAGCGAGCCGATTCCCGCGACACGATGGCTTCAGGATTCATCTCACGCTCACTGCGCACAGAAGAAAGCACTTGCCACCCGCCGACCATCACGTCGTTGACATAGGCGTACATGCCCTTGTTGAAGTCGTAAACCACGTTCTTCGCAGAAAAGGGAATCTGCTTGTCGTACATCGGCGAGGTCGTCTGGAACAGCGAGCGATACAACTGACCGCTTTGGTCGAAGGCATCGTAGTTGGCCGCACCACTCAGGTCTTCATCGAAGTAGTAGGTGCGCTTGGAGTACGCGTGACGCTGACCAGGTTTGAGAGTGGCTTCCACCACCCAGACGCGGTGCTTTTCCCAACGCTCACACTCCGGATTGACGTGTGCCGGCATCAAGGCTTTTTCAGCCGTCGGGCAGTCATACTGGTTTTTGTAGCCGTTGTACTGGATGTACATCTCTTTCTTGCCGACCAGCTTGAAATCGAAACGGTCCATGGCCCCGGAGAACACGAACAGCTCGTCAAACAGCGTCACACCACCCATACTGGCCACGGGCGTGTCGTAAGAAAACTCGGGAGAGCGTTTCACGCGGCGCAGACCAGGGGTGTAACTCCAGGCACTCCGAGGACGAGCCACCGGATCCAGGAAATCAGCGATTCCCGTCATCTCACCGGCGCGACGCGCAGGCGACTTGCTGATCGAATATGTCCGCCAGACCATGTCAGGGTCCCGATCAGCCTGCTCGGTCTGGTAGTACACGAAATCCTGAACAGTAGCCTGCTCAGCCGTCATCACGGCCTTGCCAGAGGAATCGACCACCCAAGAACGCGATGCCGAAGTGGTGATCATGGTGTCACCCTGGTAGCGGAGCATCTGGTTCCACATCACCTCATATCCCGTTTTTGGAATGGGGAACGGCATGCCACCACGGCAACTGCGGTCAATGGCCAGACCTCCTTTGGTCGTCTTGCAAGTCGTTGCATTGCGAACCGTCGCATCCAGGATCTTTTTGGGGTAGGCCGCCGTCCTGTGCGTGGGATACACATTCAGATAGTAGGTGGTGGGGTGCTTGGACAACAGATGCTTCTGCCCGTCGCTCAGAAACGCAGCGTGCTGCGCCATGTTCTTGCTGTCGATGCGCAGCACAGGCTTTTCGTCCTTGAACGGGTCTACCCAGAAGCCGCTGTCTGGCTTGAAGCCTGGGGGGGCCTTGGTCAGTCCGCCGGTGTAGGCAGGGATGCTACCGTCGGCGTTGCCCGCCTTGATGGCACCGAACTCGGTCAGTGTGGTGCCCAGTTGCTTGGCCTCCTCCGCTGTCACGGCTGCAAATGCAGGCACAGCGAGGCTGATGGCAGCCAGCGAAAGGATGTTTTTAAGTTTCATGATGGCGACTCCTGAAGATCAGAAAGAGGTCTTGTAAGTGAAGAGCAGGCGACCACGGTCGGTCGCACCCACGGCGCTGTTGAGAGCGTTGCCACCAATGGCTGTCGTGCCCGCAGCGTTGTACTTGGTGGGCACCGATGCGTCAGCATAGGTCAAGGTGAAATCATGCTTGCTTGCATAGGTGGCAGCAAGTCCGATTGACCAAGAGAGGCGCCCTTCGAAACCGCCACCACCAGTAGCCGCTGTACCCTTCAGACCATAGCTGAGCGCCATCGGAACGGACAGATCCCACGAGGGCAGGATACCCAGATACTGGGGCGTAAAGCGAACAGCCATCTCCCAATAGTTCTTGGTCGAGCAGGTATCGGTCACATCACCCGGCTGGGCGGTTGCGCCGCTGGTTCCAAGCTTCACACAGCCCGCGTAGCCGACGCCACGGAACAGCCTCTCATTGGCCGTGATCTTGTTCAGTCGGCTGTAAGCCAACTCGCCAATCACCGAGCCGGTATCCCAAAGCCCGGTCTTGGGCAGCAGATACACCCCGTTCACGACGGCATGAAAGGTGTCGCCTACAGCGCCAGTGCTGGTGGTCGTGTAGCTGGGCACAGAGTTGAGGTGAGCATCCTTGCGCCAGGACAGTTCGGCACCAACGCTCACGGGGCCCACCGGCTTGGAAAGACTCACACCGATGACCTTGGTAGCGGCCGGGTAAACGAATCGGTAAGTACCCGGAAGGGTTGTTGCAGCCACACCAGGAATGGCCTGGTAGAAATTGGCGAGCTGAATGCCGGTTTCCGGATTGGTATCGTTAAAGACCCGGTAGTAAGCACCCAGCGTCGATTCAATAGAGTCCACATCCAGACGGGCGGAAAGACCCCAGTTCTTATCCCCCGAAGTCCCGGCCACTGTATTGGCCATGGTTCTGCAGGACATAGGGCCCAGCGCCGGGTTGCAAGGCGTCAAGGCAAAACGATCCACACCTGGCGCGTTGTCAGCACCCATCAGGTACGTGCCCGCGTAAGGCACTCGCGTCGGCTTCCATTCCAGCGCGTACTGACCTGCGATCGACAACTTGTCGGTCACCTGCGCCTTGAACGTCAGCTGGTTGATGGGAAGAAAGACCTCCTTGGTCTCGATGCCAGGGCTCGACACGGCCTTCACACCATCAATGGGAGACTGCCCGTAGGAAATGGCATGCCCGCCAATGAGCATGCCTTCACCCCACACCACCGTGTGCTTGCCCAGCTTGACGTTGACGGGCACGGATGCCAGTTCAAAGTTGGACCAGACAAACGCATCCAGGATCTCACCTGACGGGCCGTGAACAAATCGGTTGACCTCGTTTGAATACCGGTTGTTGTTGTACGAAGTAGCAGACCCCGCAGGCGACGTCACCGTAGGGTCGCGGTAAGCGTGGTCGTACCACGCAGCCGCGCTGACGCGTGCGCCGACAACCCCTTTGTAGTTGACGTCAAGCTCACCCAGCACGTCCACCCGATTGGTAACGATATCACCCCGTTTGAACTTGGCGTTCCCCTCATCCGTGGTGGCAAAGTTCAACAGGCGGGGATCTTGCTTCTCTGCCCGGACACCCAGGTTGTAGCGCAGCGTGGTGTCGGCGCGTACTTTGAGGTCGGGGTTTCCGGTGTCGATTTCTATGGCGTGTGCGCCACTGGTCACGACCATGGCGGCTGCAGCGGCAATCATGTGGAAGGCGGCCCCAGAAGGCCCCATCCTCGTTTGTCTTTTATTCATAAGGTTGTCTCCATCGATCGGGGGTTACTTGGTTCTTGGCAAATCGTTCAGCCGTCGTCCACATTCGTCCGCCTTGATCTCTCAGGTCCGGTTAACGCAGGATGGTTATTCTGTATGCCGACTCAAATTCTGCATCTAGAATATTTTTTCCCACCCCGGGTTTTCACCTATATTGAACATATTTATTGATACTGTCTCAGTATGACCCAAGAGCCTGACGTTTGTCGACAGTGTTCAGAGGTGTTCTCCGAGATGCATCAGCTCCAGTCGTCAAGCCATGATTGGCACGGTCCACTGCTGAGCATTTCGGGTGCGTAGAGGGCCGCTCATCCAGCCATGTCTTCCTTTTTGCCCGAGCTAGGATCGAAGGCTATGGAAGAAGGACCTGCAAGCCACACATCCAAGCTCGGCATCGATTTCGGCACCTCCAACTCTGCCGTCTCCTGGGCCGCCGAAGGCGGGCTGGCGCGCCTGATCCCGCTCGAAGGCGAGGCGCTGTCCATGCCCACCGCGGTGTTCTACAACGACGAGGACCGGCGCACGCACTTCGGCCGCGATGCGGTGGCGCAGTACCTGGCGGGTACCGAAGGTCGCCTGATGCGCTCGCTCAAGAGCCTGCTGGGCAGCCCGCTGCTGCTGGAGAAGACCGAGGTCAACCACCAGCAGATCAGCTACCAGGAGATCGTGGCCACCTTTCTGGCCGAGCTGCGCGAGCGCGCGGCGCAGGCGCTGGGCGCGGCGCCCACGCGCGTGGTGATGGGGCGGCCGGTGCACTTTGTGGACGACGACCCCGAGCGCGACGCGCTGGCACAGCGCTCGCTGCTGGAAGCGGCGCAGGCCGTGGGTTTCGAGCAGGTGAGCTTCCAGCTGGAGCCGATCGCCGCGGCGCTGGACCACGAGCGCCGCCTCTCGCGCGAGAGCCTGGTGCTGGTGGTGGACCTGGGCGGTGGCACCTCGGACTTCACCGTGGTGCGCCTGGGCCCCGAGCGCATGACCCTGGCCGACCGCAGCGGCGACGTGCTGGCCACCAGCGGCGTGCACATCGGCGGCACCGACTTTGACCAGAAGCTGAGCCTGGAGCAGGTCATGCCGCTGCTGGGCTACCGCCACCTCGGGCCACAGCAGCGCGAGGTGCCGAGCCGCGTGTTCTTTGACCTCGCCACCTGGCACCTGATCCACTGGCAGTACCTGCCGCGGGCGATCAGCCAGGCGCAGGCGCTGCGCGTGAACTACAACGACCTGCGGCTGCACGCGCGGCTGATGGAGGTGCTCAGGCACCGCCACGGCCACCACATCGCGCACGAGGTGGAGCAGGCCAAGATCCGCTGTTCGCAGCACGACGCCGGCACGCAGATCGACTTGTCGATCGTCGAGCCCGGCTTGCAGGCACCGCTGGAGACCGCCGTTCTGCAGGGCCACCTGGCGGCCCTGCTGGCGCGCACCGTGGCCTGCGCACGCACATGCGTGCAGCGCGCCGGCCTGTCCGACAGCGCGCTGGACGCGATCTACCTCACCGGCGGTTCGTCGGCCCTGCGCCCGTTCCAGCGCGCCCTGCAGGCCGAGTTTCCAGGCGTGGCCCTGGTCGAGGGCGATCTGTTCGGCGGCGTGGCCTCCGGACTGGCCTACAGCCGGGGCTGATTCACATTGCACAAACCGTTCTTGACTGAGACGCATCAGTGCAACTGACGAACCGTACCTCTAGTTTTGAAAAGTCCGGAATTCTGGGGTGCCGTCACCGGTTTATACCTACTGTTAATCCGCAGGTCCCTGGTTCATGTCCAGGTCGGGGAGCCAAGTCAATCAAAAGTCAGCAGGTTAGCGCCCGCTGACTTTTTTGCTTTCTGGATCCGCCGTGTCCGACACGTGTCCGAAATTCTCCGAAGATACATGCTTGGCGCAATGCACGGGTTCGTTCATCGGGTTTGGTCATGGGGGGTCTCTGTGGCTGTCGCGATGAGTTTGAAGTTGTCAGCTCGGACGTGCGGTTGCATCAGGACCCGCTGGGCTGGGCGATCTCGGCGCACTGGGTGCGCTGCTCGTCGCAGATGAACGAGCGCCCGCTCTGGCGCTCTTCACGGACCAGGGCCACACCACTCGCCAGGCTCAGCGGGTCGGTCAAGGACACTAAGCCGGTGCTGGTCTTGAGCACCAGCACCACCGGCTTGAAGCCCCTGGGTTGGGACACCGGGCGCAGGTCTAGCAAGTCACCCGCCGCTGTGCTGCTGAGCACCTGCTGGTTGCGGTGGTGATCCCGCCAGATGCTGCCGCCCAACAAGAAGGGCATGCACAGCCCCACGAGCAGCCAACGCTTGAGCGACTTCTGGTTCTCGGCGATCCGGCGGTTGAGAGCCTCCAGGTTTCGCGGGTACGCGCATCGACCTGGACGCCATCGACGCGCTCTGTCGGTATTTCGACGTTCCCGTCAACGAATTGCTTGAATACGTGGAAGACGTTCCCGCCAAAGCTGCCTGAAGACTGGTCACCACCCAAAAACAAGCCCGTGCGCCCTATGAGGCCTGCAAATTGGGAAAACACGAACCAACAAAGCCTCTAAGGAAGGTCTGCACAACACCCGTTCTCGCGCGCGTTGATGCGCGTGATTTCAGATGACGGCATTTTTCGACTCACTCGGCTTGTTTCAGGGTCGAATTCACCCCCGCACTGGGCCCTTGGGCCTTTTGCGGGCGCACTCATGCCCGCATCGCTCTCAAAAGCGTTCGACGCGCCGTCCACAGATTGGAGAGGGCAAACAGGGTGTGCAACTGCGCCGTGTTTTTCTTCAGCCCGCGGTAGCGGACCTTGATGTGCCCGAACTGGCGCTTGACCACCCGGAACGGGTGTTCGCCAATGGCCCGGATGCGGGCCTTGGTCTGCTCCAGCTTGTCCATGATCGCGCCCATGGGCGTGCTCTTGTCCAGCGCCTTGCGCTTGCCCGGGCGCATGGCCACGTGCCAATCAATATCCATGCTCTGGGTCTCTTCGCGCTTGTTCACGCCCTGGTAGCCCGAGTCGGCGAACACATCGGTTTCCTCGCCGTGCACCAGCGCGTGCGCCTGCGTGACATCGCTGACGTTGGCCGCCGTGCCTACCACCGTGTGTACCAAGCCCGACTCGGCGTCCGTGCCGATATGCGCCTTCATCCCGAAGTACCACTGGTTGCCCTTTTTTGTCTGGTGCATTTCGGGGTCACGTTCGCCGCTGCTGTTCTTGGTCGAACTCGGTGCCGCGATCAATGTGGCATCGACCACCGTGCCGCTCTTGAGCAGCAGGCCTTTGGCGGTGAGCATGGCGTTGACCGTGGCCAAGATTTGCACGCTCAGTTCGTGAGCTTCGAGCAGGGAGTTCAGCTGACCCGAGTGCAGCGAGCACTGGGTGCGGGAAAACAACCAATCCGCCTCGGCCCGAGGAAGGCGACTAGCGGAGCATCGGTTTTGATCTACAACAGAGTTAGCTCACGAATGCCGGCCGCTCACTGTGGCCGCGTATGGCTTTTACCGTGTGCCAAGGGCCGATGGTCAAAAAACGAAGGGACGGCGATAACCGGGGCGGTAGATGGGCCATGCGTGGGCCATGGATGGGCCACAGACAAAGCCGGTGAAATGCCCTGACCCTTGGTCTTTTGAGCCGCATGGCCCGAAAAATACAAGAAAGGGGGCCCTAAGGGCATGACTTTGACGCGCCATGGGCCATGAAAAACCCACGTAGGTCATTGATTTTGGTGCGGCTGGCGGGGATCGAACCCACGACCCTTGGCTTCGGAGGCCAATACTCTATCCACTGAGCTACAGCCGCATGCTGTGTTGAGACCAATAGTCTATTCGGTGCGTCCTGAGTCAGTGACTATAGGCTTCGGAGGCCAATACTCTATCCACTGAGCTACAGCCGCATGCTGTCTGGAGACCGGTAGTCTATCTGGCACTTTTCGTGTCTGTGCGCCGCTGAAGTTGGATTCTATCAGCTACCCCTTCAAGCAAGGCCAGCGCAAGGGGCGCTTGGCTATAATCGCAAGCTGTCTGCTCAACCCGTGCAGGCCCGCCATTACCTATCCTGGCCCCGTTCCGCCACCCCTTGAGGACACCATGAGCGACCACGCGCACGAATCTCACACCGGCCCGATCAAGACACCCACACAACTCCTGTGGACGTCTTTTTTCTCTTTTGTGGCTCCCATTTTCATCATCATTGGTCTGGTGTTTTATGTTACGTCGGGTGACAAGCCCGCTGCTGGCGCCGTGGACCCTGAGCTGGCCACGGCGATGCGCATCCAGCGCATAGGCTCTGTGGAGCTTCGTGACGCCAACCGTCCTCTTCAAGCGGGTGATGCGGTTTACAAGGCGCAGTGTGCTGCCTGCCACGACGCCGGTTTGGCTGGCGCCCCGAAGTTTGGCGATGCTGGCGCCTGGACTGCCCGCCTAGCGACGGGTTACGACGCTTTGCTGGCCTCGGTGCTGCAGGGCAAAGGCGCCATGGGTGCACAGTCTGGCGGCGCGTTCAGTGACGTGGAGCTTGGTCGCGCCGTGGTGCACCTGGCCAATGCAGCGGGGGGCACGTTTGCCGAGCCTGCAGCACCCGCAGCCGAAGGCGCCGCTCCCGCAGCGGGAACCGCTGCAGCGGCTCCAGCCGAGCCCGTGGTGATGGCCGTAGCGGCAGCACCCGCGCCAGTGGCGCCGACAGTACCAGCATCCGCCACGGTGGCGGCTGGCACGGGTGAAGCGCTCTACAAACAGGCTTGTGCCGTGTGCCATGTGGCCGGCGTGGCGGGCGCGCCCAAACTGGGCGACAAGGCCGCCTGGGCACCCCGCCTGGCGCTGGGCCTTGACGGTCTGACCGCCAGCGTCATAAAGGGCAAGGGTGCCATGCCCCCCAAAGGGGGTGCGGCTGCTTCAGATGCGGACATCAAGGCATCGGTTGAATACATGCTGGCTTCCTTGAAATAAGCCACTGCAGTAGAAAAAAAGCCGGACGCTGTCCGGCTTTTTTTGGCGCTCAAACAGCCATGAATGCGCTTTTGAAGGTCCGTTGCGGGCTTCGCACAAAGGCGCCCATTGCGGGAAGGTCCTTTGACCGAATGTCTTGCGGGCTCCAGCTTCCAGCTTCAACCGCATCGGCTGCCAGCGCCATGTCGCTGGTGTGCACGAGGCCGAGGCCAAGTTCGGTTTGCAAGTAAAGCCGACCCAGTTCATCGACCCAACAACGCTGTACCCGCCCAGCGCTCTGGCCCGTGTGGGCGAGTACGCGGGCATCGGGTTGCAAGCGCCAGATGAACGGTGTGATCTCAAGCTCAACATAAACCCGCTGGGGTCCATTCTGGAAAAACCACTGTCCCATCTCGTCACGGCCGTAATTGCGGTGAATGAATTCGATCAGTTTGTCGTGCAACAGCAAGGAGCCTTTGGCGACCGCGCAGGACGACTCACCAGGTTCACAAGCAAAGGGGCCTGCGGCCTGTATAGAGTCATCACGCATGAACCATTGACCCCGGGCATCCAGCCCGAGCCATCCGTAACAATGGGGTACGTTGGGCCATTTGGCCATTGCGGCCTTGACGATGTCGTCCATGGGTGTGTCCTTGATCAGGTGTGTTTCAGCAGCCAACCGCCCACGGCCTCCGGCATGGTGCGCACATGGCCCGGCACACCCAGCAGACCTGAGGCAGCAGGAAAACCCACGTGTCCGCCCCGTGAGGGATGCCACAGCGTGACCCAAGGTCCGGCTTGTTGCGCCGTGGGCAGTGAAGCTGCCGGCACAAACGGATCGTTCAGGGCATTGAGGGCCAGGGCGGGTACCCGAATGCGGTGCAGCACGGGCTTCGCGGAAGCGCGCGCCCAGTAGTCGTCTGTGTTCAAAAAGCCATGCAAGGGCGCGGTGAACAGGTTGTCAAATTCGTACAGATCGCGTGCCGCCAGCAAGGCTTCACGATCAAACAGTCCGGGGTACTGTTCCAGCTTTTTGAGCGCCTTGGGTACCATGGTGGAAAGGAATACACGGGTATAGACCTGCCGGTTGAAGCCCTGCCCGATGGCATGCCCGCCCGCAGCCAGATCCAACGGCGAACAGACCGCGGCCACGGCCCGAACCCGTTGACGTGCGGACTCACCCGCCTCGCCCGCCCAACGCATCAAGGCATTGCCACCCAGCGACACGCCCACGGCCACCAAGGGGCGGCCGGGGTTTTCCTTGGCGAAGCGAGCCAGCATCCAGTCGATTTCGGCGAAGTCACCCGAGTGGTAAGCGCGCGGTGCGTGATTGATCTCGCCAGAACAGCCGCGAAAATGCGGCACCGCGAAAGCGAGACCCTGGGCTGCGGCGAAATCGGCGAAGGCCATGGCATAGTGACTGCCCGACGAGCCCTCCAGACCATGGAACAGCACCAGCAGGGGTGCTTGCGCATTGCTCGCATGCAAAGCGTGATCCACATCAATGAAATCACCGTCGGGCGTGGTCCAGCGGCTGCGCTCCCAGCGTGGAGCCGGTCCAAAATGGCGGCGGCTGGCGAGTGCCGCCCACAAGGTTTGCAGGTCGCCACCCGGCAACCACCAGGGCGCACGGTAGCGCAGGCCCTCGGCGGCCAAGGCTCGATGATTCATAGCCGGTGCAGGGTGAAGGGGTCAGTGCAATATCGGCTGAACTGCAAGCACCTCAACCGGTTCGGTGCGTATACCTGGGCTGGCGTGGTGCGCGACCATGCGCCAGCCTTGCGCGGTTTTGGCGTACACATTGGTGGCAACCACCCAAGCATGCTGCATACCGTCATCGCTCATGACGTCCACACGCTCCACCACACTGTGCACACTGCATTGACCCGCGTCAAGGCGGCGCACCTTTTCCGGGTGCGCCTGCACGCTGCCGTTTGAAAACAATGCTTCAAACCCCGCACGCACCGCTGCGTGTCCGACCAAGCGGGGCCCACCCGGTTGTATGCAGACGATGTCGTCCTCGTCGGACCAACAAGCCATCAACCGCTCAATGTCGGCATGCTGCAAGGCGTCGTAAAACGCGTGTTCGGTGTCTTCAGGGGAGCCCAAGGGCAGTTTCGGTTTGCGCATGGGTGTATTTTGCCGTCTGCACTCCGGCCGCGTCCGTTCGCCAGGGTCTTGTGGGCACTTCGCGGGGGTATAGTGTTTTTTTGATGCTGCCCCAGTTCCTGTTTTTCATCCGGCTCACCCAGCCTGCGGAGGTTCTCATGCCCATATCGGTCACCCGTCTTTTCTCGTTCATCAGCGTCGTGATGCTGGCTGCCAGCCTGAGCGGCTGCGGCTACAACGACTTCCAACGTCTGGACGAGCAGAGCAAGTCGGCTTGGTCCGAGGTGCTCAATCAGTACCAGCGCCGGGCTGACTTGATTCCAAACATCGTGGCCACCGTCAAGGGAGAAGCCAGTTTCGAGCAGGAAACGCTCACCCAGGTGATCGAAGCCCGCGCCAAAGCCACGTCCATCCAGATGACACCGGAGATGGTCAACGACCCAGCGGCCATGCAGAAATTCCAGGCTGCTCAAGGGGAGGTCAGCAGCGCGCTGAGCCGACTGATGGTCGTGGTTGAGCAATACCCCAACCTGAAGGCAAACCAGGGCTTCAGCGATCTGCGCGTGCAATTGGAAGGGACCGAAAACCGCATCACCGTGGCCCGCAACCGCTACATCCAGACCATTCAGGAATACAACGTGCTCACACGAAGCTTTCCAACCAACCTCACCGCCATGGTATTCAGTTACGCGCCCAAGGCCAATTTCCAGGTTGAGAATGAGGCAGCCATTTCAGCCCCGCCCACGGTGGATTTCAACAAGCCATGAAGCTTGTCACCCGGTCCACCCTCGGCCCTTGGCGCCTGACGGGGTGGGTTGCCGCGTTACGTGTTCTGCGTCACCTTGCCGCTGCCGCGGTGCTGGGCCTGTTTTCTGCGGGCGTCCAGGCCCAGGCCTTGCTGCCCATCCCCGATCTGCGAGCCCGCGTCATGGACTTGACGGGTACGCTGGATGCCGCCAGTGTCGCAGCCATCGAGAGCAAGCTCGCGGCCTTTGAGGCCGAACGGGGCTCACAGGTGGTGGTGCTTATGGTACCGACCACCGCGCCTGAAGACATTGCCGACTTCACACAGCGCCTCGGCGATGCGTGGAAGATTGGGCGGAGGGACGTGGGGGACGGTGTACTCTTTGTGGTTGCCAAGGACGACCGGCGCCTGCGCATCGCGACATCGAAATCTCTGGAGGGCGCCATTCCCGACCTGATGGCCCGACGCATCCTGGACCAGGCGGTCACGCCGGCCTTTCGATCGGGCGATTACGCCAAAGGGGTGGAAGCCGGTGTTGACCAGATATTGGCTCGAATACGCGGCGAGGATTTGCCCCTGCCAGATGCAACACCCTCCCACGGCGCTGACGACTTTGAATGGATGGATCTGCTTGTTTTTCTGGCAGTTGCGATCCCGATCATTTCCTCGGTGCTGCGCACCATTTTCGGCACCAAGCTGGGGATACTGCTGACCGGCTTGGGCGCTGGTGGGGTGGCGTGGGCCATCTCGTCGGTTTTATGGATCGCAGTGATCGCGGGGCTGCTGGGCATGCTGGCAGGCCTGTTCATGCAACGACTCCCACAGCTTCCAGCGACGGGTAGAGGCGCCCGAGGTGGGCACTGGGGTGGACCCGCCAGCGGCGGATTCCGGGGCGGTGGGGGCTTTGGGGATGGCGGTGGTTTCAGCTCGAGGGGTGGCGGCAACTTTGGCGGCGGCGGTGCCTCCGGCGGCTGGTGAGCGTACGTAAACCCATGAACATTTTTCTCCGACTACTCAAGCACCAATGGCTGGACCGTTCTGACACGCTGCGGGCCGTCCCCGACGACGTGGCCGCGCGCTTGGAACGCCGTGTAGCGGCGAGCGAAAGCCGGCACACCGGGCAGGTGCGTCTGTGTGTGGAGGCCGCCTTGCCCTGGACGGATCTGCTGACGGTGTCTTCTGATCGTCCGCTGCCCGCGGTGACGCGAGAACGGGCACTTGGATGGTTTGGGCGCTTGCGGGTCTGGGACACCGAGCACAACAACGGTGTGCTGATTTACCTGCTTCTGGCTGAACATGCGATTGAATTTGTCGCTGACCGCGCACTCGCTCGTCACGTCAGCGCTGAGCAATGGCAGGCGATCGTTGACCCACTGGCCCAGCGCTTGCGCAACGGTGCATTTGAAGACGGTCTGACCCAGGCGCTTGAAGAGGTCTCGGCCCTGCTGGTCGCACATTTCCCCGCACCACAAGACACTGGGAAAGCCAACGAACTCCCGGATTGTGTGTTTCGTTGTTGAGACAATACCGACGCAGAGCACCTTTCACGACCATCAGGAGACAGGTTCGTTTGCTGACGGAAGCCAACAAGGCACAGGATGGGTCTGGACGACCCGGCCGCACAAGGCAACTCACCAACCGGTTTCAGGCAAAAAAAGACCGGCCATAGGCCGGTCTTTTTTGGGTTTAGGACGAGCTCAAGCTGGCTGTTTACTTTTTCTGGCGGTATTTGCGCAGAGCGGAAATTTGCGCCGCCAGGACGGCCAGTTCAGACGTGGCTTTGGCCAGATCAATATCGCTCTTGGCGTTCTTCAAGGCTTCCTCGGCCTGCTTGCGGGCATCCGACGCTTTGGCTTCGTCCAGATCCTTGCCGCGAATCGCGGTGTCAGACAGCACCGTGATGTGGTGTGGCTGTACCTCCAGAATGCCCCCAGCCACAAACACGAATTCTTCACTGCCGTCGGCCTTTTCAATGCGCACGGCACCAGGCCTGATCCGGGTGATCAACGGAATGTGACCGGGCAGGATGCCCAATTCACCGGCCTCGCCTGGCAGCGCCACGAACTTGGCATCGCCAGAAAAGATGGACTCTTCAGCGCTGACCACATCGACGCGAATGGTGCTCATATGTACTCCTGTAAAAAGTCGAGGTAAAGCGAGTCGTCGGTATGCTGGTGATCAGTGGGCAAGAGATGCGGGTTTGCACATCGCCGTCTGCCCACCAAGCCGGTGCCCCGACTGCACCGCTTTAGGCGACTTTTTTGGCCTTCTCAAACGCTTCGTCGATAGAGCCGACCATGTAGAACGACTGCTCTGGCAGGTGATCGCACTCACCGGCGGTGATCATCTTGAAACCGCGAATGGTTTCAGACAGTGGCACATACTTGCCGGGCGAGCCCGTGAACACTTCGGCCACGTGGAACGGCTGCGACAGGAAACGCTGGATTTTGCGGGCACGCGCCACGGCCAGTTTGTCCTCGGGCGCCAATTCGTCCATGCCCAGAATGGCGATGATGTCGCGCAATTCTTTGTAGCGCTGCAGCGTGTTCTGCACCGCGCGGGCGGTTTCGTAGTGCTCCTGACCGACAACCAGCGGGTCCAGCTGGCGGCTGGTGGAGTCCAGCGGGTCCACCGCGGGATAAATACCCAGCGAAGCGATGTCACGCGACAGCACCACGGTGGAATCCAGGTGGGCGAAGGTGGTGGCAGGCGACGGGTCGGTCAAGTCATCGGCTGGCACGTAAACGGCCTGGATGGAGGTGATCGAGCCGACTTTGGTGGACGTAATTCGTTCTTGCAGGCGACCCATCTCTTCGGCCAGCGTGGGCTGGTAGCCCACGGCGGAAGGCATGCGACCCAGCAAGGCGGACACTTCGGTACCGGCCAGCGTGTAGCGGTAGATGTTGTCCACGAAGAACAGCACATCACGGCCTTCGTCGCGGAAGGATTCGGCAATGGTCAGACCGGTCAGAGCCACGCGCAGGCGGTTTCCTGGAGGCTCGTTCATCTGGCCGTACACCATGGCCACTTTGGATTCACCGAGGTTTTCCAGGTTCACCACGCCGGAATCAGCCATCTCGTGATAGAAGTCGTTGCCCTCACGGGTACGCTCACCCACACCAGCAAACACCGACAGACCGCTGTGGGCCTTGGCGATGTTGTTGATCAGTTCCATCATGTTCACGGTCTTGCCCACACCGGCGCCACCGAACAGGCCCACCTTGCCGCCTTTGGCGAACGGGCAGATCAGGTCGATCACCTTGATGCCGGTTTCCAGCAGTTCCTGCGAAGGCGATAGATCGTCATAGGCCGGGGCCTTGCGGTGGATGGGTGCCGTCAGCGTCTGATCAACCGGACCGCGCTCGTCAATAGGAGCCCCCAGCACGTCCATGATGCGGCCCAGCGTGGCCTTGCCCACGGGCACGGTGATGTTCGCGTGGGTGTTGGTCACCAGCATGCCGCGGCGCAGACCGTCGGACGAACCCAACGCAATCGTGCGCACCACGCCGTCGCCCAGTTGCTGCTGGACTTCCAGCGTTAGGGCGGAGCCTTCCATTTTCAGAGCGTCGTAAACACGCGGCATCTGGTTGCGCGGAAACTCCACGTCCACGACGGCGCCGATGCACTGAACAATCTTGCCTTGTACTTGAGACATGATGGATACCTTTTAATTTCTCTGAATTCTGTTGAACGTCAAACCGCTGCAGCACCGGCCACGATTTCCGAAAGCTCTTTCGTGATCGCAGCCTGACGGGTCTTGTTATAGACCAGCTTGAGTTCGCCGATGACGCTGCCCGCGTTGTCGGTAGCCGCCTTCATGGCGACCATGCGAGCGGATTGCTCGGAGGCCATGCTTTCCGCGACCGCCTGGTACACCTGTGCTTCCACGTAGCGCAGCAGCAGTTCGTCAATGACGGCTGGCGCATCGGGCTCGTAGATGTAGTCCCAGTCGCGGCCACCCGCGTTGTCCTGCAGATCCCCAGCGTTCAGGGGCAACAACTGTTCGATCACCGCCTCCTGCTTCATCGTATTGATGAACTTGGTGTAGCAGAGGTAAACCGCATTGACGCGGCCTTCGGTATAAGCATCGAGCAGGGCCTTGACGGGGCCAATCAGCTTGTCAAGGTGGGGCGTGTCGCCCAGACCCGTCACGCTGGACACGACCTTGGCGTTGATGCGGTTGAGAAAGCCCAGACCTTTGTTGCCAATGGCCACAGCCTCGGCGCCCACGCCTTGTGCCTGCAAGTCCTTGAGCTGGTTGGTCACGGCACGCAACACGTTGGTGTTGAGACCGCCACACAAGCCCTTGTCGGTGGTCACCACGACAAAACCAGTGGTCTTGGCGTCGTTGGTCTGCATGAAGGGGTGCGTGTATTCCGGATTGGCCCGGCTCAGGTTGCCGGTGATCTGGCGCACTTTCTCGGCGTAAGGCCGGGCCGCACGCATGCGTTCCTGCGCCTTGCGCATTTTGGAGGCGGCCACCATCTCCATGGCTTTGGTGATCTTCTTGGTGTTTTCCACCGATTTGATCTTGCCGCGAATTTCCTTGCCTGCTGCCATTGCTGCTCCTTTATCGGGTCAATGGGCCGGTTCAGTACGTGCCGGTTTTCTTGAAATCGGCAATGGCGGCAGCCAACTGGGCTTCAGCGTCCTTGTCCATGGCCTTGTCGGTTTCCAGCTTGGTCAACAGGGCTGCGTGCTTGTCTTTCAAGTAGGCGTGCAGGCCGTTTTCAAAGGACAAGATTTTCTTGACTTCGATATCGTCCATGTAACCCTTGTTGACGGCAAACAGCGTGGACGCCATCAGACCGATCGACTGCGGGCTGTACTGGGCCTGCTTCAACAGTTCGGTCACACGGGCACCGCGGTCGAGCTGTTTGCGGGTGGCTTCGTCCAGATCGGAAGCGAACTGGGCAAACGCAGCCAGTTCACGGTACTGGGCCAAGTCGGTACGGATACCACCGGACAGATTCTTGATCAGCTTGGTCTGGGCAGCACCACCGACGCGTGACACCGAGATACCGGCGTTGATGGCGGGGCGGATACCGGCGTTGAACAGGCTGGTTTCCAGAAAGATCTGGCCGTCGGTGATCGAGATCACGTTGGTCGGCACGAAAGCCGACACGTCGCCAGCTTGCGTTTCGATGATGGGCAGTGCGGTCAGCGAACCGGTTTTGCCTTTGACTTCACCCTTGGTGAAAGCTTCAACATAGTCGGCGTTCACGCGGGCTGCGCGCTCCAGCAGACGGCTGTGGAGATAGAACACGTCGCCGGGGTAAGCTTCACGGCCTGGTGGGCGGCGCAGCAACAGCGAAACCTGGCGATAAGCCACAGCCTGCTTGGACAGGTCGTCGTACACGATCAGGGCGTCCTGGCCACGGTCGCGGAAGTACTCGCCCATGGTGCAGCCAGAGTAGGCCGACAGGTACTGCATGGCTGCAGATTCGGAAGCCGATGCGGCCACAACGATGGTGTAGTCCATCGCGCCGGCTTGCTCCAGAGCACGCACCACGTTCTTGATCGACGAGGCCTTTTGGCCAATCGCGACGTAAACGCAGGTCATGTTCTGACCTTTTTGGTTGATGATCGCATCGATGGCCACAGCCGTTTTACCGGTCTGGCGGTCACCAATGATCAGCTCGCGCTGTCCACGGCCGACGGGTACCATCGAGTCGATCGACTTCAGACCGGTCTGCACGGGCTGATCCACCGATTTACGGGCGATCACACCGGGAGCGACCTTTTCAATCACGTCGGTCATCTTGGCGTTGACGGGGCCTTTGCCGTCGATGGGCTGACCCAGCGCGTTGACCACGCGACCAATCAGCTCGGGACCGACCGGCACCTCCAGAATACGGCCCGTGCACTTGACGGTTTCGCCTTCGGAGATGTGTTCGTATTCACCCAGAATCACGCAGCCGACCGAGTCGCGCTCGAGGTTCAGGGCCAGGCCAAAGGACGGCACGCCGTCTTTGTTGGCCGGGAATTCCAGCATTTCGCCCTGCATCACATCGGACAGGCCGTGGACGCGGACGATACCGTCGGTCACCGACACCACGGTGCCCTGGTTGCGCACATCGGTCGATGCGGCCAGTCCCTCAATGCGGGACTTGATCAGTTCAGAGATTTCGGCGGGATTGAGTTGCATGACTCTTTCCTTCTTTCGTTAAATGTGATGCAGGCGCGCCCGGGGATCGAGCCGTCAGGCCGTCAGGGCAATTTTCATTTGTTCGAGGCGGGCTTTGATCGAGGTGTCAAACACCTCGTCACCCACCACAACGCGAATGCCACCGATCAGCTCGGGCTGCAATTCAACCTGGAGGTTGAGCTTGCGGCCGAAGCGTTTTTCGAGCACACCCGACAGATCGGCCAGCGCAGCGCTGTCCAGATCGAAAGCGCTGTAAACCACGGCATCAAACGTACCCAGCTGCGCATTTTTCAAGACGCGGAACTGGGCAGCGATTTCGGGCAGTGCAGCGATACGACCGTTGTCGATCACCGTGCGCAGGAAGTTGCCGCCCATCTCGGGCAGCTTGCTTTCAAGCACGCCGACGATGAGGTCAAACACCTGTGCAGGCGACGATTTGGGGCTGTCCGCAAACTGGCGGAGTTGCTCGTTTGAAGCCACGGCGGCCAACTCGTCGAGCCAGACCGCAGTCGTGGCTGCGTCAGCTTTGACAGCCTGAAACAGCGCTTCCGCGTAAGGACGGGCAATGGTGGCAATTTCAGCCATGGTTTACCTTTGGTGTGCCGTTAGACGATACCGCCTGGAATAAGGCGTGTTCAGAGCTCGGTCTTCAGACGACCCAACAACTCGGCGTGAACGCCCGCGTTGACTTCGCGCTGAAGTATTTGCTCGGCACCCTTGACCGCCAGTGCTGCGACCTCTTCTCGCAACGACTGACGCGCCTTTACGACCTGCTGCACGGCCTCATCGCGGGCAGCAGCAACAATCTTGGCCGCTTCTTCGGTGGCCCGAGCTTTGGCTTCATCGATCAAGGCCTGCGCGCGGCGTTCGGCATCGGCAAGGCGGGTAGCGGACTCGTTGCGCGATTTGCTCAACTCTTCTTCCACCCGCTTGTTGGCGCCTGCCAGCTCGGACTTGGCTTTGTCTGAAGCGGCCAGGCCTTCGGAAATCTTCAACGCACGCTCATCGAGTGCTTTGGCGATCGGGGGCCACACGAATTTCATCGTGAACCACACCAGGATTGCAAAGACGATGGCTTGCGCAAAGAGGGTTGCATTGAGATTCATCGCAACGCCTTTCTGTGTGTTGACATGTGTGGTGACGCACTTGCTGCCTTGTAGCGAAGCTGACACTACCGCAGTTCTTAACCCTGCGGATGTCGCGCAAACTTCGCTGCGCTGGACAGCAAACCCAATTACACGACGAAGGGGTTGGCGAAGGCGAACAGCAGCGCGATGGCAACGGCGATCAGGAAAGCAGCGTCAATCAAGCCAGCCAAAATGAACATTTTGGTCTGCAGGTCGTTCATCAGTTCAGGCTGACGGGCTGACGATTCCAGAAATTTTCCACCCATCAACGCAATGCCGATAGATGCACCAATGGCGCCCACACCAACGATGAAACCACAAGCCAGTGCGACAAGACCCAGAACGTTTTCCATGATGACTCCTATGAGATGAACGAAAGTTGAAAAGAAAAGAAACGAGAGAGGGAAAGAAAACCTGAGCGCGACAGTTCAGCACGCCTCAGTGAGCATCATGCGCCTGCCCGAGGTAAATCAGGGTCAGCATCATGAAGATGAACGCTTGCAAGGTGATAACCAAAATGTGAAATATCGACCATACCGTGCCCGCGATCAGATGCCCCACGAAGAAGAGTCCACCACCGAGCGACATGGCGCTGTAGGCACCGAGCAACGCGATCAACATGAACACCAACTCACCCGAGAACATGTTGCCAAACAACCGCATGCCGTGTGAAACCGTTTTGGCCACGAACTCGATCATCTGCATCATGAAATTGACAACCCCCAAGAGCACGGCCCAGAAAGGGTTCTTGCTTGTACCAAAAGGCGCCGATACCAATTCATGCGCCCAACCGCCCAGGCCTTTGATCTTGATGTTGTAGAAGAGGCACATCAGCAACACGGACAGCGCAAGCCCGAGCGTGGTCGACAGGTCGGCTGTAGGCACAACCCGCATGTAGTCCTTCATGCCGAAGGCAGCGTGAAGCCCGGTGTCCGTCTGATCATTGATAAAAGGTATACCGTGCGCCCAGATGAACGGAATCAGATCTACCGGGATCAGATCCATGAAGTTCATCATGAAAATCCAGACAAACACAGTCAAAGCCAATGGAGCAATCAGCTTGCGGCTGTTGGCATTGTGGATCATTGCCTTGGCCTGACTGTCCACCATTTCAACCAGCATCTCGACCGCCGCCTGAAAGCGCCCAGGCACCCCAGCCGTGGCCTGCCGAGCAGCCCGCCACAACACAAAGCACACCAGCATGCCAAGCAGTGAACTCACGACAACGGAGTCGATGTTGATCACGGAGAAGTCGACAATGGACTCCTGCTTTGTATTCGTCAGGTGACCCAAGTGGTGGCGAATGTATTCGCCCGGGGTAAGAGTAAATCCTGCTTCTGCCATGTTTGATACACCGATCTGTCGGAAGGTCAACCGTTTTCGTTAGAGCGACGGGTTTGAGTCCAAAGACCCAACCAGTACACCTTGAGTACCACCACCAAGCCCGCCAAAAGGCCAAGCCAATTCAATTCGGGAACTACCTTGGGCGCCATCCACAGCATGGCGATCACCAACAGTACTTTTATCCCCTCCCAAAACAGGAAGCCAATAAACGCAGCCTGTGCAAAGCCCGACATCAGTCGGGTCAAAGCGCTTGAGGTCATTCCATAGGCCATCAAGGCAGAGGGAATGACAACAGACGCTGCGCCGTACAAGACCGACCAACCCACCGACGCTGATTGCATCAGCAACCAACCCAGCAAACCGGCTGCAAGCCCCGCCAGCAACTGCACACCCACCAAGCGCCAGACAGAGAAAACTGGCTGCCTCGATCGCCACTGCTGCGCCTCTTCGTGCGTCAGAGGCTTGAATTCAGGCCCTTGCGCCCCATCTTCCCATTCGTCTTGCTGTGTCGCTTGCGACTCAACCGGAGGCATTGTCGTCATGGCAAATTACAAGCAGGTTACAAACGCGAGACGTCTCGCAAAGCCGCTCATTATACGTAGAAACCCCATGAGGTCGTCAAGCCCCCTGGGCACGATTCTCGCGCGCCCAGTTGCCGGCCGATAATCCGGCCCATGAACCCAATGGCCCAGGGCGAAGAGCCCGTCCTTCCCAACTCCCTTTGCTACCTGAACGGTGAGTTCATCCCTCTGTGCGACGCCAAGGTCAGTGTGCTCGACCGCGGCTTCATTTTTGGCGACGGCGTATACGAGGTGCTACCCGCCTACAACGGGCACATTTTCCGGTTTGAGGAGCACCTGGCCCGCCTGGACCGTTCGCTCGGCGAGCTTCGCATTCCCAACCCGCTCTCGAAAGAGGCGTGGCTCCAGATTGCCCGGCGCTTGATTCAGGATCTGGTCAGCACCACCGCTGTGCCCAACCAGTTGATTTACATCCAGGTGACCCGGGGCGTAGCCCCGCGGGACCATGTGATGCTGCCGGGCTTGAAGCCCACGGTGTTTGTGATGTGTGGCGAGATGAAGCTGGCCAGCGCCGCACAGCGTACGCAGGGCGTGGCGTGCGTGACCGCCTCCGATTTTCGATGGGAGAAGGCCCACATCAAAAGCACCAGCCTGCTGGGCGCGGTGTTTGCCCGGCAGATCAGCGCGGACGCTGGCGCGCTGGAGACGGTGATGTTCCGGGGTGAATTTTTGAGCGAAGCGGCTGCCAGTAACGTATGGGTGGTCAAAAACGGCGTGGTCATAGGGCCACCCAAAGACAACCTGGTACTGGAAGGCATCCGCTTCAACCTGATTGAAGACATTTGCCGCGAACAAGGCATCCCCTTCGAGTTGCGCCGCATTACCCGCGCGGAGGTGCTGGAGGCAGATGAACTCATGCTGTCCTCGGCCACCAAAGAGGTGCTGCCTGTCACCCTGCTGGACGGCCAACCGGTGGGTCGCGGCGCTTCGCGTGGCCTGCCAGGCCCTGTGTACCAGAGGCTGTACGCGGGATACCAGATGGCCAAAACCATCCAGTCCATTTGAGGAGCACCCCATGGATCTGCCACCCGAGATTCCGCCCGAACAATCGTTGATTGTCTACCCGTGCCACTTCCCCATCAAGGTGATGGGCGCCAATGCCGAGGGCTTTTTGCTGGCCATGACGCATGTGGCACGGGCCTTCGACCCCAGCTTTGACGAGACCACCGTGGAGCAGCGCCCCAGCAAGGCCGGCAACTACCTGGGCCTCACGCTGTCGGTGCATGTCACCAGCCGTGAGCAGTTGGATGAGTTGTACCGAACGCTGACCACGCACCCCATGGTCAAGATCGTGCTCTGAATGGAACTGCACGTTCTTGGCCGGGTGAACTACGCCCCCACCTACGAGGCCATGCAAGCCTTTACGGCGACGCGCACGGCCGAAACACCCGACGCACTCTGGGTATGCGAACACCCGCCCGTGTTCACCCAGGGCCTGGCTGGCCGTGAAGACCACCTGCTGGCACCCGGTGACATTCCGGTGGTGAAAACCAACCGGGGTGGCCAGGTGACGTACCACGGGCCCGGGCAGGTGGTGGTCTACCCGCTGATCGACCTTCAACGCGCCGGCTATTTCGTCAAAGAATACGTTTACCGCATCGAGGAGGCCGTGATCCGCACGCTGGACCACTTCGGGGTGACCGGACACCGCGTGGCCCATGCGCCAGGCATTTATGTGCGGCTGGACAATCCGGCCAGCCACGCCATGCTGCCCCAGAGACCGCAAAAGAAGGTTCCCGGTGAGCTGGCAGTCCCTGACTTCACCGGTCTGGGCAAAATTGCCGCGCTGGGCATCAAGGTCAGCCGCCACTGCACCTACCACGGGGTGGCGCTGAACGTGGCGATGGACCTGCAACCCTTCTGGCGCATCAACCCCTGTGGTTATGCTGGCCTGCAGACGGTGGACCTTTCTACAATCGGGATTGTCGTTTCATGGGATGAAGCGGCCCAGGTTTTGGGCCAGAAGCTCCAGACCACCCTCACGCCCTGACACAACCGCGCGAACTGCGCCCAAGCCATGACCAGCCCCGACACCCCCACGGCCGCCACATCCAGCACGGCCAACACCGTGCGTGAAGCCCGGTCCGCCGCCACCTACGACGCCACCGCCAAGCAGAAAAGCCAAGCCAAGACCGCGCGTATCCCGATCAAGATCGTGCAGGCTGAGGTGCTCAAGAAACCGGAATGGATTCGCGTCAAGGCCGGTTCACCCAGCACGCGCTTTTACGAAATCAAAGATGTGCTGCGGGCCAACAAGCTGGTGACCGTGTGCGAAGAAGCCAGTTGTCCCAACATCGGCGAGTGCTTCGGCAAGGGCACGGCCACCTTCATGATCATGGGCGACAAGTGCACGCGGCGCTGCCCGTTCTGCGACGTGGGTCACGGCCGCCCAGATCCGCTGGACGTGAACGAGCCCGACAACCTCGCCAAAACCATTGCCCAACTCAAGCTGAAATACGTGGTGATCACCAGCGTGGACCGCGACGACTTGCGCGACGGTGGCGCTGGCCATTTTGTGGCGTGCATTCGCAAGACGCGCGAGCTCTCGCCCGGGACGCAGATCGAGGTGCTGGTGCCCGATTTCCGTGGCCGCGACGACCGTGCGCTGGAGATTTTGAAAGCCGCACCGCCCGACGTGATGAACCACAACATGGAAACCGTGCCGCGCCTGTACAAGGAAGCGCGTCCGGGTTCCGACTACGCGTTCAGCCTGAACCTGCTGAAGAAATTCAAGGCGCTGTTCCCGCATGTGCCCACCAAGAGCGGCCTGATGGTTGGTCTGGGTGAAACAGACGAAGAAATCCTGGACGTGATGCGCGACATGCGCGCGCATGACATCGACATGCTCACCATTGGCCAGTATCTGGCGCCCAGCGGCCACCACCTGCCGGTGCGCCGCTATGTGCACCCGGATACGTTCAAGATGTTCGAAGCCGAAGCCTACAAGATGGGCTTCACCCACGCCGCAGTGGGGGCGATGGTGCGCAGTTCGTACCATGCTGATCAGCAAGCGCACGACGTGCTCAACACCGCACGCTGAGTCGGATCAGACCGCCGAGGGGCTCAGACCGGCGGCTCTGGCCAAAACTTCCGCGTCCGATTGGCCCTGGCACCCCGACCAGTCCAGGATCTCCAGTCGGCCATCGTCGTGCTCCACCAACGCCGTGAGACTTTCGACCCAGTCGCCATCGTTGCAGTACAGAGTGCCATCGATCCACCGGATCTCGGCGTGGTGGATGTGCCCGCACACCACGCCCTGCACGCCTCGCTCCCGCGCCTCGCGCGCCACGGCAACCTCAAAGTCGCTCACATAACTCACCGCACGCTTGACCTTGAGCTTGAGGTAACGCGACAGGCTCCAGTAAGGCAAGCCCAGGCGTGCGCGTGTGGAGTTGATGTGTCGGTTGATGCGCAGGGTGAGTTCGTAAGCCCAGTCACCCACATGGGCGAGCCACTTGGCGCACTGGATCACGCCATCGAAGTGGTCTCCGTGCGTGATCCACAGGAGGCGCCCGTCTGCGGTCTTGTGGATAGCCTCGTCAACCACCTCCACGCCACCAAAGTTGTGCCCCAGGTATTTTCGTGCAAACTCATCGTGGTTACCCGGGACAAAAACCACACGCGTCCCTTTGCGCGCTTTGCGCAGCAGCTTCTGCACGACATCATTGTGGGTCTGCGGCCAGTACCACTGCCGCTTGAGTTGCCAGCCATCAATGATGTCCCCCACCAGGTAAAGGGTGTCGCACTCCACGCGCTTGAGAAAATCCAACATTGGAGTCGCCTGGCACCCCGGTGTGCCCAGGTGCAAATCCGATATCCACACGGTGCGCACGCGCAAACCCTTGCGCGCACCCGCATGAGCGTCTATCGAATCCACGAAGTCCAGCAAAGGAAGGATGTCACGTCGCATAGGGCCTCAGTTTGAAGATTGCTTGCGACGCGTCAGTGTAGATTTCGTGTCAACTGCATGAAGGGGCAAGCTCTTCCATCCACTCTGCAACGGCGGCCTGCCGCAGGTTGAGGATGGACTCCAGGCACTGCGGCACCTCCAGCGCCGCGCGGTTGCGGACAGCGGCGGCGCGTTGCTGAAACGCCTCCAGCCGAGGCAGCAGTTGCCCCACCGCAACGTCGACTTGATTGAAGCTGCGCAACGTCAAGCCCACGCCTTGCTGACGCACCCATTCGGCGTTCCAGCGTTCCTGCGGCAGCGTCCACGCGTTGCTGGCGACGATGACCGGAAGACCCATCTGAACCGCCTCGCTGATGGCGCCCGGTCCCGGTTTGCCGACAAAAAAATCGGCCAGTTGCATCCAGTAGGCCACATCGGATGTGAAGCCCACCACCACGCGCGGAGCCACCGCGGGCAAGGCACGCAGCGATTGCGCCAACGCCTCGTTGCGTCCACACAGCAAAATCAGGGGCACATCCGGCAAGGTCGTGGCAATCCGCTTCATGGCGCGCGATCCTGCGCCACCAAACATCACCAGTCCCACCGGCCGCTTTGGATCCAGCCCCAGGGCTGCGCGCTCACGGGCACGATCCATCGGTGCCCGTTCGTGAAAAGTCGGGCGCAGGAGCATACCGCTCACACGATGCACCTGAGCCTGTGGACATCCTGCCGCCAGCGCCTGCTCATACGCATGGGCCGTGCCGCATACGACGTGCTGCCCGGTGCCCGGCTCCACCCAAAATGCAGGTGGGTGATCGGCCATATCGGTCAACACCGTGACAAATGGCGTCTGCGGCTGGGCTTGAGCCAGGCCGTCGTGCAGCGCACGGTTAAAGTTCGGAATCAGCGAAACCACCAGATCGGGTTTTGTCGCCCGCCAGTGGGCTGCCAGCCGCTCCACCAGCAAGGGGTGGCTCCAGCGGATGGCGCGCTGGAGCAGTTTGAGCTCCTGCGAAAGACCCAGCGTGAAGCCACTGGCCAGGCGCTTGTTGTACAGGTCCTCCGGATCGAAGCCCATGACACGGCGAAAGCGACCCGCAGGGTCAATGACTTCGGTGAAATTCACCTTGCGCACGCGCCAGGGCAGACGCTGCGCCCCAATCGCCAGCGACAGGGCATCGGCGGCGGCACGGTGGCCACCGCCCGCATTGAACCAGACCAGATCAACATTAAGCATGTGGCGATGTTGTGTTGTCCGTGCGACGAAAACATGTCACAACCATGAAGAAAAAATGACAAGCTCACACCCCACGGCCTGAAAAGACGCGATGAGCGGCACGGTATCCTTGGCTCATGAACGCCAACTTTCTTGCCCTTGGCGCGATCGTGCTGTGGGCCTCCCTTGCCACACTCGGCGTGGCCCTGTCACACGTACCGCCCTTCTTGCTGACCGGTCTGGCCCTGCTGGTGGGCAGCGTGATCGCCCTGCCGCTTTCACGCTTTGACTTTCGCCAGTGGCGCGTGCCGCTGTCCACGCTGGCGCTCGGTATTTACGGGCTGTTCGGCTACCATTTTTTGCTTTTCATCGCACTGCGCCACGCGCCGCCGGTACAGGCCAACCTCGTCAACTACCTTTGGCCGCTGGGCATTGTGGTGATGGCACCGCTCTTTCTGCCCGGTATGTCACTCACCCTGCGCCATGTGCTGGCAGCTTTGCTTGGCTTCGCTGGCGCAGCACTGGCCATCGTGGGTGGACGCAGTGGCAGCGCCGACGCGGTGTGGGCATGGGGCTATATTCCAGCGCTGGCCTCGGCCTTCATCTGGGCGAGCTACTCGCTGCTGACCAAACGCGTGAGGGCCTTCCCCACATCGGCCATCGGCAGCTTTGCGTTGGTTTCGGGGCTGTTGTCTTTGTTGTGCCACGCATGGCTGGAGCCGGCGACGGCCTTGTCAGCACGCGACTGGAGCCTGATCGCAGTGATGGGCATTGGGCCACTGGGCGGTTCGTTTTTTCTATGGGACGCGGCACTCAAGCGCGGCGACGCGCGGCAGATAGGGGTGCTGAGCTTTGTGACGCCCTTGCTGTCCACCTTGACGCTGCTGTGGGCACGCGGTGAAACGCCGAGCATGTCGGTCGCACTGGCGGCGGTGATGATCATCGGCGCTGCGGTGATCGCCACGCGCAGTCACTGAAAGGTTTGACCAGCAGGGCCTGCGAACGTCGACGACCGCCGAGACCCGGCCACACCACTGGGCAGGCAAATCCGCCTCTGGCGGTTCGCGAGCTTGAGGTCATTTGAATCCAGGTTTTCCGAGACCCTCGAAGCAGTTGACCGTGAGCAGAATCAATCGGCCATCAGCGCGGCAGGATCATCGGCCGCCAACACGGTCTGCGCCCAAGTGGCGAGCTTGCCGGTATCGCAGCGCAATATTTGCTGTTTGACGGCCAATATCTGCGACGGGTGCATGGAGAAACTGCGCAAGCCCAAGCCAAGCAACAGCCGCGTCATGGCCACATCGCCCGCCATTTCTCCGCACACGCTCACACCCTTCCCCTGCGCGTGGCACTGGGTGATGGTGCTGGCCAGCAGTTGCAACACGGCGGGGTGAACGGGGTCGTACAGGTGGGACACAGCCTCGTCTGCGCGGTCAATGGCCAGTGTGTACTGGATCAGGTCGTTGGTACCGATGGACAAAAAGTCGAAATGCCGCAAAAACATCGGAACGGTGAGCGCTGCAGCGGGCACTTCGATCATGGCGCCCAGACGCACCGGGCCGTAGACCTGACCGAGCCCATCCAACTGCTCTCGGGCGCGCTGCACCAGCGCCAGCGTCTGGCGAATTTCGCTGGCGTGCGCCAGCATCGGCACCAGCAGGTTCACCGCCCCGTGCGCAGCGGCACGCAGAATGGCGCGCAGCTGCACCAGAAACATGGCCGGATCGGCCAAGCTCCAGCGGATGGCGCGCAAACCCAGCGCCGGGTTCAGGTAGTCATCGCCCGCGCGCGAAGCGCCGCGGTCCAGGGGTTTGTCGGCTCCCACATCCACCGTGCGGATGGTGACGGGCAGACCCTGCATGCCCTCCAGTGCACGGCGGTAGGCCGCGTACTGCTCTTCTTCGTCGGGTAGCTTGCCGTTGCGGCCCATGAACAAAAATTCGGTGCGGAACAAGCCCACGCCCACGGCGCCGGCCTTGAGCGCCGCCACGGTGTCTTCGGGTTGCTCGATGTTGGCCAGCAGTTCGATCTTCTGCCCGTCCAAGGTCACGGCTGGTGTGTTTTTCAGTCGCGCCAGGCGTTCGCGCTCCACTTCGCCCTGGCGTTGCTTGAAGCCGTATTCGGCCAGCAGCACCGGCGAGGGGTCGATCACCACCACGCCCGCATCACCGTCGATGATGACCCAGTCGTCCTGCGCGATCAGGTGACTGGCTGATCGCGCACCGACCACAGCCGGGATATCCATGCTGCGCGCGACGATGGCGGTGTGACTGGTCTTGCCGCCCACATCGGTCACGAAACCCGCAAACACGCTTTGCTTGAACTGCAGCATGTCGGCAGGCGACAGGTCGTGGGCAATCAGCACCAACGGCACTTCGGTGCTGCTGTCGTGTGAGACGGGCGCGGCGCTGGTGGCCACCGGCGACACCATGCCACGCATGACCCGCAACATGCGCTCGACCACCTGCTCCAGGTCAGCCTTGCGTTCGCGCAGGTAGGGGTCCTCCATTTCGTCAAACTGGCGCGCAATCACCTCCAACTGGCTGGTGAGCGCCCATTCGGCGTTGTAGTGGCGCTCCACGATCCAGTGTTTGACACCACTGGTGAGTTGCTCATCCTGCAACAACATCAGGTGCACGTCCAGCAGCGCGGTGAGTTCGGGGTGTGCGTCGTTGGAACCCAGCGCCTCCAGGCTCTGCTGCACCCGCTCGATTTCTTCCACCACCGCATTGCGCGCACTGCGCAAGCGCTCGATCTCGGCCTGGACCTGCTCGGTTGTGACGAAATAGTGCGCCACGTCCATCCGGCTGGACGCCACAATGACCGCCCGCCCGATGGCAATGCCACGGGAAACGGCCTGACCGTGGAGAGAGAAGGTCATGCTCGCACACCCCACCTCGGCGCGGATTGACGCCGGCACGGTGAAGGCGCAAACGCACCGCCTGCGTCAGCCGCCACGCGCGGGGTCGGCATGTTCACTCGCCCTCACCGAACTTGTCGTTGATCAAAGCCACGATGGCATCCATGGCCTGCTGCTCGTCGGTGCCGCTGGTTTCCACCTCGACCTGGCTGCCCAGGCCGGCGGCCAGCATCATCACGCCCATGATGCTCTTGGCGTTGATGCGTCGCTCGCCGCGCGACATCCAGACCTCGCAACTGTGGCTGCCTGCGAGCTTGGTGAGTTTGGCCGAGGCGCGCGCGTGCAGCCCAAGCTTATTGCTGATGGTCACGGTGGTCTTGATCATGGGTGGCTCGTCTGGCCTGATTTTGGGGAGCGGTCACCGCCACCTGGATCACGCCCTGCGTGGCTCCGATCATGGCGCGCGAAACCAGGGCGTCCAGCGATTCTTGGCGGTACGACACGGTGCGCAGCAGCATGGGCAGGTTCACGCCGGTGATCAGCTTGGAGCGCACGCCGTCCACCAGCTTTTGCGCCACGTTGCAGGGGGTGGCGCCGAACACGTCGGTCACCACCAGGGTGTTGGGCTGGGCCAGCCGACGCATCAGTATGCGCGCCTGGGCCAGCGACTCTTCGGGCGGTACGTTGGGCAGAACGTCCAGGGCAGCCACCGCCTCGGAGCTGTCTGGAAACACGTGCAGCACGCATTGGCGCAAGGCCGAAGCCAGCGGCGCGTGGGCAATGATGAGGATGCCGTTCATGGCGCCAGTTTAGCCTTGTTGCAAAATGCTGTTGCACGCCCGCGAGCGCAAGTAAGGGCGGAGAAAGCCCAGATAGGCCAACACACAACAGAGCAGGAAAACGCCCATGGCACCCCGGTAGCGGTCCGGCTCGCTCCAGCCCAGTGCGCCGAACGCGTCGATCACCAGGCCAATGCCCCATTGCGCCGTGAACACGCCAGAAAAAATGGCCAGGTTGTAGGCCGACAACGCGCGGCCGGCCGCCTCGGCGGGCAAAGCCAGCGCCACCGCTGGCTGGGACAAGGCCATGAACGTGCTGCTGACGCAAAACAGGGCCCACATCGGCCACCCCGCGCCAGCGCCCAGCAGAACAATGGCCGCCAGCACGCCCAGGCTCAGCGGCACGCCCCAGGCAATCAGGCGCTCGGCGGCCAGCCCGCGCTGCACCAGCCGCGGGTTCACGATGCCCCACAGCCAAAACGCACCCAACATGGATACGTTGATGCCAAACAACCCGGCCGCCGACTGCTGCGGCGTGTAGCCCGCCACCTTCACCATCCACGGACCGGCCCAGAGCGTTTGCACAGCCACCATGCCGCCGTAGTTGACGAAACCAATGGGCAGCATCTGGCGGAAGTACGGGTGGCGCCAAATAAAAGCGTACCCGGGTGGGGTGGCGCTGGCCGGGCCACTTGAGGGCGCCACCGCCTGCCGCCAGGGTGGTACCGCAGCGGCAATGCCCACCATGGACAGCACAATCAACGCCGCCAGCGCCCAGAACAAACCGCGCCAGCCCAGCAGCGGCATGAGCCACTGCACAGGCAGCGTGGCGGCCACCATGCCCAGCGAGCCGGTCATGAGCATCCAGGAGTTGGCCCGCATCTGCGCTGCCGGTGCGAGCCAGCGGCGGTAACCCGTGAGTGGCGCCATGAGGCAGGCGCTCACACCCATGCCGGTGAGCACCCGAGCCGCCAGCAACCCCGAAAAGCTGGTGGCCAGCGCAAAAGCCACGCAGCCCAGCACCGCCACGCTCAGAAACGCCAGAATCACCCGACGCGGGCCGTACCGGTCCAGCCAGTTGCCCAGCGGCAGCTGGGTGAGTGCAAAGCCAAGAAAATACCCGCCAGCCAACAAACCCAGGTCACTGGCGTTCAGAGCCAGCTCCACGCTCAAACTGGGCGCGATGGTGGCGGTGATGGCCCGCACCAGCGTGGAAAAGAAGTACGCCAGCGCGAATGACAGAAACACGATCACCGCCGCGCGAAAGCCCAGCCGGTCCACAGGCGCCTCGGTGCTCGGCGGAGTCGCTCCATGGGCTGCGGTCGGCCGGCGTTCAGGCCCGGGCCTGGCAGACGCGCCCACACCCGGCTCACGGGTGTCGCTCATGGCAGCCGCAGCCCGTCAAAGAACGTCGTGACCTCCGCCTCCGGTAGCTGGGCCCCGTACATCGCGCCCTGAAAAATCTGGCTGCCCCGGCTGAAATACACCGCACGCATCTGCACTGGACGGTTGTCGTGCGTGCTGCCTGGGGCCACCACACCGCTCGCCACTGCAGCGCCGTGTACCTTGGCTGGCCACTGGGTTTTGGGGTCCAGCGCCAGGCTTGCCTCGACCCGAATGGCAGCCAGTGCCGCCGCGCGCCACTGCGCCAGCGCCTCGGGCGCCCGGGCCGCGTCGCCCAGTTCGGCCCAGGCCACAGCAAAGGTCAAACCGCCGGCATCGCAGCTCTGCATGTGCAAGGCTGTTGGGGTGCCGCCCAGCGGTACCGAGCGCACCGCGCTTTCGGGCTTGCACGGCATGAGCGCCAGCAGGGGCGCGCCTTCGGCACGCACCTCGCGCCAGTTGAACGTTGGGCTGCAGGCCGACGCCGCCGCAGCGAGCAACAACAGCGGCAACAACGGGCGATGGTGCGAACGGCCGGCACTCAGCGCGCCGGCCAGGGAAAAATGCAACATGGGAGTCCAGCAAAGGGTCGGCCGTGCGGCTGCGACAACCGAACCGCGCCGGGTCGCGCACAATGGCGAAATGAACGCTCTGGATGGTATCCGCATACTTGATTTGTCGCGCGTGCTCGCCGGCCCCTGGTGCACGCAAACCCTGGCCGACCTGGGCGCCGATGTGGTGAAGGTGGAGCGTCCGCCCGGCCCCAGCCACCCCGGCGGCGACGACACCCGGGGCTGGGGTCCGCCGTTTTTGCGCGGGCGCGACGGTGCCGACACCGCAGAGGCCGCTTACTACCTCGGCGCCAACCGCAACAAGCGCTCCATCACCTGCGACATCGCCCAGCCCGAAGGTCAGGCACTCATCCGCGAGCTGGCAGCGCAAGCCCATGTGTTTGTCGAGAACTACAAGGTGGGCGACATGGCGCGCTATGGGCTGGACTTCGACTCGCTGCGCGCCATCAACCCCAGACTCGTCTACTGTTCCATCACCGGCTTTGGCCAGACCGGCCCCTACAAAGACCGGGCTGGCTACGACTACGCCATCCAAGGCATGGGTGGCTTGATGAGCGTGACCGGAGAGCGCGACGATCTGCCCGGCGGCGGCCCGCAAAAGGTGGGTGTGGCCGTGGCCGATCTGTTCACCGGGCTGTATGCCACCGTTGCCATTCAGGCGGCGCTGCGACACGCCGAACGCACCGGCGAAGGCCAGCACATCGACATGGCGCTGCTGGACACGCAGGTGGCCATGCTCGCCAACCTGGGCGCCAACTACCTGGTGCGCGGCCGCGATGAAGGTAAGGTGCCCGGACGGGCCGGCAATGCCCACATCAACATCGTGCCCTACCAGGTGTTTGAAGTGGCGCCCGATGCGCAGGGCCAGCCGCAACACATTATTTTGGCGGTCGGCAATGACAGCCAGTTTGCCAAATTTTGCGACGTGGCCGGACGGCCCGATTGGGCGGCCGACGAACGTTTTTCGCGCAACCAGAACCGCGTGCGCCACCGCGACACGCTGGTGCCGTTGCTGGAGGCCGTCATGAAAACCCGCAGCAAGGCAGACTGGCTGGCCGCTCTGGAGGCGGCCAAAGTGCCCGGCGGCCCCATCAACAATCTGGCCGAGGTGTTTGCAGACGAGCACATCCTGTCGCGTGGCATGGTGCAGCGCTGGGAGCACCCCCTGGCCGATGCAGTGGACCTGGTGGCCAGCCCACTCAAGCTCAGCGCCACCCCGGTGCGCAACGACCTGCCCCCGCCCCTGCTGGGCCAGCACACGGCCGAGGTGTTGCACGACTGGTTGAACGCGCCCACCGAACGTTTGTCGGAACTCCAGCAGCGCGGTATCGTCTGATCAGCACGCAGCCCTGCTGTCCACCCTCTTCGAACATCCCATGACCACCGCCACCCCCGCCCGCAGCGCCACCGCAAAAGCACACACGGCCCTGCCCAGCCCGGCTTCACTGCGTGCTGCTGCACAAGCCGCTGCCGCGCGCGGAGAACCGCTGGTGGTCATGACCACCCTCAGCGGCTGCCCGTATTGCGACCTGGTCCGCAACCACTATTTGCTGCCCATGCGCCGAGAAGGCACGGTGCAAGCGGTACAGATAGACATTCGCGACCGCACCAGCAACCTGCAGGGTTTTGCGGGGGACAACACCACCCCGGCCGACCAAGCCCGCGCCTGGAAGGCTCGCTTTGCACCCACGGTGCTGTTCTTTGGCCCCAACGGCCAAGAGTTGGCAGAGCGCTTGGTGGGCGTGGCCGTGCCCGACTTCTACGGCGAATATTTGCAGGCCCGCCTCAGCGAAGCGCGCAGCAAAGTGAAGTGAGCAAACGCTGAGCCTCCGCAGGCCTGCAGCGGCCCAGATACCGCTTACTTCAGGGCGCCAAACACCTTGCTCAAGATCGCGCTGCCCGCGCCCACCGGGTCCTGTCGAATCTTGCGCTCTTCTTCGCCAATGATGGTGTAGAGCCCGTCCAGCGACTTGCCGGTCACGTACCGCTGAATGTTGGCGTCTTCTTTTTTCACCAACCCTAGGCCCGCCGCTTTGGCGGCGACTTTGTTGTATTTGGCGGCCAAGCCCACCTTTTCAGTGGCCTGGGTCACCACCGGCAGAAATTTTTCACCCAGCGGGTCGCGCGTTTTTTCGGCAAAGAACTGCGTGACGGAATTGTCTCCGCCGGTGAGGATTTTTTTCGCGTCCGTCACCGACATGCTTTTCACCGCCCCCACCAGCAGGTCTTTGCCCATAGGCACCGCCGCCTCAGCTGCGCGGTTCATGCTCGTCACCAGTTCGTCCACCCGCTTGCCCTGGCCCGTCATTTTCAATAATTTGGCCGCGTCCTCGAGGAAACCCGGCAGCGGGATGCGCACCTTGGGGTTGCCCAAGAAGCCATCGGGTTTGCCCAACAAAGCCACGGCGGCCAGCGCACCTTTTTCCAGCGCGGTCTTCAGCCCGGCGCTGGCCTCCTTGTCGGTCAAGTCGGCCAGCGTGAGCGCTTGGGCCTGTTGGTGGGCGGCCAGTATCAACAAGGCTGTGGCGCTGGCAAGCGACTGGTTAAACTGGCGACGTTGCATGGTGAACTCCTGAAGATAGACGGTATCAGACATTTTCGATTGACCTGAGCACTGTATTCCCGGCACCCTCGAACCACAATGACCCAAGAAACACACTCCCCGGTAGCCCGGCGCGCCCTGCTCTCAGCGGTGGCCGTTCTGGGCTTGGCTTCCACTTTGATGCTGACGGGCTGCGGCACCCGAGACCCGGCGCCCGACTCGACCTTTGTGCTGCTGGACGGCGCCAAGACGACCACTGCCGACCTTAAAGGCAAAGTGACGCTGGTGAATTTCTGGGCCACGACCTGTGTGTCATGCGTCAAAGAAATGCCGGCTCTGGCGTCAACTTACAACAAATACAAGGACCAGGGCTTCGAAACCGTGGCTGTGGCCATGAGCTACGACCCCCCAGCCTGGGTCTTGAATTTCGCCCAAACCAGACAACTGCCGTTCAAAGTGGCGCTCGACAACACCGGCGAGATCGCCCAGAGTTGGGGAGACGTCAAACTCACGCCCACCACCTACCTGGTGGACAAGCAAGGGCGCATTGTCAAACGCTATGTGGGTGAGCCCGACTTCGCTGCGCTCCACACACTCATTGAAAAGCTGCTGGCTCAGAGCTGACGGTTTCAATCAACGTTAGAAGGTCTGTTTATCTTATAGATAAGGCCCGTTAAAGTCTGAACTTTGCCTGATTTTCGCGATCAGAGTGTCATGGAAAAAGAAAGCGCAAGAAGTCAGACACTGGGGCAACTTCACGAACGGCGCAAACAGGTCGTGAGGCTGTACAGACAAGGCACCAAGATCATGCAGATCGTCACGATGACGGGGCTGAGCTACCCGACAGTGCGAACGGCTATCGATCTGTTTGACGCTGGCGGCTGGGGTGCGATACGTCCCGCTGTTCGTGGACGAGCCAGAGGCGATGGCCGGGTGCTCGGTCAGGCGCAGGAAGACACCATCCAGCGCCTGATCATCGACAAACGCCCCGAGCAGCTCAAGATGAATTTCAGCTTGTGGAGCCGGGCCGCAGTGGGTCAGCTCATCGAACAGGAATTTGGCATCAAGCTGCAAGTGCGCAGCATCGGCAAGTACCTCACCCGCTGGGGCTTCACACCGCAAAAGCCCATCAAGCGCGCTTACGAGCAAAGCCCTGCTGCCGTGCAGGCTTGGTTGGAGGGCGAGTACCCCGGCATTGAGCAGCGCGCCAGGGCCGAGGGGGCCGAGATTCACTGGGGCGATGAGACGGCGTTGGTCAACACCGATGTGCGCGGCAGAAGCTTTGCACCAGCGGGCAAAACACCGGTGGCCATGGCCGTGGGCGACACCCGTCAAAAGCTATCCATGATGG